>Ga0315315_10004797_pt1 | contig 12468 bp, 14 predicted proteins | sample M140m3416metaG_FD_203699 | JGI IMG/M metagenome (GOLD analysis project Ga0315315, IMG submission 203699) | Ammonia-oxidizing marine archaeal communities from Monterey Bay, California, United States - M1 40m 3416 | ecosystem: Environmental > Aquatic > Marine > Intertidal zone | place: USA...
GCCAACTCCAGTTTCTACAACATCTACTGTAGGTGCGTCTGTTGATCCGTGTAATACCAATAGGTCAGTATTTGCTGCGTTGTTAGCCATTTCTCTACCCATTCCGAAAACTTCAATTGTAAAGTTTTTAATTGGCGAATAACCAACAGGACTTACGACTCCATTTGCAACCAGAACATAAGTAGCATTTTCTTCCAAAGTATAGTTAAAAGAAGCCAAAGCTTGTGATGAAGACATACTTGTTGAAGGGGCAACTGAGATCGTAATTTCTTCTCCAGCTGGCGCATCAATAAATGGCGAAGCGGTTCTAAAATTAAAATTGTCAATTAATAAAGTATTGTTTAAGTAAATATCGACACTTGCAGCAGCCAAGTCAGCAGAATTGTGAATTACCTGTACTCTTGCTGTGGCGTTATTAACTACCACTTCTTCCTCTTCTTCACATGACGAGAAGATTAATGACAAGATTAAAAATTTTAGAAGGAATATATTTTTCATAACGTATAGTTTTTTTTAATTATTGTTATGCAAAGATAGGTTTATTTTTAAAAGCAGTATAGTTTTTTTACAAAAAAACTATATAAAATCAAAAAAACTTATACGCCCAGTATTCAAAAAAATAGTCTTTTAATCAGAAAACGGGCTTATTTTTTGATGAGGCTTTGAAGTGTTAGTTTTGCATAACATTTTACATAATAATATACATAAGTAAAGTTTAAACATCACTCCAAAGGATTAATATAAAAATGAACTTAGTTATATTTGTATTAAATTATGAGTTTATTTAAAAAAGATGTTTTTGGGAGACCTTACTTTGTTAAGAAGTGGGTAATACGTATAATAGGCCTTTTGTCCTACAGAAGATTTAAAGGAATTAATAGTTTAAAAATTACGGGAAGTAAAAACTTGAAAAATCTTCCAAACAATAATGTTCTTTTTATATCAAACCACCAAACCTATTTTGCTGATGCAACAGCAATAATACACGTGATCAATGCAAGTTTAAAAGGGCGTAACGATAATATTAACAATATAGGCTATATATGGAAGCCAATGCTAAACCTATATTTCATTGCAGCAAAAGAAACAATGAATAATGGTTTGCTGCCAAAGATTCTCTCTTACGCAGGTTCAATACCAATTGAAAGGACCTGGAGGTCTAATGGTGAAAACTTAAAAAGACCCGTTAATGAAGATAATATTAAAAGCATTGACCTCGCTCTTAAAGACGGCTGGGTAATTACCTTTCCGCAAGGAACAACAACAGCTTGGAAGCCAGTGAGAAAAGGAACTGCACACATGATATTAAAAAATAAACCTATAGTAATTCCAATAGTAATTGACGGCTTTCGCAGGTCTTTTGATAAAAAAGGACTTGTTCTTAAAAAAAGAGGATCTATTCAAAAAATGAACATAAAGCCGCCAATGAAAATTGATTACGAAAAAGACTCTGTTGAAGGAATAGTAGATAAAATAGAGTTAGCTATCGAACAACACAAGACAAACCAGTAGTTGTAAAAATAGCATCAGAACTCTTAAGGACTTCTACACTTCGATGTTTAATTTAACTTATTTTATAATTAAAATACCTTTTGTCTTTATTGTCCCTAACCCTCTCTATTTTTATTTTAGATTGATCGTTTAAACTTTTGATAAGAAAACTTCTTTTTGTTTTAATAGTTTCATACGAATAATGAGATATGCCAAATAGTTCGTCTAACGAATCTTTAGTAATGAGATTTGTGTTTAGATTTTTTAATTTTTTTTCAATAATCTTTAATCCATAAGATTGAGAATTTTGTGAGCCGTTATATAAATTAAATTTGTGAACTATTACAAGAGTTAAGAAAAAAATGAATGTAAATATTGCGCCAATAAGATAATATAGCCAGGAATTATTTTCTTTTGATTTATAAAGTTGTAAAAAATCTTTACTGTGGATTATTTTTCCCGAATTAACTCCAAAGGAGTCAATAGCGCCATATTGATCTCTTAAGTAAATTGTAGAGTCTTCAACATAAAGATATGACAACCCATCAACGCGCTTAATGGCATCTAGTCTAGACATTCTTTTTAACGAACCAGATGTTTTGTCAAGAATTCTATAATCAATTGCGCCACCATCATGATAATACCCATGTATTGAGTAAAGATCAGAATCATAGATATAGTCTCCTCTAAAAAAACCCAGTCCAGAATGAAACAGCAAATCTTGATAAGCCCCTTTAAAAGAAAAATGCCGAACATATTTAAAGCTTTTAAGATCTATTTCTCCAAATGAGAATTTAGCATGATCATCCGAATTAGTTTGTTGTAATTCTGAAAAATGGCTTAACAAGACCATAACCTTATCTTCTTTTTTCCAAGAGTTCAAAACTCTTTTTGAGTCAAATGGATAGCCTGTAATTTCTTTTTTTATCCAAATAGATGTTAGGTCATCAAAATAAATTAGCCCAGGGAATGCGTGAAAAGCGCTCTCACCCCCATAACTATATATTTTGTTTTTATGAAAGAATAGGTGTCTGTTATAAGTATGAGTAGCTGCAGAGGGTTTTGAAAGCAGAGTAACTTTTGTAACAACACCTAATTTAATTTTAAACAAAAGAAGAGTCCCATCAGGGTTGTAAAAAAGAGTGGAATCATTTTTATACACAATACTATTAAAAAATGTTGTGCTAAAGCTTAATCTTGTTTCGTCTAAATCAAATTTTTTTATTTGGTTAAAAATTTCAGATGTATCAATGCTATGTGGCTCGATAGAAAGACCCTTAAACGACAAAAGAGCGCCAAATAAAATGAAAACTAATTTTTTTCTAAGCATGCGCAAACTTACAAAACTTAGATCATTTATAAAATAGGTGTATTAAGGTGTATTTTCATGTTATACATAATTTATTTAAAATCATACGGCTAAACAATTTAATTTTGAAAATAAAGATAAAATCAAAAACTAAAACATGAAAAAAGCAATAATAATTGATAACCATGAGGTTTATAGCAGCAAATTTTGTAAGATTATAGAAAACAGTAATTGCAGCATTGGATATATTTTTCAGTCAAGCCAACACGCTCTTGAATACTTAAAGAATAATTTTGTAGATATAGTTTTCTGTGATATATATATGCCAGAATCAAATGGGATTGATTTAGTAAAAAAAATAAAAAAAGTAAATACTCGTTGTAAAGTCGTTTTTTTAAGCATGTATGTTGAAAAAAAGATTGTTGGCAACGAATTATTAAAAGAAATAGATGGTTATGTTCCGTGCCATTACACAGAAAAAGAAATAAAAAAAGCCCTCCCCTCTCTTTTTTTACTGACTAAAAAAGAGGTTGCACAAGGACATCAAAAAGAATTGATTAAAAATGAAGTCTTAAAAAAGTATAAAATAACCAAAAGGGAAGAAGAAATTATTTACCACGTTTTAAAAGAGAAATCAAGTGTTGAAATTGCCCAAGAATTACTCATTAGCCAAAGAACTGTTGAAGTGCATAGAAGAAATATAATAAGCAAGTTTAATGTCAAAAACACCATTGGTATTGCCTTAAAATTATTAGAATAACCTTTTTAGAATTTATTGATTAATAAAAACGGCTAGTTTAAAACAAAAAAGAGGTCATTTATGACCTCTTTTTTATTATGGCTCCCCCTCTAGGACTCGAACCTAGGACCCTCTGATTAACAGTCAGATGCTCTAACCAGCTGAGCTAAGGAGGATTTTAAAGCGAGCAAAAATAGGACAATACTCTAAATTATGCAATATATTTGCAAAAAAAACAAGATGACAAACTTAATAGTTGGCACCGTAGCTTTTGACGCAATAGAAACACCTTTCGGTAAAACAGATAAGATTATTGGTGGCGCAGCAACTTATATATCGTTGGCCGCATCATTTTTTACTGATAAACTAAATCTTGTTTCAGTAGTGGGGGGAGACTTTCCTGAATCTGCTATTAAGATGCTTGAAAAACATCATGTTGACACAAAAGGATTACAGATAAAAGAAGATGAAAAAACATTTTTTTGGTCAGGCAAGTACCATAACAATATGAATTCAAGAGACACAATAGAAACACAGCTAAATGTTCTTGAAACATTTGATCCAATTGTGCCCAAAGAATTTTCTTCGAGTGATTTTTTAATGTTGGGAAATTTAGTTCCAAGCGTACAACAAAAAGTTTTAGATCAAATGTCGCAAAGACCTAAACTAATAGTATTAGATACTATGAATTTTTGGATGGATAATTGTCTTGATGATTTGTTAGAAGCACTAAAAAATGTTGATGTTCTAACAATAAATGATGAAGAGGCGCAGCAACTTTCAGGCGAAAATAATCTGATTTCTGCGGCTAAAAAAATAAAAACAATGGGACCAAAATATTTAGTAATAAAAAAAGGAGAGCATGGCGCTCTTTTGTTTGGTGAACATAAGATGTTTTACGCTCCAGCAATGCCTTTGGAAAATGTTTTTGACCCAACAGGAGCAGGAGATTCTTTTGCTGGAGGATTTATTGGTTATCTCAGCAAGTCCAACGACCTTACTTTTGAAAACATGAAAACAGCAGTAATTTATGGCTCTGTAATGGCGTCTTTTTGTGTAGAAAAGTTTGGCACAGAAAAGCTTACAGAAATCTCCCAAGAAGATGTTAAAGTTAGAGCTGAAGAATTTGTAGGTCTTTCTAGCTTTAAGCTTTAATTAAAAGAGAGTGTTATTGTTTTGAGAGTTTTCATACCACTCATCTATTTTAAGTTCATTTCCCTCTGCCGCCTCAACAGCTAAGAAATCACACCTCTCATTTTCAACGTTGTTAGCATGACCTTTTACCCACTTAAAAATAACTTTATGTTTTCTGTAGGCCTTTAAAAATCGAATCCATAAATCTGGATTTTTCTTTTTGCTAAAGTTTTTTATCTCCCAACCAAAAACCCATTTTTTTTCTACTGCATCAACAACATATTTTGAATCTGAGTATACTGTAACTTTTTCAGTGTTCTTTGTTATAGCCTCAAGAGCAACAATAACAGCAAGCAATTCCATTCTATTATTAGTGGTTAGCCGAAAACCTAAAGATAATTCTTTTCTATGTTTTCCAGACAATAGGACAATTCCATAACCGCCATTTCCAGGATTTCCTTTAGCCGCGCCATCTGTGTAGATTTCAATACCCATCGCTAATTAAGTATTTTTTCAATAGTTTTAGGAAAAAACTCATACTCCATAGCGCGAATTTTTTCCCTTAAAGAAATAAGGCTCTCATTTAAATCAAGATTACACCTTTTTTGAAAAATAACCTCACCATTATCATAAACCTCATCAACGTAGTGAATAGTAATACCAGTAAACGTCTCTTTTGATTTTAAAACAGCAATATGAACCTTGTCCCCGTACATCCCCTTCCCACCAAATTTAGGAAGTAAAGAAGGGTGTAGGTTAATTATCCTTCTTGCATATTTTTTGACAAGCTTTTCGGGGATTTTTAGTGTGAAACCAGCAAGAACAATTAGATCTATTTTTTTTTCTTCTAATACTGTATTTAGATTGTTTGATATTAAAATAGCTTTATCTGCGTAAAAAGAATCAATCATTTTTTTGTCTGCTATTTTCTTTGACATAGAATCTAAATTATTTGTCACAAGAAGATCAACTGATATGTTTTTGAAATCCTTAAAATAGTCACAAAGATTATTAAAGTTTCCGCCCCTACCGGATGAAAAAACAGCAATTTTTTTTGTCATGATTACTTTTTTTCAAAAATAAAATAAACAAATGGATGTTAATACAGAAAAAGATAAAGTTTGCACAATAGTTAATTAATGGTTTAATTTGCACTTTAATAACACAAAAAAATATAATTATGTCTGATGTAGCAACAAAAGTAAAAGCGATAATAATAGATAAATTGGGGGTTGACGAGGCAGAGGTTACAGATAGCGCTAGCTTCACAAATGATTTAGGAGCAGATTCATTAGATACTGTTGAGCTTATAATGGAGTTTGAAAAGGAATTTGATATTCAAATCCCGGACGATAAGGCAGAAAATATTGCTACTGTAGAGGATGCTATTTCTTTTATAGAGGCTACTAAATAATTTTATGAGTAATAGAAGGGTTGTTGTTACTGGTATCGGGGCAATTACCCCAATTGGCAATAATTTAAATGATTATTGGAATTCGCTTACTGAAGGTGTGAGCGGTGCTGGACCAATTACTCTTTTCGACGCTTCAAACTTTAAAACAAAATTTGCTTGCGAGGTAAAAAACTTTAACCCTAACGATTTTATTGATAGGAAACAGGCAAGAAAATTAGATAGGTTTTGCCAGTTTGCAGTAGTAGTTGCGGACCAAGCATTTTCTGATTCGGGACTTTCAATTGACAAAATTAATGGAGATAGGGCTGGTGTGATATGGGGTTCTGGAATAGGGGGAATGAATACCTTTTATTCTGAATCTGTGAGTTTTGGAACCGGAAATGGCACCCCAAGATTTAACCCATTTTTTATTCCAAAGCTAATTTCTGATATACCCGCAGGGCATATATCCATAAAGTATGGGTTTAGGGGCCCTAACTTCACAACGGTATCAGCTTGCGCATCTTCAACACATGCGCTTATAGACGCATACAATAACATTAAATGGAATAAAGCTGATCTTTTTATTGCAGGAGGGTCTGAGGCATGTGTTTTGGAGCCTGGTATAGGTGGTTTTAATGCAATGATGGCGCTATCAACTAGAAATGATGACCCTAAGACAGCATCAAGACCATTTGATAAAGATAGAGACGGTTTTGTTCTTGGAGAAGGGGGTGCTGCTCTTGTTCTTGAAGAATATGAACACGCAAAGAAGAGAGGCGCTAAAATATATGCCGAAATAGTTGGAGGAGGAATGACAGCTGACGCATATCATATTACCGCACCACACCCTCAAGGGCTAGGCGCAAAAAATGTGATGAGTAGGGCAATTGAAGAAGCGGAAATTAGTCGCGATAAGATAGACTATATAAATGTTCACGGAACATCCACGCCGCTAGGGGATATTGCCGAAACAAATGCGATACTAGATCTGTTTAAGGAGCACTCTTACAGATTAAATATTAGTTCTACAAAGTCAATGACAGGACATCTTTTGGGTGCCGCAGGTGTTGTAGAGTCAATAGCCTGTATTATGTCTGTGAAAAACAATATTATACCCCCGACGATTAACCATTTTGAGAGAGATGAAAAAATAGACCCAAAACTAAACCTAACATTTAACGAAAGTCAAGAAAAAAATGTTGATTTTGCTATTAGCAATACATTTGGTTTTGGTGGGCACAACGCCTCAACACTGTTCAAAAAATTTACAGAATAAAACTAATTAAAATTTTAAAAAAGCTTTTAGGCCTAGAGAGAAGATGTTTTTCAGATCTAGAAAAATGTTTAGGCTTTTCAGTTAAGAACAACAAAATTTATCAAAAAGCCCTAACTCATAAATCATTTGATAAAAACTGGAACAATGAAAGGTTGGAGTTTTTGGGAGACGCTATTTTAAGCAGCATAGTTTCTGAGAGTTTGTTTTTGCAATCACCCGATCAAGAAGAGGGCGAACTTTCTTTAAAAAGAGATGCAATTATTAGCAGAAGTAACTTGAACAAAATTGCACAAAGACGCTTTCAAAATGTTCTGTTTCATTACAAAACAAAGTCTATTTCAGAGAACATGTATGGTAATTTTTTAGAGGCTATTATTGGGGCTGTGTATTTAGACAAAGGACTGACGCTTACAAAGGAGGTTGTTAAAAGACTTGTTTTAACTGGAGAAGAAGCTACTGTAAAAAATCAAGACTTCAAAAGCGAGCTATATTTATTAGCTAAAAAGCAAAAGCAAAAAATTAATTTTATTCAGATGGACCAAAAGGGGCCTGACCACAAAAAAAGTCATAAAATTGGGCTTATGATAGATAAGAAGATAATTGACTTTTGCTGGTCTCCAACAATTAAGGAGGCAGAAATAAAGCTTTCTCAAAAAATCCTTTCACAAATTAAATGAAAAAAGTATATTTTTTAGACCAAAAGCTTGAGCTTGACTTTGATGTTTTTGCCATAAACAGCCATTGTAAGTCATACGCGTTGTGTTGGCACATTAATAATGAGACAAATACTTGCTTTAAAAAAAGTAGTGGAATGTTTTTTTCTGAAAAAGAAGTTTATTCACAGTTTAATTGTAAACACGAAGGTTATGACATGTCAATTATTCAAAACAAATCAAAATGGGGTTTTTTGATGCCTGAACATAACAAAATAGATTTTTTTTTAAAAATCAACCCTAAGATGTTTGGCGATAAAAAAGAAGATTTTATACTAAAACTTAACAAAATCTCTAAAATTTTGTTGATTTTTGAGCTAGATTTGCAAAAAGAGCAAGAAGCTCACAGATTTATCTTTAATGATTAGAAAGACAAAAATTATAGCAACTATAGGCCCTGCAACTTCAGAAAGAAAGGTGCTAAAGAAAATTATAGAAAAAGGGGTTAATGTATGTAGACTTAATTTTTCCCACATAACACACGAGAAAGCAAAAGAAATAATCTCAACAATTAAAAGTATTAATCAAGAATTAAATGTTCACACAGCAATTTTGGCAGACTTGCAAGGGCCTAAAGTAAGAATAGGAAAGCTTAATAAACCTTTAAAGATTAAGGCAGGACAAGAACTTGTGTTAACCACGAAAAAACCACAAAAAAATCAGATCTTTGTTGGCTATAAGTCCTTTGCAAGAGATGTTAAGACTGGAGAAAGCATTCTAATTGATGATGGTAAAATAAGGCTAAAGGTTTTAGAGTCAAACAATAAAGATAAAATAACAGCAAAAGTAGTAGCGCCAGGGATTTTAAGCTCACACAAAGGGGTTAACCTGCCTAATACAAAAATATCACTTCCATGCTTGACCCCAAAAGACAAAAATGACTTAAGGTTTGTGTTAAATGAAAAAATAGAATGGCTTGCCCTTTCTTTTGTTAGATCAGCAGACGACCTAATTAAACTAAGAAAAATACTAAAAAGATATAAAAGTAAGATTGGAGTCATTTCTAAAATTGAGAAGCCCGAGGCAGTAAAAAACATTGATGAAATTATAACACACTCTAACGCAATAATGGTTGCCCGAGGAGATTTAGGAGTTGAAGTTCCTCCCTACAGAGTTCCAGCAATACAAAAAAAGATTGTTAAAAAAGCTGTTGAAAGGTCTAGGCCTGTAATTATAGCAACACAAATGCTTGAGAGCATGACCTTTAGTCCTGTTGCAACTCGAGCGGAAGTAAATGATGTCGCAAATTCAGTAATTGACGGGGCTGATGCCGTTATGTTGAGCGGAGAAACGTCTGTTGGAAAATACCCAATTAAGACTGTTGAGACTATGCGAAAAATTATTACAGATATTGAAAAAAGTGGTTATAATTTTAAACCCACCCCAAACTCTGGCTTAGACCTATGGCTTCCAAAGGAAAGACAGATGTCCAACTCTATTTGCCAGCACGCTTCTCAACTTTCAGAGCAGACAAAAGCCTCTGCAATTATTTGCATGACTTATTCAGGCTATAACGCTATTAAGATGTCAAGCCTAAGGCCAGTGTCTTTTGTTTATGTTTTTACAAACAACTACTCTATTTTAAACAAGCTCAGTCTTGTTTGGGGGGTTCAAGCTTATTATTATGATAGAGAAGCAACAACAGATCAGACAATAGTTGAGACAAAAGAAATTTTAAGAGACAATAAGCTAATTAAAAAAGGAGACTATATTATAAATCTTGCCAGCATGCCTGCTCATGAAAAGGGCATGACAAACATGGTTAAATTAAGTAAAGTATAATAAAATGATAAATAAAGAATTACTAGCAAAGCTATGCGAAGTTGCAGGCGCTCCAGGTCACGAAAATAGAGTGCGCAAAATTGTATTGGATGAAATAAAACCGTTTGTTGATGAAATATCAATTGATAATATGGGTAATGTTGTTGCTATTAAGAGGGGGAAAGAAAAGAAAAAAGTTATGATTGGCGCCCATATGGACGAAATAGGTTTTATTGTAACCCACATTGATGATAAAGGCTTTGTTTATTTTCATACTCTTGGAGGTTTTGACCCAAAAACTCTTACTGCACAAAGAGTAATTATACACGGCAAAGAGGATGTTATTGGAGTTATGGGAAGTAAGCCAATTCATCTTATGAATACTGCTGACAGGCAGAAAGTACCAACAACAAAAGACTATTTTATAGATACGGGGCTTGACAAAAAGGTACTTGAAAAAATAATTTGTGTTGGGAATACTATTACTCGAGAAAGAAAGATGGTTGAGATGGGAGAGTGTTTAAATTGTAAGTCTCTTGACAATAGAGTTTCTGTTTTTATTTTGATAGAGATGCTTAAAGAAATGAAAAATACGCCTCCATATGATGTTTATGCAGTCTTTACAGTTCAAGAAGAAATTGGAATCAGGGGCGCAAATGTGTCGTCAATGCAAATTAACCCAGACTTTGGCTTTGGTCTTGACACAACAATAGCATGGGACACTCCAGGATCAACAAAGCAAGAGCAGGTTTCTGCTCTTGGAGAAGGAGCCTGTATAAAGGTTATGGACTCATCAACAGTTTGTGATTACAGAATGGTTGCGTATATGAAGGAAATAGCTAAAAAGAAGAAAATAAAAACACAATTAGAAATTTTACCTGCTGGAGGAACAGATACTGCAGGAATACAAAGAATGAACCCTGGAGGCTCAATCGCAGGAGCAGTTTCAATACCAACAAGACACATACACCAAGTTATAGAGATGGTAAATAGAAACGATGTAAGAGCTTCAATAGACTTGCTTAGACATTGCGTTGAAAATTTAAACAACTTCAACTGGGAATTTCAAAAGTATTAAATAGCGGAGGAAAATTGGTTTAAAAAACGAATATCATTTTCGTAAAAAAGTCTTAAATCATCGACTTTATATTTAAGCATAGCAATTCTCTCTATTCCCATTCCAAAAGCAAAGCCGGTATATTTTTTTGAGTCAATTCCACAGTTTTCTAAAACCGCAGGGTCTACCATTCCACAACCCAAAATTTCTAACCAGCCGGTCCCCTTAGTTATTCTATAGTCAGATTCAGTTTTTAACCCCCAATAAATATCTACCTCAGCAGATGGCTCAGTGAAAGGAAAATACGAGGGCCTTAATCTAATTTTTGACTTTTCTCCAAATAATTTTTTAGCAAAATATAAGAGGGTTTGTTTTAAGTCAGCAAAAGAAACATCTTTATCAATATACAGCCCTTCTATTTGATGAAACAAGCAGTGAGCCCTAGAAGAAACGGCTTCATTTCTATAAACTCTTCCGGGAGAAATAGTTCTAATTGGAGGGGAGTTTTTTTGCATATATCTTGCCTGCACAGATGAGGTGTGTGTTCTTAAAAGAATATCAGGATTAGTTTGAATAAAAAAAGTGTCTTGCATATCTCTGGCAGGGTGATTCTTTGGAACATTTAGGGCTGTAAAATTGTGCCAGTCATCCTCAATTTCTGGTCCTTCCGAGATAGAAAAGCCAATTGAAGAGAAAATCTCTACTATTTCCTGCTCAATAATTGACAATGGGTGTCTAGATCCAATGCTATTATTTGCAACAGGTCTTGAAAGATCTTTTAGGCCAGCTTTTTTCTCAGTTTCATTATAGAGCAAGGCGATTGCAGTTTTTTCTTTTACAAGAGCCTTTAGTTTATTGAGCATCTGTCCAACCTCTTTTTTTTCTTGATTTGGAATATCTTTAAATTCATTAAAAAGAGAATTCAGCATTCCAGATTTTGCTAAAAATCGTAATCTAAAAGTTTCAATCTCCTCTTTTGTTTTGGGAGAAAAATTTTTGACCTCTTTTATGACTTCAGAAATATTGTTTAACACACTAATATTATTCTATGTATATTTGTTTGAATATAAAACACAAAGTAACAATTTTTATGCGAAATATAAATTTTAAATCATTCTTTATAAGCTTTATCATTGCTTTCGTTATTGCCTTTTCTGTTACATCTTGCCAAGAAGAGTCTCCAACTAGAGCAATTATTACTATTGTTGACTCTGATGGCGCCCCTGCTTATGATGTTTGTACAGTAATACTATCTCAACAAGGTCTAATTAATTCAGCTGGAAATGAATCAAATGTCTATGAAAGCAAAAAAACATCCTCAAATGGAACTGTTGAATTTGAATTTGTAAACGAAGCAATTTTAAATGTTGAAGCCACATATAATACTGGAAATGACACCTATACAGCAGAAAGCGTTATAAAGCTAGTTAGAGAAGAGCTTGTAAGAAAAACCATTACAGTTAATTAATCCACATTAAATAGACGTTTGCTTAAATGAACTATCTAGATATAGCTTTAATTATTCCATTAGTTTACGGACTGATACAAGGTTTTTCAAGAGGAATAGTAAGAGAGGTTACTTCTTTAGTTTC
>Ga0315315_10004798_pt1 | contig 12468 bp, 10 predicted proteins | sample M140m3416metaG_FD_203699 | JGI IMG/M metagenome (GOLD analysis project Ga0315315, IMG submission 203699) | Ammonia-oxidizing marine archaeal communities from Monterey Bay, California, United States - M1 40m 3416 | ecosystem: Environmental > Aquatic > Marine > Intertidal zone | place: USA...
TAAATATGCAATTACTGTCAATTCTTGGACATCGGGTCTAATTACCTCTATTGCTGCATTAGACATTGAGCCTGGAGATGAAATTATTGTTAGCCCTTTAACTATGAGTGCCTCTGCTGCAGCGATATTACATTGCAATGCTATACCTGTATTTGCAGATATAGAGCAAGATACTTTTTGCATAGATCCAAAATCAATCGAAAAAAAAATTTCGAAAAGAACTAAAGCAATTTTAACTATAGATATATATGGACAATCTTGTGATATGGACGCGATTAATAAAATAGCCAAAAAAAATAAACTTAAAGTGATTTGTGATGCAGCGCAAGCTATCGGCTCAAAGTATAAAAATTATTTTACTGGGACTATGGGTGATATTGGCGGTTTCAGTTTAAACAGACATAAACATATTCATACTGGAGAAGGTGGAGTTTTAGTGACAAATAATAAAAAATTAGCAGATAGAATGTTTATGATCAGAAATCATGCAGAGCTAATTGTCAAAGACAAGGGAGAAAAAAAAATAAATAATTTAGTTGGTTTTAATTTTAGATTGGGTGAGATCGAGTGCGCAATAGGTATAGAGCAGCTAAAAAAACTTAATTTTCTAATAAAAAATAGAATAAAAATTGCTAAAGCATTAGATTTGAGATTAAGAAAATTTAAAGGATTGATTACTCCAAAAGTTAGAAAAAATTGTACACACGTATACTATTATTATGTAATTAAAATAGAAAAAAATTTTTTTAAAGTAGGGCGTGATAAAATAATAAAACTATTAAACAAAGAAGGAATCTATGGTTTGGGCAAAGGTTATAGCAATCTTCATTTTTTACCCTTGTATCAGAAAAAAATTGCTTTTGGCAAAAAGCATTTTCCATGGACAGCTAATAAAAGATATATATCTTATAAAAGAGGAATTTGTCCTATTTCTGAAAAATTGGAAAAAGATCAAGTAATAGATTTTAAACTTTGTTTATTTGATCTGTCTTTAAGTGATATTAATAACATAGAAAAAATTTTTAAAAAAGTTTGGAAAAAAATTTTAAAAAAATAAATGAATAAAAAGAGGTTTATTTTATTTTTAAAAAATACTCATTATTCAAATATTTTAGAAAAAAAACATATTTTAAGGAAAAAAACCACAAGTATTATTAAAGAATTTGACCAAGTTAAATATAAAAATTTAATTAAAAATTCAAAAAAATTAAAATTAAAAAAAGATATATTTAATTATGATAAAATTTTTTTTAACAAAGATTTATTACAAATTTTATACAAAAATAAAATTAAAAATATATCTTTAAAAAATTACTTAGCTTTAAATTTTAAAATATTAAAAGAATACATACATAAATATAAAAAAAACGGTGAAAATTTTATAGAAGTTGGTTGTGGTTATGGTTCTAATTTAGTTAGATTTTCAAAAGATAAAAAAATCTCCTTTAAAAAATTTATAGGAATAGATCTATCTTTAACTGGTTTAAAAATAATAAACAAAATAAATTCTAAGATTATTACAGTTGCAGGTGATTTTTATAAATTACAAAGACTTAATTTTCCAATAAAGCAATCATTAATAATAAGCAATTGTTTTATGATGTATAAATCTCATAATTTAAATTCTATTAAAAAATTTTTATTACTTCAGCCGGAATACATAATTATACTTGAGCCTATTTACGAATTTAATTTAAAAAAAACTTTTTACCATTCGTTAGTTAGAAAATATTTTAAAATTAACGACTATTCAAAAAATATTTTTAAAACTTTAAAAAAAGCAGAGAGAAAAAAATTAATAAAAATTATTAAAATTAAAAAAAATTTATTTTCTCATAATCCTTTATTGCCACTATCCCTTATAGTTATAAAACGATTTAAATGAAATTTTTTATCAAAGTAGTTAAATTTGCTTTTCAGGAAGTAAAATCATTTTTTATATTTTTATTTAGGATAAATTCAATTTTTCACTTAAAAAAATTGAATAATATTTTAGAAAAAAAATTTATCAGCTCACCTAATAAAAGGGGCAATATTATTATTGATGGTATGTGGGATAATCCATTTCACTGGGTAAGGATGATAATTTTAACTAATGGCTTGAAACATAAACACGGAATAAATTATGTAGGGCTTATTCAAGATACAACTCCTAAAAAAACTAAACTGATGTTCAATATTTTTAATTTGAGAAAAATTATAACTCTTAAATCTGATTTAGAACTAAAATATATAAGACAGGCTCGAAAAATAATAAAAAAATTTAAAAATGTTAACGAGCTTTGTAATGGTAGAATAATTGAGGATTACCCAGGTTTTCTATTTTATGATGGTGTTTTAAAAAAAGAGAGATTGGCTGAAATTAAAGTAACAGACAAAAAAATTATTTATCATCTTGCAACAACATTAAAGTATTATTTTTTTTATAAAAAACTTATTGAAAAAGAGAATATATCAGCATTTTATACGAGCCACCTTGTTCATTTTAGATATTCAACATTAGTATGGAATTTAATTAAAAAGAAAATCCCAGTTTATTGCTCAAAAGACAAAAATCAACACAATTATATAATGAAAATTACAACTAAAAATCAAATCTTAAAACCCTTCGATGATGTACCCACAAAAAATGAAATTGATAAATTAATTAAAGAAAAAAGAAAAAAAATAATAAAAATTGCTAATAAATATATTTCAGATTTGTTCAAGGGCAAAAAAGGAGAGAGTCAATTTTTTCAAGTTTTTAAAAACTCTAATGAAAAAATTTCAAAAATTAAATTTAATAAAATGATCGGTGCGGATAATAAAAAAAAAAATATTGTCATAATGGCAAATAGTTGGGTAGATTTTCCACACGAGTACGGAAACACATGGTATGCAGATTTAGCTGAGTGGATAAGATTTATTTACAATTATTCAAAAAAAAATAAAAGATATAATTGGATTTTTAAACCACACCCTGCTGAAAATTGGCATGGCAGTAAAACTAATTTGAAAGAAATATTAGGCAAAAAGTTGCATAACAATGCCTACTATTGGCCAATTAATATCTCAGCGACACAAATGCTAAATTGTTCAGACTACATGATAACAGCTAGAGGAACTAGTGCTGTGGAGTACGCCTCAAAAGGTCATAAAGTTTTAGTTAGCACTCCTTCGCCTTATACAAATTTAAATTTTCTTACCTATGCGAAAAATCGAAAAGATTTTTTACATAAACTTAATAAAATTGAAAAAATTAAGAAAATTTCAAAAAAGCAGCTTCAATATAATAAAATATATATCACTTGCAAGGAAGCAGATTTTAAAAACAAGAATTTTTTAAATTATCCTTTAAATATATTTTCAGAAAAAAACTATATAAAATTATCAAAATTTATTACAAATAATTTTCAAAATATTTTAGAGGAAGCAAATCAAATAAAAATTTGGGGTAATAAAAAACACAATAGGTTCAGAACCTATCAAGTATTAAACTATCTTTAAATCTATGAAAAAAAAAAATAAAATTTTAGTATTAGGTGGTGCTGGTTTAATTGGTTCATATTTAGTAGAAAAACTTGTAGCAAGAAAATACGATGTAACAGTTATTGATGATTTTTCTAAAGGAAAGAAAAGCAATCTTAGAAAAGTTTTAAATAAAATAAAAATTAAAAAACTAAACTTAGAAAAAAAATTAAACTTAATTGATATATTTGATACTCATAAAGCTGTTTTTCATTTAGCAAGTAGAGCATATGGTGTAGGTTATTCAAGCGGTAATCATAAGAAAATTTTTCTTCATAATAAAAAAATAACAGACAATATTGTAAAAAATTTATCAAAGAGTAAAATCAATTATTTTCAATGCGTGAGTTCATCATGCGTTTATAGAGATACTGGACCGAATAAAATTTCAGAAAAGTTAAAGCTTTCAGGAAGTCCTGAAAAAGCGAATATCGGATATGGATTAGCTAAAAGATATTTAGAAAAAAAAATAAAGAGAGCATCAAAAAAATTTAAATTCGAATTATCTATTGTTAGGCCATTTAATATTTTTAGCGAAAGATACAAGTGGGAGGGAAATTCCAGCCAGGCTATACCAATGCTAGTTAATAAAGTAATGAAAGAAAAAAAAAAAATTATAATTTGGGGTAGTGGAAAGCAAAAAAGAAATTATATTCACGCAAAAGATTGTGCAGAAGTAATGTTCAGAATATTTAAAAATGGATATTCAAAAACTCCGATAAATATAGGGTACGAAAAAACTATATCAATTAAAGATTTAGTTTTAAAAATATGTAAACTTTCAAAAAAAAAATTATTTCTTGAATACGATTTATCTAAACCTGAAGGAAGATTTATTAAAAGCTCGAATGCGACTCTTCTAAATAAAGTAACAAAATTTTATAAACCGAGAGTTTCACTCTCAAAAGGTTTAAAACTAATGATTAATTGGCAAAAAAAAACATTTAAATGAAAATATTATTTCCTAAAAAAAGCAGAGAATCAATATTTGAAAAAATACTTAACAATGGTGCACCAAAAGATTTTTTTTATGGCTGTTTATCCTCAGAGGACTTTGACATAAATAAAACAGTTATTGACACTAGACCATCAAAAAAAATTTTACACATAAATTTTTACGACAAAATTTACAATAAAATATTTAAATCAAACTTTTCATTTAAAAAAGCAAAATATATTTTTAAATATATTCCACCTAATTCAAAAGTGATTAGCTTTGTAGATTGGGAAAGTCTTAATACTGGATTATTCCATAAATACAGAAAAGATTTGAAATTAATATGCGGTTTTCATGGATTGATAAACTTTTTTGAACGGACACCAGAAAATATCTATTTTGATAAAAAAAAAATTTTTACCCAGGCTTTAGGTAATATGCATCACATATTTTTTTTTGGACCAGAGGATAGAAAGGCGTCTATAGATAAATTCGGTATTCCTGAAAAAAAAACCAGTGTTTATAGATTTGGTGTTGATACAGGTTTTTGGAAAAAACAAATACAAAGTGAGAAAATTGATGTTCTCTCAGTTGGGTCGGATTTAAATCGAAACTATAGTATCTTTAAGAAGATAGAAATTAATTTTAATTTAAATTTAATAACAAGATTAAAAATTAAAGGTCTTGAAGGGGAAGCAAAAATAATTTCAGGTTCTAGAAATGATCCCATACTTTCTAATTTAGATTTGAAAAATTACTATAATACGTCAAAAATAGTCGTAATTCCTTTAAAAGAAACTCTCCAACCTTCTGGATATAGCGTAGCTTTACAAGCCATGGCTTGTGGAAAACCAGTGATAATGACAAAAATAAAGGGATTATGGGATACCAGTGTTTTAAAAAACATGAAAAATATTATTTTTGTAAAGCCAAATGATCCTGATGAATTGAATGAAAAAATTCAACTTTTGTTAAGGAATGAAAAATTAAGAAAAAACATTTCTCTGGAGGCAAGAAAAACTGCTGAAAATTACTACTCTCTAGATAGAATGAATGATGACTTTAAAAATTTAATTAATATTTAAAAATGAAAGTAAGCATTGGATCAAAAATTATTAATTCAGCATGGGGAGGCGGTAACAGTTTTGCAAAAAATTTAAGCAAATATCTACAAGAAAAAGGCTTTGAAGTTTTTTTCGATTTAAAGGAAAAAAATCTTGACGTGATTATAATGACTGATCCCAGAAGTAGTTCTATATCTTCTAATTATGATGATATTGATATTATCAATTATCAAAAAAAAAATAAGAAGACTTTAATTATTCATAGAGTAAATGAGTGTGATGAAAGAAAAGGGACGAACTTTGTAAATAAAAAAATTTTAAAAGCTAATAGGGTATCTGATCATACTGTCTTTATAAGCAATTGGTTGAAAGATCTATTTAAAAATCATGGACTAAATCCTTCAAACTCATCTGTAATTTATAATGGAGCTGATGAAGAAGTCTATAATTTCTCAAAAGATAATTTTTTAAAAGAAAAAATTAAATTGGTTACCCATCATTGGTCAGCACACCCTAACAAGGGTTTGAAAATTTATCAGACGATCGATAATTTAATGGATAAACCTGAATGGAAAGATAAAATAGAGTTTTGTTATATTGGAAATATTTCAAAAGGAGTAAAACTTCAAAATACGAAAATTATCAAACCTCTTTACGGTAAAGAATTAGCCGATAAATTGAAGGAATCAAACATTTATGTTTCAGCAAGCTTAAATGAACCGGCAGGGATGCATCATATCGAGGCCGCAATGTGTGGATTGCCAATTTTATATGTTAAATCAGGAGCATTACCAGAATATTGCAAAAATTTTGGAATAGGTTTTGAATATAGTAATTTTGAGATAAAATTATCTGAAATAATTAAACAATATCAATTTTATAGAAAAAAACTTGAAACTTATCCGTACAATTCTAAAAATAGCTGTGAACAATATTATAGTTTAATTAAAGAAATTCACAAAAATAGAGAATCTATAATTTCACAAAAAAAATTACCCAAATTAATATTTAAAGACAGAATTCTCTCGTTGAAAAGAAAACTTAAAAAGTTAATTTTATCATAAATCTAAATAATGCTCAATTTTATTCAAAATTTTTTAAGATTTTTATTAAGTATTTTAAAAAATTTTTTATTTAAAAAAAAAATATTCTACATAGTTGAATATAAAAAGTGGGCAAATTTTAATGACGCAATAAATTTGAAAAAATTTTTTAAGAATAAATTTATAATATCACACGAAATTTACGGGATTAGACAATCTATTATTCATATCGGCACCCATTATAAGTTATTTAAGAAAGATCAAACTATAAATATTCACAAAAGTAATAAACTTATAGTTTTCTGGCCACATTTAAATAAAAAAAATTTCATTTCAAAATTTCTCAAAAATAATATTAATAAGATTTTTAAAATTAACACTTGTAGCATTGATACCAAAAAAAAATTAATCAAATATGGAATTCCAAAAAATAAATTAATTTATACTCCATTAGCTATAGATACTAAAATTTTTAGAGAATTTAATATAAACAGAAAAAAAAAACTTAGAAAAAAATATTCAATTCCGGAAAATAAATTAATTTTAGGTTCATTTGTGAAAGATGGAGTTGGATTTGAATATGGATGGTCCGCAAAAAATCTTAAAAATCCACAAATGTTAATTAAGTCACTTAAAAATATTCCTAATAAAAAAGATTTGTTCGTTGTTTTAAGTGGACCAGCCAGAGGTTATATAAAAAAAGAGTTAGGTAAAATTGGAATAGAGTTCTTTCATAAAAATTGTTCCTCAGCAAAAGATCTAGCTGAATTATACAATTTAGTAGATGTAACAATAATCAACTCAAATATTGAAGGAGGGCCCTACTCTTTGTTAGAGAGTCTAGCGTCAGGTGTGCCTGTTATTAGCACAAAGGTAGGCATGTCACCGGAAATAATTAAAAATGGTCACAATGGTTTTTTAATTAAAATTAACAATCACAAATCTTTAACAAAAAAGATAAAATACTTTTTAATAAATTATAAAAAAAATCTTCCTTTTAAATCTAATTCAAGAAAATCAATTATACCTTACTCAATTAAAGAAAACGGTAAAAATTTTGATAATAAAGTTTATAAATTATCTTGAAAATTGATCCTTAAAAGTTTTTTTTAATCCATCTTCTAAGTTAATTTTGATTTTAAACCCGACTGATTTTGCGTAACTAGAATTAAGTAATTTTCTCATTACCCCGTCGGGCTTGGTTTTATCAAAAAAAATTTTTCCTTTAAATCCAGATATTTTTTTGATTAATTTTGATAAATCCTTAATTGAGATTTCTTTTCCATAGCCAACATTAAGAATTTTTTTCTTTGGATTTTTTGAAATTAATTTAACAATAAACTCAGCTAAGTCTTGAACATGTAAAAATTCTCTTTTTGGCTTACCTGAACCCCAAATATTAACTGTCTTTTTTTTTTTAATTTTTGCTTCATACATTTTTCTTAACAATGCTGGAATAACATGAGAATTTTCAAGGTCATAGTTATCATTGGGCCCATAAAGACTTGAGGGCATTACAGATATATAATTTGTTTTGTATTGCCTATTGTAATTTTCACACATTTTAATGCCGTGTATTTTTGCTATAGCGTAAGGTTCATTAGTAGGTTCGAGCTTTCCATTTAAAAGATAATCTTCTTTCATAGGTTGCTTGCAAAGTTTTGGATATATACAACTTGAACCTAAAAAAATAATTTTTTTTACATTAGCTAGGAAAGAACCGTGTATCAGGTTATTTTGAATAGTTGTATTTTCATAGATAAACTGAGCCCTATTAACGTTATTATTAAGAATCCCTCCAACTTTAGCTGCAGCAATAATAACGACATCTGGTTTTTTTCTTTTTAAAAAAATAAAAGTTTTTTTCTGATCTAATAAATTTAATTTATTTTTGGAAAGGGTTATCAATTTTTTACAATTCTTTTTAACTAATGTTTTATGAACAGCTGATCCAACCATCCCATTATGACCAGCAATAAAGATTTTCAAATTCTTTAAAGACATACGGTATTTACTTTTTAAATTTAACCAAGTCGAAATTAATCATTTCTTCTATTAATTTATTAATATTTATAGATGGTTTCCATTTTAAAATTTTTTTTGCTTTGCTAGCATCTCCTTTTAAATAATGAACTTCGTTAGGCCTAAAAAGACGTTTATCTATTTTAATAAGTTTTTTTCCAGTTTTATTGTTCAAACCTACTTCGTTTATGCCTTTACCTTTCCAGCTGATTTTAATCCCAATAAAATTAAAACTTAGTTCCACAAATTTTCTTACAGTATGAGATGTACCAGTAGCAATTACAAAATCATCTGGTTTATTTTGTTGCATCATTAACCACATTGCTCTTACATAATCTTTTGCATGACCCCAATCTCTTTTTGAGTCTAAATTTCCAAGTGAAAGAACTTGACTACTGTTTTTATTTAATTTCTCTTTAGCAACAAATTGTGTAATCTTTTTTGTAACAAATGTTTCTCCTCTCAATGGACTTTCGTGATTGAAAAGTATCCCATTAGTAGTAAACATTTGATAAGCATCTCTATAAGCTCTTGTAATCCAATAACTATAAAGCTTTGAGATTGAATATGGACTATTTGGAGTAAACGTGCTTTTTTCATTTTGAGGCGGTTTAATATTTCCAAACATTTCAGAGGAAGAGGCTTGATAGAATTTAATTGTACGATTAAGATTTTTTATAACTTCAAGTATTCTAAGAGTTCCTAAAGCATCAACATTTGAACTATAATCTGGCATTTCAAAGCTTACTTGTACGTGACTCTGGGCAGCTAAATTATAAATTTCATCTGGTTTTATCTTTTTGATTAGATTTAATATACTAATTGAATCTGTCACATCTCCATAATGTAAAAAAAAGGTAGGTTTACTCTTTAAAAAAAACTTCTCATACAACTCATCTGTTCTGTAACTGTAAACTGTAGAGGCTTTTCTTTTGACTCCGTGTACTTCATAATTTTTAGCTAAAAGAAATTTTGACAAATAATAGCCATCTTGTCCTGTGATACCAAATATGAGTGCTTTTTTTTTCATAAATAAAATATTTGTATACTATAAAGTACAATTATTAAATGTAAAAATATGTTTATCAAATTAAAAAAATTTTTGATTTATTTAAAAAGAAAAATATATCGTGAGCATGTTCTTATCGACGAAAATTCAATAAAAAAACCTATTGCTACAAAAGAATATTACTTAAAACTATTTAAAGAAGCTTCTATAAACGTAGATAAAGGTGTTAAAGATTTTGAAAAAAGTTTAGGATATAAAATTGATAAAAATTGGATTGACGAATTAGCTCTGCACACTCAAGTATGTGTCAAAAAAAGTAAAATAAATTATCAACATGGTAGAATTTTATATTCCTTACTGAAAAACTATTTACAAAAGTTAAAATCAAAAAACTACAATAGTTTTATTAATATTCTTGAAACAGGAACTGCAAGAGGATTTTCGGCTATTTGTATGGCTAAAGCCTTAAATAGTTCATCTAGTGTTGATGGCCAAATATATACAATTGATTTATTGCCAACAGACATCCCAATGTATTGGAATATAATTGATGATCATGAAAAAAAGAAAACAAGAAAAGAATTATTGGAAAGATGGCCAGAGGAGTTAAGAAAAATTAAATTTATCAAAGGAAATAGCAAACAAGTTTTAAAAAAGTTGAATATTTCTAGAATTCACTTTGCATATTTAGACGCTGAACATGATTATGACTCAGTATATAATGAATACTTGTATTTAAAGAGCAAACAAGAAAAGGGAGATATTATTTTTTTTGATGATGTTACGCCAAAACAATTTCCCGGTGTTGTTGAGGCATTAAATCAAATTAAAAAAGAGAGTTTTTATTCAATAAATTTTTTAAATTTTTCGGAAGAGAGAGCATATGCTCTAGCTAAAAAATTATGAAAAAAACAATCTGTTTATTCTTTTCAAATGATACCTCTCTTAAAATATGGAAGAGCGCAGGAATTTTAACTAGAGAAATTAATTATTACAAAAAATTATTAAAAGAAAATTATAATATAATTTTTTTTACATTCGGTGATAAGTCAGATAAAAAAATTGATTTTTTGATTAAAAATAAAATAAGGATAATCCCGCTTTATGAAAAAATAAAAAAACCAAAAAATTATTTTATAAGAAATTTATGTAATATAATTTTACCATCAATTCTTTTAAAAAATGAAAAATTTCAAGTCATAAAAGTAAATCAATTAAGCAGTGGCGTAAGTGCTTTGATAACTTCACTAATCTTAAAAAAAAAAATCTATTTTCGGATAGGGTGGGAACCTAATATTTTTCATAATATTTTAAGAACAAGAGTCTTTACAAAAATTTTATACAAATTAATTGCATTTTTAGTCTATAATTTTGGTAAATACTTTTCAGTAAGTAGTCAAGAAATCAAAAAATTTATTCTCAAAAAAATTATAATAAAAAAAAATAGCAAAGTAATCAAAGTTATAGAAAATTTTATAGATACAGATATTTTTTCAAAAATTGTAAAAAAAAAATATCATAAAAGAGTTTTATTAGTATCAAGACTTTCAAAAGAAAAAAATATAGAATTTTTGATAAGAGCATTAGAAAATACAGATATCAAAGCAGATATAATTGGAGAAGGGGAAGAAAAAACTAATCTAATAAAATATGCAAAAAAAAGAAAAGTCAGCTTAAAATTTTTAGGAAAAAAAAATAATTTAGACTTGCCAAAATATTTTAACTCTTACCATATTTATATAATCTGCTCAAAAATTGAGGGAAATGTAAAATCATTATTAGAAGCAATGTCATGTCAGTTGATTTGCATGGGTACAAATGTGAACGGTATTAAAAATATTATCAAAAATAAAAAAAATGGGATAATTGTAAAAAACTCTTTAGACCTTAAGCTTAATCTAATTAAAATTTTTGATAATATTAAAAAATTTGAATTTTTAGGCAAAGAAGCAAGAAAAAGAGTTGTAAAATTTAATTCTATAGATAATTTTTTAAAAGAAGAATTAAAAATTTTTAAAAATTTAATTTAATTAAAATTTGTGATTAAAATTAGCTGTATCTTACCTGTAAATAATCATCTGGAATATCTTAATAAATCAATTGAAAGTATTTTAAACCAAACGTTTCATAATTTTGAATTAATCATAATTGTAAATACAAAAAACAAAAAAATTTATCAAAAAATAATTGATTACAAAAAAAAAGATAAAAGAATTAAAGTATTTATTAAAAAAACTGGTAACCTCGCTGAATTATTAAATTATGGAATTCATAAATCTAAAGGTGATTTTATAGCAAGGCAAGATTCTGATGATATTAGCCATGAAAAAAGATTCGAACTTCAATTGAAGTGGTTCCAAAAAAAAACCAAAAAAAATATGACTAAAGTTTTATGTGGAACTAATGGTTACGCAATAAATAAAAAAGGAGATGTAACAGGAGGGCTAAAATTTTTAAAATTTTCACACCCTGAAATTAAAGAAAGACTCATCTTTTCAAATTGCTTTGTTCATTCTTCTGTAATGTTAAATTATAAGTTTTTAAAAAGAAGATTAAGATATAATAAATATTTTACTTTTACCCAGGATTATGACTTATGGACAAAAATAGTGAATTATGGAGAAACTTGTAATTTAAAAAAAAAATTAGTTTTTTACAGAATATTAAAGAAAAAAAGAAAAGATAATAAGCTTTATATTCAAACATCACTAGCTATTTTGGTGGCTTCAAATTATTATTATTATAAATTATTCAAAAAATTTAAAAAATTTTCAAAAAGTTTTAAAGAAGAAATTAAAAAATTGGAAAAAATTGAAAAATTGAAAATGCATATTAAAGTACTAAAATATATTTATAAAAGAAATTTACCTGATAATACTATTTCTT
>Ga0315315_10004799_pt1 | contig 12467 bp, 7 predicted proteins | sample M140m3416metaG_FD_203699 | JGI IMG/M metagenome (GOLD analysis project Ga0315315, IMG submission 203699) | Ammonia-oxidizing marine archaeal communities from Monterey Bay, California, United States - M1 40m 3416 | ecosystem: Environmental > Aquatic > Marine > Intertidal zone | place: USA...
AATATAAAGATACTACTTTAAAAAGTGATATACCAGGATTCGTACCTGCTTCCACAAACGCTATTAAGGATATAACAGAATATGACGCTCACCCTAACGCTTTACAAAGTTTAAAAATTAAAGGGACTAGAGAGTGGAGAAGCGAATTGAAAAGATATAGAGACGGTATTGTACAGTCAAATCCTGACATAACTCCGCAGCAACTTGATGAAAGAATAAACAGCGAGATCGAAACTTTATATACTGTGTATAACGAAAAATATACAGAGATTATGAAGGCTGAGTTAAGGACAGGTATGTATATAGTAGACAACCAAAATGAAACAATTACTTTAACACGCATTGAGAACACTATTAAAGCTATTGAGGACGAAAACCCTGCTCTAATGGATGTCAAAGTAAACGCTTTATTTGAAAAAATAGATTTGATGGAAGGTGATGCATATGCACAACTTAGGTTTCTAAAAACATACAGAGATAAAATAAAGTAATGGCTAAATCAATTAAAGAACTATTAGAAGATCAACGAGCTTTTGAACAACAAAAAGAAGCACCCTCTTTAGCTGATTCAGCTTCTACTAGAGCACCTAGTGAACTCTCTACAGCAGGTCCTTTAATAGAGCAAGATGATGATGATAAACTTGAACGGTTATTTAAATCTGTAGGCATAGAAGTAGGGGGAGGAATTGCTTTAGGAGGAGCTACTACACCTTTACTTGCTGGTGGTCCTGTAGGTATAGGAAGCTATATAGCTGTTAACGCTTTAGGTAATTTAGGTTTTAATGCGTGGGCACAAGATGTTCGTGATCCAGAAGCAGAATATTCTAAGGAAGAAGGTATAGCTACTACTTTAGTGAATACTTTAGGACCATTTGCTACTATAAAAAAGGGAGCACAACTAGGCAAAATAGGCAAGAGGGTTTTAGGGACAGCGGAAGGGGCTGCGTTAGGTGCTTCAGAAGAAGCTATAAGACAAGGGTTGGAACTTCAAAGCGGAAAAATAAAGTTTGAAGAGTTAAGCCCAACTCAAATAGGTTGGGCAAGCGGTTTCGGGGCAGGTTTTGGAGCAGTTACAACGGCTTACAGTGATGTTAATTTTAATAAGCTTGGAGCATCTAACAAGACACTAAACGAAATAAAGAGGGGGGCAGAGTTAAACGCAGTTAATAGACTTAACACCATTGATAGAACTTTAAAAGTCCCTGGAGTAACAGGAGAGTTAAGAACTTTATTGTTAAAAGAAAAAGACGAATTAAAAACATCTATTGAATCAATTAAATTAGATGACCGTGAGTACTTGCAGGGTTTAAGAGAAAAAGCTTTAGGGGAACAAAAAGAAATAGAGCAAGCTATTGCAGAGCGTTTAAGAACTTCAGAAGGAACACGGACAGGTGAAGGTACTGTACTTAGACCTAAAGAAGAAGCAGGTGAAGATATACGTAAAAAGTATGAAGATACTAAACTACTGGGAGGAGACAAAGATTTAGTAGTCAAGATAGCAACTGAAAATAAAAATGATGCGGTTCATTTAAGTAATAAAGAAACAGTTGATTTTACAGGTACTAAACAAGTTAAAGACAGTACAGACCCTTCTGTAAATAAACCCCAAGGTTTGTATTATGCGTCAGGTGATAAGTGGTTGTCGCATATACAAGAAAAAGCACCAGCTATGTCAAGACGCGGCACTAACGCCCATATGTTAGACCTTAATCAAGAAGTTATTCTTAAACTTGATAGCACAAATATCAAAGAATTTGAAGATAAGTATTTAGTAAAAACCGATTTTGTTGAAGGCGACAGAATAAAAGATAATTGGATTGAAGACGAACAAGGTAACTTAGTTAACAAATTCACAACAATAAAACAGGGCGAATCAGGTTATGCAGATGCTAAAGAGGCTTTAACTCAACAGATAGATTGGGACAAAATGTCTAAGGACTGGAGCGGTATCGAAGTAGACCTCGAAAGCTTTGGAAACAACGCACCAGCGTGGACAAAGGGCTGGGACATTAGTCAAGGTGTTATATGGGATAAAAAAGCATACAAGCAAGCAACTCCTTTAAAAAGGGATAAAGATGTATTACCTAAAGCAACTCCCGAAATGTTAAAAGCTAGGGACGACCTAGAAAAACAGTTGGCAAACAAAGAACGGGAATTAGATAACAAGACTAAGGCTTTTAAAAAACTTCCACGAGCTAAACGCAAGGGAGGGAAGGGTTTATCTAACCTACGCAAAAATATTGATAAATTAAAAGAACAGTTAAATACAAAAAATGAAGAACTTAAAAAGTTTAGTATAGAAGCGGAAGTACCTAAATCGCCAGAAGTTGACGAAGATATACCTCTAGGAACGAAACGTTCTCCTTTCATTGATCCTAATTTAACTAACATAGATGGCGATGCTTTCGATGCTGTTGAAATAAAAGCTAGAAAAGAACTAGAAAAACTTGAAGAAGAGTTTGACGGTTTTCCTATGAGAGGTACAGAAGTAGATGCTCCTATAGAATTTAAAAGGAAACTAGCTACTGCTCAAGATGCTTATTCTGCTGTTGAATTAGAAAAGTTTAGAAGACAGATAAACGGAGAAGAACCTTGGTTTATTGCTTCTGAGTTTAGGACATTAGCAGGAGGCACACAAAACGCTGAGACTGTTTTTAAATTAGCATTACTTGGAGAGACAGTTAAGAAGAGAGGCATACAAGATGAAGTGCTGACTGAATTAAAAGCTAAGATAGGTAAAGACGAGAACGCTAAAGAAGTATTTGAAGGTCAGCTAAAGAACGCTCAAGAGGCTATGGATGCTTTTAAAAAGCCAGCACCTAAACCAGCTATTGAAGCTAAACCTACTGAAGCACCTAGTACTCAAGAGATCACACAAGCACCTACTAAGCTTACAACAGAGCAAAAGATGGAAGCCATTGAAAGGATGGGAATGAGCGATGATGACCTGTCTATGTTCTTAGAAGGAAAGAGTGAACTCATACCGATTAATCTAGCATCTTTTACTGGCGAAGATGGGATACAAAAATCAATGGCTGCTGTATTAGAACAACTGTCAGATAAAATTAAAAGCGGTAGAATAAAGACAGATAAAGAATCTTTAATAAAACAAGCTACTGCGTTACGTAAGAAATTAGACCCTAGCTTAGATGAATCAGCATATGTAACACAAATAGCTAGAGAATCTGAAGACCTTATTTATAAAACAGTTTTAGCTGATAGCATGACTTTTTCAGCTTTCTCTAATTGGAATAAAAAGTTTGACGCTAATGTAGATTTAAATGATCCAAAAGTAGTTAATGATTTATTAGGCGATTTAGATAGATTACAAGTGTTTGCTGAGTCTTCTTCTACTATAGGCAGCTCAGCTGGTAAGTTGTTGCAAAGCAGAAAGTTATTCAAAGAAGACATTGCAGCAAAGATTAACACCCTTGAAAGAAAAGCAGATAAATTAGAAAAAGGTTTAGCAGAAGACTTAATAAAATATTCCAAAGATTTAAAACCTGGACAACTGAAAGAGCAATTAGAAAAGCTAGGAGGATTAAAAGCTATGAAAGGGTTTTTATCTGAGTTAAGGCTTATAAAAGACCCTGCTAAATTAGGGAGGTTACTTGAAATAAGTAAAAGATCAACAGGAGAAAAGTTTGGTAGAGCAGCTAAAGAGTTAGTTTATGATAGTGTTTTAAGTGCTCCTCCTACTCAAGCAGCTGCTGCGAGTGGTAATGCTATGATGTCTTTGTATTCTTTATTTAATCAAGGAGTAGGTGGACTAGCTACAGGAGACTTAAAACAAACTAGAATGGCTTTAAGGACAAGTAAATATTTATTACACGGTATTCAAGATGCATGGGACTCTGCTGTACTAGCATCTAAACACTCCCAAGGTTCTATATCCCTCAATACTCATTATGAAAAAATAGGGGAAAAGGCTTTTGCGATGGAAGCTACAGGTCTAAAAGGACCGATAGGGGAGACAGTAGAGAATGTAGGAGAGATGCTTAATTTTGGTCCTAAAGGTTTAGTTTTTCAAGATGAGTTTTATAGACATTTGTTTGGAAAAGCACAAGCACGTGCAATGTTGGCTGAAGAGTATAAGCAACTAGTTAAAAGAGGGGAAGCTCCTGTAGAAGGTATCAACGACTTTATGAACGCTAAGATGTCTAGGTATTTTGTAGATGGAAAGAGATATAAAACCAAAAGAGATGTAGAATTAGACGCTGTAACTAAAGCTAGAGAACAGGATTTAGAACCAAAAGAAGCTAAAGAGTTCATGGCTCAATATGTTAAGGATAATTGGAATAATAAATTATCAAGCGAGTTAGAGTATGTAAAAGATTTTGGAGATAAAATAACATTTCAAAGAGATTTAAGTTCTGAACACGGAGTATTAGAGGCAGGTGCTACAAAATTAGGTGAACTGAGACAAAAAAGTTCAGTGCTTGAATTAGTACAGCTTTTCTTAAAAACTCCTACAAATATGTTCATGGAGTTAGGGGGGACAACTTCTAGTTTAGCTCTCTTACCAGGTGTTAATAAAGTTACATTTAAAAGAACAATAGATGAACTACAAAGCGAAAACCCCTCAATAAGAGCACAAGCTAGAGGAAGACAGATAGTAGGAGCAGGTCTTTGGGCTTCAGCCTTATATCTAGCCGATCAACAACTATTTACAGGTCAAGGACCACAAGATTATAAAGAACTGCAAAATAAGAAGGATACAGGATGGCAACCTAATGCTTTAAATATTTCTGCTACTAAAAGATTCTGGGACACAGGTATAAGTAACGGTGACCAACTTGGAGATAAATATATGCCAATGTCTAGGTTAGGTGCTATAGCTGATGTGTACGGAGTTGCTGCTACCGCCCTTAGAGCACATGAAGATAACTCGATGCCTGATGATTTGTTAGGCAAACTAACAAGTACAGCACAACTAGCTTTATCAGCTTTAATAAGTGATAAGACTTATTTAAAAAACATCAGTGAATTTAACGATGGTATTTTTAAAGGTAAATGGGAAGAAGGAGGCAAGAGCGGTATTAATACTATTATGTCATCTATAAACAGATTGGCAGTTCCCTCCATTGTTAGGGGATCAGCAGCTTTAAATGATCCTTACTTAAGGGAAATAAACGGTCCGATGGATCAATTGAAAATGGCTTTAGGTAGCACTCGTAGAGAACTATCTCCTAAGAGAGATGTTTTAGGTACGCCTAAACCTTCCTCTCCTTATAATTCAATTGGTAACGCTATAAACTATTTAAGTCCTTTAAGAGTAAGCGAATTAAAAACCGAAAAAGCCACAAAAAAAGATGTAAAAGAAGGCAGGGCTTTGAAGGTAGGAGATAAAATGTTTACTAAACAAGATGAGGCAAAGCGTATTATAGCTGAACTAAATGGTCGTTTTAGTTTTAGTAGCCCTACAGACGGTGTTACTGGCTTAGATTTAAGAAAGTTTAAAGTCAGTAAAGATTATGGGTTTGGTTTAGAGCAGAATTTATATGATAGATGGCAGCAAATTTATTCAGAGCTAAAACCTGAAGATGCGATAATAAAATTATATAACCACCCGAAGATACAAAGACTAGGTAATGTGCCTAAAGGTTCTCCGATAAAAGACCTCAGAAAGCTTTCAATAGAATCAGCACTAGGTAAAATAAGAAAGACAGCTTTAGGAAAACTAATAAAAGAGACACCCTTATTGAAAGAACAATATAAATTAATAAATAAAATTCAACGTGAAACATCAATAGAAGGTAAAGATGCACCTAGAAAAGTTACGTCACCTGCTTTAGAGGTGCTCACTGACTAAGTGCTTGAACTTTTATCACAAACATACTAATAATATACTATGCCTATCACCTACCAAGACTACACAGCGACATCCGATCAAGTTGCTAACGGCTTTTCTTTTACCTTTCCGTATCTATCTGACAACTCAGGCGTTGCACTTATTGATGTCTATGTACAAGGAGTAAAGCTTTCTCCCTCTGTTTACACTATCTCCTCTTCAACTCCTAAGAAAATTGTTATACCAGTTACTGATATAGCGGTAGGCAATGAAGTAAAGATAGCACGTAACAGTTCTACTGCCGAAACTCTTGTAGACTTTGTTAACGGTTCAGTACTTACAGAGACAGAATTAGACAGAGGTTACCAACACGGTTTTTACTTGTCACAAGAAGCAGCGGAAGGTGCAGGTGGTGAACAGTTATCGAAGAAAGGTACGGATCACTACGATGCTGACGGTGCTAAGATAACAGACCTAGGTGATCCAACAAACGCACAAGACGCTGTTACAAAAAGCTATGTTGATACTCAAGACTTTGCCGACCGTGCCTATATTGACGGTTTAGGACTCGACCACTTTGACGGTAGTAACTTGTCAGTTAATGTTGATATGAACAACCATCGTCTGACGAATATAGGTGAAGCACTTGGTTCGTCAGATGTACCATCTAGGTCGTATGTTTCTAATTCAATAGACGAAGCTACGCTTGGCACAGGTGCTGCTCCTGGAGTTTCCCGTCACACAGGCACAGGTTCTGAGACAGACTTTATTTTATCTTTTGCTGCTAATCACAGTAATTCATCTTCTTACTTAGTAACTGTTAATGGTTTAGTACAAGACCCTGAAGACTACACTATAGTAGGAGGTACAAACCTTATAAGATTCACAATAGCTCCTGCTCTATCTGCTGACATTGTTATCGTTGAGCGTGGATACCGCAGTGCTTTTTCTGAAGTACCCAGTGATTATGATTACGGTAGTCTCGTGGGTGCAACTGATTCATTTTACGATTACGGTGTCGTAGCATAAAAACTTAATAACTATGAGTAACATACAAGTACAATTACGAAGAGGAACAACAACTCAACATGGCAGCTTTACAGGAGCACAAGGTGAACTGACAGTAGATACCGATAAGAACGCATTAGTGTTGCACGATGGAGCTACGGCAGGTGGTATTAAGGTAGCTAACAGCAACGTAACAGCTACAGGTTCAACCGCAGCTAGGAATCTTGAAGATCGGTTTTCTGATGTCGTAAATGTCAAAGACTTTGGGGCAGTGGGCAACGGATCAACCGATGATAGAGCAGCCATACAAAGTGCAAACGATTACGCAGCTTCTTTAGGTCTGCCTCTCTATTTCCCTAGTGGTGTATATGGAGTGTCAGTAGGATATACGACTAATTTTGATATAGGTATATCAGGCACTTTAAATCCTTCGTTATCTATTACTACTTCTTGGTTTTCATCAGGCAAGGCTACGATTAAACAGCTAAATACTTTTAACGTAGGACACTCTGGGGCTAATGTTGCAGTGGCAATTATGGAAGATAAATCGGGATTATTGCTTAAAAATATTATATTTGACGGACAATGCACAGCAAAAGGAGCAACAACAAATACTGACGGTAGTTTATTCAGCACAACAACTAACAACGATAGAAACGCACGTTTCACTTTTGTCGTTACTGCTGGTGTTATAACTTCAATAACTTTAACAGACGGTGGGTATGGTTATACCGCAGCTAAAATAGTACACGATGCAGCTTCTAGGTCTAGTTATAAGGATTTTTTCTTACCTTCGCAAGCTTCGGGAAGTGGTTTAGATGCTAGTTACACTGTAGATTCTAACGGGACAATTACAGGTGTAACCATAAATAACGGGGGTTCAGGTTATCCCTCTTCTATTGCATTGCTTACAGGTGATGTGTTGCCCTCTGCTACGTTAGAAAGGAATTGGTCGAACGGTTCAAATGGAGTTGTTATAAGGAGATGTATAGATATAACAATCGAAAGTTGTGAATTTAATAATACCCTAAGATCGGGACTAAGAATAGACGCTTACGGAAGTACTACAGGACTAAACACAGACGGAAGAAGGTTTGGTAATATATTATTATCAAACTGTAAGACAAATAGAAACCGTGGCGAGTTTGGAGATGGTATTTATGTAGCTGGTGTTGACAATGTTCAGCACTCAAATTGCCTTTCTTACGATGTACAACGAATTAACTTCGTAGTGGAAATTAGCGGTAGTAACGGTGACTTAGTATGTGAGAACATAAACTATGTTAACTGTACAGCAGACTATGCACACCATCATATAGGACAAGAACACAATATAGGTTTTTGGGTAGAAGCAGGTACAGATATTAAATACACAAATTGTACAGCTAAAAATGTTTATGGCGGTTTTACAGCAAGTACAGGAATAGATATTACAAAAGACACTCCTACACCAGATATTGTAACACTAGATTATTCTAACTGTAAGGTAGACGATTCAGTTGTAGGGTGGACAATGGCGGTTAATACAGCCAATTCAGTTAATATAAACCTTTCCAATTGTTCGGCATTAATTGATCATACTAAAGGCGTGGATTGGATGAGTGGACATACGAACGCCTACCCTCCAAGTGGTTCATGGAATATCTGTTCGGGATTAAATTTAAGAGGAAGTACCGACGCTACGGTCGATCAAATTATAAATATAAAAAACTTTAATGTTGAGATAATAAACAATGGTTCTCACGCGGTTGGAGGAACTGGTTATGCAGGTCTTTTAGACAATGGATTTAGTTCAATAAGTGGTTCTAAACGTGTATTAAATATAGATGGGTTTTACACAAAATATAGAAATGCTTCTAACGCAAGTACTCAAATAAATAAACAATGGGATATAACTACGGATGCCCCAAGCGATGGTACTCCTCTGGTTGGTGACATTGTTTTAAGAGGACGTGCTTTTACAACTAGCATAGGTTCTGATTTCTATTTAACAGGTAATAGCTTAGTTAACCTATCCGCAGATTACTTTAGTATTGTAGGTAGTGCTGGTTACGGTACAGGAGAAGCAATAGGATCATTTCTTAATGATTACTATATCTCAAACTCTAATATATTTTTAAATACATACGGAGGTGCAGCGGATAGGTTATGTTTCAAGAACTGTCCACTATTAGATTGGAAATTCTTACCTAGCAACATTGAGGAGCTAGTGTTTGATTCTTGCGTATTACAGCACACAGCAGATAACGCTGATAATAACGAGATACAAACGGTACGCTCTCGTATTGTTAACTCTACAGTTAAGAGGAAATTAAAACTGCGACCAGTTTATCAACCGTCCTCCTCAAGTTATAGAGTGTCTCATATATTTGAAAATAACGTTTTTGAATTTGATTACGCAGCAGCTCAGTTAATTTTAGAACAGTCAGCATATGACGGGACTAAAAAATTTAATTTAATATTTAAAAATAATTTATTCCACGATTTAGGAACAGGAGGAGACAGGTCTATAATACAAACAACTTCTTCTTCTGCTTCTGACGCTATGTTGTACAGAATATACGGAACAGGCAATTTAGTGGATAGTCGCATAAACAAAATAGGTCTGTGGACGTTTAACGCTAATGCTTATCATATATCAGATATTGCTGATCTAGAATTAGTACTAACTTCATCGAGCGGTGCTACGGGTATTTATATCTACGGAAATCAAGCAGGTGGTAACACGGTATTTGCTGAGTCTATCGTACTCACTTAAACTGAAATAGCCTCCTAATACTGATGACTGAACAAATCTCCCACTTCCTTGACACTGCTCTTGCCGTCATTCTTGGCGTTATCGGTTGGATGATTAAAAAGCTTACTGATCGTTTAGAAAAGGATGAAGAACGATTAACAAAGATTGAAGTGGAGCTTGCTACGCAAAGAGAACGAGACACTGCTGTGGAGAATCGTATGAGTGGTCTTGAAAACACTGTTAAAGAGATTAACGGTAAACTGGATAGAATGATGGAGATATTAATGAAACGATGAAAAAAGGATTATACGCAAACATAAACAGAAGAAGGAAGCTAGGCATTAGTCGTAGCAAAAAGAAGTCAACTATATCACCTAAGTCTTACGCTAATATGAAGCGTGGGTTTAAAAAGTAACAACATGGCTAGGAGTGTATCGTTATCTCTAGGTAGAGGTGAGAAGTCTCGTAAGGGTGGTCTCACTGCAAAGGGCAGGGCTAAGTATAACAGAGCTACTGGGTCTAATTTAAAAGCCCCTCAACCTGGTGGTGGTCCTAGAAAGGAGTCCTTCTGTGCTCGTTTTAGGGGAATGAAAGGTGCAATGGAAAAGAACGGTAAACCCACTAGAAAAGCTTTAGCCCTTAGAAGGTGGAAGTGTTAACAAGTTATGAAAACAAGAGAAGAACTAGGCAACTTACACATCCTTTTAACAGATACTTTAAGTAAAGGTATTCAACTAATGAGTGCCACTGAAGAGTATAACCCTGCTTTACTTAACTGTGCCAGACAACATTTAAAAGATAACGATGTAGTTCTTATGAGTGGTAAAGATACTCCACTTAATGATCTACTGGGAGAAGTCCTACCTTTTGAAGAGAGTCCTGAAGAAAGAGTAGTTACAAAGTAATAACAACACCGAAGAGAGAGAGTTGAAGCATGAGCATTGAAAAGCTTAAACAACTCAAGGACTTCCGTAACTTCTTATATGTAGTTTGGAAACACTTGAACCTACCTGATCCTACACCGCTACAATACGATATAGCTGACTTCATGCAACACGGTCCTAAACGATCTGTTATCATGGCGTTCCGTGGTGTAGGTAAGTCCTGGATATGTTCAGCTTATGCTGTTCATCAACTCCTACTAGACCCTACTAAGAACATACTTGTTGTATCTGCTTCTAAGAACCGTGCTGATGACTTCTCCACCTTTACCTTGAAAATCATACACGACATTCCTGTTCTTCAAGGACTAATACCTAAGAACGATCAAAGGTTCTCTAAGATAGCTTTTGATGTCGGTCCTGCTCCAGCTGCTCACGCACCTTCCGTTAAGTCTCTAGGTATATCCTCTCAGTTAACAGGTTCTCGTGCTGACATAATCATTGCTGACGATATAGAAGTACCTAACAACTCTGCTACTCAAGGTATGAGAGATAAGCTAGATGAACAAGTAAAAGAATTTGAAGCCATTATAAAACCCTTAGACACCTCTAGGATTCTCTTTCTAGGCACACCTCAATGCGAGGATTCAATTTATAACAAACTGCGTGAGAGAGGCTATGACGCTCGTATATGGACCTCTGAGTACCCTCAACAAGATTTAGTGTTAAAGAACTACGACAATGATATAGCTCCCTTTATAACCGAACAGATAACAGAAGAGACAGTAGGACACACTACAGAGCCTCTTAGGTTCTCTGATATGGACCTAGAAGAGCGTAAGCTATCGTACGGGCGTACTGGGTATGCTTTACAGTTCATGCTTAATCCTAGGCTATCGGACGCTGATAGATACCCGTTGAAGATTAACGATCTGATTATAGCAGATATTGATAACGATTTAGCTCCTGAAAAGATTATATGGTCCAGTGATCCTGATAACGAAAATAAAGACCTTCCTAATGTAGGACTAGGTGGGGATCGATACCACAGACCTTCTAAGACTATTGGTGATATGGTAGAGTATACAGGGTCTGTCTTGTCTATTGACCCTAGTGGTAGAGGAAAAGATGAAACAGGGTTTGCTGTGGTTAAGATGCTTAACGGTCAACTCTTTGTTCCTGAAGCTGGTGGTTTAAAAGGTGGTTATGATGATCAAACACTTAAACAACTAGTACACATAGCTAAGACTAACAAAGTTAACAAGATCATTATAGAGTCTAACTTTGGTGATGGTATGTTCATGGAACTTCTTAAACCTTTGTTTATGACTTCCTATCCAGTAACTATAGAAGAAGTTAGACACTCTAAACAAAAGGAACTTAGAATCATTGATGTCCTTGAACCTGTTCTTAATCAACATAAACTTATTATTGATCCTTCTGTTGTTCAACATGACTATAAGAGTGCTCAAGGGTATCCTATAGAACATCAAGCTAAGTATATGTTATTCTATCAACTTAGTCGTATAACAAAAGATAAAGGTAGTCTTAATCACGATGATAGATTAGATGCTCTTTCTATTGCTGTTAACTATTGGGTAGAACAAATGAATCAGGATGTTGATAATAACATTAACTTTAGGAAACAGGAACTACTTGATAAAGAATTAACATCCTTTACTGATTCCTTTCATAAGAGAAGTATTAAAGGTCCTAGGGCTATGCTTTGGTCGTAGCTATTGCTTAACAAATCTTTTAGTTCTTTAGTGATTAATATAGGTGCTTGGGTAGTTAGTGTAAATACATAAGTATAAACAGATACTACTTATAATAACCTGACCCTGACAAGATAACCTTTTTATTTATAACTAATCCTTGGTCTTTAGACACACCTATCCTTAAAAGCTTTTGTTAATATAAAGGATTTAAAGGACAGGGTCTTCTTATGTGAATGATCAAAGAAGGAGAAGAACGAAGTATCGACTTCTTTAGTTTAAGTCACTATTCTTTCTTTAAGACCTTATGGTTTTAAACTCACTCCTCTAGGAGT
>Ga0315315_10004800_pt1 | contig 12466 bp, 7 predicted proteins | sample M140m3416metaG_FD_203699 | JGI IMG/M metagenome (GOLD analysis project Ga0315315, IMG submission 203699) | Ammonia-oxidizing marine archaeal communities from Monterey Bay, California, United States - M1 40m 3416 | ecosystem: Environmental > Aquatic > Marine > Intertidal zone | place: USA...
AACAACATTGTTTTTTAGGGAAGAAGTAATTGAGAAAGGAGAGACACTTCTTATTATCAAAAACAATTATTTTTGGATCAACCCGTCTTCTCCTATGGGGTTTCTTGCTAATGGAGAGGTAATATGCGTTGAACACATTATAAAGCAGGAAAAAATGTACAACCGAGATTTTATGCGCATAGAGGTTTCTTTTCCTACCTATCCTGACCTTGAAAGTAAAGAGATAATTGTTCTGATGGAAACACTTTCGATTGAAAGTGCTTCTTTGGGGAGAGATAAAATGAAGGCCTTGTTTTTTGAAATAGAAAAGGATTACATGCATATCGCTAACAAACAAATGAGGTATAGAGAAGTAATGAATAACTCCTATTTTAATGCCGTGCATGTTAAATATGGTTATGCCTCAACGGTTCATAAAGCTCAAGGGGGTCAATGGTCACACGTTTATATTGATGGGTCTTTTATTCCTCAAGCTATGAATGATAAATCATATTTAAGGTGGCTTTATACTGCCGTAACACGATCAAAGGAACGCTTGTGCCTTGTGAATTTTTCAGATGTGTTTTATTCAAAAGTTTCGGCTTAATCGAAAAGATTTTTTTGTTTACTAACTATGGTTGATTTGTTAATATATTATTCAGAATTATCCTCTTTATTCTTTGAAAACAATATTTTTGCGAGGTCGTTATGAAGTTTCTAAAAGAAAAAAGCTTTTCCTTATGGAGTAAGGTGCTGGCAGTAGCCCTGTTAAGTGTTACTATATTCTTAGGTTTTGAGATTAGAAATTTGCAATTTGATTATGATTTTGAGAAATTCTTTCCGGCAGAAGATAAGGATGCAGATTTCTTTTATCAGCATAGAGCGCAGTTTGAGTATGATAACAATTTTGTACTACTTGGAGTTGAAAATAAGAAAGGTGTTTTTCAGCCTGACTTTTTATTAGAATTAGATTCTTTAACCAAAACTTTAGAAAATGGTTTGCCTTATGTTGATGCTGTACGCTCCATTACGAATCAAGATGAGGTATTTTTGTATCAGGGTGGAGGAAGCTCCACAAAACCATATGTTAATTTTAATCAATGGTTGGATTCAACAACTACGATTGAAAAGCAAATAACGATAGATTCAACAAGGATATTTAATAGTAAAGAGCTTGTAAATACGCTCATTGCACGAGATGGTAAATCTGTATGTGTATTCATAAAGCATGAAAATGACTTGTCTCGAGAAAAGAGTGAAGAGCTAGTAAAAGTTATACGGTCTAAAATTGCTGAATTTTCATTTGACGCGACTCATTTGGCGGGAACTGCTGTTGGTCAGCAATATTATATTCAAAAGATGAATAAGGAATTACTCCTCTTTATGGGCTTAAGCGCTATTCTGGTGATTTTGTTTTTGTTTATTGCATTTAGGTCTGGTTGGGGAATTATTTTGCCTCAAGTAGTCATTTTGTCTTCTTTGCTATGGATCTTAGGAGGAATGGGCTTTTTCAATAGCCCTATGAACATTCTTTTAACAACCCTACCTTCAATTATGTTTGTGGTGGCGATGTCAGATGTGATTCATCTAGTTTCTCGATACATGGATGCACTTAGGGAGGAATTGACAAAATTTGAGGCCATAAAGACGACCATAAAAGAGGTTGGTTTTTCTACTTTTTTAACCTCGGTGACCACCTCAGTAGGTTTTTTCTCTCTGTACTTTATTAATGTACAGCCCGTAAAAATGTTTGGATTAATTATAGGTATTGGTGTGCTTTTGGCATTTTTTCTTTCCATATTGATGTTACCCATTTTGTTTTATTATTTCCCTTCTCCGAAAATCATCACAAAAGAAAAACAGTCATTATGGTTTAGATTACTTCCTGGTTTTTTCGAATGGGTGGTTGGAAATAAGAAAACGGTGTGGAGTGTTTCGTTTGTTTTTATTGCATTGGCGATCTATGGAATGTCCCTATTAGAGTCTGATAATTTGATTATGGATGACATCAAAGATTCAGATCCGGTGAAAAAAGATTTTGGTTATTTTGAAGAACATTACGGAGGTTATCGTCCTTTTGAGCTTGCTATTAATGTTTCTGATACCGCATTGAATGTTTGGGACCCGATTGTTTTAAAGGAAATTGAGGAGGTAGAAACTTACTTGGAGGACACCTTCGGGATGGAACTTAAGATATCTTTAGTTCAATCGATTAAGGTCTTGAACCGTTCTTCACACCTTGGGAATAAAAAGTATTTTAAACTTCCCAAGAAGAAGCGCGATATTAAAAGATATAGAAGATTTTTAAAAATGACTAATCAAGGAAAGCTTTTAAAACTCTTTCTTGATTCAACGGAAAAAGTTACAAGAATACAAGGAACCATACCAGACAAAGGAAATAATTATGTTACTGCTAGGACCAATAGGTTTTTAGATTATGTGGATAAACGGAATTTTAGTTCTATCGACATACGTGTCACCGGTTCTGCTTATTTATTGGACAAGAATATTCGATACCTTTCGAATAGTCTCATATATGGATTACTTCTTTCCATAGGAGTTGTTTCAATAATAATGGGTTTTGTTTTTAAATCCATTCGTATGGTAATTATAAGTATTATCCCAAATACTATTCCACTTATTTTTATTGCTGCGGTAATGGGGTATTTAGGTATTGAAGTAAAAACGAGTACCTCAATTATTTTCACTATTGCTTTTGGGATTGCTGTGGATGATACCATTCATCTCCTGGGTAAATTTAAATTTGAGCTTATGAAAGGTAAATCTGTAAGAGATGCTCTTAAGCATTCATTTGTGGTTACAGGTAAAGCGATGATACTTACTACTCTTGTGCTGTGTTCGGGATTTCTCCTTCTTCTGTTTTCTACTTTTATGGGAACTTTTAATATGGGGCTCTTATTGAGTATGACCTTATTTATTGCCTTAATATTAGATCTTACCTTACTTCCCTTACTAATCTTAACTTTTTATCGATCTTCCAAGCATCCCCAAAGTTGACGTGCTTTTATTTGTTTTTGGTTTGCATCTTCGTTAACTCGAATTCGAATACTTTGATAAAATGTTCGGTTTAAAGTAGGCATGTCTATTGTCATTATTTGGTGCTTTCTTGAAATATTAAGGCTTATGCCTTTATGGTCGTAATATTTACACCATTTGTCCAAATTGTTATTGAGTTGAGTATGATTTATGCCGATAATTTCATCCCCAATAGATAATCCTCCCATATCGGCGGGACTGCCAGGAAAAATATCAAAAATGGTTGTCTTTCCGTTTTGCTGATTAGACTTTATGCCCAAAATAGATTCAGAATACGACGGAGATGGAGAGCGGTTTAATTTTAGGCCAAAATAGTCTAGGGCTTCTATTAAAATACTTTCATACGAATGCAATCCATTCATATAATTCTCAAATAAGTCATTAAATGGAATTGAAGAAACATTTTCTAGAATTTCACGATAAGTAGATTCTTGATAACCATTTTTAACGATATCAGGATGATAATACATTTGCTTCATGGCTCTTTCCAGCCCAGCTTTGTTTTTACTTGCTTTTCGAATCATGTAATCCGTTACAAATGCCAATAGACATCCTTCCACATATATAGAAACTTTTCTTCCAGGAGCTCCTTTTACGTATCCGTCTAACCATGTATCAAATGATGATTCTCCAACTGAGTGATTGAATCTGCCGTGGTTGTCAAAGTGTTTTTGAAATTGGTTTTCTAATTCTTTAAGATAACTTTCAAGACTAAACACACCGCTTTTTAGGAGGTACAAATCTCCCATATATGTTGTCACACCCTCGTAAACATAACCTAAACTTGAATAATTTTCATTTTCAAAATCATAAGGCATCATTTCTTGAGGCCGAATCGATTTCACATTCCAAACGTGATATAATTCATGTGAGGAAACACCGAGTAATTCAGAATAAAGTCTTCCAAAAACGTCATATTTTGGACCTAAGGCGATCACAGTACTTTTTAGGTGCTCAACGCCGTGGTATACAGGATAGTTTGGTGTATGAATTAAAAATTGAAACTCTTTAATTGGAAATTCTCCAAAATCAGAAATCTGTTTTTTTGTGAATTTTTCAAAATCATTAATCAGTCGATCCCATTCAATACCCGAAATATCATTGAACCAAACTTGAAAGCTGTATCCATCTACTTCATATCTCTTATTTATTAGATTAGGAGAGCAAATCATTGGTGAATCAAAAAGATCGTCAAAAGAATTAACCTTGAAGGACTGGTTCTTCAGAGGCTTCATACTACCTGCTACAATCCAGTCTTCTGAAATTTCAAATTTAAGCTGAACGGGATTGTTAAATTGTTCCTTTGAATAAAGAAGACAGTTCACAGGGTTGATATACAGCAGCTCATTTGTTACGTATGTCGATCCTGCGTTGAGCTCAGCAGCATAGTATTGGTACTGAATTCGCAGATGCTTCGTGTCCTTGGAACTTACCAGCCAGCAATGCTTTGATGTTTTTGTGTAGGTTAAGGTTTTATTTTGGTCATCAAAAACCTTAAATGATCTAACGTTTTTAGCGAAATTCCCCATTTCATATCGACCTGGCCTCCAGGTGGGCAGATAGATTTCAGTTTGGTCAGTGCTTGTATTTATGAATAGTTCAATATGTAAATATTGATGATGCGGTAGGGGGCTAGATAATTTAAACTTAGTTACAGACATTAGGCATACATTTCTTCCCTTAAAGTAATTATTTTATTGTCTTTAAGGTATTCATCATAACTCATCATTTTGTCAATGGTGCCTTTCGGTGTGATTTCTATAATTCTATTCGCAACAGTATTAACCAACTGCTGATCATGGGAGGTAAAAAGCAGAGTTCCTCTATATTCTGTCATGGCATTATTTAAAGCAGTAATAGATTCTAAGTCAAGATGATTTGTAGGCTCATCCATGAATAGAAGATTCCCTTTAGCAAGCATCATTTTAGAAAGCATGCAACGGACTTTTTCTCCACCTGAAAGAACACTCGAAGATTTTAAAGCTTCTTCTCCAGTAAATAACATCCTTCCTAAAAAGGTTCTCAAATAGACATCCTCTCTTTCCTCTTCTGTATTTGCAAATCTTCTTAGCCAATCAATTAAAGATTCATTGGAAGTGAAATGATCTGAATTGTCATTCGGTAAATAGGCAGATTTTATAGTAGTACCAACAGTTATTTCTCCGGCATCAGGATTGGTATGGTTATTTAGAATTTCAAATAGAGATGTCAGTGCATTACTGTTCTTCGAAATAAATGCAATTTTATCACCTTTATTTACAATCAAATTAACGTCTTCAAATAGTACCTCCTCAGAAGTTGATTTCTTTAAATTTGAGATGGAAATAATCTGATTTCCAGCATCTCTTTCTTGATGAAATGTGATTCCTGGATATTTACGAGAGGAGGGTTTGATTTCTTCAATATCCAAATTGTCAAGCATCTTTCGACGGCTTGTAGCTTGTTTTGATTTGGCAGCATTTGCAGAAAATCGTGATATGAATTCCATGAGTTCCTTCTTTTTCTCTTCTGCCTTTTTGTTTTTATCTGATCGCTGTCTTAAGGCTAGTTGAGAGGATTGATACCAAAAGGAATAATTACCTGTGAATATATTTATTTTAGAAAAATCAATATCACAAATATGTGTACAAACAGTATCAAGAAAGTGTCTGTCGTGAGATACTACGATGACTGTGTTTTTAAAATCAAGAAGGAAGTCCTCGAGCCATGAAATGGTATGAATATCCAAATCATTTGTTGGCTCATCAAGAATCAATACATCAGGATTTCCGAATAATGCTTGAGCAAGTAAGACTCTTACTTTAAGATCACTGGATAATTCCTCCATGTTTAAGTAATGCTTTGACTCATTGATTCCCAGGTTACTTAATAAAGATGCAGCGTCTGTTTCCGCATTCCATCCTTCTAAGTCTGCAAATTCAGCTTCGAGCTCACCTGTTCTCATCCCATCTTCCTCGCTGAAATCTGGTTTGGCATAAATCGCATCTTTTTCGATCATGATTTCATAGAGGCGTTTATGTCCCATGATTACAGTTTGAAGAACAGGCACTTTGTCAAATTCAAAATGATTTTGCTTTAACACTGCCATTCTTTTTCCTGGCTCAAGGTTGATGTGCCCGGTAGTAGCATCTTGCTCACCTGTCAGGATTTTTAAGAATGTCGATTTACCGGCGCCATTTGCCCCAATAACTCCATAGCAATTGCCGTTAACAAATTTCAGGTTGACTTCATCGAAAAGCACCCTTTTACCAAATTGTAATGATAGATTTTGAACATTAAGCATGAGCGAAAATTTTTTGCAAAGATAGGGATAAATCCTATTGCTTCTTACACGAGTATACAAATGCCGGGGGCATATTGAACAAACAGTGTCTTATTGAAACTTGTTTAAATACTTTTTTAAAAAGTTTTAATGATTGTAGAGTGTATTGAAACTGGATAAATTCACCATTCTTTTCTAATTGATGCTTGATCTCGATTATAATCCGTTTTCTAAGGATATTTGGTATAATCGCTAGCGGAAGAGAGGAAACAATAAAGTCTGCTTTTTCAATGCCCAGTTCTTTCATAAACTTTTGAAGTTCAGAGGCAGAGCCTTTCCTAATGTGTACTCTTTTATCAGTGATACGTTTCTTTAGATCTTTATAAAATGTATCATTGAGCTCTATAATGAGTAGAGTAGATTCCTTTCCGAGCTTCTCTATTATTCTTTCTGTAAACACACCAGTTCCTGGTCCTAATTCCACAACTAGATTTGCCGATTTGAAATTTAAATGGTCGAGCATTTTCCGAGAAAGGAATTTTGAGCTAGGCACTACAGAACCCACCATTTTTTTCTTACTTAAGAACTCTTTTATAAAAGTGTTTTTAGACAAAATTAATCGTTTAAAATAAGCTTGTTGTTGTTGAATATACCCAATACTTTTCCATTTAATTTTTCATGCTGAAATGGAGAATACAATTTATTCTCTTTCTTTAGTTTTGAATTAAATTCAAAATCCTCAGCAGGATCAAACAAGGTAAGGTCTGCCTTATTTCCTTTTTTAATGGAAAGGACGGGAGAGTCAAGAAACATCCTGGTATTATCAGATAACGTTTCAATTATTTTTTCAATTTTCAATTTCTTCTGAGAATTCAAAGCGCTAAATACGGTTTGAAGTTGTGGAGCTCCAAATGTAGCATCTTCAAATTCACGTTCTTTGTCTTCTTTTATTGCGGGCCTATGATCAGATACAATAATATCAATAGTACCGTCTTCAATAGCCTTCCATAAAGCATCAACATTTTTTTGACTTCTTAATACGGGAAGGGTTTTGAATGCGGTATTAAAATCAACTACTTTCTCTTCATTAAAGCAAAGGTTCATGAGATTTACATCTGCTGTAATATTTAATCCTTTTTTCTTGGCTGCTCGAATCAGCTTGATCCCTTCTTTTGTGGATACCCCCGTTAAATGCAGGCTACCTTCAGTATACTCAATCAAGCGAAGGTGTTTTTCAATTTCAATAATTTCAGATATTTCTGGATCTGCTTTTAGTCCAGTTCGTAATGAAGAAATTCCCTCGTTTACTTGTGCTCCTTGCGATAGTGAATGATTGAATGAGTTTACAATTATTTTACAATTATAATTGTCACCATATAAAAGGGCATTTGTCAAGACCTGAGCTTTAGGCGTATTGGTGTCATCTGAAAAAAGAACGGCTCCTGCATTTTGAAGATCGTTCATTTCTGAAAGCTCTTGTCCTTTCATTGATTTAGTAATGCAAGCCATTGGAATAACATTTACGGCATGTCCTTCTGTTTTTCTTGAAACATATTCAATGAGTGATTTGTGATCAATTACCGGATTCGTAGAGGGCAATACGGCAACATTTGTAAAACCTCCAATTGCTGCATTATCTAGGCCACTTGAAAGTGTTTCTTTATACTCATTCCCTGGATCGCAGAAATGTGCTTTCAAATCAATCCAGCCTTTAGATAAGTGAAGATTTTTTGAGCTGATCTCAATGGTTTTCGTATCCGATGATTTAATTTGTTTTGCAATGTTCTCGATTTTCCCGTTGGAAATAAGTATATCCCTTACCTCACCATGAAATTCGGATGATGAATCAATGATTTTTGCTTGTTTAATTAGAACTTTCATGAATTAGTTTTTCCAAAATTTGGATATTAATATTTCTGAAATGATGCATATTATTACAATAAATATACAAATCCGCCAATATTCCTGAGGAAGATCTAGCTTTATTTTCGAGATATCGAAGTTTTTTGAAAATTTTTCAACCTCTATGTTTTTTATGCTCCTTGATTTTAAGGACTCTTTAATGGATTCGATTGTCATGTAGTCGATAGAGGATTCTTTTCTATCAATGTTTAATGATAAAGAACCAATTACTCTATCAGTAACAATACTGTAATTCCCGTCTTTTAATTTCTCAATAGCTTCAGGACCTGACAAATCAATAAATTTGTATGAGCCGTTTTGTATAATTTTAGGAATGAATTCGGTGTTTTCATTCTTAATCTTGATTGGGGTTTCGGCTTTATATTGATTTGTCACTGGAATTAATTGATTTTGCCCTATGATCGTGTACAGTGTATTGTTTCGTTTGGAAAGCTCAGCTATCCTAAGGCATATTACAGGAAATATACTTTTGTTTATTAGGTTGTTTGATTCAAGCGATAAATCCGAATAAAAGGCAAAGGACTTTTTAAAGGATTTACAGAATACAGGGCTGTTGTCTCTCAAAAACATTAGAGGTACTGCTGTACTCCTTTTGTAATCGCAGCTGTAAATTTGCTGATAATTGGGCAGATTCAATGATTCATCAGATTTTTCAAAAATACTTTTGAAAAAAGGGTCTTTATATGCAATTTGATAGGCATTCAAATTTGTTTCTCTTTTCGATCCATATGCTGGTAACCCCAAGCTTTTTAATAGTTGATTTATGTTGCCATTATCCGCATTCCGACCAGGAATTATAAACACAGAGCCTCCCATGTTTGAAAAGGAGTTAATATCCGAGATTAATCCAGAAGATAGATCATCTATACCGTTTAGTACAACCAGGTTTTTGTCCTGAAACAAATTTCGATTGACTGATTTTTGATCAACTTCTTCTACTTTTATTGAGACCTCTGTTGCAAAAGCTTTAGAAACAGATTTCTCGTTGTTCTTACCATTTATGAGTAAAATTTCATTTTCTGGCTCAATGTTATAGCTGAAATAAAAAACATCATCCCAATACATCATTTGATCTCGAATTTCTATTTTTCCGAAGATTTGTCCTTGTTTGCTGTTCTTAATCTGAATGGCACTAGTAATTGTTTTACCTGAAGGTATATCAACAAAAAGATCTTTAGTGAAGCCTGCGGTTTGTACAGCTACCTCTAAATTGATTATTTCTGTATTACTCTTATTTGCAATTCGAAAAAAGAGCTCGTTTTCCTCATTCATTCGATGTATTGGCGATTCAAACCAAACAGAGTCAACAAAGCAATTGGATTTTTTTTCTGGTGTAAACTGAATAATATTGTATTGCGATTTGTTGTCTTTCTTAATATTATTGACCTTGAAAAAATTTCGTTGAAAGTCACTAAGCAATATATAGCTGAATTGATTTAGCTTGTGACTGTTTTTCCTTTCCTTTTCTGAAATTTCACGCTGCCAATTAATTATTGTATTTAAATTCCTTTGGATAGGGGTATAGTTAATTTGATCAATTTCATATAGGGCATCTTTTTGATTTAATGCTCTTTGTTGAATACCGCTGAGTTCATTGGATAAAACTATAAACTTTTGATTCGCTGGAAATTGAGAGATGATATCTTTTGCATTTGTTTTCGCTTGAGAAAGAAGTTCTCCATTAGTTCCTTTTGCACTCATAGAATTTGAATTATCAATGTAAATCGATATCAATCTATTACTACCACTTGTAGAGCCTCCCAAGCTTCCAGTAAACGGCTGAGCAAAAGCCACTACTAAGAAAACAATAGCCAAAATTCTCAATAAGAGAATGAGGTAGTCTTTTAATTTTTTGACCGCCTTTTTTTCTTGTTTGAGGGTCTTTATAAATTTAAGAGAAGAGAAATAAAGCTTTTTATGTCTTCGAAAATGAAAAAGATGAATAATTATGGGGAGTGCAATCAGCGAAATAAACCAAAGAATATTTGGATACAAAAAATTCATCGACGACAAAAGTAGTGAAAGTTAGAGGTCCTAAAAAATGTTTTAATAAAAAATGCCCTTTCGGACATTTGAATTAATTTTTAAGCTTGTCGTACCACTCCTGAAATTTCTCTTCATTTCCACTTGCCCTATATGCTTGAGCCAAGTTTCTAATCACAGATTTATTGTCAGGAAATTCAACGGCCATTATTTCGAGGCTTGGAATGGCTTTCACCAATAGCTGAGTTTTTCGAATGTTCAATTCTTCAACTCTTGGATCACGGTAGTCAAGATCTTTACCTTCATCTGCAAGGTCAAGGCTCCACTGCATATATAATGCAGCGAGATTAGAATGCGCATTTACATATACTGAATCTATTTCAATAGCCCTTAAAAGATTTTGTTCAGCCTTTTCATTTTCCTTAAGTTCAATATATGATGTTCCTAAAATATAATAAAGCTCTTTATTATTTGGGTCTAGTTCCAATGCTTGGTTGATATAATTCTCTGATTTTTCTTTGTCTCCTTGTTTAAGCGCAGCATTGATTAAGGTGGTTAATATTGACATGTCTTTTCCAAAAGCATCTTGTGCTAAATTTGCTAATTCCTCAGTTTTCTCAAACTCACCTGCATTTAGTAGAGAATCGGTAACCACATTGAACATGGCCATTGCATTGATTTTGGCATCTTCGTAATCCACACCAATGAATTTTGATACTTCATACGAACCTATGAAGCCCATCATTGCCATTTCATAATTTTTTGACTCGTACATTCCAAGTCCAATATTCCAGTATTGTTTCACCCGTATATCTATAAAACTTTTAGCGTCCTCTTGATAACCTTTTCTTTTGTCAGTGTCGTTCACTACTTTGAGAAAGCTTTCTTTTGATATTTCAGTATATTTTTCCATTAATGCTTCATCAGGAGTTTTTCCAGACATGGCTTCCATTGTTGCCATTTCAGCTAAGGCGAAATAAATCATTCCTCGGTAGTAATGCATTTTCATGCTTTCGGAGGTTTCTGGATGAACTGCGGCTTTATCGATAAACTCTTTGGCCTCATTTACCAATTTTACTGATTTTTCACCACCCATGGGGTTGTACTTCTTCATAAGCACAGCCGCATCTGTAATATTAGTTTTTTGGGCCGATACATATCCTATGAATAAAACACATAGGATAGTTAAAGTGTAATTTATTTTTTTCATTTGTTTAAATTATAGAAGTCAGTATTTCAAATCCTGTGCCAAAATATATTGATTAGGTCTCAGAATCAGTTTCATTATTTTCACTATTACCTTCAAGTTCCTCAGAATCAGTAGTTTCTTCATCTTCGTCGCCTCTCGGCACACGTGCGATTGCTGCGATTTCTGAGGTTCCTTTTAAGTTGATGAGTCTAACACCTTGTGTTGCTCTACCCATTGTTCTTATACTATCAACATTCATTCGGATGGTCACACCACTTTTTGTAATAATCATTAGATCGTCCTCGTCAACAACATTTTTAATAGAAAGTAGATCTCCAGTTTTACTGGTGATGTTCAGTGTTTTTACACCTTTTCCTCCTCTATTTGTGATTCTATAAACAGGCTCTTGATCTTCAGGATCATTGAGGTAGGTGCGTTTCCCGTATCCTCTTTTTGAAACAACAAGTATAGTTGTGTAGACATCTTCAACACAAATCATCCCAATCACCTCTTCAGTACTGTCATCGATTTTAATACCTCGAACTCCAGAAGCATTTCGACCCATTGGTCTCACGGTCTGCTCATTAAACCTTATTGCTCTACCTGAGCTTGATGCGAGTACGATTTCATTACTGCCATTTGTTAATTTAGCTTCAAGTAGTTCGTCATTTTCTCTAATGGTAATTGCATTGATGCCATTTGTTCTTGGTCTTGAGTATGCCTCTAAAGAGGTTTTCTTAATGACACCAGATTTGGTACACATTACAATAAAATTACTATTGATGTAATCTGCGTCAGTGATGTCTTGAACCTTCACATATGCTTTTACTTTATCATCTTGTGGTATGTTTATTAAATTTTGAATGGCCCTTCCTTTCGCTATTTTATTACCTTCTGGTATTTCAAATACACGCATCCAGAAGCATCTTCCTTTTTCAGTAAATATTAAGAGGTAGTTGTGATTTGTAGCGATGAAAAGGTGTTCTAAGAAATCTTTATCCCGAGTTGTTGAGCCTTTAGATCCCATTCCTCCTCTATGCTGAACTTTATATTCTGCTAAATTCGTACGTTTT
>Ga0315315_10004801_pt1 | contig 12465 bp, 7 predicted proteins | sample M140m3416metaG_FD_203699 | JGI IMG/M metagenome (GOLD analysis project Ga0315315, IMG submission 203699) | Ammonia-oxidizing marine archaeal communities from Monterey Bay, California, United States - M1 40m 3416 | ecosystem: Environmental > Aquatic > Marine > Intertidal zone | place: USA...
TTCTACAATTACTTCATCCACGGTACCCATCCAGGATCCACCGCCCCAAAAAACTCCACCATAAAAGGCTCCACCTGGATAGCTGGTAAAATCAGTTACGGTTGAATTAGTGATGTGGAAATCAGTACCTGTACCCATGGTATGAAACGCAAGTGAGCTCACGCCGGATACTGTACAGTAGTCAACAACTATTTTATTTTGATCAGCTCTAGCCGCGGCTATACCAACTTGACCAGCCTGATTAACAGCCATTGCATTTAAGAGCAAATGGTGAAGATGAAGCTCTGCATTATCGCCGACTAGATTAAACATTTGTCCATCCGTTAGTGAAATTGCACCCTCAGCATTTGGTGAAGGCTGTAAGGTTGCAGGATGCATATCTGTTGAGCCAGAACCCATTACCTTTAAGACTCCGTCTGCTGGAACAGGAACATGGTCAATCATCAAATATGTTTTTCCATCCTCTAATCTGAAGTCGCCAACTCCACCATTAGCTGCGACAGCTGCTTCAAATTCTCCTGGTGTGCCGGTCCATGGTACATCCACGACCTGCGCAAACAGGGAAGCTGAAGTAAGAGTTGCGATGGAAAGAATAATATTCTTTAACGCTTTTGTCATTTATTAACTCCTTTGGTTATTGTTTACTATGTATCTTACTGAGAAGAACTACCTAGTTAGCAACAATATGCTAACATTGTATAGTATAGTTCAAGTAAGATATATATATTATAAGAATAAACTGATTGTTCATACAACCTATTTTATAATTTAAAAGTTTTTAATAAAAAGAATGGATAAAAGTAAAAAATTAAAAAAGTCTCATCAAAATCTTAATAAACACTGGGAACTTGAGTACTTAGATAAAAACAAGTGGGTTAATGCAATTGTCCCGGGGAATGTGCATTTGGATCTTCTAAGAAATAAAATTATACCCGACCCTTTTTTTGGTGAAAACGAAGCAAAATTGCAGTGGATATCCGATGAAAATTGGACATACAAGTTAAAGTTTTATCCTAACCAAGATATTGTATCTAAGGACAATGTAGAAATACTGTTTCATGGTTTAGATACCTATGCAGATGTCTTTTTAAATGAAACGAAAATTATCAGTGCCAACAATATGTTTCATCCTTGGAGCGCTGAGATCAAAGATATACTCCTCCCTGAGATAAATGAAATGATTGTACGATTTCGTTCACCTTTAAAGGAGGTCTCTGGAAAAGTAAGATCTTTGGATTATTTACTTCCTGCTGATAATGATCAGGCTGGTAAAACAAGCCCACATTCTAGAAAAGCGCCATACCACTATGGTTGGGACTGGGGTCCTTGTTTGGTCACCTCTGGCATATGGAAAGGGGTAGAGCTAATTGGCTGGGATAATTGGCATGTTAATTATTTTCAAATCAGTAATAAAAGTATATCGAGGGAAAATGCCGAATTGGAGGTTGAGCTTGATGTAGTAGCTGAAAAAGAGAATGATTTGAAAATCACGTTGAATGAATTGTTAACTGGAGCAGAGTTCAAGAATGATTTTGAGATAGATGGTGGACATAATGAACTTCGTTTTAACATTTCTATTCCAAATCCTAAGCTTTGGTGGCCTCATGGTCACGGGAATCAAATACTTCATCACTTTTCTTTGAAAGTGGAGACACATAACCAGTTAGAAAATTTAGAAAAAAAGCTTGGAATTCGTGATGCTACGATAAAAAGAATAAAAGATGAAAAGGGCGAATCTTTTGAAATGCAGGTCAATGGAAAACCTATCTATTCAAAAGGTGCAAATTGGATACCTGCAGATTTCTTTGTTGAGAGACTAACAAGGGATGATTATAAAAGATTATTGAATGATGCAATTCGTGCAAACATGAACACTCTACGAATCTGGGGTGGTGGTATCTATGAGCCAGATCATTTTTATGAACTATGTGATGAGATGGGTATTATGGTATGGCAAGATTTTATGTTTGCTTGTTCAATGTACCCTGCGAATGATGAATTCCTAGATTCTGTCGAAAAAGAGGCAAGGTACCAAGTAAATAGATTGAAAGGTCATGCCTCTGTGATTCTTTGGTGTGGGAACAATGAGATTGCTTCTGGTTGGCTTAGTTGGGGTTGGAAAGAAGAGCTGCCAAGCTCTGTATGGCAAGACTATAAAAAACTTTTTCATGAATTATTGCCAAAAGTATGTAATGAGTTAGACCCAGAAAGATTCTACTGGCCCAGTTCTCCAGGCCACGGAACAGACCAATCTGATGAAGATCAAATATATGGTAAGGGCGATAATCATTATTGGGGTGTTTGGCACGGAGGAGATGAATTTGATGCTTTCGAGGATAATGTTGGAAGATTCATGACAGAGTATGGCATGCAATCTTTTCCTGCCACAAGTACAATAGAGAGTTTTACGGATAAAAGAGATAGGGTACTTGACTCTGAAATCATGAATGCCCACCAGAAAGCATCTCTTGGTACCGGTAATCTCATGAAATATATTGAAGATCAATACACGGTCAATAATGATTTTGATTCAGTCACAGGCCTCAGCCAGATCATGCAGGCTGAGGCAATAAGATTTGCGGTGGAAGCCCATAGGAGACACATGCCCTATTGCATGGGGACATTGTATTGGCAATTCAATGACTGTTGGCCAGTCATTTCATGGTCTAGTGTAGATTATAGAGGGAATTGGAAAGCGCTACACTATTCGGCAAAAAACTTTTTTAAACCGGTGATCGTGTCCTTAAGGGATTTAGAGGATGTCATAAATGTTCATGTTGTCAATGACCAACATTATGGTCTTAATGCAGTTATGCAGATAGAGCTTTTTGATTTTAATGGAGATCTACTTTTTGAAGATTCATTTAGTATGGAAGTAAAGCAATTCTCATCCTGCATTGCTCGATCTATTGATAAAACTGTTATGCTTGATGGACGCGATCTATCTACACTTGTTCTTAGAGCTGAGTTGACCTCGAATAGAGAATCGTTGAGTAAGAGTCATCAGTTTTTCAAAAAGCCAAAAGAGCTGAAAACCCCACCACCTGAGTTTGAGCATGAGGTTAAATATTTGAATGGTAAATATGAGATCACAATTAGGTCTTACTCCTTTTTATACCAACTACATCTCATATCGAGTCAGATCAGGGGTGTCTTCAGCGATAATTACTTTAATATGCTACCAAATGAGGTTATTGTGATCGAGTTTGATCCGAACGAAGATGAACAGTTTGAAGAGTTAGATCTAAAGATCAGAACCCTCTATGAAATGATGAACTAAATATAATTGAAGAATGAGAGAAGAATGGAAAACGACACTGATCTAGATTGGCCCAATTTAAATAGATATAAAGATGAGAATAAGGCTCTGAACTTATTAGAGCATGATAAAAGAAGGGTGGTCTTTATGGGAGATTCGATCACCGAGGGCTGGTCAGATCTATACGCAAGCTTTTTTAGTAACAGGTCTTACATTAATAGAGGTATTGGAGGCCAGACAACACCTCAGATGTTGATAAGATTTAAACCGGATGTTGTTGATCTAAAACCCTTTGCTGTGGTGATCCTTGCCGGCACAAATGATATTGCAGGCAATACGGGACCATCCAATGTGAAGATGATAACTGACAATATTTTTTCAATGTCTCACATAGCCAACTCATATGGAATTAAGGTAGTTCTTTCATCTATTCTCCCTGTATATAAATACGAATGGGCAAAAGGAATCATTGATCCACCATCTACCATATCAGATGTGAATAAGAGATTAAAAGAACATGCTAAATTGAATGAAATGGGATATCTGGACTATCATTCTTCGATGGTGGATGATCGGCCAGGTCTTAAAAAAGAATACAGCCCAGACGGGGTTCATCCAAATGAAAAAGGCTATGAGGTCATGTCTGAGTTGGCGGAGAAGGCATTAAGGCTTCTGTAAAAAATTGATCAATTAATAATTGAATTAGATTGAATAATACTTTAACAACAAGTAAATGGCTCAGGATTGGAACACTGTGTATCCTCTATTTTGCTCAGGGCTTCCCATGGGGATTCATGCTAACGGCATTGCTATCATTTTTGGCATCAAAAGGCTTAACAATGATAGAGTCAGGCCAGCTTACGGCGATGGCGACCCTGCCATGGACGTTCAAATTATTTTGGGGACCCATTATTGATTCATTTACCTATGAAGACATGGGTAGACGAAGACCCTGGGTCTTATTTGCACAATTGGGGATGGCCCTAACGTTGATCGCGATGATATTTATGGGTGATATTTCAGGCAATATTACGTTATTGGGGTGGATGTTCTTTCTCCACAACTGCTTTGCATCACTGCAGGACGTTAGTTGTGATGCCCTGGCCGTCGATGTGTTATTACCACATGAACAAGGAAAGGTCAATGGTGCAATGTGGGGATCGAAGATCATTGGGACAGGAACCGGAGCGGCGGTAATGGGAACCGTGCTTGTATCGAATGGTCTTGTATTTACCATTATTGTTCAGACGATACTTATGTTTGCCATAATGGCGTTCCCATTGTTTATTTTAGAACGTCCAGGTGAAAAGAGATTTCCTTGGAGTCGAGGTGCTTCATCAAAGGTATTAGGTAAACGAAGCACACAGAACCCAATGGTTGTGATTAAAGATCTACTTACAGCGTTTTCAAAAGGTCCTTGTTACTTTACTGCCTTATTCATCTTGTTATCCGCGATCAATCAAGGAATAAATGGAGCAGTTTTACCTGTTTTCTATAATACTACATTAGGGTGGGAATCTGATTCTTATTCGCAATTTGTTGGTGGGCCTAGTACAGCTTTGGAGTTCATTGGTGCGATACTAGGTGGAGTATTAGCAGATCGTTTTGGAAGACGAAGGGTGTTCTTCATGGGGTGGGGAAGTTTTTCATTATTGTCGGGCGTTTTTGGCCTAATGGTTCTTTCAATGCCAGAATTGCCTAATTGGTTTCAAAGTTTCTATCTTGCCGTTTATCCTTTTTGCATAGCAATGGGTACGGTCGCAATGTTTGCTTTGGCCATGGCTCTATCTTGGTCCAAAGCCTCAGCGACCATGTTTACATCATACATGGCTATTTCAAATCTTTCTGTGGTAATTGGTAATAAGTTGATTGGTCCACTTTCAGAGCTTTTTAGCGTTGGCCAGATCTATTTATTGATGATGCTAATATGTTTGTCGCCGGTTGTTCTACTTAAATCAATGGACCCAAGGCCAATATTAGATATAAAATCAGAGCACCAATAAGGAGCGCTAATGACCCCCATAATAAAAAAATCTTTGATCATTCTTAGTGTATGTCAAATTCAGGGACAGGGCTTTTGGGGGAATGAATTCCCTGAACTCAAGATCGAATACTCTCCTAAAACATACGTTTGTCATAAGGCAGATAAGCTCATCCTGGTGGATGGGAAGCTCAATGATGCGGCCTGGTCAAATGTTCAATGGACAGACTCCTTTGTTGATATTGAAGGTAGCTTAAAACCTGATCCATTCTATGATACCAGGGCAAAGATGACCTGGGATGACGATTACTTTTATTTTGGTGCATATCTGGAAGATCCACATGTTTGGGCATCCATTACGGCTCGTGATGCTGTTGTTTATAAGGATAATGATTTTGAAATATTTTTAGATCCAGATGGTGATACTCACAATTACTACGAGCTAGAGGTTAATGCCTTTGAAACTGAGTGGGATCTCATACTTCTGAAGCCCTATCACGATGGAGATAAGGTTGCTCTTGATTCATGGGATATTCCCGGGCTGATTAGTAAGGTTCATATAGATGGCACCATCAATGACCCATCTGACATGGACAAAGGTTGGAGCGTTGAGATCGCAATTCCTTGGAGATCATTGATAGGTAACTTCCGGTCCAAAACTCCACCAAAGGAAGGGGAAACATGGAAAGTAAATTTTTCTCGAGTTCATTGGGATACAAAAATTGAAGATGGAAAGTATGTAAAAACGGATAGTCCTGAGTTCAACTGGGTCTGGTCTCCGCAGGGTCATATTTATATGCACTTTCCTCATTTTTGGGGATTGGTTCAATTTTCTGAAAAACCGCCTGCAATTGAAAAAATTGAATTTGTTGATGATGGCCTAGACAAGATGAGGTGGGCCCTTAGACAGGTTTATACTAGGCAAAGAAATTATTATTTCAAGAATGAACGTTATACTGCATCATTGAAAGAATTGAATCTTAAAGATCGGCCTGTCGAAGCTGTGCCTTGGCCTCCAAAGATCATGGTGACTCCATCAGGTTGGGAGGCAGAGTTGATTCGCGAAGGTCGATCGATGTACATTAGAAAAGATGGAAAGGTCTGGGTCAATTGAATCTACATTTAGTTGACTGGTTAATTGTGTTGATCGTTCTGGGGGGGATGTTCTATTCTGTTTCTTTTTCGTCTGGATTAATGAAAAGTGTGACAGACTTTCTATCTGCAGGTAGAACCGCTGGGCGTTACCTCATTTCTGTTTCTAGTGGAGTTGCTGGGCTTGGTGCTATTTCTGTTGTTATGTATTTGGAGATGGGATATGTCTCAGGTTTTAGTCTTGCATGGTGGGGGCTTAGTCAGGGCATTATTATTTTGATGCTGACGATGTCTGGATGGGTCATATATAGATTTAGATCCACGCGTTGTTTGACCTTAGCTCAATTTTTTGAAAAACGATACAGCCGTAAGTTTAGGATATTCACAGGTATTGTAGCTTTTACAGCAGGCATTATCAACTTTGGAATATTTCCTGCAGTCGGAGCACAGTTCTTCATAAGCTATTGTGGTCTACCTGAATCTTTCATTGGTATCCCTGTATATCCACTGGTTATGATAATCCTTCTTTCTATTTCTCTCTACTTTGTATACACTGGTGGACAGATCGCAGTCATTATTGCAGATTTTTTTCAGGGTATATTTGCTACATTTGTTCTAGTTGTGGTTGCACTCTACCTCTTTTTCACTGTCAGCTGGGACCAGGTGTTCTTTTCACTAGAACAGACGCCACTAAAACTAGCTAATGAAGAGATCATGGACTTGCAGGATGATCAGGAATTTCTCGTTCTATCTGATGAAAATAAGGATATAAGAAAAAGTGAGATAAATGAAAAATATGAGAACTCCTCAAGAATAAATCCATTCAAGACCGGTAATGTAGAGGATTTTAACTTCTGGTATTTTCTCATTGGTATCATAGGGGTTATGTATGGGACCATGGGGTGGCAGGGAAGTCAGGCCTATAATTCTTCAGCAAAGAGTGCACATGAGGCAAAGATGGGGTCAGTGCTTGCTGGTTTTAGAGGCTTACCACAAGGACTATTCTTCCTTCTTGTTCCTGTTCTGATCTATGTTTTTATGAATCATGCTGACTATGAGAGTATCGTATTGTCCGTAGACCTCTCTCTTCAAAGTTTAGAAACAGATACTCTTAGGTCTCAAATGCGTGGTCCAATTGTACTCTCAACCGTTCTACCAATAGGTTTATTAGGGGCTTTTGCTGCTTTAATGGTCGCAGCCTTTGTTAGTACTCATGATACATATCTACATTCTTGGGCAACTATACTGGTTCAAGATGTCATCATGCCATTTAGGGATAAACCTTTTGATAAGGATACTCATCTGAAGGTTCTCAGGTATGCAATACTAGGTGTTGCCATCTTTATTTTCCTTTTCAGCTTGTTATTTCAGCAGAATCAAAAAATTGCTCTATTCTTTGCAATTACCGCTGCCATTTTCTCTGGTGGTTCAGGGGCAGTGATCATTGGTGGCCTCTATTGGAAAAGAGGAACAACCAAGGCAGCTTGGACTGCCATCATAGTAGGTGCTGTGATCAGTGTAGGTGGAGTTTTGGTCAAACAGGTTTCAGTTGATTGGTTATCAGATACATCTTCCTTTATTCAACTCAAGACATTCTTGGAATTCATAAGGAATATCAATGGACAAGAATATTGGGGCATAAGTATGGGAGCATCAGCTTTATGTTATGTAGTCGTATCTATTCTGGATAATGCAGACCCATTCAATATGGATAAACTTTTAAATCGTGGGGAATATGCTATAGAAGGTGAAAAGAAAATTGTTAACAAGAATACTGAATTAGGTTGGAAGATCTTCCTTATGGGTGAGGAGTTTACCAAAGGGGATAAGGTGATCTATATTTTGAATTATGCTTGGACTGGAATATGGACACTAGTATTCATTATTGGTACAATATATAACCTTTCAAATGAGGTGAGTGATGGTTCCTGGATGCTATTCTGGAAGAATTATATTTACATACATATTGTAATTTCCTTATCAACAATAGTTTGGTTCACGATAGGTGGTTTTAGTGACTTAAAGATTATGTTGGAAAAATTAAAAACTGAACAAAGAGACCACCAGGATGATGGTTGGGTCTCAGGAAAATAGATAATGAACAAGAAAGAAACAGAAGTAATTATACAAAGAATTGAAAAGTGGTATGGCAGGCTACCTAGTCTTTTTATTTATGATCAAAAGAAGTTTCAGTCAAGGTTTGGATGGTCGAAAAATGCTACCAAATTTGGTGACCGCATGTCCTTGGATTATAAGTCCATAAATGAGGGAGAACCTTGGGGTCAAAAATGGGAGAGTGCATGGTTTCATTTGAAGGGAGATGTTCCCAATGAGTGGAAAGGGAAGACCATTGCCGCAAACCTAGATTTTTCAGGTGAGGGACTTGTTTATGACAAAAGTGGAAAGGTTCTTCAAGGAATTACCAATGCATCCATCTGGGACCCTAATTTTGCTCGTACAAGAGTTACGTTGTTTGAGAATTCCAATGGTGACGAACAGATAGAGCTTTGGGTTGAGGCAGCAGCAAACTCTTTGTTTGGGGTATTCACTGATACGGACCCTGAAGAGGATAGCCCTAAACGACATGGCTGGTTTGATGCAAAAGTAGAGACCATGAGGTTTGGTATTTTTGATGTGGATCTGTGGCACCTATATCTTGATGCAAGAATATTGTTGGGAATGATCAAGCACCTAGATGAGGACTCCGTTAGAAGATCGAGGATCGTTTTAGCATTGAATAATTGTATAAATGCATTCTGTGATGATCGAACTAATGTAGAAAAGTCTAGGCAATGTCTTAAAGAAGAATTGGATAAACCAGCTGCAGCATCAGACTTAAGTGTTTCTGCTATTGGTCATGCACATATTGATACTGGTTGGCTTTGGCCAGTGAAGGAGACGGTTCGTAAGTCAGCACGTACTTTTGCCACTCAATTAAGTATTATTGAGAAATACCCAGAGTACATTTTTGGTGCGTCTCAGCCACAGCACTACCAATTTATGAAAGATCAATATCCAGAACTTTATTCTAGGATAAAAGACGCGGTTAAATCCGGAAATTGGGAGCTTCAAGGCGGAATGTGGATCGAGGCAGACTGTAATCTGATCAGTGGAGAGTCGATGGTCAGGCAGTTACTCCATGGTAAGAATTTTTTCAAAGACGAGTTTGATGTTGTGGTTGATAACTTATGGTTGCCAGATGTATTTGGATATTCAGCAGCATTACCACAGATCTTAAAAAAAGCCGGGGTAGACTACTTTTTAACACAAAAACTTTCTTGGAGTCAGTTTAATGACTTCCCATACCATACCTTTAATTGGCGTGGAATTGATGGAACAGAAATATTGACCCATTTCCCTCCAGAAAACACCTATAACAGTGAACTAGACACGGAATTTCTACTGCCTGCTCAAAAAGGATTCAAGGAGAAAGATAAACTCAATGAATTTATATCCCTTTTTGGTGTGGGAGATGGAGGCGGTGGACCCAAGCCTGAAAATGTAGAACTTGGAAGAAGAATGTTTAGCCTTGAGAACTCTCCTAAAGTTCAATTTGATATGGCAAAGAACTTTTTTGATAGACTTGATAAAAACAAGGATGATCTAGAGACATGGGTTGGGGAACTGTATCTAGAGCTCCATAGAGGCACACTTACAACGCACGGACTGGTGAAGAAACAGAATCGTAAGTTGGAGTGGAAACTTCGATCGGTAGAGATGCTATTTTCATGCCTAACCTATAAAGATTACCCGATCAAAGAATTGGATAGGTTATGGAAGATCTTATTGATCAATCAATTTCATGATATCATACCAGGCACAAGCATTAATCTTGTCTATCAAACAACTCATGCCGAATATGAAGAGATTCAACGAGGATGCGATCGCTTGATCAATGAATCTTCCAAAATATTATTTAATGAAGACATTGATTCTTTTGTATTGATGAATACTCTTTCCTATCCATGGAAAGGTTCTGTGAGGGTACCAAAATCTTTTGAGCAATGTGAATTGATTGATAAAAATGGGGATAAAATACCATTGCAAAAGATAGATGACGGTTTTCTTGCATACGTCGAGCTTGATGCTCTATCATTCACTAATTTTAAAAAAGGGGATAACTTTGTTTGTGATATTGAAAAAAGTAAAAATCTTTCATTAGAAAACGATCTTGTTAAATATGAGTTTGATGATCACGGAGCTCTGGTATCTGCTTTTGATAAAGAGCTCCAAAAAGAATTCATGGCTGAATCTGGGAATATTCTATCTCTGTATGAAGATAGGCCCAATAATTGGGATGCTTGGGACGTGGATTTCTTTTACAGAGATGCTTTGATAGAAACGGCCAGAGTAGTTGAGTTATCCTCGTTATCAGCCGGAAGCGTTATCCAGCAATTAAGAGTTTTGTTAAGCATTGGAAATTCCAAGATCGACCAGACTATCATTCTCCACCCTCATTCAAAGCGATTAGATTTTATAACACATGTCGATTGGATAGAGTGCCATAAGATGTTAAGGGTACATTTTCCCGTTAATGTAAGATCGGAACAGGCCTCATTTGATATCCAATACGGCTACGTCAGACGCAATACACATAGAAACACAAGTTGGGATAGAGCCAAGTTTGAAGTAGTTGGGCATAAATATGCAGATATATCAGACCATGATAATGGTATTGCTCTGCTTAATGATTGTAAATATGGTTATATGGTTCATGATAATATCTTGGATCTCAATCTACTTCGTTCACCAAGTAATCCTGATCCAGACGCAGATAAAGGCACTCATAGATTTACGTATAGTCTGTTGCCCCATCACAATGACCTAATAAATTCAAGTGTCCTAGCGGAGTCTTCATGTTTAAATCAAGAGCCATTACTTTTTGAGGGAATGGCAAGTAAAATTGATATTCCAATAAAGCTGTTTGGAGAAGGATTAGAATTATCAGTGTTTAAGAAAGCTGAAAAAGAAGATGTTTGGGTTCTAAGAATAATTGAGACACTTGGGAAAAAATCTAGCGGCTCAGTCCAGTTCAATGGGGAGTTGGTAGAATGCGATCTAATGGAGTGGAGTGATCTTGGAGAAAGTCATTTGATTGAAGATTCTTTTAATCTTACCTTAGAACCTTTTGAGATCAAAACCTTCAAAGTCTCTTTTTAGAATAATAATCGTATTGAGATCAATTTTTTTACTTTTAGTAAACTAGTCTATTTTTTTTAACTTTCGCTGCTACCTAAAACCTAAATAAACAATTACAGTGAGCTATTTAAAACTATTTCTATTCATATCTTTATTCGTATCAATGCTGCAAGCACAGGATGATAGCACCAGAGCCGTTGAGTGGGGTTACCTTGATTCTCTAGCTGGAGTCTATTATTTTGATGACATTCCTTATAGCGGACCTGTAGTGAAGCAATTAGATATAGGTCTCATGGCAGGAGAATTCAAAGATGGAATAAAACACGGACTCTGGCAAACTTTGAATCAGATAGGTGACCCGATCATGATAGGGCATTTTGATAATGGGAGAAAGCATGGGGTTTTCGAACAATGGTATGATGATGGTGCATCAAGACATCGAGAATTGGTCGCAACATTTGATCAAGATAAATATATTGGTAAATATAGAGAATGGTATGAGAATGGTAAAAGATCGATATGGGGATCCTATATAGATGGGAAGGAACAAGGAAGATACATTGAGTGGTATGAAGATGGAAAGAAAGCTCTAAAGGCCAAGTTCATAAATGGAGAACCTGAGGGATGGTATAGAGAATGGCATCCCAATGGAAAAAAAGCTTTAAAGATAAAATATAAGAACGGGTATGAAAATGGTCCGTGGGTACAATGGTACTCCAATGGAAAGAAGGAAATGAAAATAAATTATGTCAATGGCGTCCCAAGAGGACGGGCAAAATTTTGGTTTCCTAACGGTTCTCTCCGGGGAGAAGGTATAGTAAGGAATGAAGTTCCTGGGGGTGGATGGATCCTTATGGATGCTGAAGGGAATAAAAAAGTTTACAAATAATATAAGTAATTCTAAGTGCACAAAGGCTTAGCCTACAAAAATCAGTTTGGATATGAAAAATAGAATTGGTATCCTTACCACGTGCACCCTAATTATCCAAAATTA
>Ga0315315_10004802_pt1 | contig 12463 bp, 15 predicted proteins | sample M140m3416metaG_FD_203699 | JGI IMG/M metagenome (GOLD analysis project Ga0315315, IMG submission 203699) | Ammonia-oxidizing marine archaeal communities from Monterey Bay, California, United States - M1 40m 3416 | ecosystem: Environmental > Aquatic > Marine > Intertidal zone | place: USA...
GTATCATTAAATATGTCACGTGGATCGTAAGGGGGCTAAGCGGAAAAACTAAACAAGATTAACTTACGTGACTATTCAGGCTCTAAATGAATTATAATAATCAGATCACAAGATACTGTTATTTAAAGAAACATATCTCCTGGACATCGGTGAAGGACAGCATATTCAACACACATGCCTCTTAATTTGAAATTTTCAGCTGAACCGGGCATTTCCCTAAGGTTTAAAAAAGCCTTATGAGACGGATACCAAATAGCAATAATTTCATGAAGTTTTTCACCGCCCAGTGGTTGTCCAAATGAAGGCATTTGCCATAAAATACGGCCACCAAGTTGTTCTAATAATTGGTTTAATGCCCTCATATAATTTATATACAACTCACCATTAGGATAGGCAGCTTTTGGAACATATCGGTTCAGATTTAGCATTAATACTGCCTTATCCTCCGCACTTACTGCTATTTTATTGATTTTGGAAAATTCCATAGCATTTGGTTCAAATTGATCTGACATTATTTTTCTTCTCCAAGAACGTTAAATGCGTTTAATATTTCCCATATAGGGATGACTAATAGCGCGGTACTTGATAATTTAACATAAGCTAAGACATAAAATACTTAATGATGTAAAAATGGAAGAGGCTCATTTATGTCGGATTTACCAAATTTTGTTTCAATCAACGAAGAAGGACCGAGAGAAGGATTTCAAATTGAACCTGGTCCGATATCTACAGCCGATAAAATAAAGCTAATAAATGCATTATCGGAAACCGGTTTGAAAAATATTCAAGCGTGCTCTTTTGTTAATCCAAGATTAGTCCCGGGGTGGGCTGATGCAGAAGCCGTTGTAGAGGGTTTTACAGCGGCTGAAGGTATAAAGTACACCGGCCTTTATTTTAATGGCAACGGTTTAGATAGAGCCATGAAATATCAAGGGAAATTAACGCTATCTGGTTCGATTTCACTTACAGCATCTGAAGGCTTCACGAAGAAGAATCTCAACCGATCACATGCTGAGAATGTAGCAGCCATGAAACGCCAAGCCTCTTTGCATCTTGACAATAAGATTAACGTAAATCGCATAGGTATCATGGCCGCTTTTGGATGCAATTACCAAGGTGATATTACTCCCGAGGTCGTCATTAATACCTTAAAGGACGGAATGACGATAGCAGAGGAAACTGGATCCGAAATAACGGTTTTCTCATTAGCTGATACAATGGGGTGGGCCGCGCCGCACAGAATTGAAAGAGTGATAGGTGAAGTGCGCAGCCAATGGCCCGAGATGGAAATATCTCTCCACCTTCATGACACTCGCGGTTTGGCAGTTGCAAATGCATATGCCGGTTTAAAAATGGGAATTCGGAGTTTTGATACCACAGTGGGAGGTTTAGGCGGGTGCCCATTTGCTGGACAGCCAAAAGCAGCTGGTAATATTTGCACCGAGGAACTTGTTCTACTATGCGAGGAACTCGGGATTGAAACCGGTGTAGACTTAGATGCTCTAATAGAAGTTGGAAGATTAGCAGAGGATATTGTAGGACATCAGCTTCCGGGGGAATTAATTCATGCTGGCAGCTTAGACGCTTTTCGCCGTAATATTGAACAATAATGTCAGAAATGCCACTTAAGGGACTGAAAGTCCTAGAATTTACCCATACTATTATGGGGCCTACGGCAGGATTACTATTCGCAGAGCTAGGGGCTGATGTAATCAAAATAGAGCCAGCTCCCGATGGGGATAAAACGCGAAAACTAGGCGGATTTGGCGCAGGGTTTTTTTCAGGTTTCAACCGGAACAAACGAAGCTTGGCAGTTAATCTAAAAACAAATGAGGGACGAGCAACTGTTCACCGGATGATACCGCATGCTGATATTGTTTTAGAAAATTTTGGTCCGGGTACTATGGAGCGTCTGGGGTGTGGTTATGAACAATTGGCGCCGTTGAATAGTCGTTTAATCTTTCTGGCGCTTAAAGGGTATTTGGCTGGTCCATATGAGAATAGACCCGCATTGGATGAAGTTGTCCAGTTTCAGTCAGGCTTAGCGTGGATGACTGGCCCCCCTGGACAACCTCTCCGTGCTGGCGCTTCAGTAATTGATATCTTAGGAGCGATGTTCGGTGTTATTGCTGTTCAAAGTGCTTTGAGGGAACGTGATAATACGGGTAAAGGACAACGAGTATCGAGTTCTTTATTTGAGAGTGCCGTGTTTTTAATGGGATCACACATGGCAGGCATGGTAGCCACAGGCCTTGATGCTCGCCCTATGCCTGCACGAAGAGGAGCATGGGCTGTATATGATGTTTTTAATACTCGCGATGATGGTCAGTTATTTATAGGAGTAACCTCTGATCAACAATGGGAACGATTTGTTCTTGAGTTTAATTTACAGGGATTGGCCGCTGATCCAAGGCTAGATACAAATGTCAAGCGGCTGGCCGAGAGAACATGGTTACTGCCTGCCCTTCAGGACAGTTTAATAAAATACACTCAAAAAGAATTAGAAGAACGGTGTGAACATTGTAATATTTCATGGGCTCCTGTAGGACAGCCTAAAGATTTATTTGAGGATCCGCATCTATTAGCAACTGGTGGGCTAGTAGACGTCTTTATTTCCAAATTTGGCGAAGATATTGGAAAAATGACCGGATTACCCGCGCTTCCCGTCGAGTTTGGAGCAGAACGCAAAAGACCAAAGGTTCGATTACAACCGCCCAAAATAGGTGAACATAATGAGGAAATACTCCTTCAGTATGGTTTTAAAAAAGAAGAAATACAGCACTTGTACAAGAGCAACATTTTAACCGATCACACAAGAATGAAGTCTAAGTCTGACTAGAGTTTTAGCACTTATAATTTCGCTGTTAAATCAATTTCAACGGAAGCGCCAACAGCCAATCCTGTAACCCCTATGCATGTTCTCGCAGGGAGTTTTTCAGTGTCAAAGTAGGTCTTGTATACGTCATTCATCTTGTCAAAGTCCTGAAAATTAACCAGATAGACTCTAACAAATACAACATTAGAGAATTGGCAGCCCGATGATGTTAATACCTGTCTTAAGTTTTGCATAACTTGGTGCGTTTGCTCAGTAATGCCACCAGTTACAAGCACTGTAGGATCATCTGGCAAAGTGGGCATCTGGCCTGTTACAAATAAAAAACCACCTGCTTTAACGGCATGACTAAATGGCCCCACTCTTTTAGGGCCATCACTGAACACAAGATGCTCAATATTCATCTTTATACAGGTTCAGCGATAAATACTGGAATTTTTCTCGACGTTTTTTCTTGGTATTCGATGTAGGGAGGGTAAGCCATCGCGCTCAATTCCCAAAGTTTTGAACGCTCTGGGTCATCATGCACCTCACGTACATTCATAGAGATCACTTCAGTATGATCTCTAATCTCGACATCGGGATGTTTTCGTAAATTATAGACCCAAACTGGATTTTTGGGTCTGCCTCCATACGAACCAATCAAGACATAGCTATTCCCATGTTTAACTTTCATAACAGGTATTTTTCGCATTGCCCCCGTTTGCCCACCTTTATGCGTTATTATAATACATGGGAGTCCTGTATCGCGGAGCGTTGTACCTTTTGTTCCCCCGCTGCTTTCATATAATTCAACCTGCTCTCTTACCCAATCCAAAGTTGGGGGTATATAGTTATCCATTATTCCCTCATCCTATGATATTATTTTAAATTTAACGTTACTCACTTGGAAATTATTCATCATCATCATCAGCGGAAAACACTTTATCATCAAACCCTTTTCTTGCGCTAAAAAAAAGAAGAGCCATCAATCCGCCCCCAAGCAATAAACTAGCCAACCCACCCAATAATAGAGCGGTATAACCGTGGAAGCCTAATTCAACTTCTTCACTATTAATCCAAACTCTTCCTGCACCCCAGAGACTAGCGCCTAGAAAAATTGCCAATATTATCAATAGCAATAAACGTTGTTTCATAAAATTTTTTCCCAAACGTTTTGGTTCGAATGTTAACAACTTATCGCAACCGTACTTTGTTAACCCTCAATAAGAAGTTTTTTTCAGTTTAATTTGATATGCAATTAGATCATACCAGGATCAACAAAATAACGCTTATTTAAATATTGGTACTATGAGATATGACGTTAAATTCTACTCTATTTGAACTGTCCAAACTATGAAAAAAATGAAAATGGCAAACAACAATATTAATGAACGCTCTAATATCAGCAGTTTAGATGCTATTTTGGCAGGAGCACACAAATCGCGTTCAATTTATTTAATACATTTGTTTTCAAAGTTATTGCCTACAATAAATTTTCCCGCGTTCCCACAAATGAATGTGTCAATAAGTGCAGACTATAAATGCAACACCCACAATATAGCTGCGATGTTGCGTTAAAGATAACGAGCAGTTTCGGTTGGTGTTTTATATTTTAGGATCACAAACAGTTTAAGCAGATTTTCTCTGGTATTGAGTGTACTGAGGGTATAAATGATGGCAGGTAGTGATAAACGACCATGCTTCTTCATAAACTGTGTTTAATCCTAGGTTATAGTTGTGCCCAAAAAATACCTTAATATGATATTAAATGCGCCTGTATATGACGTGGCTTCTGAAACACCATTGGACCCCGCACCACGTCTAAGTCAGAAGTTGAGTAATAACATTCTAATTAAACGCGAAGACTTGCAGCCTGTTTTCTCCTTCAAGTTGCGGGGCGCATATAATAAACTTTTTCATTTAACCGAAGCACAACGAGCTATGGGTGTGATTGCAGCTTCAGCAGGTAATCACGCACAAGGAGTGGCTCTAGCTGCCTCTAAACTGAAAATAAAGGCAACTATTGTGATGCCCGAAACAACGCCAGAAATAAAAGTTGACGGTGTTCGAAAATTCGGGGCCGATGTTATATTATTTGGGGATGACTTTTCAGCCGCATTTGCCAAAGCTAACGAAATAGCCACCCAAAATTCTCTTGTATTTATTCCACCTTTCGATGATCCATTAGTTATTGCTGGTCAAGGAACTATAGGGATTGAACTTCTCAGACAATGCCGGGAAAAAATACATGCTATTTTCATCCCTATTGGTGGTGGTGGACTTGTATCAGGTATAGGCGCATATATAAAAATGGTACGACCCGATATTAAGGTTATCGGAGTGGAGTCTGATGAATCTGCATCAATGCACATTTCATTAAAAAAAGGACGTCGTGTAACATTAGAAAATGTTGGAATTTTTGCTGATGGCGTTGCCGTTGCAAAAGTGGGAAAGGAACCTTTTCGTCTTGCTAAGAAAGTTGTCGATGAGGTTATTTTAGCAGATGTAGATCAAATATGCGCAGCGATCAAAGATCTGTTTGAAGATACTAGAGCAATCGCCGAACCTTCCGGGGCCCTCGCCCTTGCAGGGATGAAGAATTATATAAAAAAACATAATATAAAAAATAGGAACTTGATCGCTATTAATTGTGGAGCCAACGTCAATTTTGATCGGCTTAGGCACATAGCGGAAAGAGCCAACTATTCGGAAGCAAAAGAGGCACTTTTTGCGGTCTCTATCCCTGAAAAGGCCGGTTCGTTCAAAGTGTTTTGTAAAACATTAGGTAAACGAAATGTAACTGAATTTAATTATAGATACTCGGACGAAAAAGAAGCCCAGATTTTTGTTGGGGTAGCGTTAACCGGACGTGACAACGAACGTTTACAGATTATTCGTTTGTTGAAAGAGAATAATTATGCCGTGGAAGATTTAACCGACAACGATATGGCTAAACTTCATACCAGACATTTAGTCGGCGGGCATTTGAATGGAAATCAAAGTGAGCTGGTATATAGATTTGAATTTCCAGAACGTCCGGGGGCATTGATGGGGTTCCTGAACAAGATGGGGAACCGTTGGAATATTTCACTATTTCATTATAGAAATCATGGTTCGGCATTCGGTCGGGTTTTATGCGGTTTCCAAGTACCTAATAATGAAAAAGCCACCTTCTCCGAATTTTTGGACACTATAGGTTACAGGTACATCGAAGAAACTAATAACGGAGCATATAGAAAATTTCTCAATTAAAAGATCAATATAGCCCAACTGACAGCTGATAATAAATGATAAATTCTATTTCGAAACACCAAAACCAACACTTGGTTCGAGCGTCATTCTCAAGTGTTGTTTTTCGATAGCTTTGTGCTTATTGCTAAAACACGCTCCATATGCCTTATAACCGGTTTCTCGATGAGTTTTCCATCTAAGACAACTAAACCTGTATCAGCCTCTTTAAATGCATCTACAACCGTTTTTGCATAGCTAATAGTTTCCTCATCCGGCGTGAAGACCTCATTTAATGGGGGTATTTGCTTTGGGTGGATAGATCCTTTTCCGCTAAAACCCAAATCACGGACTAATTCTGCCTCTTTTATCATGCCATCCATGTCTTCAAGGTCTAAGTATGGAACATCTATCGCATCGAGACCATTGCTGGCAGCTGCATGAACAATTCTAGATCTTGCATATAACAACGGTTCCCAACTATTTTTGCACCCTAGCTCGGCGGCCATATCTACCCCGCCAAAAAAAAGAGTGTCGATACGATCACTTGACTTTGCTATCTCATGCACAGATTGCAAACCTTCATTTGTTTCGATTATTACGTGAAGCCTTACAGCGTGGCCACGTTCAGTAAGCAAATCATCCAGCCAAACCACCTCATCTGCCGTTTTCACCTTGGGAAGCATCAATGCTGGTGGGGGTGAGTTGGTGGCTAATATAGCTTGTACATCTGCAAGACCATACGGGTCCCTTAAAGAATTAATCCTGACAATCCGCTCAACTTGATCCTTGGCTTGTGGCTCCTCAAACATTTTAATCGTCAGCCTCTGTGCTTCCGCTTTATCTTTAGGGGCTATCCCATCCTCAAGTTCCACACAAACGATATCTGCGCCGCATGCGAGTGCTTTTGGAAACATATCTGGTTTCAAACCAGGGGAAAAAATAAAACTTCTTCTTGCCGTAAATTTAGAATCTATGGTCATAATGCCCTCGCCCAAGATGGATTTTTATTCATAAAGTTAAATTAAATGGAAACGTTTGAAAATACAGCTTTGAATTTGAGTTTTTTAAACAATATAAAATTATACTAATTAGGATTAATAGAAAATGCTAAAATTATTGAGCGCTACCCCCAGCCCTTTCGCAAGAAAGGTACGCGTAGTACTATTAGAAAAAAATATTCCGTTTGAGTTAAAAACAATTAATCCCTGGAATATGAACGCTGATATCGAACGTTTTAATCCACTTGGGAAAATACCGGTCTTAATAACCGCAAACAACGAGACTATTTATGATTCCAAATTTATTATAGAATGGATAGAGCACAATTATCCTGACCCCGCAGTGTTCCCGACTGATGCAAAAACGAAATTTAAGGCGCAGCAAATACAAGTCATTGCCGATGGTATATGTGAGGCCGTAATTTTATTATTTTTTGAAAATATACGACCAGATCCACAACAAAGCAAACCATGGTCAGAACGGCAGATAAAAAAGATAAGCAATGGTCTTCAAGCGTTAGAACAACAGATATCGAACGACGAATTCTGTGTTGATAATACCTTTGGTATTGCTGATATCTCAGTTGTATCCGCTGTTGATTATCTCTCGCTGAGGTTCAAGACATATGAATGGCGAAATAAGTTCACGCGCATTAGTAAATTTGTCGCGAGACAATCAGCTAGACAATCCTTCATAGAAACAATGCCAACCCCTCAGGACATAGAAAAGAGCACAATTTAAACTCAAAAAACAGACTCTAAGTATCTGCTAGAACTTATGTAGGGGGTAACTTTCAAAGTACCATTCCTCATGCTAACAACATATCTTTAAAATGAATATATTAACGGGTGGAATTAACAAGGTTATGAACGAATACAAAAATACGAATTTTGATATTATTGTGATTGGGTGCGGTATTGCAGGTTTATCCGCAGCAGTATCCGCACAGCAAAATGGTTCAAAGGTAGCAATACTAGAAAGGGCACCTCGCGAGGAAAGAGGTGGTAATACTCGCTATACCGAGAGCTTTTGGCGTATGAAAAACGAAGATGAAGTTTCAGAAGATTTTGAAGATCAATTTGCTAAAAATTCAGGCGGATGGCCGGATCCGGGAATCCTTGAAGATTTAGTTCGAGATAGAGAAAATCAGCCTGCAGTATTAAAATCGCTTGGGATTGTTGATCCTAGTTTAATAGCCACCTTGGCAGCGGAGGCACCAAATGCATTAAAATGGTTAAAAGAGTTTGGTGTCAAATTTGATTTCCTGCCACTTTATTTTTTAAGTCAATCTACGACGCGCATGGGTCCGATTGGCGGTGGATTAGCGCTTGTAGACGCGCTTGGCAGTTATGCAGATAGCAATGCAGATGACATCAGGTTTTTTTACGAAACGGCTGCAAAAAAATTAATTTCTGATGATGAAGGTAATCTGATTGGTGTAAGTGGAATTTCTAAAGGTAATAAAAAGATTAATCTCTTTGCTCCGAATGTGGTACTGGCAAGTGGAGGATTTGAGGGAAATTCGGAGATGTTAAGTCATTACGTAGGACCCCAGGCACAGTTTATAAGACCTGTTTCAAGAGGTGGACACTACAATCGTGGCGAAGGCATCCAAATGGCACTCGAGGCTGGAGCAGCTTCTTGTGGGGATTTTAGTAGCTTTCACGCCCAACCCGTAGATCCACGTTCAAAAGATATGGAGCCTGTCGTTCTTAATTACTCATACGGTCTGTTGATAAATGAGACTGGTAGAAGGTTTACTGACGAGGCACCTGCCCTTGTAGATTCGACATATGAAGCAGTCACTAGAATAATTATGCAGCAAAAAAATGGAATTGGCTTCGCTGTTTTTGATAATAAGCTGGATGATATTGATAATTGGAATGCTACTGTAAGAACGCGGGTGGCCCCCTATCAAGCTAACACGCTCGAAGAGTTAGCTTCATTAATTAAAATCCCATCGGAAGAATTTTTACGGACAGTTAACGATTTCAATAAAGCATGCCCTGAAAATCAAGGCGATTTTGATCCACTCAGGCCGGATGGACTAAAAACACATGGTCTAACGCTTCAGAAATCGAATTGGTCACGTCCTTTGACAGAGGCACCATTCCGAGCGTGGCCTATCATTTGTTCAAACTGCTTCACCTTTGGCGGAATAAAAATAGATGAACGTGCGAGAGTAATAAATACCGAGGGGGACGTTATTCCCGGATTATATGCAGCAGGTGAAGTGGCTGGCATATATTACAGGACGTATACAGGAGCAACATCTGTTATGCGAGGCGCAGTTACAGGTCGATTAGCTGGCAATGATGCATCCCTTCGGCGTAATTCTTAAATTAGGATCAGCCCTATAGAGGAAAATTTATGAGTATAAAAACCGGTGCTTTCTTTCCAACGCGAGATGTCCCAGCCGATCAAGCTTTGATTAAGGACTGGACACAAGCAGCTGAAGAAATAGGCTATGATTACATCGAGGTTTCCGATCATGTTCTAGGCGCCAATAGAGCCGAGCATAAAAATTTTGAAGGCCCCTACGATGTTGATGATAGCTTTCATGAGACTTTTTGCACTTTAAGTTTTATGGCTGCTGTAACCAAGAATATCGGACTAGTCAGTGGTGTGTTAATACTTCCTCAACGGCAAACTGCACTTGTTGCAAAGCAGGCAGCCCAGGTCGACGTTTTGAGTAATGGAAGACTTAGGTTAGGCGTTGGCGTGGGCTGGAACCCTGTTGAATACGAAGCTTTAGGCCAAGACTGGACAAAAAGAGGAAAGCGGCAATCAGAACAGATTGAGTTATTAAAAAAACTATGGACAGAACGATCTGTGAATTTTCAAGGAGAATTTGATCGAATCACTCACGCCGGTGTTAATCCGTTACCCATTCAAGATACAATTCCTGTCTGGTTCGGTGGTGGATCAGATGCGACATTAAAAAGAGCAGCCCGCTTGGGGGATGGATGGATTCCACTCGGAAACCCGGGAAGTAAAACTATTAAAATGATAGAAAAACTAAATAGTTTTCTTGAAGAAGAAAATAGAGACCGAAGGAAATTCGGTATTGAAGCCTGGATACGGTATGGGGAAGGCGAACCCGATGTCTGGAAAGCAACAGCGGAGAAATGGAAACAACTCGGAGCTACTCACTTGACATTTTACACTTCGGGTCAGGGTGCAGGAACCGTATCCCAACAAATAGAGGCTATGAAAATATTTAAGGACGCCATTCAATAAAAAAAGCTGGCCTTAATTAAAAGGCCAGCTCTGTTTAGATATCGATATTGCGTTTAGCGATAACGATGTGCTTGTGACCATGCATCTTTGTAAGCATTTTGTGATGCCCAAATCTTACGGAACCAGTCATTAGCTTTTTTACCGGTTTCTTCTGCCCATTCGTCAGTCGCTTTTTTCGCAGCGTCTTTGAAGGATTGAGGAAGATCGATAATTTCATTCTTCTTACTGTTGACGTAGGTCATCCAGTTAGGCGCGTCATCATGGCCTAGCTTGGTGTATAGATCCCAAGTCATCATTTTTCCACCGGCTGTAATTTGTTTCTTTTCCATATCAGACATTGCATTCCATGTCTTTTTGTTTACAGCGCATTCGTGCATGGCAATAGGTTGATGTACTCCAGGCACAACAATATATTTTGCTACCTTCTCAAACCCCATCACGATGTTATGTGTAGGTGTACCCCATTCAATTGCATCTACAACTTTTCTCTCTAGAGCAGGATAAACCTCTGCACCTGCAAGAATAACGGTTGAAGCACCAAGTTTCTCTGCAATTTCCGCCCACGCTCCAGCAGTACGTACTTTCATACCTTTGTAGTCTGCAAGGCTTCTAATGGGTTTATGACTATGTGCAAAAAGCTCTCTCGGCGCAGAACCGCATGGAAAAGCGGCTACACCAAATTCAGCCATTCGCCAATCCATCTGCATCTCTTTTCCGCCACCACGAAACATCCAATGCATCATTTTGTCCCAACCCATGGAACCGGCAAATCCACCAAAAAGGATGGCTGTTTTATCAACACCCCAGTCATATCCCGCCCAGTTGTGTCCAATTTGCGCCACACCTTTTTTAACAGTGTCTGTTACTTTAAGTGCTTTACCCAGGGTGCCTCCTGGGAATACTTCTACTTTTACGTTATTAGAGGTAAACAATTCCATGTTTGCCGCGGCGCCTCTTGCCACATATTCTAACATGATGCCACCACCCCATGGCGTCGCCATATCAAGTTTTGTGGCTGCTTGCGAAGTACTTACGGCACCGAGACCAAGTAACCCAGCAAGCCCAATTTTTAAGAGATTTGATTTCATTAATTCCTCCCCGTTTAAGACTCTCAATTGTGCAATAATTTATCCTTTAATGACAAATCATGCGATTTTTGTTCTGATAACATGAGTTACCCGCACATAATGTCTTTGATGACAAACGAAATGTTGCTGTATGTCAACGAATTCCTTCACTGTCGATTGATAGGATCGTGTATGCGTTAAATAGCTAAATATCCACCATCGACCGGTAATTCCGCTCCAGTAATATAAGACGCATCTTCTGAGGCAAGAAAAACTACTGCTTTAGCTACTTCAATGGCCTCCCCGGCTCTTTTCATTGGAACGTAGGCATCGAGAACCTTTTGACGATGGACTGGATCTGCCGTCACGCCGGAAGTGCGCATTGCAGGCATGATTCCCGGATGAACGCTATTTACCCTCACACCGTCTTTGGCAAAACGGACTGCACTTTGTTTCGTCATGGTTCGTACCGCTCCCTTTGATGCATTGTACCCTGGGTGGATATATCCCTGACCAACTACGCCAGAAATTGATGAAATATTAACGATAGCTCCACCTCCAGACTGAATGATTGCAGGAGCGGCGTGTTTTGTTCCAAGAAAAGGTCCCGTAGCATTAATGCGCATTAGGTCTTCCCAAGCTTTTACATCCCCTTGATCCTCAAAACCACTGCCACTTATACCCGCGTTATTAACAAGTACATGCAATGCTCCATAGCTTGAAAGCACATCCTTTATGGCGGCCTCCCATTGTCCTTCATCAGTAACATCCAGACGAATGAAAGTAGCTTCTCCACCACCGCCCTTTATCTCTGTAACTCTTTTATGTCCCTCGTCCTCTAAAAGATCACAAATCACGACCTTGGCACCTTCCGTAGCGAATAACTTCGCAGTGGCTGCGCCCATACCGAATGCGCCGCCTGTTACTAAAGCAACTTTTCCTTCAAACCGTTCCATTTGCCATAACTCACTTTCTCTGATGTGATTTAAATTTTATTACTTAAAAAATGTTAAAACGTTTTTTACTAAAACAATCCATTCAAAGCATAGATAATGCCTATGTGATTGGATTTTATAAATAATTCAATGTAAGAGTGTGATTTTTATGAATG
>Ga0315315_10004804_pt1 | contig 12462 bp, 10 predicted proteins | sample M140m3416metaG_FD_203699 | JGI IMG/M metagenome (GOLD analysis project Ga0315315, IMG submission 203699) | Ammonia-oxidizing marine archaeal communities from Monterey Bay, California, United States - M1 40m 3416 | ecosystem: Environmental > Aquatic > Marine > Intertidal zone | place: USA...
TTCGATGCATTGCGATCGAGTTTAAGTACGAAAATCTACTTAGAATGCTGCTCAGTCCACCAAATTTTTGGCCTTCAGGTCCTCAAGAATCATTATGCCCGTCACGGTCAGCTTCTCGGGAGGAAAATCACTCCCAATCCAGGCCATCTCCTCTATCTCCGAACTGCACCGAAGCTCTCCTTCAAAGTCGGCCGAGAAACAAGTCATGCGCACCATGGTCCCCTCTGGCTTGCCGAACGCCTGGGCCTGAAAGACGCCGTAAGGCTCAATGGATGGTAGCTTCAAATCTATCGTCAACTCCTCCTTGCACTCCCGACACAGCGCGTCCTCATCGCTCTCTCCGGGCTCGCGTTTACCCCCAGGAGTGAAGAAGGCGACCTTGCCCTTGCTTCGAACCACCAGCTGCCTTCGGTTGGAAACGAGAACGAGGGCGAGCTTGTCGATAAAGGACTTGGATGCCATGGATCCAAATGCAAAGATGAACGTCGGTCGCAGCACGAGAAGTAAGAGCACGGAGTGGCGGAAGCAGAGCGGCCGTCGGAGGAGAGGCATATCACTCGCACTCCTGTGCAGTGCAACGAATGTGTGAGCTTCTTATCTCGAACGGAATGCTCCGGAGCAAGATCAGAGTGAGAGGCGCGCGATTGTGATAAATGTTGTCGATGGATTGTTGGCTGATGGCTCGGGCTCGGGACTCGGATCGTCGCCAACCGCGCTAGCGCGCCTGATCCCTGATCCCCGACTGATTCCTACCGCCGTGCCCTCGTACAATAAAGTTGCGCTGAATTGTGCATCAACTGTCTGCATTATTTATTTATTTCTCCACCCCTTCGCCTTCTTCCTAAGACCCTCCTCTTTCCTCTGCTTCATCGCGCGGTCGGGTGCTTTCCCCATAAGCTTCTTGGCTCCGTGGACTTTGTCGACATCCGTGCCGCTCCGTTTCCCTCCGTGCTTGGGATTGTGTGAGAACTTACACCGGCTTCCGTGCGGGCACTCTCCCCTTTGGAACGCGTAGCACATATTCTGTCCACTGTTGCCGTCGATCTTGCTCCGATCTGCCCCACGACGAAGCCTGTGCGCCTGAGCACATTTGGAACACCGCAGGGGGGGGTCGGTCCACCCCTGCTCCTCGTACTTGACCTTATCCTCAATCGAGAAGATGAACTTCTGGCTGCAGTCTCGGCACACGAGCAATTCTCCCCCGTCAGCAGAGGCCGCAATGGCAGAGTCGAGAGCGCGACGGGCGGCAGTTTTAGATCTCCGCAAATTTTTATTGCTCTTATCTTTCTTGAAGGCGGCGAGGGCCTGCTGGTACACTTTCTCAATCATCTTGATGCTGTCCGTGCTGGAGGCAGGGACTGACGGACCCTCATCGACGGTGTCGTTTTCGCTTGCCATATCCTCAGTTCGTCCTGCTTCGACCTTTGCATCGGTATTCTCCTCCCCGCTGGTTGAGGACGCGCCGGTAGCTGCGTCTTCGCCTACGGCATCAGTCTTGCCGCTTTCAGAAGGCGTGCTGTCGGCCTCGACCTCGGCCAGCTGCAGTGCCTTCTTTGCTTCGTCCCTTGCCTTCTTCAGCGACTTGTCCGCCTTGTCCGCCCTATAAGCCTTTTTTGCCTCTTTGTAAGCCTGTTTTAGTGCATTGCCCTTCGGGCTTGCTGGGTAGGGGTCAAGCTTGCGTTTGCTGGCCATGATGCAGAGCACTGGGGAAGAAAAATGATGGGATTGAAGATCATAAAATTTTCGCAAAAATTATCGATATCGATGGCCAGTCGAACAGTCGGCGGACGAACGACGCGCGCGCGTATTGGCGATGGACAGACGGGTCTTTTTTCAGAAACAGCTTCAGAGAGCCGCAGCAGCAGATAGGCAGCCAAGAAATTTAAGTCGTGAGTCATCTCTACGATCGAAAAAGTACAAATGATGTTACAGTAAATGACGTCATTAATACCACTGAGGTCGTGTCTGAGGAATAAGGTCGTAAGGCCGTTGAATCCGTAACGCCAGCAGAACTCCGGTACTTAGGGTTTGGTGTGCAGCCCCCGGCACAACCTTCATTGAAGTTCCTGAATAATGACAGTATGCATAATTAAGACGCTAAAAAATATGAATAAAGAATATTTACTGTATGCATCCAAGGCATATTGAAGGCGCCTAAACAGCTGGCCCATTAACGCGAGATGCATACAGCTGTACCAAGAGCTGATAAAGGAAAGATACAGTGCCCACTGAGCGAACCTCACCTGTAACAATCATACAGCTGTACCAAGAGCTTTTTTTTGTCAAACTGATCCCCTCTTCCCGACCTTCTACCCCAACGCGCTCATACATGTAAGACATGTCGCATCTCTGAGAAAGCGCAGTTAGTAAAGCACGGAAACGATGATGACCCGTGTGCGGCAGGCCTCTGACATCAGTCAGTCGCCGCCTCCGTTGGCGCATCCTGGCCCGTCTCGCGAATCTCAACGGCGGGTATCCAGCATGAGCCTCGGGAGCCCTAGATTGTGGCGGGGCCAGCGATCGTCTTCTTCTTTGACTAGCGACCACTCTTTGCCGTCATCCAAGTCCATTGTCTCGATTCCGAAGCTTCACGGCGTCTCCGATGGCAGCTCTGACGCTGTCGACGGCAGCCGTCACAGCGGCGGCGCACCTCCTTTTCTGAAGTTTATCACGTTTCGACGCAGATCCGGCAGCTCGTCGGTATCGTCCTCGACAGGCCGCACCGCATGCAGCAGCTCAATCGGAGAATTGGAGGGGGCAACGAGCAATTTCAGCTCCAAGACTTCCAGCTCGAGGAAAAAGAGGACCGGCAGCATCGGTGGTATCAGCTGCGACGAAGCTTCCAACGCTCCCAGACTCAGACGCGCCTCTAGCTTTAGGTTAAGCAGTGCCGGTAGCGTCAGCGACAGTATCGGCGACAATATCAAGAAAATCAAGGATACGTTCAATAAAGCGATGGAGTACGAGTTCTCTCTCTTCTCTGCAGAAGTCCTTTCCGTCAACCCCGATGGGGAGGAGGAATGGGTGACACCCCTAGAGTCCAGCCGGCACGATTGGGAACACAAGTGCATGTCCGAGTGTCCCGAAGTGCGTCGCAAGAAGAAAGCGATCAGAGAATTCCTCCGGACGGAGGCTAGGGCCGCGGAAGAGCAGCTCGATTTTCTACCTCACCACTGTCCTCCCATCTCTATAGTTGAGGAGGACGGGGATGTCGACTACCTGACCAGTATTGAGGGCGCCTTCACCGTTCAGAGCCCAGGCCTAGAGGCCGGGACAAAAATGTGCGACCTGAGAATGACATGTTCGTCCTGGTAGCGGCCGCAGATTCAGCATATCAATTTTGAAACGAGGAACTTTTTTGATGAGATTTAAAATTTTGATGGTGTAAAGTAATTGTATGCATAATATTTAATTTTTGTTACTACTCTCGTCGTACTCTAGTATTAATAAATAATATGCATACTACTAGCTAGTAGTAATATTATTTTTTATTTTATACGTTCAAGCTCGTACTAAAAATCATTAGGAGTAACGGGAACAACTACGAGCTCGTATCATACTATAGTAGCTAGTATGCATATGCATACTATGCATAGCTAGTAGAGTACTCTAGTACATAATATTAATACATATTAATACTATGAATAGCTAGAGTACAAGAAATAAATAGTACTACTAGAGTAGTAGTATAAATATTATTTATGCATTATTTAGGTCTCCTACTAGAGTAGCTAAGAGTATTAAATAATACGAGCTCGTACATCGTAGATCTACCCCGACATGCCCCGTCGCTTGTCCCGAGGGCAGCCCTCCGGTATTACCACGGCCTCGAGTCAACGAGCAATCGAAAAGTTATGCGCCTTGGGCCCCGACCATTTGCCATAGTCCTCGGCTTCTCCACATCGTCTCGAGCGACCAGGGCGGCATTCCCCAGCGCAGATTGTTTTGCTAGCTGTCGGTCAGTGCGCACTGTGGCAGGTATTCCATTCGCTGCGGCTCGAAGGCACTCGAGCCGTCCCAAGCTTTGCCGGGGCGGATACCACGGATCCATTCGCAGTATGTCTTCACCCACTGCCTCCGCGGGCGAGACATGCGCTCCAGTGCCTGGTCGGGTTGCGCTGCTGCAATTCCCCGTATCAGAATCGAAACCGAGCAATCACGAAACAGCGACAGACTACATAGCTCGGGCATCCAAAGCAGGGGCGCAGCTCTGTGTCCTTCCCGAAATTTGGAACGGCCCGTATGCGACGGCCGCCTTTTCGGAGTATGCCGAAGAGCTTCCCGATATTGGATCTACGGTTGATAACCTGCAGGATGGTGGAACGACCTGCCCTTCGGCGAAGCTCCTCATGGACAAGGCCAGGGAGCATGGTATGTGGATCGTTGGTGGGTCAGTACCCGAGCGAGTTGTTTCCGTTGAAGAGGGGAAAGAAGACGATATTTTTAATACGTGCCTGTGCATCAACCCGGAGGGAACAATTGTCGGCAAGCATCGCAAAGTGCATCTATTTGACATTAACGTCCCAGGAGGGATCACCTTCTTCGAGAGCGATACGCTTAGCGCCGGAAACACGCTCACTGCGTTTGACGTCGGTGAGCCACTCGGAATGGTGGGCGTCGGTATCTGCTACGACATTCGCTTCCCAGAGTACTCGCTCCTCTTGTGCCAGAAGCACAAGTGCAACGTCCTTATTTTCCCTGGTGCATTCAATTTAACGACTGGTCCTGCCCATTGGGAGCTTCTGCAAAAGGGACGTGCTGTCGACAATCAGTGCTACGTAATGACTGCCGCCCCCGCTCGGACTGAAGACCCGGCATCTGGTCCGGGGGGGAAAGCTGGTCGCTATCCGCACTATTCATCTTGGGGACACTCGATGGTGGTGTCTCCCTGGGGGGACGTCGTGGCGAATAGCGACGAAAAGGAGGCCCTCGTCATTGCAGATATTGAAATTGAAAAGGTCCGAGAAATGAGGCGAGGTATACCCACCATAAAGCAAAAGAGAACAGATCTATACAGGATATCTGATCCGTAGCCTAACCTTTCATCTTCACAGATTTATTTATTTCTTGGCTGTCAGCATGCAACGTGCTGATGTAAAAATATTATGTATGATACGAGCTACCCAACATACGTAGTGTGTATGTATGTAATACTTTAGTAGTAGTGTTCATCATGATTTAGAGTCTATGCATAGTACTAGACTCTAATACGTACGAGCGAAGTACGAGGTAAGTCTGTCCGTCAACATATCCGGGTATTTATGTTTGTTCATTTTTGCGGCGAGGGTATGTAAGGGCGTCCGCGTCGTCCATCCATTCTCGATTCCATGATTCTCGTGTGCAGTCTGCAGTTAGGAAAAAGTAATTAACCAACACAAGTCGCATTTTCCCCTTACGTCTTCGCTCGGAACGATGGGGAAGAAGCGCCAAACAGCCCGTACCGGCGACAAGAAGCTGTACGCATCAAGAGAGTCGGAGGCAGACTCCGCGTCCAGCAGGACGCGCGGGAACGATAGTGATGATGATGCCATGTACAATGAAGTCGATAGATATCACAATAAGCGGGTGGAGGAGGAGTACCTTCGCTTGGATAAAGGGAGTGGCGAGGGAGAGGGAGAGGGCGAAGAAGACGATGGGATTACCCATGACCGCGAAGGCGTGTTCGACTTAGGGGTCGGAGGTTCCAGCGAGGATGAAGATGACTCTGACGATGACACGTCTGAGGAAGAGGACAGTGTCGCATCTTCAGAGGAGGAGGAGGAGGAAGTCTCGTCGGACGACGATATTGATTTAGACGCACAGAAGACTAATGTTTTGGATTGGGGAAGCCGTAAATCATCCTATTATCACGGCGATACAGCCGACCTCGAGATTGGACAAGATGAAGAGGATGCTGAGCTTGAAGAGGAAGCAGTAAGGGAGGTTGTGAAAGCTAGAAATGAGACGATGGATGAAGGTGACTTTCTTTTGGATGAAGTCGAAGAGACCGATGATGAAATCAGCGGTCATGGAGCTGCCAAGGGGAAACCAAAATCGTCCAATAAGAGGAAGGCATCTGACGAGGGGTTCGAGATGCTCACTACGACGGTCGGGCAGCGGCGTTCCAAGCTGGCTAAACTCAGCAAGTCTGAAAGATTAAAGGTAATTCGCACATCTCATCCTGAGTTGCTTCCTCTTCTTTCGCACTTTCGCGATGGCGCCATTGCCAACCTTTCCGAGGAGACCGAGGTCCTTTGTGGTGCCCTTTTAGAAGATGCCAATAGTGCAGAGGTGAGTTTTCGTATGTTTTGTCCTCGCTAAATATGCTTCGCCCTGATGCACCCATGATAGGCCGTGATAGAAATTCGCAATTGCGGATGCCTGATATCTCGGCAGAAAAGTTGGTGCTACAACAAAATGTAAAATGCTTGGTTCCATCTTAATCCTACAGTTGTGTCAAACCCCATGGCTCTCAACTGCTTGATTGGATACCTACATCTAATCCTTCATCATCGGTATATCCTTTATATATCTCACATTTTTATCTCACTGCTTCTGTTCAACTTAAGGCCGTGGGAACAACGAAGTCGGGCTTGAAATATCTCATCACAAAGGCAATGCTGCAAACATCAACGGCTCTAAATGTGTGTCAGTACCTCCTACTTAAGGCGGATAGCGCATCGAGGAAGGGAGGGATGGCAGAAGGTGCTCAGGCTCTGATGGGTGCTGGACTACTAGGAGGTACTACTAATGAGGACGAAGTGCGAGGACATCCTGTCATCAAGAGACTCAACCAGCTCAATGACTTGGCGGAGAAACTGGCGGCTGATGTGACGAACAAGTCTTCCGACATGCCTGAACAGATTAAAAATCTCGTACAAGCGACCGCGTTGATGAAAGATGATGATGAAGTCGAAAGTGATGACGATGCTAGCGATGCCAATGAGGAAGCTGAAAGTGAGACTTCATCTAGTGGCGAAGACTTTGTCGGACAGGGTGAATTCGACAAAAGCCGAGCAGACCCTAGTGATGATAGCGAGAACGATTCTTCCGACGAAGAAGATGAATCTGTGGCGAAGCGCAAAGTACTGTTGGACGCCAAGTTCGGTCTCAGAGCTCAGGATATTGAGAATGCTGGAGGTAGAAGCGGATCTAAATCGGGAAGGATTCGACGTCTTGCACCGAGCTCCGGTGACTTTGGTGACGAAGATGGTGACGAGGAAAATATTAATGCCGCTGGTAGGTCTCTTGCCATCACTGTGAACTCTATCTCTCAAAGAGGAAGTACTAAGCAGAAAAAGGCAGGTGCTGCGGCTATGAACGCCCCCGAGAATGAGGATGAAGACGATGAACGTCTCATGCGAGGGCTGGAAATGATGGATGCCGAAATGGGCAATGGGAGCGACGGCGATGATACGGATGACGACGTGGACAACGAACTGGACGACGGTATTGGCGACGACTTCTACAGTCGGATAAAGGCTAAGAGCAACATGAGGAAGGGTATGAAGAAGAGTAAATATACCCCAGCCCCCAAGTATCCTGTCATAGAGGGAACAGTTGACGGAGAACGCGCCCTCGGCAACTTTATCATGAAGAACCGCGGTCTTGTGGCGCACAAGTCCAAGCTTAATCGTAACCCTCGGGTCAAGAAGCGTGAGCAGTACCGTAGGGCTCTCATTAAAAGGAAAGGTGCCGTCCGAGAGGTCAGGGTCGACGAGGCGCACAAATATGGTGGTGAGACCACAGGCATCAAGTCCGGTCTCAGTCGCAGTCGCAAGTTATGAGGGGTTCTCATCTTTGGCAGCTTTATTGCTTTGAATACTAAGAGCATCATTTATCTTTCATCGATCATGTCCGATTCAACCATGACCCCTCCCCGCGCAACATAGCTTTGGAACGCCTCGAGCCTCCGGTCAACAAGATCCCTGTAATCAGCCCCCTGCCTCATAAAGCCACGATCCCGTTTGATATCGTCTACCATATAAATGCCCGTATACTTTTCAGGAGGCATCTCAACGGCGACCGGCCTAAGCCTCCGCATATCGAGGTGCAGATTCATGGCAGAGAGTAAACTAGAATCTGCTGCAGCGAACTGCTCCTTGCCATCGCCAAACTCGTTCTCCTCAGCCCCGTCCTTGTTCCCCCCAATCCGGCCCTTTTTTCCGACCCTCCGGTAGTTCTTGTTGGGGATGTGCAGCACGCTGAGCTGACCCAAGTGATCGATGGGTATGACCTGCTGCACGTTGCAGTGTCTCTTACCGTGGAGCATTTGCGAGCTCATCCACACCCGTTGCGTCCCCTCGCTGGGCTGGCCAGGTTTGTTCTTCGCTGATGGGCGCTGCCTAACAACATCGAAGTTGCACCCCGGCTTGTCTCGCCAAGCCTTGAGCAAATCGCGCGTAGCTAGATACATACCTTGGTGGTGGTTTTGCATGTGGATATAGTCCGCAGAGAGGGCGCTGTGGGGGACGAAGTCGACCGACTTGGGGATGGTAGGGCGCCACGCGTGCTCCCAGTAGACCCTTGTGGTGTTGAGGACGGCGGCCCTGGTCTTGTCCGTTATGGTCACGTCTGGGGGAAAGTTGTACTCGTAACGGACGATGCCGACGTTAAACTCCGACGACTTGGTGCCTATGCTATCACCAATGAGCTGTTGCACCCGAGCCGTCTCTACCAGGTAGGCTGCAGCGGTCTTGGGTGCTACCCGTATGTCATCCTCAGAGTAGATGAAGAGGTCGTAGTCATCCAAGCGGTCGTAGAACAGGCCTCGGTGAAAGTCAACCAGGTTGAGCCTGACTGATGGGCTGCGTAGAGACACGGTCAGCGAGAATCCAGCGTCGGGAGAGGGGTTGGGGCAATCAAACCGTGTGTTTAGTAGATCGATGAGCGCTACCGACCAAGGCTGGCTTGTGTGCACAACAACATCGACGGTAGCACCGGCGGCACACATGTCAAGGTATCCGTCCAATACTTCCTCAAGAGCGTAGAACTGCAGGAAATCATATGAAGCCAGCGCAACCAGGATCCTCATCCCGCCTAGGATCGTCGGCCCACTGCCTTCGCCGGCCACCTCCTCCATCTGCTGCTGCCGACGCTTCAGCTCGGGGATGGGTCGCAACGCATCGAGCGGCCGGGCGACCACGGCGCCCTCGTATGACGCCCGGGCGAGAATGAAGGATGCGGTTGACGCGCACCCGATAAGAAAGGCGAATAAGGCGGTGATGCCATGACGGATAGCTGTGGCGCTGGTCTTCTTGTGCTTCGTCTTGCTGGACCGGCGGCGGCCGTCATTGCTATGCATGGGTTTTAGGCGAGCGACGAAATTATGTGGGACAAAAATCCGGGACCATTACGTATCTAACATACGAGCTCGTACGAGTCGTACATGGTATGGATACCACTACTCTAGTACTAGCTAGTATGCTTACAGTAGTACCTGGCTGGCTGTGTCTGGTCGTCTTAGCCACCCGGAGTATAATTGGTGCTGACCAATTAGAGCTCGTCGTATAACATTACTATTCTAGCTCGGTAATTATTGAGTTGATGGAGAAGTTCATCCAACTTTCACCTTGTAACGAAACGTTGACCGTCTTTAGCTCATGCCGTATGGTGAAGGAAGGCCAATGCCTTCGTCCATTTCGGCTGCAAGTCTATCCAGAGCCAGCATCTCTTCATTCGTGAGCTCGAAGGAAAATAGGTCCAAGTTGAGCTTGAGCCGCTTTTCAGAGGAGCTCAAGGGCAAGACTGCATACCCCTTTTGCACGAGGAAGCGGAGCGCGACCTGGCTTGGTTCCACACCTTTCTTCTCGGCGATTGAAACAATAACAGCATCATTCAGGAGGGAATGGTTGCCGAGACCAAGAGGGGAATATGCCATGAGTTTAATCCCCTTTTCGTCACAGTAGGTCTTGATATTATTCCATTGCTTGTAGGCGCTGGCCTCGATCTGGTTCACCATTGGCAAGATTTTGCCTCCGTCGTTCATCAGCTGCTCAATGTGGTCCTCGCTGAAGTTCGATACGCCAATGGCCCTTGCCTGGCCTCTTGAAAGCATGTCCTCAAACACCTTCCACGCCGCCAGCCGCCGTGCGCGGTTGTTCTCGTCCTTAGAGTCCATAATCGCTGGCCAATGCATGAGCATAAGGTCCACGTAACCAACATTCAGCTCCTCTAATACGGTCTCAAATTGACCCTCGATGGCATCAGCAACTTCTTCAGGCGTCATGTCGTCGAGGGGCAGCGTGCTCCCTCTTCTCGTCAACCCCGCCATCTCCCCGTGGAAAACCTTGGAAGTAATGAACACATCCTCCCTCTCAAGCTCTCCAGAAATGAACTTGGAGGCGAGGACAGCTCCGATGGCCTTCTGAGATCGGTAGACCAGCGCGGTGTCGATGTGGGAGTACCCCATATCGAGGGCGAGGGTCAGAGAGCGGTACGTCCGCTCTTGCAGGAATCCAAAAAAGTTTGGATTTGATGGAACACCGCTGGGGCTGTTATCCGTCTTGCTACAGTCCCTGTGGCATGTTCCGGCGGCCACCACGGGCATTTCAACGCCGTTAGCAAGCCTTATGCTCGGCACGGACGCCATTGCGGAGGCACGGCTGGCAGCGCCCGAGGCGGGGAAGGACGAACCGCAGCTGTCCGAGGCCAGGGAGCATGCTGCCAGAGATAGAAGGTGAGCAAGGCAGAAGTTAGTTCTCATTTTGGTTTACTCTTCGTGTGGAAGGTGGGAGTGCGTTCCGTGCTAGAATAGTCCGACAAAAACTTGATTAACGCGGCAAAGAAAGAAAAAAGTCCGAGTGCGTGGTGTCGCGTAGTCGCGTCGCGGCTTAATTCATAATAATTTATTATCAGTGAATTTATTTCTGTTTGTAGTGTAACAATCGATTAAAAATAAATCGGTTATTCAATGAAGTACACAGGTATCTCTTGCAATTCAAACAGGGAGAAATGCGATAAAATAGAGGGGCAAGGTCCAGTCAAGTGAGTGCTCGTACAGAACCATCTCGAAGGACCTCCAGATCGCTGTGGTGTCTACGCATGACCTGCGGATGCGATCGGGCCAGGCTCTTGAAGGCATTCTCCCCGTAACAGGTGAGGAGCCGGTTTTCAGGCCCCGCGTCCCCATGCGGTGAGGTGCGCCTGGCAGCATCAGCAGCCCGATCCGGCCGTTGCCACTCCAGGCCGGGCGGTAGCGGATCGATTGGGACAGCGCGAAAGTCGAGCCTTGGGTTCCAGAAGTACGGCAGGCTGTACCTCGCGGGATCGGAGCCGTCGCCGACGACCCGGCCGCTTCGAACTCTGTGCGGAGTGGCAAGGAAGTATCCCCCAGTGACCAGTTGAAGCATCTCGCCCAAGTTGACGACCACGGTCCTGTCGATGGGGGGGGCGTCGATCCAGGTTCCGGCCCCGTTCTGCACCTGTAGCCCCCCCACACCATCCTGCAAAAGGAGTGACAGATAACCACTGTCAGTATGGGCCCCGACGCCGAACCCCCCGTCATCATCATCGGACGCCGCATCTACCGGCGGGTAGCGGCATATCTTAAGCTGTACATTGGGCCGATCGCGGAAGGTGTCGTTAAAGTAGGAGCGGGGGAGGCGGAGACCGAGGGCCAGGTATTCCATGATTCGCCTAGCGAGCACCTCCATCTCGGACATGAACGACGAAACGTCCCCCCGGAGGGAGGGCACGTGCTCATCCGGCCACTGGTTCGGTCCCTCGAGCCTCCGATAGAAGGGCCGCCGCCCGCAGCCTGCGCGATCGCCGCTCCCCTCCACGCCGAATTCGATCTGTTCCCTCCGGTCCGCCCGGCCGGCGGTGTTCTCGGTCCCCAGCTGCATGTACCCCCGGAACGAGGGGCTGTTCCGATAGTCAATGGAGAGCTTGCTCTCCAAGTCGAGCGCGAAGAAGGCCCGGGACGAGGCGAGGGCTCTGCTGTACGTGCCGCCTCCCACCCCGTGTTCCCGCACGTAGAAGAATCCGACGGTGTGGCAGGCGTGCCTGAGCCTCTCGGCGAAGTCCCTCTCCTGCAGATCGGTGGAGCCGTCGGCCGGAGGGAGGGAGAGGATGGGGATCTCCTGGAAGGCGGCTAACGATGAGGAGGAGGAGGAGGAGGAGGAGAAACGGCTGCGCGTGGGGGGGGGGCGTCGGCGCATGCTGGACGCTGCGGCGGCTCGCATAGTCCCGATCGGACGACGAGCGATCGAGAGAGAATGAGGCGGGAAGCGCAGCCAAGCGCGCCTGGCGCGAGGCGTATGACGACTCACGATGACGCTTCTACTGATATTATGGATAAAGCTACTCTAGAGTAGCGGCGTCCGTAGTGCACTGACGTAATTACGTACGTTACGACTCGCTCGCAATACTAGATGTGCGTGACATACATTTTTGCCGACTCGCTCCCGCGCGGGAAGCAGGACGCGGGGGGAAGCATGTTTCCCATAGTGTCCAGGCAATCGACTTCCCCCCGGGCCCGAA
>Ga0315315_10004805_pt1 | contig 12462 bp, 9 predicted proteins | sample M140m3416metaG_FD_203699 | JGI IMG/M metagenome (GOLD analysis project Ga0315315, IMG submission 203699) | Ammonia-oxidizing marine archaeal communities from Monterey Bay, California, United States - M1 40m 3416 | ecosystem: Environmental > Aquatic > Marine > Intertidal zone | place: USA...
ATAAAACATATTATTATAATAATATTCTGGTAATTCAATTGTGGGTTTATCATAATTATTTGAACACCACCAACATTTTGAATTAGCCATATTATTTAATGGTTCTAAACACGGTTTTGATATACACTCATAATTTTGTAATTTATTGGTTAACTCGTCGATTATATTTTGTAATTTTTTGTTTTCTTTTTCTGATTTTTGTAATTTAATAGTAAGCTCGTCTATTGTAGTTTTAGTTTTTTTAGGTTTTTTTTCACATGAATTTATTTTTGATGAATTTACTGTGTCGTGTTTTATAAATATATCATCAGATAGTTGATCTGATATATCAGAATAATTCATTTCCAAATGTGCAATAATAGGAGTATCAGTGTTTGTATTACCTTTAAATATTGGCGCACTTTGTGATTTTGGTTTACGACCTCTTTTTTTTAAAGGTATTTCCATTATATATTTTATATCATACATCTTTAAATTAACTAGTAAACTTGTTTAAGTAACTGTCATGAGATTCTTCTTTTTTTTTCCTTTGCTTTTTTTCGATGTTTCACTTGTATCAGATAAAAGTCTATCATTATTTGCACTACTTGTTTCATTTTGTGTTTCGTTTAATGTATCAGTTTCTCTACTATGTAATCTACTTAATATGTCTTGAACTGACTCATTTGATGTAATTTTATTTGAATTACGAGGATCATTTTGTTGTATTAATTGAGATGGAGTTCCAATTGGTGTTGGATTTACAGTACTATTAAAATTTACAGGTTGGTGGAATGTTTGGAAATTTTCAACAGGTGGTTGTTGTGGCGGTTGTTGCGGTTGTTGGGGTGGTTGTTGTTGTTGAAATTGCTGTTGTTGATGAAATTGCGGTTGTTGTTGAAATTGCTGTTGTTGTTGAAATTGCTGTTGTTGTTGAAATTGTTGATGTTGTTGTTGTTTAAACAGTTTTTCTCGTTCATTTAATTCTTTATTTTGATTTTCTATATTTATTTCTTGTTCTGTCATATATTGATTTGATGGTTTATTACCATTAACTATTTTAGATATTATTTCAGGTTGCATATTCATTACATTATTTAATCCAGGCATTTTTGTCAAGAACGCTTTTGAAAAATGAAATGCAGAGGCAGATGCAGATATTAATAGAAATAATTTAAGCTCAGGTGGCATTGATTTACCAGTGCTTTTATATTTTTCATATAATTCTTCCATAACACTGTCATAACTATCCACTTCAACACTTAGGTGTTCAGACCACCCTTCTAATTGAATACCGAATGGATCATATTTACTATTAAAAAATTCAATAACATTTGATACATTTAATATAGTATTTTTATATAATTTCATACCATTTCTTCTCTCGGCAAAACTTTTTAATAAATCATATTCATATTCCATTTCTTCAATTGACGAATTGAAATCATATTCTTTGCTTAATTTGTACCCCTTACTTTTAATTTCACTTAATTTTCGAAGTAATTCAATTCGTTTCATTCTAATTTGTTGAGCTGTTTGTTCAACTGGTTTAGATTTTTTTGAATTTGAGTTAGAAGTTGAATTATAATTTTCAGAAGAATGAGGTGTAATAGTTACTTTATTATATTTTACATGAGATGATATATCAGGTGAGCTTGTATTATTTTTTTTAGATTTTTTTTTAGATTTTTTTTTTTCAAAAGGTGTATTTGTATTAACTGAAGGTATACTAGAAGTATTTGTAGTATTTTCATTTTCACTATCATTATTATAATTAAAGGATGATGAAGGAGATATCTCGTCAGCTAATGTTTTATTTGGATTTCCTACTAATCCTAAATATAAATCTGTATCTGTTGTATTTTTTTTTAATTTAATAGTTGGAGATATATTATTCAAGTCAGAACTTGTATCCGATGCCATATATATAATCATATATTCTTTTCTTTAATATCAAACGATAATATTTTAAATCTATGTTATTTATATTAATGATACAATATTCGAATATTGGTGATGCATGGGGTCATATAGATGATAAAGAAATGTATAAAAATAATGATAATGATATCTTAAATGAATCTGATAATCAAGTACCAATTTCTACTAAAAAAACTATTAATAATCCAATTTCTGAAAAAAATGACAAAATAATTGAAAATATGCCAATTTTAAATGAAATTGAGACAATAATATCAACATCTGACAATAATATGGTTGATAATTCTACAAATAATTGTATTTTAATGGATCATGTAAAAATATGTGATAAGTGCAGAGGAAATTTAATGGAATTATTAAATAATTCACAATGTAAATATAATATAAATGGAATAAAATTTAATATAAATAGAAATATATTAAAAATCATTTTTGTTTTATTAATATTGTTAATAATAATAATTTTAATTTCAATGTGTTTTAAATTATCAAATAATAAAATATTAAATATGCAAAATAAATATATGAATAATGCATCATATATGATGTCTAATGGAATAAATAATACTGACATATTTAAATTAGTTAGAATCCCATGAAATATAAATTATATTATTAATAACATGTGATTTAAATTCATTTATTTTTAATTTTTTTATAATATATAATTTACATGATTCCATATTATATAAAGGTAAATTAAAAATAAATTCCGGTAATTCATACCAACATTTGGATAAATTTGATTGATTTGCTTTTGTAATTTTGATTTCAATTCTTTCATAAATTTTATCAAATATTTTATTTTTCAGTTTATTACGATCATTTTTTATTTTAATTAATTCAGATGCTTTAACCATTATTGTATATTAGATTATATACCAATATCATCTAACGAAATATTATTATTTATTTGTTTAGTTGTATTATTATATTCATCAACAAGTGTAGCTGGATCCACGTCATAATTTATAGCATTATCTATATTCATTAATGAGAAAGCATGATTTATTGTATTAGTTTTTTTATATATATTATTAAAATCTTTTAATTCAGCAAATCCCGGATTTTTTGATTCGTACGGAATAATTGTAGTATCTAGTTTAACTAATTTATCACAATAAACTCCATTTTTTTTCCTTTCTACAAATTTATTATTGAAATCTTTCATATTTGAAAATGTTTCTTTAATTATTTCAGGTATATTATTTCTATGTTTTTCCTTATCTTTATAAATAGATGCTATATTTCTTGTATCATCTATATAATTCCCATGTTTTTTTAGTAAATCATTTGAAATTTTTGCAAATTCTACCTGTGCTTCTTTTTGAGTCGCCGGAAAATATGACCTAACATTCATTTTATCTTCTTTATGTTCATTTTTTAATGACATATGACTCACATTACTATTTAATAACCACATATCATATTTTGTTTTACTTTCTGGATTTGATAATATTTGATATGCTAGAGTAATATTATAATATAATTTTTCTTCTAATTTTGTAATTTTATCTGGATGAAATTTCTTAATTATTTTTTTAAATTTTTTTTTAACATCTTCGGTAGAACATGATACAGGCAAGTTCATTAATTCATATAAATTGAATTCCAACTCATTAAATGAATATGTTTCTTTTTGCATATTATTATTATAAATATATTTTTTTATTTTATATCTCTTTATAATTATAAAATGGAATATAAAAAAATTAAAGATAAACATTTAAATGAAAAAATAAACGCTTCACTTGTATTAGGATCATATTTAGATACACTTGGTTTTAAAAATGGAGACTGGGAATTTAATTTTAATCTTGATTTGTCTAATCAAACCGATGCTTTATTAATAAATAATGAGATTATACACGAGTTTTTTGCTATGGGAGGATTTAATAGCAATATTAGTACTTGGGATGCGAGTGATGATACTATAATGATGATCGCAACAAAGAAAGCATGTATAATGGGAGGTAAAATAGAACATTTTATTAAATGTTATATTGATATATATAAATTACTACAAGAAAAGAAAAGAGCAAGTGGTATAACAACCTTAAAATCATTAAATATTTTAAAACAATATCGTGATATAAATAAAATACACTATTCTGATACTATGGGTGGAAATGGAGCTGCAATGCGTACTAGTTTTATTGGGATATATTTTACTGATATTAAAAAAATAATAGAAATATCAATTCTTTCTAGTAGATTAACCCATAATTATCCACTTGGATTTTTGGGAGGCATGGTAACCGCTTTATTTACACATTATGCTATTAATAATATAGAACCATGGAAATGGTGTAATATGTTATTAGAATTAAATGAAAATAAAACAATTGATAAGATAGTTGAAAAAATGTCTATTTATAAAAAATATATGCGAGATAAAGATATTTTTTGGAATCAATGGTATAAATATAAAGAAATAAGACATTCTAAATTTGGATTGGCATCACCTGATTATATGCATAGTAGTAATAGATTCACTCAATTAATTGAAATATTTTATGAAGATCATAACAAAATAAAATATAACACGATTGGTACAGATGGAGCTAGTACTACTATTATGGCATATGATAGTATTCTAATGTGTATTACTAATAAAAAAAATAGCGCATTACCACTAAAATTAGAGGATAAAACATCATTCATTTATAATTGGGAAAGTATGGTGATATTTTCTACATTACATTTTGGTGATAATGATACAGTTGGAGCAATTGCGGGCTGTTGGTATGGAGCATTAAGAGGATTTGAAGGAACTAATAAAAATATTGTTACACAATTAGAATTTATAAAAGATTTAATTGTATAAATTATAAATTATTATAAACATTTTCTAAAACTAAATTTTTTAATTCAATATCTGATTTACCAATAGTTGAAATATTTTCACCTATCTTTAATTCAATATGTTTATACTTGTCATTGGTAATTGTTGGTACATAATCCGCACGTGCTTTTTTAAATTCATCTTTATGTGTACTAATACTGCTCCAATAATATTCAATATTAACATCTGGGTACATTTCTTCAAATGCTTTTATTAATATATGAGCTTTACTACCTTCTTTTGAATGAGGGCATCTTTCCCCTCCAAAATATTTTAATGTTTTATTATCCGATTTTAAATGCTCTGATATATTAGATGATGGTGATGATTTCTTGTAAAACATAATAGTTCCTATTATAAATATAATAGTTACCACGCTAATTGATATGAACAATATTTTTATATTCATTTATATATATATATAGATTATTTAAAAGAAATAATCTATATATTTTTAATGGATATTGAAAAAATAGAAACATTAAAATATTTATTTTCAACTAAAGAAAATGATATGCGTTCTATATTATTTGTAATTATACTTGATGATATGATTAATAAAAAATTAGAATTAACAACTGATAATTTATATAACTTGCCATATATGATTAATTTAAAAAAGAATGAAGAATGGATAACATATTGTATGGATTTAGCTTCAGTCACATTTATTGATAAATATAATATACAATATAGCAAATATTCTAAATTTATTCAACCTTTTTTCATTATTGAAGAAAATAGTATTGATTTAACAAATGATATTAAAAAATGGTCTAGTAATAGTATGATGACTAGAATGAAAGATAAAATCACTGGTTTTACTGGCATTGTACCTCTGGGTTCAAGTGATAAATCATATAATATATCAAATAATACATATTTTTCATTTAATACACTCATTTGTAATATTATTTTAAAAACATTAATAAAAAATCAACCTCCTTTAATGGAACAACATGATATGGTCTTACTTGATACAGTCGAACAATGTTTCGTACAAAATAAAACTCATAAAAAATGTATTGATTATCTCGAATATTGTTTCAAAGGAAAAGATGTTACCGAATTTAAAAAATATATGAACCAAGATACATTCTCAGATAATATTATAAAAGAAGTTAAAGACATGGATGTATGTGAAGCAGTTAGGATTCTTGATTCTCTTAATTTTAAATATGATCATGTAAATAAAAAACACTTTGAGTCTTATGAATCTTGGATTCAACGTACTGTAGTTCTATTAAAAATAAAAGATATAAATCCTGGATTAAAAAAATATATTAAATTATTATTAGAAAAAGTTAATATAATTACTAAATTAAAAAAACAACTAAATAAATATTCTGAGAGGAAGATCAAAGGCATATCAAAAATAATGACTCATTGTAGTACTTTGATGAATGATGTATTATGCGATGAAATGATACTATCTCATAATAATCTTGAAAATAAATATTATATAGCTGATAATATTATTACAATATATGATTTATTATCAAAAGTATGTAATAATAAAATAGTATTTAATAATGATAATAAACATATATATACAAAATATTATGATAAAATTAAACATAAATATTTAAAAGATCAAAAAACATTATTAAATTATATTGAAAAAAATATTTAAATGTTAAATGTTAAACAGATTATTCTATAGTACTATAATAATGGGATTAGGATTATTATTATTAGCATCAGTTGGTAGTGAGAATAATATTGTAAGTAGGAATCCAAGTATAACTTTTTTTAAAAAAGTATATCAAAATACAACAAATATTTCAAATGAAGTATTACCACAATATTTTAAATCATTACCTAACTTTGGTAAAAGAATGACAGTTAATATATCTCATACTGCAGATCTATTATATGAAATGAGTTTATTTTTTGAACTACCTGATATTCCAAAATCAAAACATTCTATTTTACCAGATGGAATTAAAAAATTCGCATGGGCTAATAAAATTAGCATTGCAATGATTAAATATATAGACCTTGAAATTGGAGGAATTTTAGTTTCAAGACATTATTCTGATTGGTTAAACATATTTAATGAATTATATATTTCAACAAGTAAAATAAAAAACGCACATGATTCTAGTTTATATGATTATACAAATGGTAAATCAAGAAAAATACTTTATATTCCACTTTCTTTCTTTTCAAATTTATCTACTAGTTTGGCATTACCTCTAGTCTCTTTGGGAAAACAAGAAGTTAAATTACATTTAGAATTAAATGATTTTTCAATGTGTTATAATGAATCACCTACTAATTATTTTACAATTGATACATATATTTGTTTGTTTAAAGAAAATGAAATTATTCGACAAAATATTGATAATAATAAAAGTGCAGGTAAATTTATATATTTTGATATTAATACAAAAAGAATATATTATGATAGTCTCTATAATAGTTTTTTAATACCATCAAATTTAACAGTAATTAATAAATATCAGATTACAGGTGACACAAGTGGATTTTCTGTAGTACCAAGTATTAATAGTATTATAATAAAAGACGAAAGTTATTTTTATACATCTCCACCAGTCTTAAAAGATGCGCATTTACTTGTAAATTATATATATTTAGATCGAGAAGAAAGATGGTTTTTTATGAATAATGAATTAGAATATATAGTTCCAATTATATTAAATGTATTAGATAAAGATATTACTAGTATTAATAGTAATTATAAACTACAATTAATTAATCCACATCAAAAACTAATTTGGCGTGCAATATTGAATAGTAATATATTGATTAATGATCATTTTAATTATTCTTCATTACCATTGACTACTAATGACGAACCTTTAATACAATCAAATAAATTAATATTTAATTCAATACAAAGATGTGAATTAGGTAATTACCAGTATTATACTGTATTACAAAACTATATTAATAAAACCAATACACATAAGCATATTTATCAATATAGTTTTGGATTAAATGGTAATAACAAATTAATGCCATCGGGAACATTGAATTTCAGTATGATTGATGATAGTTATATACAAATGAATCTAAATAAACTAATTAATTATCAAAATACAATTAATGTTAAAGCATATGGGATTTATTATAATATATTAGTGATTAAAAATGGTAATAGTAATATGAAATATTATATCTAATAATATATCTAATATCTAATATCTAATAATTATATCTAATAATATTTTTATATATAAAAATATATAAAAATATATAAATTTTTTATTCTATTTATATATATATATGTTTGGCAAAAGAACAGTTCTTTTCGTTGTACTTTGTTTATCAATATTAAGTATGACTTCATCTGCTATTGGTATTAGTGGAATCAACAAATGTCCCGAGAAAGCGGACAAGGGTGGTAACAAGGGATTTTTAGTGATGAATTTAATTATTGCTGTAATTCTTACTTTGGTAACTGGGTTTGGTATATATTATCTTACAATGGTTAAACCAGATACATTGGCATCTTTCGCTAAAAGACGAGTTTAATTTACCAAGTTACCTTTACCTCCGTCTATTTTTAAAATTCTATATTCTCTAGAACAAATTTTTAATTTAACTTCTTGATTTACAATATTTTGTGTAGTGTAAATCAAAAAATCTTTTATATTTTTCAAATTTAACATTCCATTTGGTTGTGAGTTTAATGAATCATAACCAAAACTATACATATAATACCCATCTGGTAGAATATGTCCTTTCAGATAAGGTATTGTATTGTTATAATATGATGATGGCAACGACGGTAATATATCATGACCATTAATTATTATATTCATTGTATCAATTATATTATTCTTTATAATATTAATTTTATTTATATGATTTTTAGTAAAATATAATATTAAGATAGTTAGTTTTTGAGAATATTTTAAATCAATATTATTCAAGTTTTCATTAATATATTGTAAATATTTTTCATCTAGATACATTGCATATCTTATATTATATTTGGATATTATTGAATGATTTGTTAATAAAACATATCGATTTGATTTCATTGCTATCTCATCATCGATTAAATCAAATATTCTAAAATCAATAATATTATTATCAAGATATTCAATATATCTATCGTCTCGAATATTTTCAATAGTATTAATAGTATATTCATTATTTTTTGTGGTTGTTATTACAAATAAATCAATCACTCTATTATATAAATTTATATGATTGTTTTCAATACTATTATTTAAAATAAAATTTTGATAACTGTATAAACATTCGTATAATAAATATTCCGGTTCTTTCTTGTTATTGGATAGAAAAGGACTATCTGTTATAATATAATCATAATTAATATCAATCTTGGAATAAACTTGTTTAGAATATTTAAGCGAGCTTAGTTTAGATGTATGTACTATTAAATCTTCTAATTTATTTGTATTAAATTTAATTACTACATTACTTTTATTCATTTTTCCGACAGGAAGATATGATTTTGATTTTAATGTAAATGTATGTATAATTGGTAAATAAAAATACATGTTATTATTAATATCATATCTAATTGCTGTCATTTTATTAAATTCTTCTCGTTTTCTATTATTTACCATATAATTATTATAAATAGTATATATGTCATGATCTAATTTCTCTATAATATCATCATCTATAATTAATTGGATTGATTTAAAAAATTTAGTTGGCATGTCATCGACCCATTTAACATCATTTAACACAGTTGTTTCATTTAAAATAGTTTTAGTTGTATCAGGATATTTATGAAATCCAGTATTTGGATAGGATGTATTTAATAAACTGATATTTGAATATTTAAAACTAAGGGTAATAGTGTTTTTAGTTGTATTAGATAATATATCATAATCTTCTAGTGAATTATCACTATATAACATATAATATGATGTATCATCTATTTGTTCTAATAATATTCCTTTTTGATAAATATAATTAGTTGATGATAAATTAATTATTGCACTATAATTAAAATCATCTGTATATATTTTTACAGATTGTGTATTTATAATTGTATTTGTTCCAATTATTATATATAATGGTTGAATCATTATTACTACACCTTTTATATAATTGTTATCATCTACTAAATATATATTTGTATAATTATTTATGAAATCTAATGTATTTTTAAATTTATAATAATAGTTTGCATCAAATTCTTTTAAATTATCATCTAATGTCTCTATAATTGGAATATAAATATTACTAGCATTTGATACAATTGAATTTAAAACAGTTGACACCCGATATAATGTATTATATTGTAAACTTTTCGCACTATTATTATTAATTTTAACTATTTGATCTATATTTATTGTAGTGATATCATATATTGTTATAGTAGTTGGTAATGTAATAATTAGTTCTGTTGATGTAATATATGGTGTAATATTATATTTTATACCATCAATATAAATAAAATAAGTATATATATAATTATAATTTTTAAAATCATCAGGTATTGAAAATATTATAGTATTTTGATAAGATGATATAAATGTTAATTTATAGTTCTTTATTATTTCCATCATATAATCATTTAAATCATCAGTTATTAAATTTATTGTTAAATTAAATTTAACAATACTACCAACACTATATAATGTTCCATCATATGATACATACTCATTAAAAAATCTAATAGTGTCAGTCATTCTGATTGAATTTATATTATCCATTTCATAAAAATATTTATTTTGATTTACAATGTTGTTAATACGATATGGGATTGATTGTTTCAGATTATATTTATGGATTATATTAGTTCCAATTGTTCCATTATATTTCACTCTAATTTTATTATGTGTAAGTATTGTAATTAATTCAATTGTTTGATTTATCATATTATCACTATCATATATAATGAAATTTGGATCTAATAATGAATCAGAAATATTATAACTTTGTGGATCTATCACATGATCTAATTCAAGATCCATTATCATTTTATTATTATTAATAATACTATTTATCTGCGAAAATCTAATAACATTATATAATATTCCTGTATTAATAGTTACATTATCTTCAATATAATACCCATCCGAATTAACTAGTAAATTATAAATAATATCATTTATTTCGATATAATTATACAATGTTGTAATATTATCAGAAAAATTTATAACTGTTTTTCCATTATTTGTTGTATAACTTTTAATTGCAACTTGTAGAATCAATTTTATTATATTTGATTTAGATAAATCAATAGTATTTGTACAAATTAAATACTCGGTATTATTTATATTTTCTAAATATAATACAATTTTATCATTATAATATATTTTTTCATTAATTGTAATTATATTATCTACACTCATTTGATATATTGTCCCATGGTCTGTTTTTTTTGTAATACTATATGATTCTTCTACTTTAACCGATACGTCAATTGGCTCAATTATTTTATTTGAATAAAATATTATACTATCAGCATTTATTTGTTTCTCGTTTACAACTATATCATTTAAATGTTGATAATTATCTAATATATTTACTGTATATTTATTACTACTTTTTATCATCTCAGTTGATTGTAACATCATATCATTAAAACCCAAGTTATAACTAAATATATTATTAGTTTGTAATTTATTTATTTTATTTTTATCAAGTATCTGTAATGCCAATTTACCCACATTATATGGTTTAATATACATTGTATTTATATTAGTTGAATCCAATATTGTATATTTTGTTCTACTCATTATTCCAAAATAGTTTTCATTGAATAAATAATCATATTTTTTACCAGTTGATGTATAATTATCGTAATCCCATGTTACTAGATCTAATTTAGTTAATTGATTCATATTAGTTACTAGACTGTTATATATTTTTGTAATATAATACATCTCACTATTCATGTATTGATAATGAATTGAATCTGTTGTTATAAAATTGTCTCTATCTTTCTTCATATTGTTTAATAAAATTATTACACTGTCCATCATTACACCATACATTGAACTAAAATATATACTATTATTTTTCTCTATAATATTGTTTAATTCATTGTCAATTATAATTGGATTACGTGATACAGTTATTATATTGTTATTATATATAATATCTATTTCTGATGATATGTAATTGGTTCTTGATAATATATTATTATTATTTATAAAATTAGTTGGATATAAATCTTTTTCAAGAACATCATCGTCTGTTATAATCATTATTACATTATTATAAATAGTCCATTTATAATCTCCAATAAAATTCTCTACCAATTCTTTCATTATTGTATTAATATTTTGCCAAAAATAGTCTTGTGAAAGATATAATGTAATATAGTTTGATAGATACAATTCTACTTTATATAATTCATTCATTATATCGATTTTATATGTTTGTAAAATATTATTTTTATATAAATTACTTATTATAGTTTTTATATCAGTCACTTCATTATTTGTAAAATAAGAAGTATAATTTGAGGTAGTTTCACTAGAAAATATAGAACCATTGTATACAATGCTATTTTTATTCAAATATACTTCTAAATTATAATTAAAACGCGTGCTTATCATTGACCACTCTCTCCACGGTTTTAATTGATTATATATATAGGATAATGATATTGGCATCCTAGTTAATATACTTTTAATTGATGGTAAGGAAGGCGATATTTCATTAAAACTAGATATATATGATGACTTGATATCATAATTTTTACATAAATTATACAATTGTATTGTTGTTAT
>Ga0315315_10004806_pt1 | contig 12461 bp, 10 predicted proteins | sample M140m3416metaG_FD_203699 | JGI IMG/M metagenome (GOLD analysis project Ga0315315, IMG submission 203699) | Ammonia-oxidizing marine archaeal communities from Monterey Bay, California, United States - M1 40m 3416 | ecosystem: Environmental > Aquatic > Marine > Intertidal zone | place: USA...
TCCGCCCTCCACGCTGACCCCGAGTAGGTGGTCGACTTCGTGGGTCACAAAGCGAAGGTCAGCCTCAGTATCGAGGAGTTGGTCCCGGCTCGTGAGTGTGCTGCCGAAGAACAAGGCCGCCTCTCCGGCGACTCTGGCGTAGCGGTCGGCGTGGTACTCACCGACGATGACCTCGCTGAGTCCATCGCCATCCATGTCTCCTGCGGGTCCGATGTCATAGCCGAGCTCTCCACCGGTTGCTGTGCCGACCAGGTGGACATCGGCGTCCGCCAGGCTGCCGATGTCGACTCCACCCATCGAGGCCCCGAGCAGGATGTAGACCTTCCCGGCGCGATTGGCTCCGGTGCTCTGCAGTCGAGCACCGATCGCTACATCATCGAGTCCGTCACCATCAACATCGCCCACAGGACTGGTCTTGTAGCCAGCCTGATCATCATCAGCCTCGCCGTTCCAGCGCGGAGTGTGGGTGTTCAGGTCGATGGGGCCGCTGGTGAGGTCTGCGCCTGTCACCACCCAGGCTCTACCGAGCTCGGGAGGAAACCCGCAGCATGCACCCATGACAAGATCCGACAAGCCGTCACTGTCCACGTCTCCTGCGGTGGACATGCCGTGTCCGAGGCCCTCGACATCGCGCGAGCCAGCAATGGACCAGTCGGCGGTCGAGATGCTGTGGGTTCCGGGCGTGATGCTGGTGCCGGAGATTCCGTACACGATGCCGCGCAGATTACCCCCGGCGGGTGCGTGGTACCCCGCGATCAAGAGGTCCTGATGGCCGTCACCATCGATGTCTCCGCCCGCCCCCAGGTTGTGGCCCAGGAGCTCTCCTTCTGAGGCGCCGAGCCAGCGTGTGCTTGCCGTCTCGACGGCGACAACGCCGGAGGTGGGTAGGGAGGCTGCTGTGTGCAGCGTCGCCCACCCGGCGTAGGTCGCACCGCCATCGCCGTTGGCCCGGTCTGCGCCGATGAGGATGTCGGCTGAGCCGTCGCCGTCTATGTCACCTGCACCCGCGACTGCACGACCAACACGGGCGCCATTGGCCCCACCCTCGAAGATGACGGTCGCGTCGGCCAGGCTCATCCAGCTCGGCGTTGGTGGGAGGTCGGGTGGTGTCGCTGTGTCATCAGGCGGTTGCTCACCTGTGTCATCGGTTGTGGCTTGCCCCGAATCTGACCCAGGTCCTGATGCCGGAGCATCGGGGAGGCAGATGTCGTCTTCCCCTCGGTGGGTACCGTCCTGACAGGGCTGTTGTGCCTGCTTTTCAGCACAACCCACCAGCGATAGTGCGAGCCAAAGTCTCATCAGTCACCATGATAACCCAGGCATCTTGGTAGGATGTCAATCCATGTTGGTTTGGCTCTCCAGTTCTCGCTTGAAGCTCCTGGCACTTCTCGTGTCGACTGTGCTGGGTGTGGCTGCAGTGGAGTGGGGGCTTCGCTTTGTCTATCCCTACCTACCCAGTATCTCGGCCCTCAAGGGCTCAGACTTTCGACTGGAGCGACTCGTCGACCTGGCAGAGGATCCGGACCTCAGCTTGTGTCACGAGGTGCGTACCTTCCTCTCCCATCGGTCGCGGTGGGTGGGTCCAGGTGCCGCGTCCGGTGTCCACTTTGCGGAGCTCGGGACTGTTGATACCTCTGGTGATGGCCGTGTGGTTCGGTACGGCTCCGGCCCTGCTGACAGGCGGCTGTGGATCGCTGGAGATTCGCTCGCATATGGGCTCGGCGTGCTCGAGAACAAGACTCTGGGTGCCGAGCTATCCCGTGCCATGACCCGCACGACCGGTGGCGCGGTTGACCTTCGGAATCTGGCGGTACCTGGTGCAGGCTACTGCACAGTTGCCCAGCGTGTAGCGGGTGCAGTGCTACGAAATACACCAGATGTGGTTCTGGTTGTCCTGTCGGCTGACGACCTCGAAGAGCGCCTGATGCTGTCGGTAAATGGACAGCTGGTCGCCCCCCCGGATCTGGCCAATGGCCGCTTGACGCGATGGCTGGTCAATCGATCATGGTTTGCGAATCTCCTGTGGTTTCGGGTGACAGCATGGAGGGAGGCCATGGACGGCCGCGGCAAGCGGTTTGTCGGCAGCGACACAAAGTCTGGCTTTCGTGATGCCATGTCAGGACTGAAGCGCAGAATCGAGGCCCGGGGTGGGGTCATGGTCGCGGCAATTGTCGAGCCTCCGGGTATGCCCCTGTGCTCGGGATCCTTGATGCAGGAGCGCTGTGGTTGGCTCCGTGATGACATGGAGACCATGTCTGCGCTGCTCGATCAAGCGGATGTGACGCACGTGATGGCTTCTGGACTCTGGACAGGCTCGCTCGAGCACATCGTCGAGCGTGAGCGAGGTGTGGCCCGCCAAGGCATGCTCGCGATGCACCCCAGCGAGCTTGGTCACGAGCGTATTGCAGAAGCGATCTGGCCGATGGTCGAGGGTGCGATGTAGAGTGTGAAGATGAGACGCTTCACTTCACTCTGCTTTATGCTCCTGGCCTGCGGCTCGGAGAAGACTGAGAATGCTTGCATGGATGGCTATGAGGACAACGGCGACGGTCGATGTGTCCCCACAGTCAGCGCCGATGCCGATGCCGATGCCGACGCAGACGCCGATGCTGATGCTGATGCCGACGCTGATGCCGACGCTGATGCTGATGCCGACGCTGATGGGGTCACGCTGAGTACGGGAGAGATCGTCACTTGCGACTCACCATCAGCTCGCTCGAGTACACCCTTCTTCACCCCAGACTGGGGAGCGGACTGGTCTGCACAGAATGTCGCGCCGTCCACTAATGATCCAATCGCTGCCGGGGGTCTCACCGTTGCTGATCTCAACGGAGACGGCTTTGAGGAGTTCTACATCCCACAAGTGGGCGCAGACCAGCTGTATGTACGGCAGTCAGATGGGCGGTACATTGATGAGGCCTCTTCGCGACTTCCCGATGTCCTCAGCACTGCGACCACCGCGGCAACTGCCTTTGATGCTGATGGCGACTCGGATCTTGATCTCCTCATCTCCCGGCGGACCGGCGGCCACAGTCTGCTGATTAACGATGGCTCGGGCTCTTTCTCTGATGGTACAGAGGCTGCTGGTTTGCATGAGACAGCACACCCTGCGGCCTCAGCTACGGTCGCTGACATGGATGGTGACGCGGATCTGGACATCTTTATCATCACGTATCGGCACTGCGACACCATGATGGGCTCTGATCCGGAGAACCCGTATACGGACTCTCCACAGGTTCTCTGGGAGAACCAAGGTGACGGTACTTTTGTCGATGTGAGTCACCAGATTCCGGCGCATCCAGAGGTCAACGGTCGACTGCGTGCTGCCGCTTGGTTTGACGCCGATGTCGACGGCGATCCGGATCTGTACACGATCTCTGACCGTGCCTTCAACGCGGACTGCATGGCTGACAATCAGTTGTTCATCAATGGCGGGGATGCCTTCGATGATCAATCCGAGGCCACGCACCTGAGCCTCACGATGGAGGGAATGGGCGTGGCCCTCGGTGACCTCAACGGGGATGACTACCCCGAGCTTGCCATGGCCGACATGAGCCGAACCTGGCTGGTCGAGAGCGATGGCATGGGGGGCTGGTATGACGCCTCTGCAGTCCGAGGCCTGGGAATCAACACAGAGGGTGATGACCGCTGGAGTGGGTGGGGCACAGAGCTCGCTGACTTCGACAACGATGGCCGGCTGGATCTCTTCATGGGATTTGGTGGTCTCGCTGATGTGCCGAGCTCTGAGATGAACCCGTGGGCTCAACCTGATGGCCTATGGCTCCAGAACGTAGACGGCGGGTTTGATCAGGTGGCTGATGAGTGGGGAGTGGCTGGGGCTGCGAGTACCCGTGCGGTTGTCGTCACAGACCTCAACGATGATGGCTGGCTCGACCTCGCTACTCGTGAGATAGGCGGAGCTGCTCAGGTGTGGCTGGCCAATTGTGGTGCGCAGAGCTGGCTTGGGGTCACGCTGGATCAAGCAGGTGGCAACCCGAGTGCGGTCGGTGCGACCATAAAGGCCACGACGGGCACAACTTCACAGCAACACTGGCTCACCCTCGGAGCGTCAGGCCTGCAGGGAACTGCGCCAGTTCGCGCGCACTTTGGGTTGGGCTCGGCTGAAACTGCTGATCTTCAGATCACCTGGCCTGATGGTGAAGTGTCGAGCTTTGAAGGGATCGCTGTAAATCAATCTGTGCGGGTCACCCGCAGGCCTTGATAGAATCGACTCCTACCGATGGGGGATGTATGCGCTTGTTGATCACACTTCTGGCTCTGGGCTGTGCTTCTAAGGAGGACGCCACGGACTCAGCGCCGGCTGATGAAGGTCGCCCAGTGCTCGCGCCCCCAGATGCCGAAGACGGCTTTCAGATGGCCATGTATGGTACGGCTCCACCCTTCAGTGAGGTCTGGATCTGCTCGGTCTACCCGCTGCCAGTGGAGTCTGCTGGCTTCACTGCAGTCCAGTCTGTCGAGTACAACCAGAACGACGGGACGCATCACTTCACACTCTCAGCGCTCGGCTTCAGCCTGTCCGGTGCCACCACCGACTCGCCGGTTGAGCATGGCACCTATGACTGCAATGAGCTGTACTCAGACTCAGCCCTCATGGAAGAGGCGGTCATGGTCTTTGGCGGGCAGGGCGACGGCCAGGGAGAGATGAGCTTTCCTGATGGAACGGTAGCCAATGTGCCGGCGACAATCGATGTCCTCCACGAGGTTCACTACGTCAACCCGACCCCTGACGAGGTCGAGATCTACTCTGAAATCAATGCCTACACCGTGCCTCAATCGGCCGTAGAGAAGTCGATGTGGGGCGGAAGTGTCCGCGATGAGAACATCGTGATTCCACCGAATGCGGTCCACACGGAGTGGTCTCGATGCGTGTTCAATGAGGACGTCGAGATCTTGCTGCTCGCAGGCCATCAACACGAGCTTGGAACTCGCTTTGACATTGCTCCTTATGATGGCGTGTCTGGCGAGGTAGGCGATGTGTTCTTCTCCAATGATGACTGGCACACACCTGACATCACACAGTACGAGCCGCCCCGGATGGTTCCTGCTGGTGAGGGGTTTGAGTGGACATGCGAGTGGACGAACACCACGGATAACGAAGTCAATTATGGCAACGAGTCCACGGACGAGATGTGCAATATGGCGGTCGTCTTTCGTCCTGTGAACGGGACTATCTCCATGACGGCCGAGTGTGAGGTTGTTGAGACCTCTGATGGCGTCATCTGGGAGTCAGACTGAGGAGCTTTAGCGCCGGCGCTTCTTGGGAATCTTGCTCTTCACCCGCTTTCGGTCGGGATTCTGGTGGGCGTGGACCAGCGATCTGCGAGTTTGCTCCATGTCATCTGGAAGTCCTGCAGTAAACCGCATCCGCTCGCCTGTGACTGGATGGTCGAAGCCCAGCACAGCAGCATGAAGGCTGAGTCTTTCTGCAAGTCGGACGGAGCTTGCTGAGCCGTAGCGCTTGTCTCCGAGAATTGGGAGGCCTGCTTCAGAGAGGTGGATGCGAACCTGGTGGGTGCGTCCAGTCTCGAGACGGGCCTCAACCATGTTGACACGGCGTCCCACACGCTGAAGCTGCGAGAAGTGGGTGCGGGCCCGCTTTGCGTTGTGAGGTGGCTTGCCATCGATACTTCCCCGGAGACCATCACCACGGTCTTCAACAAGGTTGTTGGTGACCGTCCAGGTCTTCTCCATCGTCTTTCCGAGCACCAGAGCGACGTAGCAGCGCTCGACGGAGTGGACCTCCAGTTGGTCCTTCAGTGCTTGCTGACCCGTGATGGTTCTCGCGACCATCATCAGTCCAGAGGTGTCTTGGTCGAGGCGGTGGACGGCAAGAGCCTCGCCGCGGGTGAGCTTGCCCACGAGTCCAACAACATTGAGATGTCCATCGACTTTGCCAGCCCGAACGCTCAGCATACCGGCAGGCTTCCAGATCACCACAAAGTGTGGGTCTTTGTGCAGAATGATGAGGTCTCGGCCCGGGGTCAGCTTGGGGGCGTCTGGCTTGTATTCGACCTGAAAAGGCTGGATGTCTCGGCCTGCATCGGCTGTAGGAACTCCGTGGAGGAACACCTTACCTCCACGCATTGCACGCTTTGCCTCTGAATTGGAGAGGTCAAGGTGCTTGAGATGGTCGATCAGTCGCATGGAGCGGGGGGTATCCCGACTTGCTTACCCATGGCCGAGAAATTTGTGAACACGGCCTCTACTGAAGCCTTAGATGTGCTTCAAGGAGTACGCCATGACTGAGCGCTTAGCCCCCTCGGACCTCAGCGAGATCACCCAGCAGACTGTTGGACACTACGACGGCAGCGCCGAGTCATTCTGGGAGGGCACACGGGATCATGACGTGAGTCAAAACATCTCGGCCTTGCTCGCAGAAGTGACCGGCGAGGGGCCGCATCGCATCTTGGACTTTGGCTGCGGGCCAGGGCGTGATCTGGCTGCCTTCAAGGCGCTGGGTCATCATCCTGTGGGGCTCGAAGGGTCACCACGATTCTGTGAGATGGCGCGATCTCACGCAGGTGTAGAGGTGCTCAACCAGAACTTCCTATCGCTCGATCTCGTAGAGCAGGACTTCGACGGCATCTTCTGCAATGCGACGATATTTCATGTTCCCGCCCAAGAACTGCCCCGTGTACTGAGCGAGCTGTACTCAGCCCTGAAGCCGGGTGGCGTGTTCTTTTCATCCAACCCTCGGGGGGCGAATGTAGAGGGCTGGAGCGGTCCGCGGTACTCGAGCTACCATGATCTCGAGGCATGGTCGGCGTTTATGGCGGCTGCGGGATTTGTAGCCATTCGTCATTACTACCGGCCTCCTGGCCTTCCAAGAGAGCAGCAACCGTGGCTGGCGAGTCTCTGGCGCAAGTCACTGTAGCGAGTGGCCTCAGGACATGGAATGCTGAGGGTAGGTCGCGCGTTTACGCTCGGGAGGTGTCCAGGTGGTCAGATGGTTGATTTGTTCTGCTCTTCTTGGCTGTGGGTCTCCCTCCGTCGCCGGGGACGATGTCAAAGACACGAGCAAGGTTCAGAAGACCGACGCTGAGTGGCGCGCAAGCCTGACGGCAGAGCAGTACAGGATTCTCCGTGAGAAGGGCACCGAGCGCGCCTTCTCTGGCAAGTACTGGGACAGCAAGGCGGAGGGTGTGTACAGCTGCGGTGGGTGTGGGCAGGCCCTCTTCTCGTCGGACCACAAGTTCAGGTCAGGAACTGGGTGGCCGAGCTTCTACCAGGCGATATCTGCCAGCGCGCTCGCCAACGAGGCGGACAATGCCTTGTGGATGACAAGGACGGAGATTCTCTGCAGTCGCTGTGGTGGCCACTTGGGGCATGTCTTCCCTGATGGGCCACCTCCGACTGGGAAGCGCTTCTGTGTGAACGGCAATGCCCTCAACTTTCAAGCCAAGGAGAAGGTCCGATGAAGTGGTTGTTTCTGCTGATTCTTGTCGGCTGCGAGGGCTCCCATGCTGGTCCGCCTACCCAGGCTGCAGACCCGGTCGCTGCTGACCAAGCCGTCGCTGTGTTTGCCGGTGGCTGCTTCTGGTGCATGGAGGGTCCATTTGAGAAGCTCGAGGGCGTCGAGAGCGTGGAGTCTGGCTACACTGGCGGACCGGAGATTCGCCCGAGCTATCGCGCGGTTGCCAGTGGAGAGACGGGTCATTTTGAGGCTGTTCGTGTGGTCTACAGTCCTGCGAAGGTGAGCTACTCCAAGCTGCTGGAGATCTTCTGGCACAACATCGACCCGACACAGTCCAATGGACAGTTCTGCGACAAGGGAGACCAGTATCGGTCGGCGATATTTGTAGCTGGTGCCTCGGAGCAGGCGCAGGCGGAGTCCAGCAAGCGCTCAGTCAGTCAGACGCTCGGTCGCTCAGCAGTGACACCGATTCTGCCAGCAGCAGTATTTTGGGTCGCCGAGGACTATCACCAAGACTTCTACAAGAAAAACCCGACGCGCTACAAGAGCTATCGGGCGGGCTGCGGAAGAGATCACCGGCTCCAGCAGCTGTGGGGTGAAGACGCGGGTCACTGACCCTACTCGACCATCACCCCGTCTTTATAGAAGGCCAAGTTGTTGAGGTAGCGCAGAGACGCGGAGTCATCGACGAGTATGACGATGAGCGTATTGACCTCGCCTGGGCGGCCCGCATCGGCGAGAGACCAGCTGGTAGGACTCGCACCAAGATTCATGCGCCCAACAATGGTGCCGTTCACCATGAGCTGCATGCCATCGTCTACAGCGTCGGCATGGACAGTGTAGCGACCAGGATCGTCTGTTGGATCAATCCAGAAGTCACACATCACGTAGGTGAAGGTAGCGAAAGCGAAGGTGGACAGGCTGGAGCCTGATGAGAAGGTCATGGGCCCGCTCACGACGGTCGGTCCACCTGCCCCTGCAATGACGTGGTCTCGCATGATGGCGAAGTCACCCTCGGGATCAACCGAGTCAAGCAGACCATGGGCGCCCGAGGGTTCATACCAGTACAGGTCTGCATCTCCGTGGCTGTCTACGGGGTGCGCGCTGCTTGATGTGGTCTCGTGAGCGAGGCCGTCGTCGAAGATGTACCAGCCTGCGGAGAAGCCAGCGAAGGTTCGTCCATTCCCTGTCGCGAAGATGCTGGTCTCTGGGGATTCAGGGTCATTAGAGAGCGCAACAATCTCAGCATGGTCGAGGATGTCATCATCTGGCGCATATTCGACCTGAATTGATGCCTGCTCATCTGGCGCTAAGGTCCACGGCAGGGCTCCGTTTGTCGCAAACTGTTTGTCGAGGGTGAGCTCAGATGTGGCCGTAATGAAGCGCAGATCAGTGATGGTCAGCTGGGCATCACCAACGTTGGTGAGGATGAAGCTCTGCTGTTCGAGCTCACCGACAGGCAGCACGCCGAAGTCATGGCCCTCAGGTGCGGCGAGAAGGCGAGGTGTGCCGGAGTCGGGCGGTGTGACCTCGATGACCTCGGCCTCTAGCTCTACAGGTACTGCGGGTTGGTCAGTATCGTTGCTGCGAATCACGAGCTGGCCGCGCTGTATTCCCACATCTGTCGGCTCATACTCGATGACGAGATCAAGGGATTCGTCAGCGAGTAATTCTGTCTCATCGAGTGCCGTCACGCTGTACGGTCCATCTGGTTCGCTCAGCGCTGCCTCGGAAATACGAAGGACGCCCTCACCAGAGTTGCTGATGGTCACGACGTCTGCGCCGGAGACATCGCCCAAGGCAAAGCTACCGTAGTCAATAAAGACGGGTGTTACCGTAATCTCTGGACTTCCGCCCGGACCAGTCTCTGCCGTCTTCTTTACCTGGTACTCACTGCATGAGGTCAGGATCAGCAGGGGTAGAAAGAGGCGGTGCATGGGGTACTCTAACACTCGGATAAAGGCCGAGGGGTCTTTAATCCCTGGGGTTGTTATTGCAGGCATATGAAGCATTGGCTGCTGGTATTGGTGCTCGGTCTGGTGGGCTGTGATCTTGGATGGGCGCCCTGGGGGTCAGCCCGTGAACCCATCGCTCCGTCGCCAATTATTATACTTGCAAGCTTTGATACGACGCGTGTCGACGCACTCTCTGCCTACGGTGGTGAGGGTGCGCTGACACCGAACATAGATGCGCTGTCGAATCGCGGAGTGCGCTTCGAGATGGCTCTATCTCCATTGCCGACCACCCTCGGTAGTCACACCAGCATGATGTCTGGGTTGGACACACATGGCCACGGTGTTCCCCGCAATGGAACACCGGTACCCGCCGATGTTCCGCTCTTGGCTGAGAAGTTGGGCGCGGCGGATTGGGACAGAATTGCTGTCGTGGGAGCGATGCCGCTCGAGTCTGATATGGGTCTTGATCGCGGCTTTAGGCGCTACCTGGACACGGAATTCGCGTCTGTCTTTGGTTCGCCACGTCGTACCGCAGACCAGGTGACCGATGCTGCGCTCAAGGCTCTCGATACTCGGCCAGGCGGTCAGCCTATTTTCCTCTTTGTTCACTACTACGACCCGCACTCGCCGTGGGTAGCAGCACCACAGGCGATCCGTGATCGATTTGTCAGTCCTAAATTTACGGTCCTCAAGGAGGGACGAGATCGACTGCTCAGATTCAGGATGCGAAACAACAGGGGTGAGCGCTTGAGTTCTCGTGTCGTCGAGGCATCTCGAAACCTCTACCTCGCGCAGGTTCACTGGACCGACGAACAGTTTGGACGTCTACTGCGGGGCTTGGAGAAGCGCGGTCTGATGGATGACTCTCTGGTCATCATGACTGCAGATCACGGTGAGATGCTGTACGAGCGTCACCTGGGTCAGATCTATACCCATGGCCCTGATGTTGATCTTCCGGTCTCCAGAGTGCCACTCATCATCGCGGGATCAGGCCAGTTTGAGACCCCCAAGGGTGAGGTCGTGAGCCGACAGGTGAGGCTTCAAGACCTCGCGAACACCATTCTTGTGCAGGCGGATCTGCCCGCGAACCTCGGTGATGGACAGGACCTGGAGGCCGTCTGGCAGGGGACGGCACCGCCTGCTCCTCCACAGTTCTCCGAGGCGACCCGCACTGGACTGGATCCCACCAAAGGCCGTGCCGGTCCCGGTCAGTGGGCCAATGCAAACTATGAGCGGGCCATCTTTGATGAGGATGCGATGCTTGTCTGGGCTCCGTGGACGGGGAAGGCTCCAAAACTCTACGGTCTCTCTCCTGAGCAGCCAGAGCTCGAGGATGAAGAAAAACAAGCTCGATTGAGGGCCAAGCTGAGTGCGTGGGATGCTGATGCCAAGGCTGTGCAGGCAGCAGAGCTTGACCCAGAGACTGAGGCTGCGCTCAAAGAGCTTGGCTACTTGGAGTAGTCCTACTCAGTCTTTGCGCCTGCCTGATACCAGGCGTCGACCAAGGCACGCTCCTCGTCGGTCATCTGGGTCATGTTGCCGATCGGCATGGTCTTGAGCACGACGGTTCGCTCGTGGATGCTGTCACGCTTGGCGGAGATCTGCTCAGGGGTGTCCATCATCATCCCGAGGGGTGCCACAGGGAAGCCCGGCTGAGTGGGGGTCGCGGAGTGACATGTCACACAGCGCTGCTGAAAGACGGCGTTGACCTCGGCCCAGGCTGGACCTGCGGCTACGGCGGCTTCTGGTGCCAGCACAGCCCGATCAGCCGGCTTCATGGCAAAGGCTAGACTCAGTAGAGCCAGCGCTGCGGCAGGCAGTAGCCACTGGTTCTTTGTGCCTTGCTCGTGGAGGTTGAACCAGTGTCGACCCATCGCACCGATCACAGATATGCCCACCAAGACGGCCCACGACCACGACGAGCCGTAGGTGAATGGAAAGTGGTTGCTGACCATGATGAAGAGGACAGGCAGGGTCAGGTAGTTGTTGTGCAGGCTACGCAGGGCACCCGCAGCACCCTTTGAGGTGTCGGGCTCCTTGCCATCAAGCATGGCGTCGACCATCACCCGTTGGTTTGGGATGATGACAAAGAGCACGTTGGCCGCCATGATCGTCCCGATGATGGCACCGATGTGGATGTATGCAGCACGCGCAGACAAGGTGTTGGTGAGCAAATAGGCTAGGCCGGTGAGCGCTGCGACACCAATCGCTGACACCAGCTTGGGTCGGGTCCAGAGTGTTCTGATGAGCAGGTCGTAGACAATCCAGCCACCCACAATAGAGCCGACTCCGGTGAGTACGGCCTGGGTCGTGGAGATGTCGGCCACTGCTGGATCGACCATATACGCTCTGGCTTGACCCCAGTAGATGAGGGCAAGCATGGCAATGCCGGAGATCCACGTCAGGTAGGCTTCCCACTTGAACCAGTGCAGTGTCGTCGGGAGCTTCTCGGGGGCGCCGTCGTACTTGGTCGTTCTGTAGAATGCGCCGCCATGGACCATCCACACAACACCCTTGACCTTGGCGCCTGAGTCTTGCTCGTTGTCTGGTGGACGAATGCTGTTGTTCAGGAAGATGAAGTAGAACGAGGTCCCAATCCAGGCTGCGCCAGTGAGGATGTGAGCCCAGCGGGCGATCAGGTGCAGCCAGTTGGCGGTATAGGCGTCGAACAAGCGAGCCTCCTTTGTCGTTGTGTCAGGATACAAACCCCATCGCTGTCGGGCAACCGCCGCTGCGATAGGCTTGACCCATGCTCCGTCCTAAACATCCCCAGACCGCGCCCCCGACATCTATTCGGAGTGAGCGTGTACTCACGGCTGATGGCCTCAAACCTGCCACGCTACACCTCGAGAATGGCTGCATCTCTCACATTGATGAAAGCGCAGACGCAGCGGCTGTACAGGACCTCGGAGACACCCTCTTGATGGCGGCGATAATTGACTCCCATGTCCACATGAATGAGCCGGGTCGGACGGAGTGGGAAGGCTTCGAGACGGCCACTCGTGCTGCGGTAAAGGGTGGGGTCAGTGTCGTGGCGGATATGCCCTTGAACAGCATGCCGGTCACCACGA
>Ga0315315_10004807_pt1 | contig 12460 bp, 13 predicted proteins | sample M140m3416metaG_FD_203699 | JGI IMG/M metagenome (GOLD analysis project Ga0315315, IMG submission 203699) | Ammonia-oxidizing marine archaeal communities from Monterey Bay, California, United States - M1 40m 3416 | ecosystem: Environmental > Aquatic > Marine > Intertidal zone | place: USA...
AATTATTTGTAGTTGATGATATATTCAAACCTATAAAAGGTATTTCTAATTATAAAGCTCAAGAATTAAAAGACATTTGTAAAAAGTTAAATATTGATATTATGAAAACACCCACAAAAACCAAAACCAAAAAGGAATTATATCAATTAGTAATTGAAAAGATAATATAAAATTGATAATTATATAAAAATATATTGTTTTATTATATAATTATGAGCGATGAAGAAAAAACCCCAAATGAACTATTAAAGGAATTTGTTGATATATATTTAGCACCACACAATATAAAATTTAAGGGTGACGAATTTGAAATAAGATTTGGTACGAATCAGTACAATCAAATTACTAAAACAGATTTTGATAATATCATTCAAAAATTAAAATCATTGGGATTTGAATTACAAAGTGATGAAAACTATACATTAAATATTATTAATGAATACGCTGACCCTAGAACAGGTAGAATGAAAGATTCTAATATAAGAACTACTATAAAGGGTATAAGTAATATTCAAAAATATTGTAAAGAAAACATGATTTACGAAGATAAATTAAAAAATATATCTTTTCTTCAAAAATTCAGAAAAAAAACATCTAGAGATGGCGACACCTTAAGACCTATAGATTTTTGGGATTTCCAATTTAGAGTTAATTATAAAACAGAAAGACCTCTTAATCCAGTTGATGGACAACCTATTAAACCAGAAATTGCAAAATTATTAGATACCTGGAGAGATAGTAAAAAAACATTTAGATTGATAAAAAGATATACCTTTTCACATACCAATAAACTTAATTATCCTTTTCAATTTGATTTAAGTATTGTAAAAACTAATAAACAAAGAAGATTACATAATGGAAGAAAAATATTTATTAAAGAATACAGTATTCAAGACTCTGATATATTTAATCAACCAGAAAATTATGAGGTAGAGATGGAATTAATAAATGATAGAGCTAAATTAAGCAGTAGAGATTCCGTTGATTTAATTTCCAAAATAAAACGAGGCATTAAAACAATGTTATCTGGATGGCAAGGAACAAATTTTCCAATATCATTTAAAGAACAAGATAAGGTAAAAACAGAATATATGAAATTAATACATGGTAAGGATATTCCTGTTAATAAAACAGGTAAGCCTAGAAGAGCAGATACTAGAGATTTTATTGGTCCTTCATCTGTAAGTTTAGAAGCAAAAAATATAATGCCAATTGATATAGATTCTTCAGTTCCTAATATAAATAAACCTTATTCTGTTACTGATAAAGCAGACGGAGACAGAAAACTATTATATGTTTCCAATATTGGTAAAATTTATTTAATTGATACTAATATGCGAGTCCAATTTACAGGTAGTGTGACAAAACATAAATCAAGTTGTAATACTGTAGTAGATGGAGAACATGTATTACACGATAAAGAAGGTCATTTTATAAATTTATTCTTAGGATTTGATATTTATTTCCTTAATAAAGAAAATACAAAAGGATATCCCTTTATAGAAATACCTGATACTGATTTGAAATATGAAAATAAAGAATTATTAAAAGATAAATTCAGAGGTAATTTATTAGGAGATTTTGTTAAATCATTAGACAATGAGTGTGTAATTAAAACATATTTAACTCCTATAAATATCAAAATGAAAACCTTTTATACAAATATTGGTGGAAATATTTTCACAGAATGTAAAAAAATATTAGATGGCCAAAAAGAAGGAATTTTATTTAATTATGAAACAGATGGATTGATATTTACACCTTGTGATAAAAGTGTTGGTTCTTCAAAGATTGGGGAAATTACACCTTCAAGAAAAACAAGATGGGATTATTCTCTTAAATGGAAACCACCAAAATTTAATACTATTGATTTTCTTGTTAAAACAAAAAAAACAGAAGCAGGAGAAGATTTAATTTCAAATATATTTGTAGATGGCACAGATACTAGCAGAGTTGAACAATTTAATCAATATAAAACTCTTATTTTGCATGTAGGGTTTGATGAAAATAAACACGGATTTATTAATCCCTGTGAAGATATAATTAATGATAATTTTCCAAAATACAATGAGAGAAGTTCATATAAAGCTATGCCTTTTATACCTTATGACCCTGTTCCACCGTATCCTATTTATATAACGAATATTATGTTAACTGAATCTAGTGATGAATTATTAACAGAAGATAAAAAACAATCTTTTCAAGATGATATGGTAGTTGAGTTTAGATGGGCAGATAACGGAAAACAAGGATGGCAATGGATACCTATAAGAGTAAGATATGACAAAACTTCTGAATATCAAAGAAAAGGTAGAATTACATGTAACGCTTATTCAACAGCAGAAGGAGTTTGGAGGTCTATTAATAAACCTATAACAGAAAAAATGATTTCAACAGGATTAGATATACCTCAAGTAGAAAATGATGATATTTATTATGATAGAAGTAATGCGGAAACAAATACAAAATCTTTAAGAGATTTTCATAATAGATTTGTTAAACGTAAATTGGTAAAAGACATTAGTAAAAGAGGAGATACTTTAATTGATATGAGTGTAGGCATGGGAGGAGATTTACAAAAATGGATAGAAGCAAAATTATCTTTTGTATTTGGTATTGATTATTCAAAGGATAATATTTATAATAGAATAAAGGGTGCTTGTGCTAGATATTTAAGAATGAAAAGAAGAAATAAATCTATGCCTGGGGCATTATTTATACAAGGAAATTCAAGTTTGAATATTAAAAACGGGGATGCGTGTTATAGTGAAAAAGGAAAACAAATAGTTAAAGCGTTAGATGGAAATATAGCAAAAGATGAAGAATTATTAGGAAAAGGTGTATATAAACGATTTGGTGTTGCAAAGAATGGATATAATTTAGTTTCCAATCAATTCTCTACTCACTACTTCTTTGAAAATAGAAATACATTTTATAATTTTGTTAGAAATTTAAGTGAAAATTGTAAAATAGGTGGACATATAATGGGTACTTGTTATGATGGTAAAAGAGTATTTAATATGTTAGAAAGAAAAAAAGAAGGTGAAAGTGTATTCATAATGAATGAAAATGATACAAAAATGTGGGATGTGAAGAAATTATATAATAAATCTACATTCCCTGATGAAGAATCTTCATTAGGTTATCCTATTGATGTATATCAAGAATCAATTAATACAACAAATACAGAATATCTAGTTAATTTTGACTTCTTTACTAGAGTTTTAGAAAATTATGGTTTTGTTCCTATTACAGATGATGAAGCACAACGTATGGGATTTCCAAGAGCAATTGGTTCATTTGAAACTTTATTTGATAATATGAAAGAAGAAATAGAAAGCGGCAAAATAGATAAAGCAGATGTTGGAAAGGCTTTAAATATGAGTAATGAAGAAAAAACTATATCGTTTCTTAATAATTATTATATTTTCAAAAAAATTAGAAATCCAAATGCAAAAGAAATAACAGATAGAATATTAAATATAACTGAAGAACAAACCAAATTAGATGATGATGAAACAACAGATTTACAACAAAAAGTCAAACCAAAAAAGAAAAGAATAGTTAAAAAGTATAAGAAAAAATTAAAACTTCCGAAATGATATAAACATTGAATTGTAATATATATTATTATGACTTACTATATATTACCCCAAATAGAATATAATATAAAGGATTCTAATTTAAAATTAACTATATTACAAAATGACGTACAAGCATGTCAAAAAGAATATAGTTTAAAAAAATATTTATCAAAAATAAAAGGTCTTATTGATAAACATATTAATGATTGGGATGTTATCAAAAAATATACTAATCCATACGAATTTATACATACCACTATTCCTGGTCAAAAAGTATCTGTTAGTAAATATAAACCTATTTCTAGAGCATTTTTTAAATTAATTGAAATTTATAATACTCATCATATATTTGAATCAAGTATACCTATTAAATCTTTCCATTTAGCCGAAGGTCCGGGTGGCTTTATTGAAGCTACTGCTTATATACGCAATAATACCAGGGATATTTATTATGGAATGACTTTAATTGATAACGATGGTAATATTCCTGGTTGGAAAAAAGCAGAAACAATGATGAAAAAATATGGAAATATAAATATAGAATATGGAGCTGATGGAAAAGGAGATTTGTATAATCACGAAAATTTATTATATTGTAAAGAACATTATAAAAATAGCATGAATATTATTACTGCTGATGGCGGTTTTGATTTTTCAAATGATTATAATAATCAAGAAAAAAATGCTTTTAGACTAATATTTACACAAGTCGCATATGCTATTACAATGCAAAAATTACACGGAACCTTTGTTTTAAAAATTTTTGATATTCTTGAAAAATCAACCATGCAAATTTTATATTTGTTAAATTGTTTTTATGAAACTATTATAATTACAAAACCATATACTAGTAGAAATGCTAATTCTGAAAAATATATTGTTTGTAAGGGATTTAAATATTCTAATACCGATAATATTTCCACAAAATTTATTAATATTTTAAAAATTTTTGAACCATTGGATTTTAGTAAATATACTATTTTTTCTATATTAGATATACCTTTACAAGCATATTATTATACACAAGTTACTGAAATTAATGCTATTTTGGGACATCAACAAATTGACAATATTTTAAATACAATAAAAATTATAACACACAAGGACAGAAAAAATGAAAAAATTCAACATTTAAAAACAAATAATATTCAAAAATGCATGAATTGGTGTAGTAACAATAATATACCTTATAATAAAAATTATCAGTCAAATAATATATTTTTAGGCGAAAGAACAAAAAAATTTAAAACACTTGGAAAATAAAATGTGCGTATATTTTATAATGGCTCGTAAAGCACACAGAACTCGCAAACGCCGTGGTTCCGGCAGAAAAAAAATCGCAATGACTCGTGGACGTAAAGCTACTCTTAAAAAGAGATGCAAAACATATCGCAAACGCGTTAAGGCAAACGCATCTGGTTGTCGTGGAAAACGTTTAGCCGCTTGTAAAAACAAGTCTGGATGTAAAGTAGCTAAAGGTAAAAAACGTAGTTTCTGCCGTCGCTCCGGTAAGAATCGTAAGCTTAAATAAGTTAAAACTTTTCTTTCATTAATGCTATTGTAACATCTTCATTTTTATTAATTGCCAATACACCTTTTATCCGTCTATTAATTTCAGGAAAAGGAATATTAACAATTAATCTCTCCCCTTCACTTATATATTCTTTAAATTTTTCAAATAATTTCCTTACTGGGTCATATGTAACATTCAAATGAAATTCGTTAAGTTGTTCCAATATATGCTTTACTTCAGCTTTTCGTTCTTCTTTATTTCTATATTCTGGTAGTTTCTTTTCCTTCTTTACTTTGCGTTTTTTTTTATTACCCATATAAGTAATAAAAAAAGCTTGTTTTTAAATATTATTTATGAGAAAATCTTGAACTAACTCTAGAACTAGAACTAGAACTAGAACTAGGAAATACAAGTGTTCTACTATTTCTGCTTATAGTATAATCTCTTGTACTAAATCTATTATATAATTCGTTTCTTTGAGAAGTTGCTCTACTTAATTGATTTAAAGCTTCCATGAAGGGGTCTTCTCTAGAAGACCTTCGTTCTTCTTGTCTAGTAGATTGTGATTTTCTACACAAAGGACAATTATTCTGTTCTCTTAACCAAGTATTTATACAATTCTTGTGAAAACTATGATTACAGTTCAAAGATTTAGTATCACATTCATTAATATTTTCTAAACAAATAGAACATTGAACCGGTTCTCTTCTAATTACTCTATTTTCTGTTGTAGAATAATTTCTAACTATATAAGGTGATGTTAGATTTGTTGTTGCTGTAAAATGATTTATTCTTGATGATGAGGTTCTTGCTAAAGGTGAAGGATAATTAGGCATTCCTTCTTCTGTATTTAAATTAGCTCTTCTAGCTAATCTTGATTGACCTACTGCCATCATTTTAATAAGTTTTCTTGGAGAGAAAGAAAACTCGCCAAAATCACCTCTCATTTTCATTTCTCCCTTGAAAATGCCATTATCATAATCATTTACTGTAAAATAATAATTTCCTGATGGCAAGTAATTACCCTTTTCATCATATACGCTTCTTATAGTGCTTAATGTAGTGTCTATTTTTCTTATTGACATATAATTTAATAAATTATTATATTTTATAGATATTTACCACTATTGTCCAATAAAATTATAATACCTAATACAATCAGAAAAAAAGCATAGAGTTTCCTAGATGCATTTTTATTAATTTTCATACCAACGAAAGACATTAAATATGACCCAATAGTGAACATAAGGGCTAAATAGAAGGCATACCAAATATTGACGTCTCCTTTTTTGTAATAGTTATAAACGGCAAATATTCCAACAGGCGGTAATAATGTAGCCAATGATGTTCCTATAGCCATTTTATAACTATTTGTTACTTGTAAAGCAACTAAAGCAGGCACTATAATAGCGTCTGCTCCTCCCCCTACTACACCGGCTAATAATCCACTAACAAGTCCTATCAAGGTCAATTTTCCATACACTAACGACATTTATATATATAACATTTATTTTTCTGTATAATAACATTGTTTTCTAAAATAATCTTGACAAATAAAACTCACGAAGGAGTCACTTGCGTTTTTTAAGAAGCGGTATTTCGCTTTTTCTAAACATGTAATCAATTGCCCTACAATCACTTTCTCCTCTACACGAGCTGTGTTAGGTACAACTTTAATATAATCCATAATTGCTTTTTTATAATTGGTGTCAAACTCAGCGAAACAAGAATGAATCGCTAAGTTAAAGTCACCAGAATCTAACATTTCTTTAAAACTAGGGAGCGACTGTTTGATGCCTTCTGTTTCTAGTTCTCTTTTTTCGGTAAAATATTTTCCAAAATAATAATAAACAAGTTGTGGAAATATATAACACACCCCGTGTACGTCTTCTTCTTGTAAATTCACACCCAAATAATTGTGACGTAAGCTCTCGTCATAATGGATGTCGTGGTCAAAATGTTTATTACAGTAGTCAACAATGCTACGCATGACAACTACATCAATTATCTCCTTGTCAAAATCAACCTTCTGGCAACGAGTTCGAGTTTTAATAATTTCATAATAGGTGTAAGGTTTCATTACCTCGCCGTGGGGATTCATATAATACAAATCATATCCTTTGCGTTTTCTAGGAACCAACATAGCACAGACACCGTGTGCGACATAACCTCCTTCTTCTTCTCTATCCATACAGTAGTCTTCGGCATTGATGTTGAAGAACATAATTTTACGCTCCTCGCAATCATCGTCAATCTTTTCAACCAATGTATCTTCCAATACTGTACAGTAGCGCCCGTGGCAAAACGAGGCAACTAGTTCATCTCTTATGTAGTCTTCTCCAGTTCCTGCTTTCAAAGCCAAACACAACTCACGATAGTTGATATCAGCAGCGACATACGAAAGTTTCTTTCTCATATATTTACTAAAACATTCTCGTTTTAGAGAATGTAAGGTTTTCGTGGCTGGTGTGACTGTTTCCGTAGAATCAAGTCCAGATTCATCAGCCATTCTGAAAATGGTTGCCCAGTTGTTTCCTCTCCGCCCAGTAGTCAAGAATTTTTGAAAAGTTTGCATAATGCTATTCTTATGTATTTAATACTTGTGTTTGTTTTAAATACATAAAATAAATCATTACATAAAAACTTCAATTTTCTAGGGACACGCTTGACTCATGCCATTAATTCTTGGTGCACTACAATTTCTTCTTGGTGGACATAAACCAAATAATCTTGGATTTGTTGATGCCTTGGAATTATCACCAGGATTTTGATACTTACTACATATTTCTCCATTTATACAGTTATTATATCCATTTCGTGTCTGTTGTCCTCCTAATATTGTATTATATTTTAAGCGTTGTAATCTATTCTTACTACTAACACTTGTTCTTGAATTAAATCCAGGATTTGCCCATTTTCTAGTAGCCGTTGCTATTTTTTGCTGTCCATAAGTAAATGTTGTCAAAGAATCTGGTTTTTTATTTATTATTTTGCACATAGATAAATCAGTATCATTAATGCCATTTACAGTTCCTATCTTATATAAATTGGATTGGGGGTTTACTTGATTTTCTGGTAAAATACCAAATGCATTTTGAGTATATAATTTTCCAGATTGTTGTAAATAATTATTATAATTACCTCCATTATTTTGTAATCTCACTCCGGTTTTACCTACTAATCTAGTATTTGTATAAATTGGACGACTACATATAGGTTTCCCATTTTCACACACACCCTCAACATTTTTTATAATTTTTTCATTATAACAATTAGAAAGGTCCCTGATACTTCCATCTGGATTTGTAAATCCACCAGGAGGACATGTATATTTCTTTCTATAATGATTATATGGCATTCTCCAAGGTGTTGGTTTGTGTCTTATAGATAATTTTTGTTGTTTTGTATCATAATTACAAGTAGCACAATTTGTTCTATTAGTATTCACTTCTATCTTGTTTGTTATAATTTCAGTAACAGAATTTGTATTTTGGGGAGCAAACCTATTATTATAACTACCCATCAAAAAAAAAGTAGCAGTTCCTTGATAATTAGCCTTTTCGCAAGTTCTATTATTTTCACAAGAAATCTTTTTATTCATATTAATATAGTAGTATAAATAAATTTACCATATTAATTTAATTTACATTAAAAGTTGTGGTCCGCAACTCTTAGCACATACATTTCCCCCATCCTCTATTATTTTACCGGTAGTTAATCTTTTGTTACCAGATGAACCTCTTACTCTAGCTAAAGCACTAACTTGAGGATAATTAACTTCATCATGGTTTTCATTGAACAAAGCAGCATATTTAACTTGGGCATTTTTATATTTTACTGTAATACCCTTTGGCCACTCTTTAGTTCTAGCTGTTTGTAAATTACCAGTAGAATAAACTCCGTTACAAATACTATCATATGTTGTTGTTTCTCCAGGTGCGCATTTAGTAGCTCCTTTAATTGTATCCATCTTAAGCCTTGTAATTCTATCACTAGCTTCTACTGCTCCCTGAACAGCAAATTTTGGATTATTATATCTATATATTGATTGACCAACTCCACCAGCACCACAACAATCACCACCATATCCTGGCATCCTTTGAGGATTAGACATATAATCTGTTGTTTCTGGTTTCTCTGTTGCTAATTTTTTAATTTGAGTATCCTTGCGTCTATTATTAATTAATTCACGATATGAATATGAATATCTAACAACAGTTGGTGTTCTTGATAATCCACTATTTTGTTTACCTGCTATATTCGGTTGCATACCACTTCGTATAAGTGGTCTATTTGTTCTACTATAATTTCCTGAAAAAGTTTTTGTAGCTGATTGAGAACCTGTCAATGGAATCTTACTTGTGGATATAGTTCCATTATTGGTACAATTATCATTACAATGAGTAAGAGCATAAGTATCTTTATATATTTCTGTTGTGCTTAAACAATCTCTAGTTTTATTAGACCAAGTGATTGTTGAGTCAAGATTTCCATTCAATGTTTTACGCCATCCTTTAACAGGTTGCCTAAAAGGGGCATAATATTGTCTTGTTGTTTGTTGATTTTGTTGATGTGTTCCAACATAATATCCAGATATATCTCGTGCGTTACTACATTCACCATTTGGAGCACAATGCTTATTACCTATCCTTTTATTATTATGATTTCTAGTTAAATAATCAGTTTTAAATACACTCATTCTTGGTGGATCACTAGGATTAAATTGAATTCTGTTTTTTAAACCTTGTCGCATTTATATTATTCAAAGAAAAAATAACTCAATAATATAAATATATGAACACTAAACTTTTTTTAGGAATAATAATAATATTTGCTTTAATATCCGGAATGTTAATGCCTATAATTGAAGGAGTGTGTAATTATGAAGATGAGACAGAAACGTCAGAACTTCAAAAAGGAGAGTATGATGGAGATGCTGACGAAGATGCTGACGTTGACGGTGTTAATATAGATTCTTTAGCAATAGGGAAAAAAGGGGCCCCTATTAAAAAGAGGTCAGCAGAATCTTGTAATGAATCAATAAGATATCAAAATGAAGAAAGGGTCAAAATGGTTAGAGACAAATTAAATGAATTAAAATTAATACATAAAAAAACAGAAGAAGATATAAATGGAAATACAAAAAAGATAAAGCAAAATCAAAATAATCGTAATAAAATGAATAGTTTAGTTGATGATAATGACGACGGGGGAGAAAATGATGCATGTAAGAAATACCCCGAAGCTTGTTAAAAAATCTAATAATAATATAATAATGAAAACATTTATTATATTTCTGAATTTTTTATTAATAACATTAATTTTATATAATATTTTTTCAAGTAATATAATTGAAGGATTGTCAGGATGTTCTCCTAACCAAAAAAGTGCTGTATATAAACAACAAGCTTTAATTGATAGGTTATTTAGTGAAACTAACGAATTAAAAGCTGAATATAAACAATTAAAGGGCGTGGCCGCAACAAATACTATTAAAATCGGGGCTAATAGTGGTAACATGAGGAAAACCACTGCTAAGGTAGATGAAGGTAGAAAAGAGAAAGAAAGGGAATTAGATTCTATTGAAAAAGAGAATCCTACTGACCCAGTAATACCATTACAACCTATGCCTACTCAATCAAGGTCGGCAAATTCATTTGGAGCCAATATGAAAGGTAGTGCTAGTATAGCTTAATTTTCAATAATTATATTTCTTAATTCAACATCATTTGTTAATAATGAATGATGTTCCATTATTGGATTATGTTCAAAAGATACTACCTCTTCCTCATTTTCTTGATTTAAATCTTTTATAATTCTATTATGTTTTTTAATTAATTTATAATACATAAATGGTTCTATCATACTTAAAAATGAAGCTACATTTAAAAAAAGTATAGGTTGTTGGTTCCATACAAGTATATAATACCACCCAATAAATTGTAATGAACTTATAACGGAACACAAATATTGATTTTTGATTTTATTAATATATAGTTCTTTTCTTTTTACCGAACTATTAATTTTCAATGTGAAATACAAGTAATAAAATAAACTTTGGACAAACATTGTATATGAAAAATAGAATATTTGAGGAGATAATTCATCTGTTTTTATATAAGTTAATAAAGACGGTTCTTTTAAGGTTTTATTAAAATCAAGCATTTTTATTGCTAAATAATCATCTTGCGTTTCAATCATCCATATAACAAAACCAAAAATTATACAAGATACATATTGAATAAAATAAATAATTGATGGATTTTTTGTATCTATAAATAAATTTTCTGTTTCCATTGGATATTTATGATATAATGTATATTCTGTTCCGCATTCCATACATTGCCTCCATGCTATAGAATCTCTATTAAAATTTCTCCATGAGTTTAAACAAGATTTATGAACATATTTACTTGTACCCTTACAACTACAAGGAGCTATAAATGGGTCATCTATTGTTTCTATATCAAAACATATACGACATTCAGGAACATCATCAGACATATATTATATTAATTATATATATATAATTCATGGGTTCTTTCTTTAAAGATATGGCAGAAGGTGGAGAGAAATTACAGGCAAAATTTCTTGGTCCAACCTATAATTACGCAAAACAGATTAAATCTCCAACTGAATTAGGTATGAGTGGTAAAGGAACTATGCCTACATTAGCAAGGGATATTGCGGGTATTATAAATTATACAGAAGTTTTGGTTGCTGGAAAAAGCAGAGCACAAAGAAATCAAAATGTTCCTTTAGGGAATAGTTTTTATATAGAAACTGGCGGACAATGTAAAAAATCAGATGGAAATTTAACAAAAAGATTTTTATATGTAAATAATGTTCCTACTGGTTCTATACCATTTATTTCATCTGCTAGTGGTGGTAATTTACCGGAATTTAGAGGTCTTGTTCCAGGTACTATTGAAAATTTAGGACATTTAAATCCTTTAGCATTATTTGGTGGGTTTATGCAAGGTACAAATCCTCCTTGTAGAAAATTAGGTTTAAAAGCAAGTAATGGTGTTTCTAATAGATATGTTGCTAATTCTGATATAGCTAATTTAGATTCTTGTTTATTTGCTAATGGTAAAACATCTGGAAAAAATCCTGTATCTGGTGTTAGCAAAACAGGTTGTGCTGTTGGATTTCAAAATATGAATGATATTATGGCCGGAATTAAGGATACATTTGGAACAGATGCTATTGGATTAGAGAAAAATCCATTAGCAAATTTATATAATCTTGGATTTAGTGTGTTTATGATATATTTGATGTATCATTTGATTCAAAAAAGTCGTTAAAACCAAAAATGTTGAACGGATTGTTGTTGTGCAATTAATACTCCTAAGATATAAAA
>Ga0315315_10004808_pt1 | contig 12460 bp, 10 predicted proteins | sample M140m3416metaG_FD_203699 | JGI IMG/M metagenome (GOLD analysis project Ga0315315, IMG submission 203699) | Ammonia-oxidizing marine archaeal communities from Monterey Bay, California, United States - M1 40m 3416 | ecosystem: Environmental > Aquatic > Marine > Intertidal zone | place: USA...
TTTGAGGCAGACTATAGATGGTTAAGTCATTTTGGATTTGACCCATTAGATGTTCCAACAAATTATAGAGGGCTAAGTAAATGATAATTACAATCCCTTGGCTTAAAGAACATCTCAAAACATCAGCCAAAGAAAGTGAAATCATTAGTCAGCTTACAAATATTGGGCTTGAAGTTGAAGGTATTAAAGAAAACTCTGGAGAGATGAGTAGGTTTAAAATTGCAAAAGTTTTAAAAGCAGAAAAACATCCTAATGCTGATAAATTAAAAGTTTGCGATGTAACAATAGGAGGAAAAGAGATTTTAAAAGTTGTCTGCGGGGCACCTAATGCTAGAGAGGGTTTAATTACAATCTACGCACCTCCGGGCGCCATAATACCTAAAACTAATTTTGAATTAAAGGTAGCTAAAATAAGAGGTGTAGAGTCGAAAGGGATGCTTTGCTCTGAAAGTGAACTGAATTTATCTGCCGAAAGTGAAGGGATAATTGAACTTAAAAATAAAGACAAAGAAATAGGAAAAAGTTATTTTAAAAGTAATTCACAAAAAGCTATCGATATTTCCATAACCCCAAATAGAGCTGATTGTTTGGGTATTAGAGGTATTGCAAGAGATCTTTCTTCGGCAGGAGTTGGAAGATTAATAGAGACTAAGAGAAAAAAAATTAAACAAGATATAAAACATCAAATTAAAATATCAATTACTAAAGAAAAGAATCAAGGGTGTGAAACTTTTGGAAGCTGCCATATTAAAAATATTACTAACAAGGAAAGCCCTGAATGGCTTAAAAATAAATTAAAAGCATTAGGTTTAAAACCTATCTCCGCTGTAGTGGATATCACCAATTATGTAATGTTTGATTTAAATAGACCATTACATGCTTACGATGCAGATAAAATAAACAAAGAAATCATAGTGAGAAATGCTAAAGAAGGCGAAACATTTGAAGCACTAGATAATAAAAAATACCAATTAAAAAAAGATATGTGTGTAATATCTGATAAATCTGGTGTTCTCGGTCTAGGCGGGATAATCGGAGGAACTACTACTTCAACTGAATTAAATACAAAAAATATACTTTTAGAGGCGGCTTATTTCAGTTCATCATCAATAAGAAAAACTGCAAGGGCACTAAATATTAATACCGATGCCAAATACAGATTTGAAAGAGGCATTGATCCAAATTCAATTAAAGAAGGGCTAGAGCTTGCAACTGAATTAATTTTAAAAATTTGTGGCGGTCAGGCAAGCAAATTTCAAATAACGGGAAAAACTAATCAAAAAAATAAAGTAATTAATTTTAAAATAGAAAAATTTGAAAAATTGATTGGCATCCCGATAAGTGCAAAAGAAATTGATAAAATATTATCCTCTTTAGGTTTTAGATGTAAAAAAAGTCAAAAAGCTATAAAAGTTGAAGTCCCAAGCTGGAGACCAGATATAAGTCTAGATGAGGATTTAATCGAGGAATTAATTAGAATAAAGGGATTTAACAATATAAAATTAATTGAACCTGAAAAGAAAAGAACTCAAGATACATTAAATTTCAAACAAAAACTTTTCCACTTGTCCCAGAGATCTTTAGCTTCAAAAGGCTACATGGAAATAATAACTTGGTCTTTTACAGACTCAAAAATTGATAAGCAGTTTTCGAAAGGTGAAAAAGAAATTCCAATTTTTAATCCTATTTCGTCTGATTTAGATGTTTTAAGACGTTCAATTTTTTCTAATTTAGCAATTTTTTTGAAAAAAAATCAGGATAGAGGCTATGAAGATTTATCTTTATTTGAAATCGGCCCAACGTTTTTTGGAAAAAATCCTGGGGAACAACAAATTGTAGTTGGAGGTTTGAAATCTGGAAAAGTTAATAGAAAAAGCTGGTTAGATAAAGAAAGAAACATGGATGTTTTTGATATTAAAAGCGATGCTATTAAAACTTTAGTTGAGCTTGGCATTGAAGAAAAAGATCTTTTTATTAGCGATAACACTAAACACAGTTATCACCCCGGACGCTCAGGTTCAGTAACTTTAAAATCAGAAAAAGGACCACACCTAGCATATTTTGGAGAAATACATCCAGCATTAATCAAAAATTTAGATTTTAAAGATGCAAATATTTTTGGATTCGAAATTTTTTTAAAGAATATATCAGAGCCAAATAAAAAATTGAGACAAAGAAAACAAAGTTTTCAAGCTTCAGATTTTCAAAAATCTGAAAGAGATTTTGCTTTTGTGATAGATAATATTTTTAAAATAGGAGCCCTTGAAAAAATAATTAAAGAAGTTGATGAAAAGATAATTCAAAAAGTTATCATCTTTGATGTGTATGAAGGTGAAAATATTCCTAAAGGAAAAAAATCGGTTGCCGTAAATGTTACTCTACAAGCTTTGGATAAAACTTTGACTGAAAATGATTTAGATCAAATTTGCAAAGATATTATTAAAGTAGTTAGTGAAAAAACTGGCGCTATAATTAGATCCTAATGTCAGATATAAAAAGAATTCGTAATTTTTCTATAATTGCGCACATAGATCATGGAAAATCTACTATTGCAGATAGAATCATTCATAAATGTGGTGGTTTAACTGAACGAGAAATGAAACAACAAGTTCTAGACTCGATGGATATAGAGAGAGAAAGAGGAATCACTATTAAAGCTCAAACAGTAAAGTTAAAATATAAAGCCAAGGATGGACATACCTATACTTTAAATATAATAGACACTCCTGGCCATGTTGACTTTGGGTACGAAGTAAGCAGATCATTATCTGCATGCGAAGGATCATTGTTAATAGTAGATAGCACTCAAGGTGTTGAAGCCCAAACTTTAGCTAATGTATATCAAGCATTAGAAATTAATCATGAGGTTATTCCTATATTAAATAAAATAGATTTACCTGCCTCTGATTTAGAAAAAACTAAAAAAGAAATCGAAGATGTGATCGGTATTGATACTTCGAATGCAATTGGTTGTTCAGGCAAAACAGGTGAAGGTATTGGTGATATTTTAGAGGCAATAGTAAATGTGCTACCTGCTCCTAAAGGAAAACAAGAAGAAAAATTAAAATCACTATTAGTTGATAGTTGGTATGATACCTACCTTGGCGTAGTAATATTAGTAAGAGTTCTAGATGGAAAAATAAAAAAAGATATGAAAATTAAACTAATGTCTAATAATCAAGAATATATTATTGAAAAAGTTGGGGTATTTACACCTAAGCCAATCGACATTAATGAATTAAATTCAGGTGAAATAGGATTTATCATAACAGGTATTAAATCTTTATCAGAGACAAAGGTGGGAGACACTATTTGCGAAGCATCAAATCCAATTAAAGAACCATTACCAGGCTTTAAGCCTAGCAAACCAGTTGTTTTTTGTGGTTTGTTTCCCGTTGATAGTTCTGAATATCAGAAATTAAAAGACGGTTTAGGTAAGCTTAAGCTAAATGATGCGAGTTTTTCTTATGAAGCAGAGTCTTCAAGTGCCTTAGGCCTAGGTTTTAGATGTGGTTTTTTAGGTTTATTACATTTAGAAATTATAACAGAGAGACTCGAAAGAGAGTTTGATGTTAATTTGATTACCACTACACCTGGGGTAATTTATAAAGTTTATAAGATTAACGGAGACATTATTGATCTTCAGAATCCTTCTAGCATGCCAGACCCTACACAAATCTCTAAAATAGAAGAACCATGGATCAAAGCCACCATTATCACGCCTGATGAATATTTAGGATCTATAATAAAGATTTGTCAGGATAAAAGAGGATTGCAAACAAATCTAAGTTATTCTGGAAATAGAGCAGTATTATCATATGATATGCCTTTAAATGAAGTTGTTTTTGATTTTAATGATAAGCTAAAATCTATTTCAAGTGGATATGCAAGTTTTGATTATGAAATAACAGAGCACAAAGAAGGAGACTTAGTTAAACTTGGTATATTAGTTAATGCAGAACCAGTTGATGCTTTAGCTATGATAATACATAAAGATTTTGCTCAAACTACAGGACGTAACGTCTGTGAAAAATTAAAAGATTTAATACCAAGACATAATTTTATGATTCCTATCCAAGCTGCCATTGGAGGAAAGATTATAGCAAGAGAGTCGATTAAGGGATTTTCAAAAGACGTATTAACCAAAATTCACGGTGGAGGAGCTGGGGATAGAAAGAAAAAATTATTAAAGAAACAAAAAAGAGGAAAAGCAAGATCTAAGCAATTTGGAAAAGTTGAGATACCTCAAGAAGCATTTATTGGCGTGCTAAAAATTAATAAAGAAAATAATTAAAGCTTTAAAAATTTTTAAAATATGTATATTTATCTAATAATTAAATAATTAAATAATTAATAATAATGAATTATCAAAAATTACTTAAATCAAAAAAATTTAAAATAGCTGTTTGGGGAACCGGTTATATTGGTCTATCTACCATGGTTTATTTCGCTAAAAAAAAAATTAAATGTGTTGGATATGACGTAAACCAAGATAAAATCAAAAAGATTAACTCAGGAATTTTACCACTTGCTGATTTAGCTAATTGGTTTGGATTTAATATAAAGAGTTTAGTGAAGTCTAATTATCTAAAAGCTACATCTAATTACAAAGATTTAATTACAGAGGATTTCATAGTGCATTTTATTGCTATACCTACAGAAAAAGACGGAAAGCCTTTTTACAAACCATTAATAAGTGTGCTTAATAACATAGTGAAAATAAATCGTAATGCTAAAAATCCACCAATTATAATTGTAGAGTCCACACTAGCTCCTAAAGTTTCTGATAAAAAAATTATTCCTTTTCTTAAAAGTAAAAAATTTATCGTCGGTAAAAATATTTTGTTATCAATTGCGCCAAGAAGAGATTGGTTTATTGAAGGTGCAAAAAATCTTGAAACTTTAGATAGAGTGTACGGATCAACTGATCAACAATCTACTAAAGTTACCAAAGACGTTCTATCAATTGTTTGTAAAAAACTTCATGTAGCAAGCTCTTACAGAGTTTCAGAAATGGTAAAAAGTGTTGAGAATGCCTATAGGCATATGGATATAACACTTGCAAATCAACTCTCTTTAGCTTTTCCAAACGATAATATCAGAGAAGTTTTGAAACTTGTTGGAACTAAATGGAATATTGAAACTTTTCACCCAGGAATAGGTGCAGGTGGATATTGTATACCATTATCTAGTAGGTACATTTTATCCCAAGTTAAAAATTTAAATAAACTTTCTTTATTAAGAGAAACTATAAAAACAGACGACGGGATGAGTAAATCAATTACCAATTCAATAACTAAAAGAAGATTAAAAAAAATTGGTATATTAGGTTTGTCATATAAAGGGAATTTAAAAGTTAGCGTACTTTCAAAGGTAATACCATTAGTAAAATCTTTAAAAAGCAAAAGGTTACAAGTAAAATTATTTGACCCACATTTTAGTAATAAAGAGATATATAATGCGGTCAAAGTAAAAACATTTAATTTTCCTAAAGATTTATCAAAATTTGATTGTATAATTGTTACTGTTGATCACAAACAATTCAAAATAAAAAAACAAATTCTAGAAAAGCATTTGAAAAATTGTAAGCTTATAATTGATCACGACGGGGCATGGAAAAAGTATAATTTAAATAACAATTATCATTTGTCAGGAGATCGTGGATGGATTTAAAATTAAAAAAAAAAAGAAATCGAAATTAAAGTGAAAAGCCCCAAATCAGTAATTACAGGAGGAGCAGGATTTATAGGAAGTAATTTGACTGACCATTTGGTAAAAGCTGGTCATAAAGTTATAATCTTAGACAATTTTGTTTCAGGAAAAAGATCAAATCTGTCTCATCATAAAAATCAAAATGTTAAAATTATTAAGATCGACATATCTAAAGATAATAATTTAGAAAGATATTTTAAGAATATTGATTACGTTTTTCATTTGGCGGGCCTTGCTGAAATTATTCCTAGTATTAAAAATCCAAAAAAGTATTTTGTCAATAATGTTCTTGGTACGTTAAATGTGATTGAAGCAGCTAAAAAAACAAAAATAAAAAAACTTATTTACGCAGCCTCCTCAAGTTGCTATGGAACTCCAAAAAGTTTTCCAACTTCAGAAAAAAGTAAAATTGACTTAAAACATCCTTACGCGGTAACAAAATATATGGGTGAAGAATTGGTTTTGAAATATGCCTCAATATTTAATATGCCGAATATTTCTTTTAGGTTTTTTAATGTATATGGGCCAAGATTAAATCTTTCAGGTCAATATAGCGCTGTTATGGGCAATTTTTTGTCACAAAAAAAAAACAATAAACCTTTAACAGTTGTTGGCGATGGAAAACAAACTAGAGATTTTATTCACGTTGATGATTTAGCAAAAGCTTTTTTAAAAACAATCAAAAGTAAATCAGTAAATAAAATTTATAATTTAGGTTCTGGAAAAAGGACCTCAATAAATACTATAGCAAAGATTTTTGGTGGAAAAAAGAAATTCATCGCAAAAAGACCTGGTGAACCAAAAAGCTCTTTAGCTGATATTTCTAAAATAAAAAAAGATATTAATTGGAAACCTTCAATTAATATTGATGATGGTATAAAAAAATTATTAAAGAACTAATTAATCACCGATAATATTTGCAATTTGTTTAAACATGTCTTTTTCTAAAGGAAACTTATTCTTTTCAATATCTTTTTGAATCATACTGTAATTTTTTATTATAAATTTTGCTTTTTGAGTAAAGGACTCAAGGTTTCTTTTTGCTATAAAGATTCCTTTTCTGCCTTTAATAATATGAGCAATATCGTCAAATATTAATACCGGGCGTCTACGCGCAAGAGATTCATCAACTACGTAAGGTTGACCCTCTGTATAAGAAGGTAGAATTAAAATATTATGATTATCAAAAGTGTCAATTAAAACTTCTCTATCAGAAATATATCCTGGAAATTTAATATTTTGGTTATCTCCAATCGAAGTTTTAAATTTCTTTAAAAGTGACAAATTTTTTGTTTTGCCAATTATGGAAACTTCAGCATCAAGTTTTATCTTTTCAAACATTTTTAAGAATTCGTAAATTCCTTTTTCGGGATTTACTCTTGCTACATATAGAAATCTAATTTTATCAATATTAACTTTTTTAAAGTCCTGTAGCCATCTCTCGTTAAGAGTCGAGGAAGATATTACGTGACATTTACCTTTTTTATAAAGTCTATCATGGAGAGCAATGACCGTAGAGTTAGAAGTTACTATTGAATACATAATATGGTAAATCCAAACCGACCATGACCCTAAAATAAACCTCCACTCCTCGTGACCACTACTAATTAAGTATACAAAAACTTTTTTTCTAAAAATAAATAAGAACAAGAATGCGATAAATGTGTATGGGTTAATTGTAATTATAAAATATTTTGAATTTTTGTTTTTAAAAGTTGAAACCACAAAATATATAAACTGGATTATATTTGATGCTATTTTTATATTCTGCAAGTTTAATCTGTGATTTTCTTTGACGTTTGATTTTCTGACAATGTATTTTACTTTAAAAAAATTATTTAAACCCTCAGGAAGAATTTTAAAATTATAATTTCGTGAATAAAATTGATTATTTTCTTTCGAAACTTTTTCATTATTGATTACAACTAATTCATTGTTTTGCATTTAACCTTATAATTATAAAATTTTAGTGTTAATATAAACTTCATCAGTATACTTCATAAACGGAAATTTAAAACTTTTAATGGCTTTAAATGAATTTTTTTTAAGATATGAGGAAATTTTATTTACATTATAATTTAAATAATAATCTGTAAAATTATGCTCAATCAAAATAACTTTAACTTTATTAAAATTATTTTTTAAGCCTGAAAGGACCTGAAGTTCATGTCCCTCTGTATCAATTTTTAATAAGTCAATTTTTTTCAATTTTAACTTTTTAATAAAAAAAGAAAGAGTTGAAACTTGCACCTTTTCTTTTTTAAAAAAACCAGCAGTTTTATTTGACAACAAAAAGGATTTAATTTTATAGTGATTAGATTTTAAATTAATTTTAGAAAAAGTTGAAGTTGTAGATAAAGTATTCATGTATAATTCTTTATTCTCTTTTTTATTTCCCAGCGCATAATTAAAAACTCTAATATTTCTTTTTGATTTAGATAATTTTTTTAAGTGTGCAAAGCAACTTTTTTGAGGTTCGAAAGCAAATATTCTAGACTTTGGGAATATTTTTGAAAAAAAACTAAGACTTTCACCTTTATGGGAGCCAACATCTACTATGTTTCTAGGATTTAAATTAAGATTGAGTAAGTAGTTCCCAATTTTATCTCTATGAAAATATAAATCTAGAAATTGATATATACTTTCAAAAATAAATTTCATCTATCTAATTAATAGCAAATAATATAAAATTCAATTAAATTTGTTTAATCATCAAGGCTACATTAGTTGAATCTATATGCTGATTTTTTTTATAATTTTTTTGGTCATTTTGATCGGAAGATATAATAGTTATTTACTAGGTTTTGAATTGTTAAATATTGATGAGTCTCAAATGATGGCTAATGCTATCAGATTGCAATTAAATAATTATAATATTTTTCAATTTGATGGAACTAGTTCCGGTTTTTTAAATTCTTTAATATTAACTTGGCCAAATCTTTTAAATTTAGATGTAACTTTCTTGTCAACAAGAATTACAGCAATAATATTAATCTCTGCCATTTTTTATATTGCATACCTCTATTTAAGATTAGATTTGAAAAAAACTTCATCAATTCTATTAGTTTTACCAGGGGTTTTAGTTTTTTCATTTACTCACGATCCAGACTTTTTACACTATTCAAGTGAGTTATTATCAACTTCGCTAATAATATTTGCATTGTATAGTTACAAAAAATATTTTTATACTAATAAGATCAGAATACATCTAATTGGTATGTTGCTTTTGAGTCTTGTTATATTTGCAAAAACTCAAATTATTCCAACAGCTCTGGCATTATTTATCTCAATTTGTATATTTTCTCTTTATAAAAAAAATTATTTAGTATTTTTTAAAAGTTCATTTTTTTTTTCACTCCCTGTTTGTTTAATATTAAGTTTATATTTTTTTTCGGGATATTTTAATGACTACTATTTAAATTATTTTGAATTTTCAAAAGCTGTTGTTTCAAAATACTCACTAGGAGTTAATATAATAAACAATACAACATTAACAACAAACTCAGTTACCGAAAATAAACTACTAAATTATGCTTTATATAACTCTGTATTTCATTATTTTTACTTTCAAATTTTTATTTCAATTATTATGTTTATTTTTGTTTCAATTAGTAAAAATTATAAAAACTTATTAAATATAAATTTCATTTTAGTGGTGATTACTATTCTATCAATTTTCTCATCAATAGTTGTTACTGGCATAATTTATAGACATTACTTGATACCTTTAATCCCTTTAACAATTTTATTTTCAGGATCACTATATGCAAAAATAGAATCAAATTTTATAAAATCTATTTCGTATAAGACACCCGTTTATCTAATCAGTTTAGCTTTTTTGTTTTCCCTGATGATGGAAGATAAAAAATTTTATTCCAATAAATATCAAAAAACTAGTTTTAATTTCAGTAATATAAATATAAATTCACCAAATATTTTTGATTTCCTAGATATTTCTGAAAAAAAATTATACATATGGGGTTGGGCACCCCAGTGGTATGTTCTTAGTTATTTTTTTCCATCAGATCGTTCTACTATTTCCCAAAAATATATAGAAGACTTCTCAAATAAATTATATTTTAATAAAAGATTAAATGAAGATTTAAAAAGCAATCAACCAAATTTAATTATTGATTTTGTTAAACCTGGAAGTTTTTACTATACACACAAAAAACTTGGAATAAAAACTTCATCGATTAAAAAAGTAATTAATAACAGTTTCGTTAAGATAAATAAAAATGAAGAATGTCCGGATATTTATATTAAAAAAGAAAGTTACGATAAACTTAATAAAAAAATTATTCAATTTAAAATTAAAAATCACTTGATTAAAAATAAATTGGATGATTACAGTGTTACAGAAGATATATGCAATGATAGTGTTTCATTTGATGATAGATCTCCTAACAAGTTAATACTTAATTTAGAAAATAATTCTAAATTAAAAAAAATATTAATATTAGCATCAAGAAAAAATGAAAGTATTGTTCATATGGGAGTTGAATTTGAAAAGAAAAATAGTCAAACAAAAATATTAAAAAAAAATATTAAACTTAACAAATATCCATTTTGGACAGAAATTAAGTTAAAAAAAAATAATTCATTTATAGAAAATATTTTGATTGATGTTTCGGAATTAAAAAGTTTTAATTATGGAATAAATGAAATTAAGCTTTACAGATAAGAGGAGAGGTGGCCGAGTGGTTGAAGGCGCACGCTTGGAAAGCGTGTAAACGGGCAACCGTTTCAAGGGTTCGAATCCCTTTCTCTCCGCCATTCCAAACGACTCATATTGATCACTTAAAACTACCAAATGTTGATAATCTTCATCATTCTGAGTCTATATATGCCTTTTTTAATGTTTGATGCTTCCAAGAGTGGTAAAACTACGTAATTCGAAACGAATCTGATTCGCTTCGATTTTTATTAATAAATAAGGGGGAAAACATGAAAGCAATCTCAGGATTAACTTCAATGTTTGATAGCTTAACAAAAGTAGTGGTTTCATTACTAGCGTTAGGTATTGCTGTAAGTCTACTAGGTGGAAACGTTCCATTTGTTGGTGAAATAGCAGGAAACATTATTGGTTTAGTACAATCTTTAGGTGATGCAGGAATAGTTGGTTTAATTGCCGCTATTATCATTCTAAACTTGTTTAAGTAACAATAAAACAAAGCTACTTCCCTCGAAATAGCTTTTAAAATTAGCCACCCTAAGCCAATATTTAGGGTGGCTCTAAAAAGGAATAATTATGCTAAATTGGGTTTCTACATTAACAAAATATTTAAATAAATTTTTAGAACTTGGTATTTTACTGCTAGCGGTCTCAGTAATTGCAGAAATAGTTTTTGGTCCAAATGTTGCTTTTTTTGGTTCTCAAGTTACTAAGAATTTAATTAATTTACTTAATGCTCTAGGTGAACAAGGAATTGCTGCACTAATTATAGTTTTTGCAGTTATTTTTGCATACAGAAAAATATTAAAGTAAATTTAGCTTTAATATCCACATGCAACTTAAAAGAGTCTTAAATTAAATTAACGAATCTTATATAAAATAATTAAGAGGTAGTGGAGGGAGACTGAAACTACCTCTTGTTTTTTACAGCCTCTTTATTCCAATCACTTTTAAATTAGCAGTTTTACTTATTCTTTTAATTGTTTGATCAATTCTCATTATTACAGTTTTTTTCACAGGCCCATAAGCATGAATTAATTTTTTGCTATTTAATGCAACAGCAACATGACCCTTCCAGTAAATAATGTCATTTTTTTTGATTTTACTCATCTCAACGTTTTTTTTAAAATATTTAAATTGATCTTTAGTATCTCTAGGACAATACCTATTATTAAAATTTAAACAAACTTGTATTAAAGCCGAACAATCAATTCCTTTAAAAGATTTTCCACCCCATTTATATTTAGTATTTTTAAAAATAATAATTTTTCTAAAAGGATTTTTTTCTTTATAAGAAATAATATTTGTATCTTTTTTTAACACCCAGCCTTTATCAAATTTATAAAATTTTATTTTTTTATTTGTTACTTTTATTTTTGAACCATAACTTAATTCACCAATTTTCATTTTAAAATTAGGAGATTTATAAATTTTTGCTTTTAACTTTTTGATTTTATGAGTAGGTTTAAGATATTTTAAAAAATTTTTATTTTGAATATAGCCTTTATAATTATCTTCTTTTATTTTAATCTTAAGCCATCTATTTTTTTTTTGAGATATAGAAAAAATATCTCCATATATCATCTGGGTGACAATTTCTGACTTTGTTGATGGTTTTTTATAAAGATTAATTATAGAAAAAGTATTTGTAAAATATTTAGTCATTAAGATTTAATTTATCTTTAATCATGAAAAGAAATATTAAAGAAGGAATTACCATAATAGCAGTTAATATAAAAAAAATACCCCAATCACCATTTAACCAATCTACTAAAGCACCTGAAGATGCAGCGAGCGTTGTTCTTCCAGCAGTTCCAATTGAAGCAAGTAAAGCATATTGAGTTGCAGTGTATGTTCTATCAACCAGCATAGAAATAAAAGCCACAAAGGCAACCGTTGCAAATGCTGCGGCCATATCATCAAATATAACTGCTATTGCAAATAGAAGTTCAGATTTTCCCGACCAGGCTAACAAAGAAAATAGTAAATTCGTGGAGGCCATTAAAATTCCAGACACGAACATAGCCTTAATTACTCCAGATCTAATTGCAAACAGTCCACCAAGAAGAGTAA
>Ga0315315_10004810_pt1 | contig 12458 bp, 5 predicted proteins | sample M140m3416metaG_FD_203699 | JGI IMG/M metagenome (GOLD analysis project Ga0315315, IMG submission 203699) | Ammonia-oxidizing marine archaeal communities from Monterey Bay, California, United States - M1 40m 3416 | ecosystem: Environmental > Aquatic > Marine > Intertidal zone | place: USA...
AGCTGATGCTGATACCGCCCGCCGACGAGATAGACCCCCCCCCGCCAATGGAGACCCCAGCACCACCGTCGCTGGAATGGCCAGGCGCAGCGGACCTGCATGCGGCGTTGTACTCTGCGACGGCGGACGCCGGAGGGACGGGAAGGCAAAGCTGGGAGTGGTGATGAGGCGCGGGCGGTCCCCCAGGACGGACGGAGCGGTGCGAGACGGCCGTGGCGACGGAGGGGGGGGAGGCGTATTGGTGGTGAGGCCGGGATGAGACCGATGCCGTCGCCGAGGCTGATGCCGACCTGGTGCCAACTGACGAGGTCGCCGATCCTCTCGACGAGGCGGAGGCCGGGGCGGCCATACCCGGGCCGTGCGTGTGCTGAGGTACGTAGCCGTGCGGGTGGGCACGCGGTGGCGGCGGAATGCCTTGGTGGACCGGGTAGACCTCTTGCGGCGGCAATGGTTCCGGAGGACCACGGTATGCGTGCCGCGGATCGATCGGGTGTTGGTGCTGGCGCTGCGGCGGCGCCCTCGGGGTGGCGACGGAAATAACGGGAACGGTAGGGCCCTGCGGTCCCGACCTCGGCTCTTCCGTGGGCTCCGCCCGGTTGCGGCAGTTGACACACCGGCACGAGGTCCCGCACTTGGTTCCCACCGAGAAGCACTCGCAGTACTTCTTAAGGCAGTGCGACTTGCGGCACTTGCACCCGACCTTGTGGGTTCTGAGGATGGGCGGCGGTAGATGATGGTGCATTGTGGGAGCGGGCGGTGCGTGGTGGCCGTAGAGATGGTGGTGGTGATGGTGCGGCGGTGGGGGCATGCCGGGGTGCTGCTGGGATCCCGGATGGTGACCGCGGCCCATGGAAGGGCGCTGGGGCACGGGAGGGAGGGCGGCGGGATGGGCCGGAACCGAACGGAAGTCGGAGGACATGGAGCGGGCGTGTTTGATGCTGCCGCCGTCGTCCGCGGATCCCCCGTCATGCGGCCGTCTGGGCGCATGCTGCTGCGGCGGGCTCATCCCCATGGCCAGGGCCGAATGGGGCACCGATCCGGGAGGGACCGAGCTCAGATAGGCGGCTGGATGGAACGGAGGGGGCGGCGGTCCCTGCATGCCCCCAACGCCAACCCCGGGAGGTAGGATTGGCCGGAACTTGTCCTCGAATGCGCTGGGATTTCTCTCCATTACGACGCCTCTGGCGTCGTTGATGTCCTGAGCGTGAAGACTTGTGTTGCGGCAGTTGGAGCACTTGCACTTGCGGGAGTTGCAAAGGGCTGAAGCAGCGAAGCACTGGCAGTAGAGCTTAAGGCACTGGGACTTCTTGCACGTGCATCCCGCGTCGTTCCTGCCAAATGGGGTGGCAGAGGAGGGGTAGGGAGCTACTAGGTACTGGGGGGCGACTCCAAAGTGATGCGGCGGGGGCGGGAAGCCGGGACCGTGTTCTGGGACTGGGGGGGCATGGCCGTACGGCGGCGAGGGTTGGGGTTGGGCATGGCCGTACGGCGGCGATGAAGGCTGATACGAAGGAACTCCCCCACGCTGGGGGAACATCATCCCCTCCCCGTGGAGGCGAGGATTCTGGCCGCCTCCGGAAGGACCGCCGGGACCGTGCGGGAGATGGTGCATGTGCTGCGGCCTGCCCGGCGGCCCTGGCGCCCCGCCTCCCTCGGCGCCTCCGGGCCCTTCTCCTACCCCCGCCCCACCGTACGGACGGTAAAACGCGTTCGGGGAGGAGCCCTGGCCCGGAGGGGCCGGAGGGTACTGCTGCTGGAAGTGGGGGTGCTGCGGGTGCTGGGAGGGCGGGGGCATCTCGCCTTGGGGACCAGCGCCGCCCCCGTACTGCGAAGGCATGCTATACTGCTGCTGCTGCTGCTGCTGCGGCGGCGCCGCCGAGGGCTGCGGACCCTGGGCGTAGTAGTACGGTCCCCGGTCGGAGCTCGCGCCTCCTCCTCCCATCCCCATCTCCGGCTGCTGATGTTGGTGCTGGTCCTGACCCCCCGGATATGCCCCCGGCTGGTGCTGGTGCTGGTGCTGGTGCTGGTGCTGGTGTTTCTGCTGCCGCGACAAGGACGACGCCGACGGGGGCGAGGGGGCAAATCCGGGGGATCCTCCGAAGTGATGCTGGGGAAGGTGCATGGACGTTTGCTGTTGCTGCTGCTGTTGTTGCTGCTGCTGTTCTCGAGCCGCCGCGGTCGCGGCTGCGGGTCTTCCTTCCCCTCCGCGCCGCGGGGGCTGCTGCCGCCAGGCAGGGTATCCGCCCGACGCCGCGCTGCCTCCGGGCGCGGCGGATCCTCCTCCCTCGGACGCATTCCACATGGCCGAGCGATCCCCGCAGCTCTGGCTCTGGCTCTGGCTTGCCTCCCCGCGGTCGTCGCGGACAGATACCGGGCGTGTTCCTTCCCCGCTGGACTCTCCCGTCCGAAAGATCGAACCGATCGCCCCTCCTGCAATGGACGTATATGAGAGCTGGGGATGGAACCAGGGATGAGGCAAACGTCAACGAATTTGCTCTCGGTCCCCGGCGAGTTCATGTATATCCCTCTTCCTGCCCGCGGCCCGACGAAACCTCGAAACTCGAAACCCCCCGCCCTCACAGCAAACCAGCCTCACGCGTCGTGTCGCAGGTCTCTACGCAGGCTGGCTGTTCGTACAGAAGGCCTATCCCACACGCGCACACACGCAAGAGACCACACACAACGACACAACATTTGTGAGCCCCGCTTGTGAGCTTTTGTCACTTTTTGGAGGGAACCTCAATTGGCGGTGATTTTGAATCTCTACTCCGACATAGTCAACTCTTCGGATCCGAAGGGTTTTGATATTACGCCGGCGGTTATCCGTTGCATTTCTGGCAGGAATAATACCTAACCCGAATATTTTAGTTTGCGCTCGACGAAAATTGGAACGAGAGCCTTCCTATCAATTTTCCAAAGTGGAGGAGGATGAAGGGAGTGTGGGGATAAGTAGAATCTTATTTGTTAAAATTTAATACTAGTAATATACCTCAATGAATAAGATAAAAATGTACAGCGGAAGGATCTTCAGGAAAGCGGGCCTTTATCATCTGTGTCTGGCTTCCTTGCCCCCTATGGAGCCGGTCAACTTTTTCTTTTTTGATTATTCTTCGCGCGGTTGGGCCAGATTAGATACTACGTAGCTGTATTATTTTAGCGCTGCTACTCTAGTACGCGTGAGATCGTAGACGACTCGACACACACACACACGGTCGGTACGTGGGGATGAAAGCAGAGTACGTACCCACCAAAAGGCGGACCATGTTTTGTTTAGTATGCATACTCTAGTACGACTCGTACTCTAGTATGCATAGTATTCATCATAATATGCACATTATGCATACGATATTATACATACTACGACTCGTAAAGTATTATTATCCATACGAGCTTGTAGTACGTATGCATAGTATGCAAACTGTACGAGCTCGTAGGTAAGTCAAGTGTCGATATTATTATATAGTATTAAAAAATATAACATCTTTGAACAGTCCTTTCAATAACTTCTACTAGCCAGAAAGGACAGATATATAATAGTATGTGCAGCCTTCGCTATTGTTAGCTTTGATCCGTTTTATCGACAAACAGGCGACGACACGTCACAGCTTCCTTGGGGCACATACGCCTCATCCCCCAAGACCATAACTTGATCGTCCCGCAAGCTATAGGTAGTGTGATCAGCTCAAATCTCACTTTAGATGGCTAGCTAAGTCCGCGCGTATGTTCCCAGCTGCTTACTAAGGCTAGCGGCCCTTGCCGCTGCCGCCCTTGCTCCTTCCGCTCCCCCCGCCGGCCCGCCTCCGCTCTCTGGTGCTCCGATCCCGCGACCCCTTCGCCTCGGGAGTCAGATCGTGGTTGGTGTAGTACAGGCTGCTCTGGTGGATCTTGAACCCGTACACTCTCGGTCGGTACTGCTGCAGGGGCTTGGAGGGGATGAGGTCGGGGTGGGTCATGAGGAAGAGGTGCGGGAAGGTGGTGCCGAAGTAGGCTCCGTCGACGTTGGCCTGGCGGGTCGACTTCGGGAAGAAGAGGCCGTGGCAGCGTGGACAGAAGACGTTGACGGTATAGTTGCGGGGCAGGTCAGACAGGCCGACGGGCAGCACCGGCTGGCCCTGGCAGAAGACGTGCGGACACCGGCCAAAGGCAGCGTTCCGGTACTTCTCGTACATGGTGTGCATCCCCCGGTTGGTCACCACGTACCGCGCGTGGATGAGGCCGTAGAGCATCTCGGCCGCGCTCTCCACGATCTCCTGCTGCTCCTCGGTGAGGGTGTCCTCCATGGGCATCTCGACGTCGAGGACCATGTCCAGAGCATAGTCGTAGTAGGGAACCAAGCCGTTGAGGCCGGTGAGGTTGAAGGTGTCCTGGATGTAGTCCTCGTCCACTTCGCAGAAGAACTCGTTCCCGCGGAGGGAGCAGAACCACGAGATCCAAGACCCATCCTCGTCCGATCCCGAAGCGTCCGAGCTCTCCTCCTCCTCCTCCTCTTCCTCCTCCTCCACGGCTTCCTCCTTCTCCTGATTGCCAGGCGGGGAAGCGGCGGCGGACTTGCGGGATCCGCCTCCCGGGGACGATTTGGGAGATACGTTGGCCGCCGCCTTGGCCGCCGCGGCGGCTGCTGCCGGGGAGGGCGCCCCCGCCCCCGCCTTCGCCCCCTCTTCAGCTCCCGCCCCCGCCCCCGCGGAGGCATCCGCCTGCAGCTTGTGCAGGGCCTGCGATGCCGCCTCAGCCGCCGCCGCCACCTCGGCGGGACCCGCCGCCCCCGTCTGCGACGGGGAGAGCGAGAGCGCGGCCAGCTCCGGCCCCGGGTCCTGTGAGTCCGCTGCTGCAGCAGCCGCCGATGATCCGTTGGGAATGGCGGCGGCGGCGGCGGCTGTGCTGCCGCTTTTGCTTTTGCTCTTTGTATTTGTTTTCGTCATGGTCGGGGCCATAACGGGGTATGTCGGGGCCTGTGGTTTTGGGGGATATTATTATTATTATGCACACACCCACAATCCCGGGATTGCTGATGGATGTTTATGATGACGGGAGCAGGCAGGACGGGCCCCCCAGAGAGGACAAAAGATCAGAGGCGACGAGTCCGACGAAAAGTACCGATGATACACTAACATACTAATAGTACTCGTAATAGATGACATAATGGACAGTAAAATACCAGCTTAGATTCGCACGGGCCATGCAACCTGTCCTACACGTGTAGAGTATGCATAATATTATGCATACTCTAGTAGAGTACTAGGAGTAGTAGTAGATTTTCGGCAGTACAACATGATGTACTACGAGTATCCATACGTAGTATGCATATTAGCTAGTAGCTACATGACGTGTAGATCGTGCATCATACATTAAGTACATCACGTACGTACCCCGTATGTACATCATTTACAGAGTTAAAGTAAAAACAGCTTCAAGAGTTTAGTTTGCTATCTAAAATGGAGCTCCACAAGTACCAATTCCCATGTCAAATAAATCTTTCATGAAGCTCCCGAGCTGCTGCTATAGATTCCCAATAAAACACTCACGACCAAGTAAATTTCCTGCTGTTCAAGCATTCGTTAGACATCCGCTCTTTCTGTCTCTCTTCTCCTATCAACCTCTATTTATTCATACGCCACAATAGCTCTCATACTCTAGTACAATTGTACATCTTGTTGTATGTGCTGAATGTGTTGTAGTGTACATGACGCAAGTGCTGCCGGTGAGACCTGGCCTGGACCGCCTCTCTAGGAAGCGCATGTTTGTTCATGAAAGGTTATGTCCATCGGCCAGCCTCACCCACATCATATGTCCAAGCTCTCAAAGGAGAACGCTCTCGGCTACGGCGTTCGCCAAATTGTCCACCATGCCCGACCACGCCCCGTCGCCCTTGACGCTATCGAGACCCTCGTCGTCATCCTCTTCCGCATATTCAGAGGGGACCGTCTGGGCGGTGTCCAGGCGGCCGCGGGGGGCGGACGGCAAGCCCACCGCGGCAGCTGCGGCGGAGGAGAGCTGGGACCTGCCCCCCCCGAAGAGGGGGCTGCTCCTACTGCCGCTGCCGAGGATACCCCCACCGTCACGGCTGCTATCTTCCTTCAGGCCAGAGGGGCTGCTCTCGGCACTGAAGAAGAGGCCATCCGACAGTGAAAGGGACCATCCACTCCGCTGTTGTGAGTGGGGCCCATTGGTATCATTGTGATGCCGGTTAATGGCGCCCATATCTACCTCCATCCCGGCAGGGATGGAGAACAAGCCGACTCCACCGTGCTGCTGCTCGACAGCGTTGGGATGGACCATAGGGTGGGGGTGCTGTACAATACCACCAGCGTTGCGGCGGATGTTGTGCAGGCCCTGGTGTGACCGTGTCCGTTGGAACATGAAAGGGGAGAGGGCAGCGCCACCCCCCGGACCGGTACCGTGAAAGTAGGCCGGTGCCGATGCGGTTGATTCGAACGAATTGATCCTGGCGCGGAGGGGGGATGTCGCGGCGCCACGGCTCTGCGGGTAGAAGCCGGTGGAGGATGCCGGCGGCGAGGGGAGGTAGACAGATACGGACGAAGAGTCGATGGAGCGGTTCCATTCGCTACTGACGGAGTCGGCCGACTCAAGACGGGCGCGGCCGGCACCAGGGAACCCGCCGGCTGGTCCAGGATTGGATGTCCACGTCTCAGCACCGGCGGTGTCGTCGGTGTGGACCCGGACCCGGTTCGGCAATTTCGAGGACCGGCCGGGCGAAGACATGCGGGGAAAGGGAACGGATCGAAAGGGGGCCGTCCACCCAGTGCCCACTTGCGGAGACTTGCTCTGCTGGGGCTGTTGCTTCTTCCGTCGATGCATCCGCGAAGGCTGCTTCGCCTGCTGCTGCTGGTCCCGGGAAGATCCCGATTCTAGGCTTGGGGCGGCGAGCCTGGCCCGGGTCATTTGTTTTAGCTCGTCCACGGTGAGTCCGTGGTGATGTACCCCGTGGGCGGAAGCTGCGACGGAATCAGCTGCAGGATCGGCATCAATCCCCGGCGCCTCCTTGTCCTCGGGGACGTACGGGAATGGCTTGGGCTGATCGCGGCTCCACCCGACATCCTTTCGGTCCTGCCGTACCTGCTGGTCGCTCGCCAGCCGAAGGGCCGTCTGTTGTTTGAGATCCTGTGCGGCAACGGATGCATTCGGGAGAGAATGGGATGGTTGGTTTAGTTGGGAAGCGGTCGAAGGATACCAAAGTACAGTTTAGCCAAGCATCAATACACGCCAAAGTGAAAGAGAGGTAGGAGACAATGACCTCAAATCGACCAAGACGAATATACGACTCCAATTTTGGCGCGCCAGGTCCAGGGTCCGCGACGACCCGAGGCAAAACGTTCGTACGACTCGGTCTGGGCCTCCAAGCCACCGCTTCGAGACTTCAAGCCTCCCTAAATCCTCGTAGCCAGCAAAGAGCAACGGATGGCCCCTCGACGGGGAATTCCGCCAAGGCGGAGAGCGCCACTGAGCATCGTGACAAGCGATCACAACAACAGATGTGACATTAAATAAAGCACATGCGTAGATGGCCAACCTGTAAAAATGCGAAAGAACCCGAAAAGTCCCCGCCATGAGAGAACTCCCCGAGATACCCATTGACATCTCTCACCTCCATGGTCATTCCCTGGTCACCTCCCCGGCTCCTGCCAAACCGGTACCAAGAGGACCGCGAGGATCCCCGGGACCCCCCATCGACCTTCGACAGGGGCATCGTCGATTGTATCGTGTGGCACCAAAATTAAAAATATACGGAGACAGACGGACGCGAGAAGTTGTTTTGCCAAAGTCCGGCACCAGGGCACCAGGTACGACGGTACGACTCGTAAATCCGGAAGGTTATGCTAGTCCCGTCAAGCAAGGTTCTGGATATACTCGAGTCTACGCGCTCGTAGAGTACTAATACTATGCATACTCTAGAGTAGTATGCATACAGTACGTGTGGATGAATAGAAGATACGAGCTCGTATAGGAGTACGAGCGACTATGTATCATATTATACTCTAGCTACGAGCGTAGTATGCATACCATTATGGATACTCCTACTCTCTCTAGTATGTATGCATATGCATATTATGTACTAAGAGCTCGTACGAGTCTTAGTATGTATGTATGTACTCTAGTAGGTATACTACGAGCTCGAACTACATGTTGTATTTTGTATGCAGAATATGCTACTAATACTCTAGTAGCTTCGGATACGTATCATAGTAGATAAAAAAGAGGGAAGAAAATTCCTTATTTTTTCTCCTTCCTCCCTCCGCCTCCGTTATCTTCTTGGGAACCAAAAGGAACAACCTCCTGTTCTGAACGACAAGGTCCGGGGTGTCTACAATCACGACTCACGATGCACGACTCGACAGAATCAGAATCGAATCACTCCGGTCATAATACTACTACTCTTAGCTAGTAGTACTCGAAATAATAATATGCTCATGTTTATGCATATACGAGCTCGTACTCGCGTAAAAATAAATATGATGTATTTACGCTCGGAGAGGGTAGCTGATATAATGACAAAAAAGATATCTGGACCATCATTCTCGTGATCAAACCGACGGCGCATACCCAGAAGGTCAATGAGCGCCTCGGAAGACCACAGCGACGTGGTCCGGGCCCAGCTGGAATCCCTCGACGACACAGACGCTCATGCAACAGCGTGGGCTGACGCCATTGCCGCGGCTGCTGCCTCCGATTCCGGCCGCCCCCCGGCGTGGGGAGGTCGGGGGCGGGGAGGGCGCGGCCTCTCCCGCCGGACGTACCAGCCTCACGACGTCGTGGTCGACGGCGTGACCCTGGAGTTCGTCGGCGACTCTGCCGTCGTCACAGCCAGAAGTGGCGAGGCCAGAGGCAGGTCGAGGATCCTCCTCGAGGGGGCCACGCTCAAACTTCTGCCCGGCCGAACGTACTCTTTAGTGGGCAGAAACGGTTGCGGCAAGTCCACCCTGCTTAAGCGGATGGCGTCGGGACGAATACCCGGCTTCCCCCCCCACGTGATCACCCAGCTTGTTTCACAGGAGCTGTTCGGACACGAGGATAGGAACCCCCTCGATGTCGTTCTGGAAAACTACCGCGCTGTCCGGAGACGGACAGCCAAGGCCAACGAGGTTCGGATAGCAGCGCTCGAGGCAAGGCTCGACGCGCTCGATATGGAGTTCGAGGAGGGGCAAGAGCAGATGGAGGATCTGTGTGAGGAGATCTCCGAGCTGGAAGGTGACAGCGACGAGAATGGAGACGGCGACGGGCGGAGCGAGGAGAGGGCCAGGGAGGCCCTCCATTTCTTTGGGGTGGACGCGTCCCTGTACTCCACCCCTACGGCGCAGCTATCGGGCGGCATTCGCAAGAAGGTAGAGCTTGCCTGCGCCCTCTTTTCTCGTCCTAACCTTCTGCTACTTGACGAGCCAACCAATCACCAGGATATCCTTGGTATTCTGCGGCTTCGCACGCTCATCGCCGACCTGGCCGACGCTGGATCCATCGTCGTCCTTGTCTCTCACGACATCGATCTGAATAACGATGTAGCGACCGACACCATACACTTCCAAGGGGAGAAATTGCACTACTACCCTGGAAACTACCATCAATTCCTCAAATACCGCGAACAGGGGATCACGCACGAGCTTCGGCAGGCCAATGCCCTCGAGAGGCAGAGGCAGGCCATGGAAAAATCGATCGACAACCTTAAGGCCAAGAAGGCTCGATCGACCACCCGTGCGGGGAAGAAGAAGATTGGCAGAAATATAGAATCCAAGAAGAAGAAATTAGATCGGCATGGAATCGAGAAGGACGACCGGGGCCACCGGTGGACGTCACAGAATGCGGGCTCAGGGATAAGGGATGGGGCGATCAACGGTGTGGACTCATCGACAAGGAATCGGCTCACACAAAAGGCTCTTCTCAAGAGGGCCGAAGTAGACATTGGTCCCGTGCCCGACAAGGCTGTGCAGTTCCACTTCCGGAACACGACCGTAACGTGGGGCGATGAGCCTTTGGTGATGATAATGGACGTTGGGCACTCATACTCGAATGTAGACAATGGCGATGGTGATGATGATGACGAGGAAGGAAGCCAGGGCAACGGTGATAAGGGCAATGGCGAGAAGCTCGTGTTTGACTGCGTGGATCTATGTATCCGCGAGGGATCCCGAACCTTCATTCTTGGGGAGAACGGTGCCGGGAAGAGCACGCTCCTCAACATTGTGGCAGGGGAGATGGGCCCGATGGCTGGAACGGTTCACTTTTCTCCGGGTTTGTCCATAGGGTACTTCCACCAGCACATCGCCGACGAGCTGATTGGTGCGGCAGTGACTGAAGATATCGTGACGCCTCTGTCACTTTTGAGTGATATATTTCCGAAAAAGAATGAGCAGGATCTGAGGGGCGAGCTTACCGCGTTTGGCCTGGGCCCACAGCAGGCCTGCACCAATGCCAAGTTCCTGAGCGGAGGCGAACGGAGCCGCCTATGTATGGCCGCCATGATGCTGCGGGATCCTCAGCTAATCATCCTGGATGAGATTAGTAACCATCTCGACGTCGAGAGCGTCGAGGCCCTCATCTACGGGATCAGAGAATGGAACGGCACTGTCATTATGGCAAGCCACGACGCCAACCTCATCAGGCGCATTGGTGGAGAATGTCATGTACTGGTGGAGGGAGATGGGACCCTTCTGCGCAGGTTAAATGGCGGGATCGATGCTTACCTGAAATCATTTGGATCTCCTGCGTGAGGGCGACCGTTCGATGTTTTAAAATCTACCCCTACTAAGAGTTACAATTACTCCTGATTAATTCTATACGTTCATAAGAAATGGTTGAATGCAAGTAAACTTCTAGGCATCTCCTAAAGCTCGTCCGACCGCCTCGTCCGATGCTTAACGACCCTCCTCTTCTTCCCCGTCTCCTGATCAAACTCATCGTCGTCGTCTTCCTCGTCAAACGCCTGGAATTGATCCTCCCACCCCCTTTGGGGGATTGCCTCTTTCCTCCCGAACTCGTCCTCGACAGCCAGCTGTCCGTGCAGTTCCTCGTCGTGGTACACCCAGTGATACTCCGTCCTCCGCTTTGGGGATTTGACGCATCTGAAACCGACGTTGCCCGTTGACGTGGTCCCGTGCAGCGTTGAACGGGCTCCGAGGGTGGCGGCATGGTTGAAGCTCCCGTCGAGGCTGTCGACATAAGACGCGCCACGGACGATGCGCTTCTTGTGCTTCCCACCCCTCACCCACTCCCACACGTTGCCAGTGAGATCGTAGAAGCCGTACTGGTTGGGGGGGTAGGTACGCACGGGGCTGGTACCCCTCCACCCGTCCTCCGCGTGGTTCTTCCAGGGGAACCTGCCGTCGCCCCAGAGGTTGGCGCTGGAGCGCGACGCGTTGACGGTCGCCTCCTCCCCCCAAGCATACAGGGTGCGATTGGCCGGTCCGAAGTGGTCGGCCCTGGCGGATGCCTCCCACTCGCGCTCCCCCGGGAGTCTCTTCCCCTTCCACGTGCAGTACTCGGCCGCATCTCGATGGGACACGTGGACCACAGGATGGTTTTCCCTCCGCTTGTAGGAGGTTCCTGGGCCCTCCGGCTCCCTCCAGTAGGCTCCGTCAACGGCCACCCAGTCCTCCGCTTCCGGATCCACGTCGCCCCCCTGCGCCATCTCTGCCCTGGGAAGGAAGGACTGCAGGACGAAGGACCAGCCAAACTGCTCCGCCTCGGTCTCGTAGTATGTCGCCCGCACGAACCTGCCGAACTCCTTGTTGGTAACCAGAACTTCGTCCATGAAGAAAGGATCGACGTGAGCCACCCTGGGGGGATTGACGCCTCCGTCGAGGGGGTGCTCGTCCACGTGCCCGTAGGGCACGGGACCGGTGGCCTTGACGGTGCCGTGCCTCTGCTCTCTGATGGCCTCCTCGCGCGTCCTGGGCGTCTTGGGACCGCCTCTCCTCTCCCGGTCAGCCAGGTCCTCCCCCACTCCGGGCCCGTAGTGGTCGTGGACCAGATCGTCCTCCTCGATGCCGTGGTGGCCAGCGTCGAAGGAGGTCCCGAACACATACCGGATACCGTTGTCGACCTCGAAGCTCACCCTCACCGTCCGATTTTCCCCGGCCCCTGTCCCGCCGCCGACGTGATCCCAAACGGAGTGGCGGCGCCCGCACGCGTGCCTGCCCACGTAGACCATTCCGTCGTGGTGCTCGAGGTTGGGGTCCGGGTGGGGATCTAGGCCGGGCCCTGCGTCGGACGTCGACGCGCTGGCGACCCCCGGCGCCATCGCCAGGAGGAAGGCCAGGACGAGGAAGCCTGGGGTCGGGAGAGGGCAGTGGCAGAGGCAGAGGCGGCGGGGGGGGCGGGCGGCCCTCATCGTCCAGCTAGGTTTGATGTATCAGTATACTGAAATAATGACCCGAGAGTATATAATGTACGAGACAATGTTCTGAATGTCGGCAGGTCGTTGGCAAATTTGAAATACTTCTCCCACATAA
>Ga0315315_10004812_pt1 | contig 12456 bp, 10 predicted proteins | sample M140m3416metaG_FD_203699 | JGI IMG/M metagenome (GOLD analysis project Ga0315315, IMG submission 203699) | Ammonia-oxidizing marine archaeal communities from Monterey Bay, California, United States - M1 40m 3416 | ecosystem: Environmental > Aquatic > Marine > Intertidal zone | place: USA...
ACGATTTCCGGACTTCGAAAATGGCAATGTCCGGAAACCGTCCGGAAACCGTCCACCCACCGGACGACTTCCGGACGGTTTCCGGACATTGTTACTTTGGCAGAGATAGGAGAGATAGGAGAGATAAAAGAGATCGCCGCTGCGCTATGAGAGAGAGAGAGACCATCGGGTCGGCAGGCTGGCCACCTGCTGTATGACTCAAATACAATACATACCATTTGTAGTGTCGATTTTTTGTTCTGCTCTTCAAGACGACGCCATGCGTACAGTACAGGCCTTGATCAGAAGCAACATCGGACCTCTACTGGGTCGCGATGGCAACGTTGCCTGCCACCGCATGGATGCGGGTTTGGTTGTGTGCGACGTGTACGCACCGTGGAAAACATCGTGTCGGTGCTGCAAGCAACTTGAGAATACCTTCACACCAGAAGCCGTGTCGAATGTGCTTAAATCTGCACATATCTTCGGAATTCAAATTCAATGTGAGTTGCCCGCAAGGTATCAACGATGCGACGTCAACACCGCACGTGCCGACGAAGGACTCGAAGACTGACGGCGGCGAGGCCGACGCCCGTGTTGGACAACTCCAAGCTTCCGGAAGACTATCGGCCCTTCAACTACGTGGCGGATCAGAACGGTCACAAATTGATTCCGGTGTAAATGAAACCGTCATCGCTGCAGAGGGTGTAGGTTCTGTTACATTTGCCACCAAGTAGATAACGGTTGGGTAGTGTTGGCCTCCGCCAGCTGCCGCACGTTAATTAACTCGCGAAGGGTGATCACCTTCTGAACGTCATCGGGCACAGCGCTACGGAATACGCGGAACACGTCGTCATTGAGCTCGTTGCCCTTGACGAGAATCCTGTTGCCGCTGCTTGGGGCATCCATTGCAAGAATGAAGCAACGGCCGGGCTTGACGCTCCTCTCATCGTCGAGGAATACTACCTTGGCGCGGCGATCGTTCTTCTTGTCGACCCAGCCGCCCATGCCGTAACGAACGACACATTCGCGAAGGGGTACGCCATTCGATCCAATTGGAGCCTTGTTGGTCCAGTACATCCACGCGAGTCCACCGTCGGACCACTTGTTGATTACCGTCATAGTCTTGTTCGCATCGTAAACGCCATGTCGCTCTGTGGCGATGCGCACGTCGTTGTTCTGGTTGTAAGACACCTCATAGCCGTCCATGACGCGAAACCCGTTTGCCGCATCGCTCACATTGTACGTCTTTCCGGGGTGGAAGAGCGGCAGCTTGTCCCATTCTTTCTCCTGCGACGCGTCAAACTCCTTCTTCTCGTCAATGAGCTGCTGGGCGCGCCCGACCGCATCTAGTGCAACTTTGTCTGTCACCTCTTTGGCCAAAACATCGACCTCCTCCGGATTGACACGGCGCTCGACCCTCTCGTTGCCATTGGTGTCGCGGTCCATAAACTCAGTCTTCTTCCACTTCTCTTGCAGCTGCTCGAAGACAGTTGGTGGAACTCTGGACGCGACCGCGAGGTCGTCGTCGGTGACAAACAGGCCGACCTCGCCGTCTGCTTCGTCCGACGTCGCCTGCTTGGGGGCCATCTTCGCCGCGAGCTCGTCCTGCCAGCGCGCCCGGAGCTTCTTCACGACCGCCACGGGGATGCGTTGGAGCATCTTCTTGTTGTTAGCGTACTTAACATAGTGGCCCTCAAATTTGCCACCGATGCCATTGACCACGACGATGTCATTGAGCTTGATGTCCTCCAGATTGTCAAACCTGGCCCCGTAGTCGTTGGTGTAGTCGGGCTTGGGGTCTGGAATCGGAGGCTGGCCCTTGCGCTCGCGCTCCTCGTTACATAGAACGTAGACGGGGTTTTCGCCTCGCTTTAGAAGGTCGATGACGCGGTCGCGGATCACCTGCCAGCCAGCCTCGGAATTCACGCTGAAGTCAACAGCGGCCAGCGGGCTGATGAAGTCCATTCCTCCCTCCACGTACGCCACCAGGCTGCACGCCGACATGTCGCCGCGACCGTACCTCTCCTTGAGTTTTTCCGGGCAGCTCATCGCCTCCTGTAGGCTTGCGTACATCCGGACCGGCGGCATCTCCATGACAAAGGGATTGGTGGTAGGGAAAGAATGATGGTCGAAAACGTCATTCATTGGACCATTGGGCTCGGAGTCGACATTCGCCACACTCATCAATGTTTTCTTCGTTGGTGATGGCTTGTTCCACGGTACTTGGTAAGAGTTACCGTTGTAGATCATCACATACGCCTTCGACTCGGACGACTTAACGTCATCGGCCGTGTCTGCATCAAGCGCGCGCTCCATACACGCAAGACTGTCAAGGCCCTCTGTTGTCAGCGCGCGTCGGCGCCGAGGCATGGGGCTTTGGGGGCCCGTCGGCGCCCGGTCTTTTTCGGCGCCGAACATGTGAAATTCCTCTGTGTTATCATCACGCTCGAACGAGGTATTAAACATTGTGGTGACGACCTTCTTTGTAAATTGTGTGTTTCGTTTGCTATTGGTATGTATGGTCGATAGTATTGCGGCGCCGATGGTATTTGACCGCGCGTCGGCGCCGGTCGTCAATAGAGACAAACAAATATTAGTGCCACTTTAGATATTACTAAGATGAGCACAAACATAAGAAAACCCTCCTTCTTAGTCTAGTGGTTAGGATAATCGACTTTCACTCGATCGACGGGGGTTCGAATCCCCCAGGAGGAAAAATCACGCCTTGTTAGCTCAGTGGATTCAGAGCTCTGGACTTCTAATCCAGCGGTCGTGGGTTCGAATCCCACACAAGGCATTGAACGGATACGTGACCATAGAATCAAATGAAACAGTACACATTTGGTGTAAAGCTATCACGTTTTCGTTTGGGGCCGAAATCCACCGAACATCCATACAACAAGGACGCCAGCACAGCGTCTTCAGTCGGGCAATACCCGTAAGTCGGCATTTTCCGCTCCATCACATGTTTCAGTTTGTACGCATTGATTGGTCTTTCATTGATTTCTGCACGATCATGTAGGTCATATAGAGCCTCAAACGCCTCTTGTACCATTTTCACGTCTGACGTAACGCAATGTCTTTCAAAGTAGTCGATCTTCTTTGTTTTGAGCCACGCGTGCAAAGAATCCAAGAATTCGGCGTCTATTGGTAAGCCATACTTACAAATCCCGAAATTGAAATATATGTTTCGCTCTGTAAACCCTGGAAAACACACAGCGCGTTTGGGGGGGCGTCGTGGCATCACCCACTCTTCAAAAAACCACCCGCCTCCCGCGCGCGCAACATAGCGAACCATACTCGTAGTCGGCTTGGATGGCCTCGAGTATTGCTGCCGTTATGTGTGACTCTTTCAGTGGAAGCTATTACTAAATCGTTTCTGTGCGGCATTACCCATACGCGCGTTGTAAATGTCACTTTCGTAAGGTGTTCGTATGTAAAAACCATCGATACGTGAACGATTTGTCGATTGAATGACCAGTTGACATGGTTCTTTATGAATAATACTGAAACTCGTCGAGTCGGTCACGCGTAGATTGTGACGGATTGCGGTGTGAATCAGAGGAAATGGTGTCTCCTTCCATGACCAGTATCCTCTGATCGACGTGCACTCGCAGTTGATGCACGACAGCATCAAATCCGACGGATTAGGACTCCGTAAATATTCCAGATGTGCAATGTAGGACGGTCGGTCGAGTTGCTTGGTCACCGAGGTAACATCGATGGTGAGTGCACCAGATTGCTCGTCTCCTACCCAACCCCATTTTTCGATTGGTGGGTGTCCTTGGTTGATTAATTCCCAACGACTGTCCACATTTTTGACATACGGAAGTCTTCGTGCGTCTGGTATACAAATTTCTGTGTCTTCGGATTTTGTATTTATCATCGAATATTCAGGTTTGAAATGTAGAAACGTGTTGACTTCTTTCGCAATCAAAAGATGGCCCTTGTTGTTGGGATGCACGCCATCGGAGGCATAAAAATGTTTAGATGTGTTGATACGTAGAACCGTTGCATTTGGAAGTTGTGACATGTATTGCAATACAGTTGCACCCGCCCACCCGACGAGACCAACCGGTACTCTTGTACCGGTGGCGATTGCAACGAGTTTTGTCATTGCAACGAATTCGAATTTATCCCATATATTAGGAGCAAGGTCGATGACAATGGCACTGATATTGTAGTTGAAATGACTGTTCTTACAATGCAAAAAATGAGACGGCCCGACTGCATTTTTATATCTTAGAATTGTAGAGTGAGTACGGCCCAACAAAGCTGGCCATGCGTGGGCTTGATTGGTCGCACCACTACCCGCCGTGATGCTACCTCCTATGCAAAGGACGCGGTGGTGCATAGGGCGTTTGTCGAGTTTTGTGGTCGTAGTCTAATACAGACAACAACGGTAATAGCGCGACCAACCGCCTCCCGCGCGCGCAACATAGCGATAACCCTCCTAGAGCACCTCGCCGCTCACGCTCGTCAGAGTCGAGGCGTTGCCCACAGTTTTCTGTCTCTTTCCAAAGTCATCACCAACTTGTTTGGGATCGTTCGACGAGCTCGGGTCCGAGAATCGCGCACGCTTCGAAAGTCCATACCAAGGACATGAGAGCAGCAAATTCTTCATATCTGCACAGTCTGGTTGTTTATCGTAGACGGAAATTGCATACATGTTCGGCGCACCACAGCGCTCCACTTCAACACCAACCCAATATTTTCGAATAAGTTTTAGCCACGTTGGATGTTCCTTGAAGTGCTCCTGAAGGTTCTTTTTTTTGATGACTTCCTCGGTGCAGTGATGGATAGAAAATTGGACTTGTGTCGGGATGTCACCCTCCAAGGCCATGCCGCGTGTCTTTATGATTTCATCGCGCAAGGGCTCGAGTTTTAACGGATTTGCTGTCACGTCCGGTTTGCCATCCTTCAATTTCCATTTCGGAAAGCCATATGTGGAATTTTCGCCAAACTTCCACACCGGAAACTCCTTCAACTTCTTCCAGTCGCCGTCGATATTTGCAATCATTTGCGGCGCCGACGAGATTGTGTATGTTGTGTAGGAAAGTGAATTCGGTGGGCCTGTGTGTTGACTCTGTATCAACGTGTAAAGTGTGTTTAATCTTTAAGCTGACTCTCGTAGACGACTCTGCGGCGCCGACTACTGTGCGGCGCCGACTACTGTGCGGCGCCGACTACAGTCCGGCGCCGACTCTTAATCACAGACATGAATTCACGAGCTTTGCTACGGTGGGGTCCGAAGCCGCCTGGATGGCCGCCTTGGCAAAGGCGTATGACGCAGATGGAAGTTGTTCAGACTCCGCGGTCGAAGCCGCTTCCATCTGGAAGAACTGCGAAAAGCCAAACTCTCCTCTGCTGCGAATGTCTGCGGAATGTGGCTTTTCGATTGACGTGTACAGTGCTTTGCCGAGTAGGGCATTTGTGTCCCAAGCTGACTTCTGCATCTCCGCTCCGTTGATCTTGTTCTTGCGTGTGCCGTAGGCCGGTTCGTCGCCTTCAGTCTGGGTGGGCGAAATGCTCTTGTCTGTGCGCTCTCTACCGTCGGCCTCGAGGATGGTCGGGTCGCTGGAGACGCGAAGTGCCATACCACCGCTGTTGAGGGCAACGTTGCACTCGACGCCTTTGAGGTGCGAACCCAGCATCTCCGCGAGTATCTGTCTGTACGAGTGCGGCTTGATGCCGACGAGGGCTCCTCGCTGCACGACACCATGGTCCTCGTCTCCGACAAAGACGGGGTCGATGTGGTGGCGGGAGATGTGGGCAGGCGACATGGCGTCCGCGGCCGGAGAACCGTCTGGTGGACGGGCGATGCCGTCGCGAGAATGCACCAACCACACTGCACGCACGGCCGTCTCAAAGCTCGCCCGAAACTGCTCGATCAACTCGGGGCTCGTCTTGTGCGAACCCTTGTGCGTAAGGATGAGAGTCAAGAAGGGCGCAAGGCCTGCCCTCCACGCGCACCGGCTGCAGTCTTTGCGGCTGAACGCGGACCAGAAGTCATAGGCGTTGCTCCACTCCTCCTTGCTGACAAGGTTAGACAGTCGGAAGCGCAGCGTGGGACCACCGGGCTTGTGTAGCTCTTGCTGCACAAGCGGCACTGCCTTGGCAAACGCGGGCAATAGTGCCAGCTGGCCGACCACGGTGCACGACGGGTACAGGCAATTTATCAGGAGGACGGCGTCCGCCGCCCACGCACCCTCGTAGTTCTCTCCGTTGCTCCCGCTGCCGTTGATCCCGCCGTCGCCCATGACGAAGCGGTCAATGCACGCGCCCAGCCACGAGATGCAGTCAGCTGGGGTAGCATCGGCGTTTTGTGGCTTGAGAGACGCTTCCGCGATCAGCGCGAGTGTGTTGCAAACGTTGAAAAATGTATCCGCTTCTTCGTATGCTGTTGCAAACGGACAGTCTCCAGACGACACTTGGCAAGGGCGTCGGAAGAGAGGCTCGCGCACAAGAGCGTATGCTTCTGGGGTGGAGTCGACGAGGTAGGCCCGTCCGGTGTGCACTCCTGTCTCGAGCTCGTCCCGAAAGCAGGTCCGCAGCGACGCGTCTGCCGTCGGCTCGAGGTCGGGGCGCAATGCCTGTGACCAAGCCGAGAAAGGCAGGCACATTATGCTGTCCACAAAGTCGCTGTTATCGCGGTCGCATATCTTGCGCGCGGTCTCGATGAAGTCACAGTATGGATTCAGCGCGCTGTGGATGCGAGGAATGTAGTTGTGCGGTATACCGCGGGTGGCGGGTGGCGTTGAACTGTAGTACTTGACGCGCTTGGGATTGGGCACCAGGGCGTTGCATGCGCGCTTGCGCTCGTTGTCCGGCTTAGCAAAAACGACCCAGTGGGACTTGGCAAACTCGACGGTGAGTTCATCCGCGGTCTCCTCGGAGATGTGACAATTTCCTGTCCGTGCACAGGAAAGTCAGCAAAACATCAAGCTACGGTAAACACACACACACAATGACTCACTCACCGTGTTGCCGTTTGTCGCTGCGAAGGTTGTGAGCGTACAATCCGGGCATGGTAAAACCGGTGTCCACGCGGCACCCGTAAGTGCCGGAGTAAAAAGAGCCATCAAAGGAACGCTGGATGTTGTTGAGGCCGGCGACGTAGCAGTCCATGGGCGAGAGCAGTAACAGCTTGTTTACGTCGGGTACCTGTTGAGAAGCAGGCCGTGTCAGTGCCAATTCGCAGACTTCAACACTAAGTGTTCGAACGAATGTGCACACCGAGATCTTCTTGCTGCTCGCGATAGCCGCGTTGGCATAGCCTGCGGTGAGAGCTGCACCTACGTGGCCTATGAAGGACGCCTGTGACGCGGCGACGAACAACGCAGCTCGAGACTGTGTAACGTAGTCGATCTTGCTAGTTGGGTACACGTGCGTGCGCATCGCCGCAATGACCTCTGGGATTCTCGCGGCGCAATCGCCGCAAACGTGGATACCCATTGCGACTTTGGCGTCTCCGAGCGCGCTGTTCCCAGTTCGGCGAATTGGGTCGACTCGCTCAATCTCAAAGTCAGTAATTGTCAGCAGAGGAAGTGGTTCGCTTGACATTATGCCTGGGACGTCCTTCGACAGCTCCGCCGCGCACGAGAATCCAAAATGTTTGAGACATGGGTTGTTTTTGCGAGTCTTTTCAGACATCCAACGACGAAGCGCCTCGTTTGCGCCTATGCCCACCGACAAGGCCGATGCGGGGGTGCAGATGGGCTCAGAACGCGCCGATGAGTTCTTGGAGACGCCCATAAGCATAGGAAATCGCTCGTTGTGCGGTAGTCTGGTTGAAGATACACGCGAGTGCAGATCCTTCGTCTCGTTGACCATCTCACTGGCGGCGCGCTCGTGCGTCGAGTTCATGCACATGTACGACACGATGCTGATGAAGCTCCGAGCCGTTCCGGCAGCGTCTGTTGGCATTGCTACGTCCATCTCAGCGTCGACGAAGCCAGGTATTGTGCTCGAAAGCAACACCCCACGGCGCATCTCATACATCCGCTCGAACACCGCTGGGAGAATGGCGGTGTTCTCATCACGGGGCATGAACTTGCGCACGGCTTGGCTCCACGCAATCGAGATGCCAATGTTCCTGCAAGGCCGGACGGCCTTGCACGCAAAGACACACGCATGCACGGCAGTGCTCGCCCCTTCCTTATCTATTCGTTCAAAGCCACACGCGGTCTTGTACGAACCGTCGTAGTTCTCCCGCGCGCGCAGCATGACGATGCCCGGAATATCCTCTTGTCGTCGTCCTACGAAGGACACCAACGCCTGTGCACTCTTCACGGCATTCTTGAGACTGACCTGCTGCAAAAGAGGGTTGTCGGCGACGTCGGACCCCACCGCCTGGCGCGCAAGTGTCGAGAGGGCGGCATCACGAGCCGTGCGCTTGCTGTGTGCCGCAAGAGTGTGCAGCACGCTGACGTCTTCGCTCTGCAAGGCCTTGTGCCAGAACTCGATGAGAACATAAGTGTCCGACGTGCCAAAAGAGACTCCAGTGCGAGCGCTACGCTTGCGCTTCGGCTTCTCGGCGGCAGCGTTGTTGGAAGCATACATCACCGCTTCGCGTTTCCCTTTCTTTGTTTCGGGACCGAGGCGCTGCCGTGTGCGGCGGCGAATTTCTTCACCACCGTACCGTTCAAATGCGATTGCACTCTGAACATCGATGTCTGTCAGACCACTTGATCGGAGAATGTCGCGTCCGCGCGGGTGGCTGCACAAATAGACCACGAGAATCCAAGAGCACCATACTGCGTCAAGAGACGCCTGGCCGAGTATGGATCGGCAAATGTCTAGGAACTTGTGGTTATGTGTACCCATGACGTTGCTGATCGCGTAACTGTCAACTTCAGATTTTGCCAACTCGATGGCAACTGACAGCACTGACACTGAAGTGATCTTGACGGGCGTGCTGTTGTACACCAATCGCACTGTCGATGTTATGCCGAACAGCACGTCGTCTTCTATTGTTGAAGTGTCGGCGAGCGCAAGTGCACAAGAATTGACTGCATTAGACGCAAGCGGGTTGACCACGAAGACCTTGTCGCTGCGCAGCAGATATTTGCATTCTGCTATGGAAAGCGACGCGGCGACGACCTGGGCGGAGGCGGCTTGCCCTAAAGATTTGCAGTTGATGCGCCTGCGCACACAAGGCAACGGTTTGCTAAGAGTATTGCAAAAAGGGGGGGGGCGCTTGCAGTGGAAGTCCGGGCAGAGCCCAGAGTTTGTGTGGCGCGTACGTTGTTTGATTTGCAGCCCCTGTGGCACACAAACACACGTGGAGAATTTAAAGACATGTCGTTTGTGCACGAGAGCTGTTTGTGTATACCTTGTGTCTTCTTTCGCCCTAAGACGCTCGAATTTACTGCGTTCGACTTTAAAGACGATTCGGCAAGTCGGTCGTACAGCATCGGGGCGGTGAAGCCACCGAGGAGAAATGCTGGCTCTGTGTTGTGCGTGTCGACATCTTTGGCTTTGATTGAAGCAATGTGGTTCATTTTGTTCTGGTCTTTAGCACTCGTGCGCACGCCCGGTCCTTTTCCACCGCTGCCCAGATTCACTTTGTGAGAACGGAAAGCCTGCGAATCGCGTGGTGCACGTTCTAGGCCCTTTGACCGGATTTCCTTGAAGCGATCGACGACAAGTTGGTAGGCAATTTCATTGGCGGCGTTGCTTGGATTCTTTGGCCGCGCCATTCTCGAAGCGCGCGGAAAACACGACTTGACGATTTTGGTTTCCTTTCTAGACTCTTTTGACTGCACTGGCGCAGAATCTTGTGTACTTAAGCTCGTCGAATATGCCAAGCTTGGGCTCGGCGGCGGGTCTGAACGCAACCCATTTGCGTGCCGCGGGTCGAGCGACGGCGAGTCGGCCGATGCGCACGATCTCGTCAACATCAGAATTTACTTTACTTGTGACGTGCACATTGAGATGCGCATTGAATATATAGCCATGGACGTCGGAAAAGGAAGTCGGCGCCGGTTAATACTGAAATGGAAAAGCTGTCATGTCTCAAGCTTTTGGTTACGGTGGTCTCTGAAAGAATACACACACCCTCACACCCGCAAGTGTCTTCTCTTACTTGAGTTGAATCCGTCGCGCAATGAATGCCTCAAACGCACCAAACGCCCAACGAGGCCAGGTGTAAGTCGGGTAATAGGTTCGGAGGTTCAATGGCATTGGCCTACAGAGCAGATCGGCGACTTGCTTATCGTCGTAATCGTAAATCTTTCCCCAATTTCCCCAGAAAATCCGGGTTCTAATGGTGTCGGCGTCTTCATCGCAGCTGCGCACAATCGTGGTCATGATGTTGGGGTTGTTGCGACAAAACGAGCACAGGTACAAAGTATCTTGGATGAACTTCAACTCTTCGTAGGGTGTAGAAAAGTCGAAGCGCAACTCTGTATACGAGCCATTGCAGCTGTATTCACTCTTCTTCTTGTCAGAAATCCAACTTGCTGGAGGTATGTCGACTAAATGAATCGATCCCTCGCTTGGTCCTGTCATGGAGATTGACGTCTTGAAGAGCTTTGCCATCTCGTCGAGAACAACAATGAGGTCGCAAACTGTAAAGTTTTTAGCTTGAGCAAGGCCACTCAGCGAGCGAGGAACACTTTTCAGCGGGTCGGGTGGTACTGGAAACACGTTAGTTTCCAAAGCATCCCTAGAGAGCAGCGCGTCGGGTGGTACTACCCGAGAGCGCTTTGACATTGTAAGCTTTTGGTTGCTGGTGGTCTCTGTACGGGAACGTGCGGGCGAAGGACTAGCGAGGATATTTCAAGTTTTAGTTTTGCCATGTCTGCGGACAACGTGCGCACGCTCTACAGTTCTGCACAATTTTACAGGGAAATGTCAGTTTTAGATGAACCGTTCGTACCACGCAATTCGAAGCCTCTTTCCCGCACACACCGCTTTCATCATCTACTTCATGCTACACGTTTTTGCTTTAAAACTTTGTGCTTTGACACGCAATGCCGTTTTTCTGGACGTCTTCCAGTGTTTTTCGTAGGCCATCTTTTGTTCCTTTGTTGCAGCGTTTTCAAAAACCGAGTACGCAGGGTCGAAACCGCAGCCAAGAACTGAACACGCGCCGTTTGTGCAGAGCTTTCTATGCACGTAAAGCCGACACGCGTGCTGCTTTTGCGCCGTGCCGCCAGCCTTGTAACCTTCGCCGTCGACCAGTAGCTGCTTGAAATGAGGCTCCGGTTGAAGATTGGCAAGACGCATGCCTTCGTAGCAATGCATTGGCATGTCGATATACATGCGCGTCAGCATCTTGTTCTTTGAATCATAGAGAGTCACGCGATCAGACGGACTAACGCCGACTGGAACACACATGCAATTGATAGGTTCCGCGATGGCGCGGCAGACGCTGTTTTGCACATTGTTGCGCGTAACGCCTATGTCGGACCTGCGGCGCTTTGTAATTAGCTTAAACCTCGAGAAGAGCGACTTGTTCACGTCTTTCACGTTCTCGTCTACAGGAAGCTTGCGCTTTTTCGTGCCGTTTGCGACACCATGGGCGCTGGTATCGAGCAGGTTCGGCGTCGCCAGTGGAGAAGTCCACTCACTTATGTCGAACCCGTTTTTCAGACTTTGGCGAAAGCGTTCAAGCAGCTTCAGCGTGGGTGAGTCAGCACGTGATTGGACGTCGCGCATGTCGAGAGATATCTCATTCGACGCAGTCAAACGAATCACCGGCTTGCTGTTAAGCATTTCCTGCATCGCATTGCTCAGAGCGACACGTTCCGACCACACCACACCCGGAGCGTCGGCGCCGGTGGCGTGGGTCGGAGTGCAACACGCGCCTCGGATCTCACTACTCATAGGCTCGTGTTTTGTGTTGTCATTTGCTGCCCACCATCTGACACATTAAAATACAGTCGCACCTCTATTTTTTCGGCGCCACAATTTAATTTCGGCGCCGGCAACGTTGCCAACCGTATATTTTTAAAGTCAACGACTTTAGACAAACGCGCGAACTGCGCGCAGTGATGCAAACCTCGCTTGCAAAGTTTTTTCAAAAAGATTCTGATTCAGTCTCAGCGAACGTAGAAGCATCCAAGCCGAAAGAAACAGATACTCTACAAGTCGACGACGTGCAAGAATTTGTGGACTTCTTTCTCTCCAAAGCAAGCTCTCCACTTATCCGTGGAAATCCTCTGAAAAGCCGACGCATCGCGGTCTTCGGTGAGCGCTATTACTGGGGCAAGGATGTCACCTTCCCAATCAACACATTGCCACTTTCATTCCGCAAATGGTGTGTAACTCACAAGTATACCGGCTTCAACTCTGTGCTAGTTAACGTGTACGACGACAAATCATCCAACATCGCGTGGCACATGGATGCGACCGAATCGATGCAAAGCGGCAATGTCGTGAGTGTTTCCTTTGCCGCCCGCCGCGAACACAGAGAAAAACGACTTGCCAACTTCGAGTTCCGCTGGCCGGAGAAGAAAGACATAGCAA
>Ga0315315_10004815_pt1 | contig 12449 bp, 10 predicted proteins | sample M140m3416metaG_FD_203699 | JGI IMG/M metagenome (GOLD analysis project Ga0315315, IMG submission 203699) | Ammonia-oxidizing marine archaeal communities from Monterey Bay, California, United States - M1 40m 3416 | ecosystem: Environmental > Aquatic > Marine > Intertidal zone | place: USA...
TAATGCAACAATGATAAGTATTTACGTCACGTTAACCATTAATTACGAAACTAATAATTCATTTTCGTAGATACAGCAGTTTTTAGTAGGAAATTTAAGAAAAACCTTTTCAGCAGGAACTTCAATTTCACGTTTTACTTTTACCTTTATGGAACTACCCTCAAAGTTTGCAGAAATTAACTTATGATTTCCCCAATCATCAACACTTTCAATATTTGCCTGAACTGTGTTCTTACCAGCTGATTTCGTTAATTGAACATATTCGGAACGAATACCTAATTTAAGATTTCCATCCTTAACAGATTTTAAATCAGTTTCAGTGGATATTTTAGCACTCCCAAATTTTATTGTGTGGGCATCAACCACATTGCATTCAAAAAGGTTCATAGCAGGAGCACCTATAAAATATCCAACAAATGTTGTTTTAGGTCGGTCAAACAGTTCTGCAGGTGAACCAACTTGAACAATTTCACCCTCGTCCATCACAATTATATTTTCTGCGAATGTCATTGCTTCATTTTGATCATGCGTAACATAAATAAGCGTAGATTGATATTTCTGGTTTATTTCTTTTAATTTACGACGCAATCTAAATTTTAAGTCAGGATCAATAACAGTCAAAGGTTCATCCATTAAAATAGCAGCAACATTATCACGAACTAATCCTCGACCAAGTGATATTAATTGTTTTTGATCTGCAGTTAATTTTCGAGCAGATTGTGATAGTAACCCTTCTAAACTCAGTGCTTCAGCTACTTCATTAACTTTAGATTGAATGAATGCTTTATCATATCCTCTGCATACAAGTGGAAATGCTAAATTATCATACACAGTCATTGTTCCATAAATGACTGGAAACTGAAAAACTTGAGCAATATTTCTATCTGAAGTTGTTTCTTCTGTAACGTCGACACCATCAAAAAGTAATCGACCTTCAGAGGGTTTCACAATACCTGACATAATATTTAACATGGTTGATTTCCCGCAACCAGATGGACCAAGAATTGCATAGCGCCCACCATCAACCCATGTCATGTCAAATGGCTTTAAAGCATACTTACTATCAACAGAATTTGGGTTATAAGAATGTGCAATGTTTTGAAGTTTTATTTGTGCCATTATTTTGTCCCGCTGTATGGTGATGACATTAGAATTCCATCGGATCCAAATGCATAAAGTTTTTCTATATCAAAACTAACTTTAACAGTTTCGCCAATATCAAAATTTTTCACTGCATCTAATAATCCAACTACGTGTATCTGGTCATTATTAAGGTGAAGAAATGTTTCTGATCCACTTATTTCAGCTAATTCAATTTGGAATGGAAATCCTGATTTATCAATTGTAACCCCAGAAGCTCTAATACCAAACGAATATTTTCCATCAGGAAGATCTTTAAAATGTTTCGGTAAGTTAAGTATAACTTCGTTATTAAAGGTTATTTTTTTTCCACTAATTTCTCCATCAACCAAATTCATAGCAGGATCGTTTGTAATTTCCGCTACCTTAGTTGTTGCTGGATTTTCATAGATTTCTTTAGCACTACCCTGTTGAAGTATTTTACCCTCATCCATGACGATGACTTCACCACCTAGCTGCATGGCTTCAATAGGATCGGTTGTAGAATAGATTAATATTGCTTCTTCTGATGCCTTAGAACTGAAGATCTTTTTAAACTCTTCTCTCAATTGCTCTCGAAGCTTGTAATCTAGATTAACCAACGGCTCATCTAGTAGTAAAATATTTGCGTTTTTCACAAGAGATCTTGCAAGTGCAACACGTTGTTGTTGTCCCCCTGATAAAGCTTGTATCTTTCGCCCTTCAAAACCTTCCAAGCCAACTTGCTCAATAGCTTGTTGCACACGATTTTTTATCTCTGCCAGATCAACTTTTCTTTGCTTTAGTGGGAACGCAATATTTTCAAAAACATTAAGGTGAGGGTAATTTATAAATTGCTGGTAAACCATTGCAACTTGACGCTTCCAAACAGGAATAACATCAAAGTTATTTCCATTAAATGAAAGTGTGCCGCTATCTTGAGCAATTAAGCCAGCAATCGTTTTCAATAATGTAGTTTTACCAGATAACGTTCTACCAATGATTGTGTAAATCTTACCAGGTGACATTTCAAAAGAAATATCATTGAGAAAGAATTCTTCTTTACCTTTGGTCGTTAAATTTGATGCTATCAGTGTCATTTATTTCAAGGCTCCTGATAAATTACCTTTTGATAAATATCGTTCAACAATAAATGCCACGACAATCAAAGGTGCTACTGATACTAATGCAGCCGCTGATAGGCTCCACCATGGTGTTATTGATGAATTTAGTGAAACAATAGCAACTGGAAGAAGCTGCACTTCAGTAAATGTCAAAATGAATGCAAAGAAAAAGTCTGTCCATCCAAAAATCATGCAAAACAGCCCGGCAACAACCATTCCTGGTATGGAATTTGGCAATACAACTTTTATGAAAGCCTGAATTGGGTTGCATCCATCAATCAACGCAGTTTCGTCTATTTCGACAGGTACTTTGTTAAAGAAATCAACCATAATCCACACAGCTATTGGCATCAAGAGAACAACGTAAACCATTACCAAACCAAGGAGGGTATCCAGTAAACCTAATTTACCCAACATAATAAAAAATGGTATGGCTAAGACAACTGGGGGCATAATTCGCTGTGATATAAAAAAGAAAGTTATATCATCATTTTTTACAAACCCTGCTTTAAAAGTGAATCTAGACAATGCATAAGCAGCTAACGTTCCCAATAGAATGCTAAGAAAACTTGCTAAAGAAGTGACGAAAATACTGTTTAAATACGGCTCAACAATATTTACACCGCCTTGAGCTGGGGATCGCAATAAAACTCTCCAACCCTCAAGTGTTGGTTCGAAATCGACCCAAGGTATATATGTAGCCCCACTTGTTACAGAGTTAAAATCTTTAAATGATGTAGAAAGTGCCCAGAGAAATGGAGCTATGACGAACATCGACCATAATGTCACTGCAGTGTATTTGAGTGTTACGTAGAAAGTACCCATTTTTTAATTCCTTATCATCAATTTAACTAACATTTTAGCTATGATAGTCAGACTAATAATCATTATAATTAAATAAGTTAGAGATAGGGCTGCGGAATAACCAAATTGGAATTCACGCAAACCTTTTATAAAAATGTAAAAGCTTGATGTTTCTGAAGATGTTCCAGGGCCACCAGAGGTTAACACATATACTGTATCCATGATCTTTGACGCCTCAATAAGCCTAATTATTATCGCGCCTATTGAAATTGGCGCCATCAATGGAAAAGTTACGTATACGAATTTTCTAATTGGGCCAGCACCATCAATTGAGGCCGCTAAGAAAGGCTCTTTTGGCAATGACAGTAAGCCAGCTAAGAGTAGTAAAAACATAAATGGTGTCCATTGCCATACTTCAACAATTATAACTGTTACCTTAGATAATGCTTCGCTGCTCAACCAGAGTGGTGTTACTCCAAAAAGACTAAAAAAATCATTCACTGGGCCTAAAGATTCATGAAAAACTGTTTTCCAGATAACAGTCATAATAACCGGAGTTGTCATCATAGGTATTAAAAAGAGAACTCGGAAAAATCTTTGAAATTTAATTTCTTTCCAAACCATATGAGCCAATGCAAAACCTATAGTATATTGCAAAAAAACCGTAATTACTGACATGAAGCTTAATCTTTGGAAAGATTCCCAAAATCTAGGATCATCAGTAAATAACCTTGTGTAATTTTCTAGACCAATAAAATCCAATCCTGGGAAAAAGCTATCCCAACTTGAAAGACTCAATCTCACAGTAAATCCAATTGGAAAGATTAGTATTCCTAACAATACGATAAAGCCGGGAAGTAAAAACAGATATTTATGTTTAAAGTTCATGATTTTTTTCCGTTTTAAAAGGAACGCCCCAAAATAATTTAAGGGGCGTTCAGTTATTTAATTAAGTTTTATTTTGAATTTATTACAGATTGTCTTCTAAAGCTACACCTATAGCATATGCTTCTCTGATTGTATCTGCACCTATACGCTTAACAATTTTCTTCCAGTCAGCAGCTGCTTCATCAAGAGCTTCTTGTGGAGATAACTGTCCAGCTAAAGCTTTAGATGTTGCTGTAGCTATAGCAGAGTTAAATTGGAAAACACCTGGGACACGTAGTGGGAACACACGGTTTGTACTACCCTCTTCCATTTCCATTAGTGTATCAGCATATTGTTTCGCAATTTCTGGATCCCAACCTTGACGCTCTACATAAAGCTCAGGTACGAAATCTGATTTCTTGAATGGGTTAACACCAAATCGGCCAATAGCTATATCAGCTTGGTGGTTAGCATCATTTGCAAAGAAGCATAAGTAATCAAAAGCTACGTCTTGATTCTTGCTTGCTTTTGCAACTGCAGCAGTCCAACCCCATACAATGTATGGTGCTTGGTTGTACTCATTCTCCCATGCACCGCTAGAACGGTTCCAAACACGATCTGAACCTGGTAGTGGAGCAGCGCCAACTTTATTTTTAATTGGGCTATCATCTTGCATAGCGGCTACGAAAGCATCATCCCATGAGAAGCTAAATAATGTTTGTCCGCCTCCAAAAGAATTAATTTCATCACCCAAACCAAAGTTAATTCCACCTGGTGGAACATATTTGGTTGCTTCGACCCAATCGGTTAATGCTTCAACAAAACCTGGACCATTAATTAATGGCTCCATTGATTCTAGATCAAAGAAGTATCCACCTGGTACTCTTGGGTTCTTTGCATATGCTACTGAACGACTAAAGAATGCTGCAAACATTAGGTCATCTTTTTTCATAACTTCTGCTGAACCATACTCTAGTTCGCCATCGTTATCCCAATCCCAACCATTGAAGAAGCTGGCCATCTCTCCATACTCTTTCCAAGTTTGAGGAATACGTAATTCATTGCCAGTTTCAGCTTTATATTTTGCTTGGTACTCTGGATTATCAATCACGTCTTTTCTATATTTTAGATAATGACGATCACCATCAATTGGGAATTGGATCATCTCACCATCCCATGAGTTTACATCAATGTGACTTTGCGTAACATCTTGCATTTGACGCATGTTCACATATTTGGCTGGTACTGGCTGTAAGTACTGCTTCCAATCTCTAATGAAGTTTGAGAAACCAAATACAATATCATAAGGTGCTTGGCCTGCTTGGAATGGAACCATAGCTTTTGAGTACAAATCACCAGCTGGTGTGTGAATAACATTCACTTCAGCACCTGTTAATTTGCTAAATTGCTCAGCATGTAATGCTGTTGGCTCACCAATAACAGGAACAGCATGCGTATTGATTGTTAATTTCTGTCCTGAATAATCTTTCTTTGACATTGATTCATAAGAACACTCACCGGCGATATCACCTGTATTCTTAATATGTGGAAACTGATCGCTCCACTTGTCAGCTTGAGCAGCTACAGCAAGTAAACTTGCAGTCACCGTCAATGTACTGATTTTAATCATCTTCTTCATACTTTTTTCCTCCCAGATTTTAGTATTTCTTTGATTATGGTATTAGGACAGCACGTCCTTTTACTTTTCCATTATTTAAATCCTGCAAAGCTTGGTTCGCATTTGCCAGACTATATTCCTGTGTTGATAAGTGAACTTTTCCCCTATCAGCCAGAGACATTAGTTCCGTTAGCTCCGCCCATGTTCCGACTAGATTTCCAACGATATTTTTTTCAGTTGTAATCATTTCAAAGGCACTGACATTTATATCTTCGCCATACCCAACTACATAATAAGTTCCCATATTACGTGTCATAGCTAAACCTTTTGCAGTCGTTCCACGTTCTGCAACGAAATCCATAACAGCTTCAGCACCTAAGCCTTTTGTGAGTTCCATAACTCTCTGAACTTCATTGCCATCTGCTTTCACCAGTTCATCAGCACCACATTCATCAGCCAAGGCCAAAGATGTGTCGGAAGGGTCAATTACAATTATATCTGCCGCACACATTGCTCTTAAAACTTGGATTGCAATATGGCCTAATCCACCAGAACCAATTATGACACATTTTTCACCAGGCAGCAGATGGCGCGATGCTTTTTTTGCAGCTCTATATGCCGTAAGCCCTGCATCAGAATAGGCGGCAACTTCTTTTGGAGCTAACGCTTGTGGTAATTTAACAATGTTCCGCACACTAGTTTTTAATGCTTCTGCATAGCCACCATCACAGTCTACGCCTGGAAATGCAGAACCTTCTCCGTGCATATCATGTCCTCGGCGACATGCTAAACATGTTCCACCAGTAATGTGAGGGTGCACGATTACTGGATCACCTTTTTTTAAACCTTCAACTTCTGATCCAACTTCTTCTATCCAACCAGCATTTTCATGACCCATTATCAAAGGAAGTAATTCATTTCCCGTTGGGTCAACTGCTTCTCTCCAGACACCTTCAATAATATGCAGATCAGTACGACAAACACCTGCACCACCAATTCGAACAATTACATCGTTTGACTTTTCTATTTTAGGATCAGGTACATCTTGCATATCGACCCACGAAGATGCAGTTAAGTCATCGTCGTATTTATTCAGCACTTGAGCTTTCATATTTCACCTATTTATATTCTATTTTGCTAAAATTATAAGCAACTTTTATTATGAACAACTTCTATAACTGTACAATTTTGGTCAATGTTGATGAAAATATGTTCACTTTTTGAACACTTGCCGGATTTGTTTCTAAACGCTAGTTTATATATTCACTTTAAGTGGAGTATTAATCATGAATGAAAATGCTACATTACTAAATCAGAATGGCATGAATACAGATTCATTGCCTAATGACATATCAAGTGAAGAAAATGCTATCCAAAATAGTTGGAATAGATGTAGAGATGTAGGCTTATCTCCCTCTGGTAAACCTGTTGATGCCGTAACCTCCGACATTGATCTTTCAATTATTCAGGAAAAAAACCAACGAATTCGCCAATTCGTTTTGCCAGAACTTCAATTATTATATAATCAAATTGCGGGCACTAATTTTATGGTCGCTTATGCCGATACTAGCGGAATTGTATTAGATGCATTTCTTGATGAAGAATTCAAACGAAGTGATGCTGGAAAAGCCGTTATACCAGGTTCAATTTGGACTGAAGATAATCGTGGGACAAATGCATTAGGATTAGCTCTACACAGTGGCAAACCTCAAATTGTTGCCGGAAAAGATCATTTCTTTAGAAAATTGGGTAACTTATCCTGTTTTGCGGCTCCCATTTATGGTCAAAATGACGAAATACTGGGTGTCATAGATGCAACATCTGATGCTGCGTCACGACAAGAGCACACTTTGGCATTAGTAAAACTTGCAAGTAAAAATGTTGAAAATAGATTATTTACAGAACAATTTAGTGATTCATTAATCTTAGTTTTTCATGCTCGCCATGAATATTTATCCACAACTAGTGCAGCTCTTTTAGCAGTTGATGAGCATGGGTTTATTGATGGTGCAAATATTAATGCAAAGATTATGCTAAACGGTCTAAATTTATATAATAAGCAACATTTTGGAGACATTTTTTCGGTTCCATTTTCTGCGGTTATTAATAGGCTTAATTCAGATCAAATAATTAGAATTCAAGACGCAATGGGTTCAGAAGTCTTTATGTCCATGAAGGATAATACAACAAAAAAAATAGTAAATCTTTCTATCGGAACAAATTTATTAAAAACAATAGAAAATCATGGCACAAAAAAACTTCAAAAAAGTAAAAAACCCATAAAGCCAAATTATATCATGGAAGATCCCATACTTAAGAGACACATCTTAAATGCTGAAAATGCATTAAATCATGGTCTAGCAGTATTTATTGAGGGAAAACGTGGAACAGGAAAACATTCAACAGTTGTTGAACTAAATAGGCGCTTTTCAAAAAATAAACAACACCTAGAAATTGATTGTAGCCAACTAACATTAAATAATTATGAGAATATTCTTTTTGGAACATCTGGAAAGATTGGCTATTTCGAAAATGATGTTAATAGTCACCCAGTTGGAAAATTCACTCAGGCGATTGGTAAAATTATTAGCTTTAAGAATATAGAATCATTACCCACAGTTGTTCAAAATGCAATCACTGAAGTCATAGAGGCGCACCAAGAGCCAGATGCAAACAACAAATTTATTCCAGTAAATGGTTTTTTATTTTCGAGCAAAGAAGCGATGCAAGATTTGCAATTAAATCCTGATATTTCAGATGCGTTTTTAGAATCATTGATCGGCGCACAAATACAATTGCCATTACTTGAAGATAGAACTGACTTTGATAAAATTGTTTTTGAAATATTACGTCAAATTTCACCAGATCACACACTTTCAAAAACCGCCATGGAATCCCTTAAAGCCAGATCTTGGCCTGGAAACATAAGGCAACTTAGAAAAGTATTACGTGTTTTAATAGCAAATACAGAAGGTCAAGTTATACGCAACGCGGTGATACAAACAGACCAAAATTTATCAGGATCTGAAATCACACCATGTGAATGCTGCTCTCAGTCTTCTGTTAGAAAAGAAAGCTGCTTATTAGTTAAAAAGACTTGGCTAGAAACTGGCAAAAACGTAAGTTTAGTTGCAAGACGATTAGGTCTTTCAAGGACAACTGTTTATAAACACATAAAAGATATGTAATTCACAGCTAAGTTAAGACTATTTTCTAAAATGATAGTAATCAATAAATTTTATTGCCCCATGGACTGGAAGTAAGCGATTAAGTTTTCTCGATCAGCTTCTTTCTTTACCTTTACTCTCATCTTTGAACCTTTTACGAGCTTTTGACTATTTTCAAGCCATGCACCCATTAATTCAGTTGTCCACTGTGGATTTTCATTTGCAAAAGAAATAAGCTTTTTACTGTATTTGAACTTTTCATTTGTTGCGATGCCGCGGTTTAAAATATCATATAAATTCGGTCCACTTTTATTTTTACCACCATCGTCAATGCTATGGCAGCTGGCACATTTTTTAAAAGCTTTTTTACCTTTTGCGATATCCCCAGCAAATGCATTTTGAGATGCGAAAAGGCAAACTAATGTCGCTATTGATAAACTTTTCATTTGGCGCTCCAAGTTAATTTTCAAATATAATATTATTTTTAAATATTGTTTTTATAGAGAAAATCAATAGTCCAAATTGATTTAAATTAATTGTCCTAAAAAAGTATCTTTATACTTATCACGTAAAAGATTTTTTTGTACTTTGCCCATAGTATTACGTGGCAACTCATCGATTACAATTAGTTGTCTGGGATGTTTATATCTAGCTAATTGGCTTTTAATTATTTTTTCTATTTTATCAATTTTAGGTTCTGCAGATTTTTCTCGCACAAGTATACCTAAAGGTGTTTCTCCAAAATCAGGATGAGGCACCCCAATAACTGCACTTTCCAATACACCTTCTTGTTCATCTAATAAAAGTTCCAGTTCTTTGGGATATATATTCAAACCTCCGGAAATTATAAGGTCTTTATCGCGCCCAATAATTTGAACATATCCATCTTTATCCATTAGCCCAAGATCACCTGTAATGAAAAACCCATCTTCACGTAATTCTTCTTTCGTTTTTTCAGGCATATTCCAATAACCCACAAAAACATTTGGCCCCCTAACTTCTAAATGACCAATCTCACCTCTTGGTAATTCATTGCCTGTTTTAGGGTCAGTTATTTTTAATTCAACTCCAGGCAATGGAAATCCAACCGTTCCAGAACGCCTTTCTGCATTATATGGATTTGACGTACTCATATTTGTCTCAGTCATACCGTATCGTTCCAATATTCTAAAACCGGTACGTTCTTCGAAATTTACATGTGTTTCAGCCAATAGAGGTGCACTACCAGATATAAATAATCGCATCTTCTTACATAATTTCTTGTTAAATGTATCTTTTGATAAAAGCCGAGTATAAAAAGTTGGCACACCCATCAAAACAGTAGCTTTTGGTATATTATGTATCAGCTCATCAACATTAAACCGAGGCATCAATATGATCTTAGATCCAGAAATTAAACAAACATTAATTGCTACAAAGAGACCATGTGTATGAAAGATTGGTAAGGCATGCAAAAGATTGTCTTTGTTATTAAACTGCCAGTAATCAACCAGTGTTTTTGCATTCGATAATAGATTATTCTGTGTAAGCATTGCACCTTTAGATCTTCCTGTAGTTCCTGAGGTGTAGAGAAATGCAGCTAGATCATCTTCATTTGCTTCAACTGTTTCAAATATATTTTTTTGTTCCTTTGCAAGCTCAACGATACTTCCTGTTTCATCTTCATTAAGAGTAAATAATTCAATCTCAATATCTTGAAGTTTTAAACTTATTTCGGATAACTTTTCTTCATCACACACTAATAACTTAGAACCGCTATCTTTAATAAAATAATCTATTTCATTAGCTGTATAACCTGTGTTTAAAGGGAGAAAAACTATACCTGATTGTACACAAGCCGCATAAATACACAAAGCTGTCACAGATTTCTCAACCTGAATAGCTATTCTATCACCTTTCTTTAATCCCATAGATTTAAATACATTAGCTAAGCGTGATGCCATAGCAACAAAACCGCCATGAGTTATTATTTTGCCATCAGATGTTTCAATAAATGAGGTTTTTGCTCCAATATATTTACCAAACAAATTATCATATAATGGGTTACTCATGTTTTGGTCCTTATCAATCAATTTTTACTGCTGATTTACTTAAAGAAATTATTTCAGCAGATGCTGGAATTATATTTTCTGATACAAATTTTTCATGATTAATCCCAATGACACTCGGGTCGTATAAATAATTCACCATCATACCTTGAGATTGCTTTATACCTTTTTTGGATATATCTGCATTTTCATGAACTGCATGAACTTGGGCACCATTACCTAAATGAAATCGAGCAACTGGATCAAAAGGCAAACCATCATCTCTTTTTCCATTTAATAAATAAAATGCGGCTAAGTTTGAAAGGTTATTGCTTTCATCCTTATTCATTTTTGCACCTTCACTTTCTAGCCAACTTTGAAAAAGTGGAATAGGTGAAAGTGTTACAAATGTTTTCAAATTTCCAAATTCACTGGTTAAATCTTCAACAACCTGTTTTATTAAAAAATTCCCAAAAGAAATACCAGCCAATCCAGATTGGCAGTTTGATATAGAATAGAAAACAGCCGTATCTAAAGTAAAATTTTCATCTACAGTTTGTTCGTTATTTAAAAGATCCTGAATGGAGTTAGGTATGCCATATGTCAGTGCAACTTCGACAAAAATTAATGGCTCATCTGGCATTGATGGATGGAAAAATGCAAAGCATCTTCTATTATCTGGTTCTAGTCGCCCTTGTAGATCCTTCCAACTCTTTATCTCATGCACGGCTTCATATTGAATTATTTTTTCTAAAATATTTGCAGGGCTTTGCCAGCTTATTCTCTGCAGAACTAAAAAACCTCTATTAAACCAAGATGCAAATAAATGCTGGAAATCCAAATCAAGAGTAGCAAGTTTTGGATATTTTTTTACTAATTTTAATAAATCACAGCGCATTTCCACAAGTTTTTGTGTTGCCGCAGGGACTTGATTTAATTTTCTTATAAACTCTTGACGCTTTGGTTCTGCCGCAGACATATATGCGCTATAATTTATTTTGGTTTTATTTGCTTCATATGTATTTAACTTTATCCGTATATCATTTGGAACAATATCTAATTCCACGCACAAATAATTAAAAAATGATAGTTTCTCTTCAGGAGAAAAACTGGAGTAATAATTGAGTATTTCTCTAGCAAGAGTAACACCTTTTACTTCACCACTTGCACCCAATAACTCATTAATTAAATCATAAACACTTTGTTCATTTTTCTCTTTGGTCCGTATCCAATTTTGTGGTTTTTCGAATACAGCAGAAAGTATATCTACAAATTTACTCATCTAACATCACCTATCAATTATATTTGATAAATACTTAACAGTTTTTTAAATAGAGTAAGTATTAACGTTAGGTTAAAATCATTTAAATTTTTCATCTTGCTGTTCCCATCATAGCGTTTGGAAGCCATGTTGCCTTTCAATGTGATAAATTCCACCAGCTAGTTACAAGCTTTAATAAAACAGCTGAATAAAATTATATCTCGCAAACTAATAAAAAATTAATTGATAGATTCTAATTTTTTAGTCATAAATATTGTACAGAGCTTATTGGTACTAGTATCAATTTGATTGATAACAAAAAGTGAGGAACTATTATGAGAATTTTGATTGCAATGTTTGCGTTAATAACTTTAACAGCTTGTGGAATTGATATACCCTTAATTCCTGGCATTTAATGCCCCCAAAACTTACAGAAGCAGAGATCAGTGATGTCATTCAGATGGCATTGTCTGATCATGTTTC
>Ga0315315_10004817_pt1 | contig 12448 bp, 13 predicted proteins | sample M140m3416metaG_FD_203699 | JGI IMG/M metagenome (GOLD analysis project Ga0315315, IMG submission 203699) | Ammonia-oxidizing marine archaeal communities from Monterey Bay, California, United States - M1 40m 3416 | ecosystem: Environmental > Aquatic > Marine > Intertidal zone | place: USA...
CTTTGTCTTCTCTTTCAATGAAACCATATCCTTTAGTGCCATTGAACCACTTTACTTTACCTTTTAGTGTACTCATATTGTTTGTTTTTCCTTATTATTTTTAACTTTAACTAATCAAAGATTAGTTATCTGCACGTTAAATAGATTTGATTGATAAAAGTCAATAGAAGAAAATTTAATTTTAAAAGATTGTTTTTATGCAACAATCGCTAAAAAAGAAGAGCAATTAAGCTTACAGCGACCAAGAGTCCTAAACCACCGTATACCAGTTTGTTTTTATCTATATGTGAGGTGAATTTTTGTAATGATGTTTCTTTATAACTTAATCCGCCGCTATCTAAATTAGTAGACTTGCTAATTCCTTGGTCTCTACCTATTTGAAGGAATTTCGCTTTTCTATGATCATAAATTTCATCTTTACTAAAGTTTTCAAAACTTTTCAAATTTTTCATAATTGAATGCTTAATATCTGCAGCAATACTTTCCGGGTCTCTGTGAGCTCCACCTAATGGTTCTGAAATAATCTCATCAATGACACCAAGTTTCAATAAATCTTTAGCAGTTAATTTCATTGCCTCAGCTGCTTGTAATGATTTACTTGGGTCTCTCCAGAGAATTGATGCACATCCTTCAGGGGAAATTACTGAATATATAGAATTTTCTAACATGATAACTTTATTAGATGAAGCTAAGGCTATTGCACCACCAGATCCACCTTCTCCGATAATAATTGAAATGTTAGGAACAGTTAATGACATGCAGCACTCTATTGAATTAGCGATAGCTGAAGCTTGTCCTCTTTGTTCGGCTCCAAGCCCTGGGTATGCCCCGGGTGTATCTATAAAACTTACTACAGGTATTTGGAAACGGTCTGCTAATTTCATTAGTCTAATACATTTTCTATAACCTTCTGGTCTCATCATTCCGAAATTTCTTTCAATTCTACTATTTAAATCTTCACCCTTTTCTTGACCAATAACTAAAACAGATTTGTTATCAATCAATCCAAATCCAGCGATGACAGATTTATCATCACCGAAATATCGATCGCCAGATAATAAAGTAAATTGAGAAAATATTTTTTTGATATAAAAATTTGCCTTAGGTCTATCTTCGTGTCTAGCAACTTGAGTTCTTTGCCAGCTATTAAGATTTGCGTAGGTCTCTTTAAGTTTTTCATTTATTTCATTTTGAGTATTTTTAATCTTTTGAGTATCAACTTCTGAAATGCCTTCTGAGCCAAAGGGACTTTTTAAATCATCGACTTCTTGTTCTAGTGCTTTAATTTCTTTTTCAAATTCTAAATAATTTTTCATATGAGATATTAATGCTACTATTAATATATTATAATATAATGTAAAGGACAGAGGTTATGAATATAACTGAGAAAAATGGGCTAAAAATTAATACAAAATTATTTGATTTTGTTAATAATGAAATAATCCCGGATACAAAAATTAAATCAGAAGAATTTTGGAGCAATTTTGGAAATATTGTTCATGAGCTTGCGCCAATAAATAAAAAATTAATTCAAAAACGAGAAGACATTCAAAAAAAGATAGATGACTGGCACAAAAAAAATAAAGGTAAAGAATTTAATAAAAAAGAATATTTAGAATTTTTAAAGTCTATTTCTTATATCGTTGAAGAAAAAGACGACTTTAATATTGAAACTGCAAATGTAGATGATGAAATTGCCACAATAGCTGGACCTCAACTTGTTGTGCCGGTTGATAATGCTAGATATGCTTTAAATGCTGCTAATGCCAGATGGGGAAGTTTATATGATGCATTATACGGAACAGACGTAATTCCAGGAGACAAAGGCAAAAGTTTTAATGAAGAACGAGCTCAAAAAGTTGTGACCTATGTAAGAAAATTCTTAGACGAAAGTTTCCCGTTAGATAATGGGAGTTGGAATAAAATTTCTGGAATAAAAGTAAAAGATAATGATGTTATTTTTATTGAGGATAAAAAAGAAGTTTGTTTAAAAAATAAGAATCAGTTTATTGGATATAATGGAGAAAAAGAAAAACCAACTTCACTTTTATTAAAAAATAATAATCTGCATATTGATATTATAATTGATCCAAATCATTTTATTGGAAAAACAGATAAAGCTTCGATCTCTGATTTCATTGTTGAATCTGCTCTTTCAACGATAATTGATAATGAGGACTCAGTTGCTGCAGTGGATGCTGAGGATAAAATTAAATGTTACCGTAATTGGCTTGGCTTAATGAAGGGTGATTTAATAGCTAATATGGAAAAAAATGGAAAAAAATTTGTTAGAAAATTAAATACTGACAGAACTTACATATCGAGAGATGGAAAGAAAATCACTCTTCATGGAAGAGCATTATTATTAAATAGAAATGTAGGACACTTAATGACTAACCCTGCAATTTTGCTTAAAGATGGCACAGAAATTCCAGAGGGCATAATGGATGCATTCATGGCTACGTTATGCGCTCTTCATGATTTTAAAAATAAGAAAAACTCAAGAACTGGGTCTGTTTACATTGTAAAACCAAAAATGCACGGACCAGAAGAAGTTGCTTTTACTAATACATTGTTTGGAAAAGTAGAAGAGGCTTTGGGAATTAAGAAATACTCGATTAAAGTTGGAATAATGGATGAAGAAAGAAGAACAACCGTAAATTTAAAAGAGTGCATTAGACAAGTAAAAAATAGAATAGTTTTTATTAATACAGGTTTCTTAGATCGAACGGGTGATGAAATGCATACTTCTTTTGAAGCTGGACCAATGATCTTTAAAGGGGATATGAAAAAATCAACTTGGTTAGGTACTTATGAAAACTGGAATGTTGATATTGGATTAAGTTGTGGTTTTTCAGGTAAAGCTCAAATCGGAAAAGGTATGTGGGCTATGCCAGACCAGATGGCAAATATGTTGAGTCAAAAAATAGGTCATCCAAAATCTGGCGCTAATTGTGCATGGGTTCCTTCACCTACTGCAGCTACTTTACATTCAATGCATTATCACAAAGTAAATGTATTTGATGAACAAAATAAAATTAAATCAAGATCTAAAGCTAAACTTGATGATATTTTAGAAATACCAACAGCAGATAGACCTAATTGGGCTATAGATGATATCAACCGTGAATTAGAAAATAACGCTCAAGGTATTTTAGGATACGTTGTTAGATGGATCAATCAGGGTGTTGGTTGCTCAAAAGTTCCGGATATAAATAATGTTGGTCTTATGGAAGATAGAGCAACTCTTAGAATATCATCTCAGCATATTGCAAATTGGTTGCACCACAGGATCTGTAAAGAAGATCAAGTCATGGAGGTTATGAAGAAGATGGCCAAAATTGTTGATGAGCAAAATAAAAATGATCCTACTTATCAAAAAATGTCTGATAACTTTGATAAATCTGTAGCTTTTTCAGCTGCTTGTGATCTTGTGTTTAAAGGCCGAGTTCAACCATCTGGGTATACTGAGCCTTTGCTTCATCAAAAAAGATTAGAAAAGAAAGCTAGTAATTAACTCCCGGTAACAGGGACTCTATTTTTAAAAGCTGAAAATAAAGTACCATCATCTAACTGCTCGATTTCACCCCCAACAGGTAAACCTTGAGCTAATTTAGTGATCTTTAAATTGTCATTTTTAATCGTATCCTCGATATAGTGGGCAGTAGTTTGGCCTTCAACAGTAGCACTTGTAGCAATAATCACCTCTTTTAAGTTGTTCTTTTTAATTCTTTTAACAAGAGACTCAATAAGAAGATTTTTTTGCTCATAATTTTCGTTAGAATTTAATGTACCCCCTAAAATATGATAATGACCTTTATAAATATTAGCAGAGTCAATGACCCACATATCAGCTAAGTTTTCTACAACACATATTTTGTCATAAGAATTATCAGATGAGCAAATACATACTTTATCGATTATCTTGAGGTTTCCGCAATCAACACACCTAACTACCTTTTTGTAAACTTGAGCTAAAGATTTAGCCAAAGGTTTAACCATATTGTCTTTATTATTGATCAATTTTAGTATTATTCTTTTTGCTGACTTTGGTCCTAGACCTGGTAACTTGGAAAATTGCTGAATCAGCTCGTTTATTTCTGGAATTTCATTATCCATTAGAAAGGAAGTTTGAAATCTAGTGGTAAATTAAGTCCACCTGTCACTTTAGATAATTCTTCTGTAGATTTCTTCTTTAAGTTCTCTTTTGCATTGTTGTAAGCAGCTATAATTAAATCATTAATTATTTCCTGATTCTCTTTTTTAGCTGCATCACTAATTGAAATAGATTTTAATTCATAGTCTCCTGACAAAACAACTTTTACTAAATTTCCACCAGCTTCACCCTCAACTTCAATTTTTTTAATTTGATCTTGGGCTTCCTTCATTTTCTCTTGCATGGCTTTTGCTTTTGAAAGCATATCAGAAAAATTTGTCATTTATTCCTCTTCTGTTAGATCAATCAACTTTGCATCTGGAAAAGCTTTTTGTATATCTTGAGCAACCTTGCTTTTCTTAAATTCTTCGATCATATTATTTTTATCTTCTTGATTTTTTTCATAGACACTTTTCGCATTACTATTTTTACTTAAGGAAATAATCCATCTCTCATCTGTCCAAGATAATAATTTTTCAGTAAGATTTTTTATAAAATTTTTATTAAGTTTTTCATTAAAACTAATATCAATTTTTCCTCTATTAAAACTTACTAATTTCACATTTCTCTCAAGATCATATTTAAGCTCAATTTCTTTTTCTTTGTTAGCCAAATTAATTAAATCTTGAAAACTTGTTATTTCAACTTTTGTATTTTGACTATCTTTAGATAAATTTTTAATTGGGTTTGTTTTAATTTGATTAATATTCTTTAATTGGTTTTTAATTTGATTAGGAATATTATCAATTGGTTGATCTTCAATTTTTTTTCCTATTAAAGTATCATTCGATATTTGGCCACTCTTATTTTCTAAATTTGAAACTTGTTTTTTTGTATCTATATTTTTTAAATGCACTAACTGCATAATATACATTTCTAAAGTTAGATTTTCATTACCAACAATTCTCAAGTCATCGATGGTCTTAATAGTAAGCTGCCAAAATAAACCTATATCTTGCATGTCAATATTTTTTGAATATTGATCAATCATTTGAACTTCGGCTTCTGACACTGACATATCTTTTTCAATCGGCCCTAGACTTATTCTTCTACTAAATAGATAAAGAACTTCTAGAACATCGTTTAAAAAGTTTTTTGCATCCAAACCATCATTAATTAATTCATTTAATATATTAGATGCATTTTTTTCATTTCCGCTCAAAACTTCTTTAAATAGTGTGATAACTTTGCTTTTATCTGCTAATCCTAACATCTTCCTGACATCAGGTTCTTCTATTTGTTTATTATCATTAATACTTTGAGAAATTAAAGCTCTATCGAGTAATGATACAGAATCTCGAACAGATCCTTCTGAAGTTCTTGCAATAAGTTTAATTGCATCTTCAGATATTTTACCTTTTTCTTTATCTGCTATTTTTTTAAGATGCTGACAAAGTTGCTCTACACTAACTCTCTTAAGATCAAATCTCTGACACCTTGATAAAATAGTTACAGGTATTTTTCTAACCTCTGTAGTTGCTAATATAAATTTTAAACTTGGTGGTGGCTCTTCTAAAGTTTTAAGCAAGCCATTGAAGGCTTGCTTTGAAAGCATGTGTACTTCATCAATTATAAATATTTTAAACTTTGCGCTTGTTGGGCTATACTTTGAATTTTCAATTAACTCTCTTACATCATCTATTCCAGTTTTAGATGCAGCATCCATCTCCAAAATATCAATATGATTTGAATTTATAATTTCTTGGCAGGTAGGACAAAATTTTTCACCCGAACAATTTATTTTAGGGTCATTATTTTTTTCACAGTTTAATGCTTTTGCGATTAAACGAGCTGTTGTAGTTTTACCTACGCCTCTAATTCCAGTTAATAAATATGCATTTGGAGTTTTTCCAAGTTTGATTGCGTTGGTGATGGTTTGTGCCATGACCTCTTGGCCAATTAAATATTTAAACTCTTGAGGTCTATATTTAAGTGCTAGAATTTTATTTGTCATTTTAAAAGAGGCAGGCAACAACCTGAAAAATTTTCACTACGGCTGCTTCTTTTCAGACCTGACCGGGTTTATGAAACATCCACCTGATGCCAACCTCAACATGAGTATATCAAGATCAATTTAAATACTACAAGACTAGATTTAAATTTTGTGGACTATTTTTGCCTAAATGTTGAAGATTCGTACACTCCAAGGATGTCTAAAGTCTCAGTATGGAAGCCCAATTCCTCTAAAGCCTTTTTTACTTTAGTTTGTTCTAAGTGACCTTCAATATCTAAATAGAAATTAGCTTGCTCAAAAGTATTTTTTACTGAGAAACTTTCAAGCTTTGTTAAGTTAACTTGATTAGTAGCAAACCCACCTAAACATTTGTAAAGAGCTGATGGCTCACTTTTAACTCTAAAAATGCAGCTAGTTAAAAATTTTTTCTTATCATCATAATCTGGTTGTTCAATATTTTTTCCCATAATTAAAAATCGCGTCACATTTCCTTTATCATCCTCAATGTTTTTTTTGAGTATTTTTAAATTATACATTTTTGCTGAAAGTTCTGATGCAATAGCTGCTATACTTTTATCTTTTCCTACGGATAAATCTTTAGCGGAACCGGCGGTATCTACAGAAATAATTGGTTTAAAATTTTTTTCATTAATAATTTTTTGACATTGACTTATAGCTTGTGCGTGACTTCTAACAAATTTAATATCTTCAATAGAGGCATCTTGTTTACCCAGTAAATTATGTTCAACTGGAAGAAAATATTCACCGTGAATTTGCAATTTATATTTGGGTAACAGATAATGTATATCTGCTACTCTTCCTGCTAATGAATTTTCTATTGGAATAACTATTTTAATACTTGGATCATTAAAAGCCAGTTTGAAAGTATCCTCAAATGTTGAGCAGGTTTTTATATCTGCACCTTTGTAAAGATTTTCTACCGCTATATGTGAATAAGCACCAAGCTCTCCTTGAATTCCTATTTTCATATTAGCTACTTTTCTCCATAATTTTTTTTACTTCCATTAAATCATTTTTAGTATCAACGCTTAATGGCGATGAGTTGATATATCCAACATGAATTGACATTAAGTTTTCAAGAGCTCTTAGTTGTTCTAGTTTTCTTTCCAATTCAAGCTTAGATCTTTTTAAGCTTACATACCTTACTAAGGCTTTATTAGTAAAGGCATAAATGCCGACATGATGATAATAGTTTTCATATTCGTTTGAGTCTTTTCTAAAAAAATCTAATGCTTCACTATATTTTCCATTGGTTAATTTTTCTTTCACAGCTACCTTGACATTATTCTCATTTGCTAGTTCGTTATCAGAGGTAAACGAGCTTGCTAAAGTCCCGATATCGCAAGCTCCTTCTTTCATATAATTTATTAAATCAGAAATAGCTTGTGGCTCTATGTTTGGCATGTCTCCTTGTAAATTAATAATTAAATTAGGTTCACTCTTTAAATGATCTTTAAAAACTTCATAAACTCTATCCGTTCCAGTTTGATGATCAATTGATGTGAAAACTGCTTTTCCTTTATTTTGATTTACAACATCAATAATCTTTTGATCAGGAGTTGCCACATAAACTTCTGAGTCTGTTTTTTCCGCAGCTTCATAAACATGTAAAATCATTTCTTTGTTGTTTATAAGTTCCAATGGTTTATTTGGTAGCCTTACTGCGTCTAGTCTTGATGGTATTATTATTGCAATTTTGCTCATAATTATGCGTCCCAAAGACGCAAAAAAAATTAAGTAATTTTAAGTTTTTTTATTAAAGTCGTGTTATACGTCAATTAAAGTATTTACCAAAATTATGGACAGTTTTGAAATAAATAAAATAATTGCAGCGGTTCTTCTTACTGCATTAATCATCATTGGTATTGGTAAATTTACTGACATTTTATTTCATGTAGAGAAACCTAAAGAGTCAGCCTATAAAATTGAAGGTTTAGAAGTTGCTTCCGCATCTGGTGGGTCTTCTGCAGTAGCTGCGAAAGAAGTTGAAGTGGTAGATATTAAAGCTTTATTGGCGATGGGCGATATAGGTCACGGCGAAAAAGTTTTTAAAAAATGTACAGCATGTCATCAAATTGCAGCTGGCGGAAAAAATATGATCGGTCCAAATCTTTGGAATGTTATTGGCAGAAAAGCTGGTGTAGTCGCAGATTATAAATATTCAAAAGCTATGATAGCTTATGGAAAAGAATGGACTTACGAAGAAATGAATAGTTATTTAATTAAACCACAAGCTTATGTTAAAGGAACAAAAATGGCATTTGCTGGTTTAAGAAAAGAAAAAGATAGAGCTTCGGTAATTTTATATATGAATTCTAAAAGCGATAATCCTAAACCGCTTCCTTAATCTAAACACCATTTGATAATGCTCTTCTGAGCATGCACTCTATTTAAAGCTTGTCTCCAAACAACTGACTGTTTACCATCAATTACTTCATCGGTGACTTCTTCACCTCTTCCAACTGGTAAACAATGCATAAATATTGCATCAGATTTTGCCATCTTTATTAATTTTTTATTAACTTGATAAGGTTTCAGAATTTTTTTTTTTGCTTTTTTATTTACCTTATCATTCATAGAAACCCATTTATCAGTCATAACACAGTCGGAATCTTTAACTGCATCTTCTGGCTTTTTTGTAATAGTCAAATTAACTTTATTCTTTTTAGCCCAACTTAATATTTTCTTTCCAGGTTGATATTTTTTTGGGCAACCTATTTTAAGATTAAAATCAAATTTGGCAGCGGCTTCTATTAAAGAATTTGACATATTATTATTGCCATCACCTATCCAAGAAATAGTTTTACCGGTTATTGGGCCATTGCTTTCTTCATAAGTTAAAATGTCTGACATTATTTGGCACGGGTGACCGAAATCAGATAAACCGTTGATAATAGGAATTTCTAAATATTGACCAAACTCTTCAAGGTTTTTATGAGAAGAAGTTCTAAGCATTACTATATCAACATACTCAGTTAAAACTTTAGCAGTATCTTTCAAGCTTTCGTCCCCTTTACCGTAATGAATTCCATCTGGGTTTAAAATAATCGATGATCCACCCAATTGTTTAATGGCAATATCAAATGACATTCTTGTTCTTGTTGATGGCTTTTCAAAAATCATAGCCAAAGATTTTCCATCAAAAGGTTTATCTTCATCCGGTGCAGATTTATTAAATCCTTTTCTTTTAATTTTTCTATTCTTTGCCTCATCAATAATCGCTCTTAAATTATTTGAAGAATGATCAGAAATATTTATAAAATTTTTCATCTGTAATTTTTACAAACCTTATCTATTATTTTTAAACCTAAATTTATTTCTGCTTTTTTGACATTTAAAGGAGGCAAAAGTCTGACTACATTTTCTGCAGCTCTAACAGATAATAGATTGTTTTCTAATAACTTTTTAATAAAGTTCGTTTGGTCTTTATGGAGACATAAACCAATTAGTAGTCCTTTACCTCTAACTTCTTTAATTATTTTTGGATATTTTTCTTTAAGCTTGTTTAATTCTTTTAAAAAGAATTTTCCGTTTTTAGTTACATTGCTTAGAAATCCTTTTTTGAACATTACATCCATAACAGCATTACCAGCGCTCATTGCTAAAGGGTTTCCTCCAAATGTTGAACCGTGTGTTCCTGGTTTCATTCCAGATGCTACTTTTTTATTTAATAAAACAGCACCTATTGGAAAGCCTCCGCCAATTCCTTTTGCAATAGGGACAATATCGGGTTTTATTTTTGCGTGTTCAAAAGCAAAAAACTTACCACTTCTTCCAATCCCACATTGAACTTCATCAAGAATAAGAAGAATGTTTTTTTTATTACAAAGTTTTTTTAAACCTTTTAAGCAATAATCTGGAATAACTTTAATTCCACCCTCTCCCATAATAGTTTCAACCATTATCGCTGCTGTTTTGCTTGTTATAGCTTTCTCTAATCCCTTGTGATCACCAAAATTAAAATGATCAAATCCATCTACTTTTGGTCCAAATCCCTCTGTAGCTTTTTTACTATTACTAGCAAATATTGTTGCAAGCGTTCTTCCATGAAAGCTATTATTAATACATAAAATTCTATTCTTTCTTTTTTGACCTTTAGAATAAAAATATCTTCTAGCAAATTTTATTGCTGCTTCTGTTGCCTCTGCGCCTGAATTTTGAAAGAAAACATAGTCTGCAAAAGTCTTTTGTTTTAATCTTTTAGCTAATTTTTCTTGTTCTGGAATTATAAAAGCATTTGAAACATGCCAAAGTTTTTTAGCTTGTTTTGTTACAGTATTAATCAAATAGTTGTTAGCGTGGCCTAAACAATTTACAGCTATTCCTTGAACAAAATCTAAATATTTTTTTCCATTTGTTCCATAAAGAAAAGCTCCTTTTCCTCTCGAAAAAGAAATTTTCTTTCTATTATATGTATTTAAAATTGCACTCATTGTTATGACTTAATTTTATAACCTTTTTTATAAAGAATGTATGTAACTAACCAACTTATAAAGCTTAAAATAATTAAATAAATTATTCCAAATGTTATAGAACCATCCGCTGTTCCAATGAAGCTATATCTAAATCCATCGATCATATAAAAAAATGGATTAAACTCACTTACTGTTTGTAAAAACCTAGGCAATCTATCGATTGAATAAAAAGTACCTGATAAAAAAGATAATGGGACTATTATAAAATTCGTAACAGTTGCCATGTTATCAAATTTTTCAGCCCACAAACCTGCGATAATACCTATATTTCCTAAAATGAAAGAAGATAAAAAAGTAAAAAAAATTAAAGTTAAATAATTTTGAATTTGTATATCAATAATTATTGTAAAAGTAATAATCGATATAATTGCTAGAAGGACAGATCTAGTAACGGCTGCGAGTGAAATCGCTATTGTTGCCTCTGAAGCTGATAAAGGGGCAAATAATAAATCTACTATCGTCCCGTCAATTTTTTTAATCATAAGAGAAGATGATGAGTGAGAAAAAGCTTGCTGTATTATTTGCATAGCAATCAACCCTGGCGCTAAAAACGTAATGAAAGAAACACCCAAGACCTCTCCTCTTTCAGCCCCGATTGCTAAGGATAAAACTAATAAAAACAACAAAGATGAAATTAATGGAGAAAAAAGTGTTTGAGCCCAAACATTTAAAAATCTTAACACTTCTTTTACATACAAAGTCCATGCTCCATACCAGTTAACTAAGCCAAATCTTCTAGTTCCAATTTTATATTTTTTTGAAATTTCAACCATTGATAGTCTTATAAACCTTATTTTAAAAAAACTGTGTAAAACTAAATCTACTAACAGCTTTGAAGCGTTTTAGTGTTTTAAACCCCAATATAATGCACTAAATTTTATTTAAATACTAAATACAGTAAAAATATACTATGAGTTGGACAGACGAAAAAGTAAAAAAATTAAAAGAATTATGGACTAAGGGCCATACAGCAAGCCAGATCGCGGAGGCTTTGGGCGACACAACACGTAACGCTGTAATCGGAAAAGCTCATAGGCTAAACCTTGAAGCTAGAGCTCCATCAAAGCAGTCCAATTCACCAAGAGTAGGTGAAAATAAACAAGTTAGACGTGGACCAGCACCAACTTCTAGAAAAGCTAAATTTCAATCGATTTTATTAGACAAAAACTTTGAGGCAGAGAACCCTAAATTACTAGAGGAGTTAACTGATGAAACATGTAAATGGCCTATAGGTCACCCTAATGAGGAAAAATTCTATTTCTGTGGTCGTAAACCAGAGGGTGAGTTTCCTTACTGTAAATTACATGTTTTATATGCATTTCAGCCTAAAGGATCTAAAGAAGAAATTATCGATAAAGAAGATGGTGTGCCAGAATTTATTGAGAAAAAAGTTAAAGCCTCAGGTTAATTTAATCTCAAATGGAATTTATTAAAAAATACCTTAAGTGGTTAAGTACTTTTTTAGTACTAACAGGAATACTGCTTACCAATCTAAATATGTATCCTATTAATATTATGTTTCATGGTGCGGGAGTTGTAGGTTGGACAATTGCTGGTTTTCTCTCAAAAGATAAAGCTATCCTTACAAACTTCGGATTACAAATTCCTTTATTTTTAATAGGATTTTATCAATTGTTATTTCAATGAAAAATAGAATATTTATAGGTGAATTTATAGGTAGTGCTTTTTTAGTCATGATCATAGTTGGTTCCGGGATAATGGCTCAAAATTTGACTAGAGACTTTGCCGTCATGTTATTAGCTAATACTCTTGCCACTGGCGCAGGATTGTTTGTTTTAATTAATTCAATTGCAAATATTTCTGGAGCTCACTTTAATCCTG
>Ga0315315_10004819_pt1 | contig 12448 bp, 8 predicted proteins | sample M140m3416metaG_FD_203699 | JGI IMG/M metagenome (GOLD analysis project Ga0315315, IMG submission 203699) | Ammonia-oxidizing marine archaeal communities from Monterey Bay, California, United States - M1 40m 3416 | ecosystem: Environmental > Aquatic > Marine > Intertidal zone | place: USA...
TTTTCATTTTATTCATTTTATTTATTTATTTGGTTACATTAATATTGCTCCTACAATAAAAGCACCAATATACCATCTAGTTCTCTTCCATAAACTCTTTTTCTGAGTTTCTTTATTATGCTTTTTGGTATGCTTTTTATTATTCTTTTTTAAATCTGATTTATTTATATTTCGTAAAGGGTTACTTATACCAGATTTTATATTAGGAATTTTAGATAGAGGGCTAATATTTACATTTTTAGATTTAGCCTTAGTCTCAACAACAGGAGAACTTTCCTCATTTTCATTTTCAATAATATAAGGATATGCAATGTCATTTATTAAATCACAGAAAGTACAACTATCACTAATCTGAGAAATCTTCTCTAACTTCTTAAGTTTAGCATCAAATTCAGCCTCCTTATCTTTTTCTAATTTCAAAATACTTACACACTTTTTACTATTAGAGCAATTTTCATCATAATCTGGATTCTTAACAAAATCACACGGACAATATTCACAGCTATTATTATCAAATCTAGCATTTTCATTATAATTTATAGCATTAACATCCATACATCCTTGAATAGATTCTATAGAACATAAAGGCTCTAATGTTTTCCCAAAGTCTGTATACGTTTGATAAGACTCAGTTACTAAATCTACTAATTGATTATCTTTAAAGTACAGAAATACGTCTCCTGCTGCTTTGTTTGGGTAATAATCCTGACCACCATTTAACCCATTTTTAGTTTCTACTTCTTTTGGATTCACCTCATGATCCTTATGCTTATATCTGTAGCTATATAACTCACATCCATTCTCTAAGGAATGAAAAACATCATACGGAGGTACGCTAAGTTTTTTTGAAACTTGATTTTTTGTCATTCCAATTTCCAATACATTTAACTGCTTCACAGTAACATAATAGGGCTCGTGATTATTCTGCGCAACTTGAACTACCTGTTTTGAGCAAGATGTTACAATTAAAGCAAGAAATAATAAGTAAACTATTCTTTTCATATTTATTTTTTATTAAAACGCCTACTCTAACAATGGTTTTCAGCTTCCCCAAATAATTCATGCAATAATAATAAAGATATTTAAAATAACTACTCAATATCAAAGAAATATTATAATAAATTTTAATCATGTGGATTCATAAAATAATGCTGATTTAATATAATACTTTGTATTTATCTCTTATCAAAAGTAATTATTAAATATTTATATAACTAAATAAGTTTCATCAAGTTTAATTTACTAAGATTATATATTTTTGCAACAAATTTAAACTCAAAAAGCAAACTATGGCTGAATCTTATGAAAACCAACTAAACAGTTGGTTAAACAAAGAAAAATCTGGAGTAAACCTACTTAATTCTGTCGGAACTTTAATGTACGATAAAGGAATTGAATTGATTCTTTTTAGAAATCAACTTTTAGAAATTGGTGTCTCTGAGTTAATGAACTATATCTCCTACGCAAATAAAGTTGTAGGTAGGCAAAATAATGTTGAAATTGCTGCTCTTTTAGCAAATCAAATGCTTAATATGGATTTAGCTCCATCAAAAATTGATATAGGATTATTAACTGCTGAATACATTGAAAATAATGCATCAGATCCAAATACTTTTTTATCGGATAAATTAAGCCATATAATTGGCAATTCGTCTTCAGCGAATAAAGCAAAAGATGTTATCCTTTATGGCTTTGGAAGAATAGGAAGATTAGCAGCAAGAGAGCTAATAAAACAAGCAGGAAAAGGTCAGCAATTAAGGTTAAAAGCAATTGTTGTAAGAAAATTAACAAATGCTCAAATTACAAAAAGGGCTGACTTATTAAGAACAGACTCAGTACACGGCTCATTTAAAGGTGTGGTTGATGTTGATTTACCTAATCAATCTATAATTGTAAATGGTCAAGTCATTAAATTTATTGATGGAGGAAATCCCGAAGATATTGATTATACTCAATACGGGATTAATGATGCATTACTAATTGACAATACTGGTGCTTTTACAGACAAAGAAGCTTTATCACGTCATTTACAAGCTAAAGGAGTGAATAAAGTTTTATTAACAGCTCCAGGTAAGGGAATTCCAAATATTGTTTACGGAATTAATTCATCAGAAATTGATGTTGATGGCACGGATATTTTCTCAGCAGCTTCATGTACAACTAACTGTATTGCTCCTATCTTACATATAGTTCAAAATAAATATAATGTAATAAAAGGTCACTTAGAAACTGTTCATTCATATACAAATGATCAGAATCTTTTGGATAATATGCATAAGAAACCAAGAAGGGGTCGTTCTGCTGCAATCAATATGGTAATTACGTCAACTGGTGCAGGAAAAGCAGTAACTAAAGTTATTCCATCATTAGAAGGAAAGTTATCTGCAAATGCAGTTCGTGTTCCTACACCAAATGTTTCATTAGCAATTTTAAAATTAACTCTTGAAAAAGAAAGTTCTGTTGCTGATATGAATGCAACTATTAGAGATGCAGCATTAAAAGGTAACTTAGTGAACCAAATTAACTATCAAGTTGATCCAGATTTAGTTTCTACTGATATTATAGGAAATACTTGTTGTTCAATTTATGATAGTAATGCAACTATTTGTACTAAAGAAGGAAAAGATGTAGTTCTTTACATATGGTATGACAATGAGTTTGGATATACTAAACAAGTTATTAGATTAGCAAAACAGATTGCTAAAGTTAGAAGATTAACTTACTACTAAATAGATAGTAAGTTATGAAGTTAAATAATAAAGCATTTTTAGCTTACAAACTTTTAAACTCTTCATTTACAGGATTATCAGTTGGTATTATATTCGCAATTTACCAACCTTTAGACCCATCAATTTACTCCATAGGTGGCATGGTTTTAGCTGTAGCTATGCTAGTAATTGCAAAGTTCTATGATAAGCTTTTAAATATTAAAAGTTTTTTCCAGATTTCTATTTTAGTAGAAACTTTAATGCTATTAACAATTATTACTTTTTTACTTTTACAATACTCCCTAACCTCTGCCCTCTTAATTTATATGGGATATCAACTGACTTTTATTTTTGGTGGGTATTTAGTAAGAGCAGAAACTTTAGTTGCCAAGGATAAAGAATTACTTGGCAAAATTGATGTAAATAAACAGATCGGTTATTTAGTAGGCTTAGGAGCATCATTCTTATTCTACAAAGTACTAGAATATGGTTTTGAAATAACTGATTCTAAAACACAAATAAGTATACTTCACTACTTTTTAATATCATTGCAAATTTTGATTATACTTTTGCTTTTAAAAAGTTTTACTAAAGAAAATTAATGACCAATTTTAAGTTTAAACAATTTGAAGTTGCACAAGATAAATCTGCAATGAAAATTGGAACTGATGGCGTATTACTTGGAGCATGGTCAGATTTAGAAAATTCAAGAGATATACTTGATATAGGATGCGGTACTGGATTAATTTGTTTAATGGCAGCTCAAAGAAACCCAACAGCACTTATTACCGGAATTGACCTTGAGTTAAATGCTTTTAATCAAGCAACTGAAAACTGCAATAAATCCAAATGGAGTAATAGAATTTCTATAATTCATTCTTCATTTCAATCATTTAAATTAAGTTCAAAATTTGATTTAATAATAAGCAATCCGCCATTTTTTAGTGGCTCTACGAAATCTGAATATTCAGAAAGAAATCTTGCTAGGAATACTGACACTCTAACTTTTAAATACTTAATTGAAAAATCAAAGACACTTCTGAATAAAAATGGTAAGTTTATTGTAATAATACCTTTCAGCAGCAAAACTCAATTCTGTGATTTAGCAAATTATAATAACTTATTTTTAAATAAAATTTGCTTTATAAAAGGAAGTATTTCATCTCCAACAAAAAGAGTAATGATGGATTTTTCTTTTACAAAATCAGAAATAATTAAGCAAAAACTAACTATTGAATTTAAGAGACATCAGTATACAAATGAATACATTGATCTTTGTAAGGATTTCTATTTAAAGATGTAGATATCAATGAAAATAACCCTCTAACTTAGCTTGAATTATAATATTCTCTATTAGCATATCCTCCCTAATATTTACAGGGTCATATTCTGTTTTTAAATTGTTATCCCACATCTTAGCCATAGTTTGCCAGAATAACGCGTTAAACCTGCCTCTATAATTTTTAACTATCTCATAGGAAGTTGTTTTTGTTTCTCTATAAATTAGTTTTACTAAAATTTTACCCTCAGTCATTGTAAGGTCTTTAAGCCTATCCGTATATTCCTCTTTTACCCATTTAGCAACTTCCTTTGTGTATCTTTTTTTATGTCTTCTTTTGGCAATAGTATCTAAACCTTTGTGAATAGATTGTAATTTTTCATTAGCTAAAACTGCATAAGGATACACTTTTAAGACTCTTCTTTTAAGAATATGATATTGACTCTTTTCTTTTAAATTTTTAAATTCTAAAATTTTAACTTCTGAAATATCAGAGAAGAATATTGTATCATCATTAATAACTTCAAAATCAGCAACTATTACTTTTTCCTGCCCTACTAGTATTAATGAAAAAAATAGCACAATAAAAATCAAGTAAAATCTCATGCAACAAATATATACAGAAAAGCCATTTATTCTAACTAATATGTAATTTTGTACTGATGATTACAAGTATACAACTACAAGTGCTACCAGAAGTGGCGGCAAATCATGAATTACTTTTAAAAGTAGTTTCTGAAAGGACAAACACAAAAAAAAAACATATAAATCATATTGAGATTAAAAAAAGATCAATAGACGCAAGACAAAAGACAACAAAAATAAATCTAAGATTAGATGTTTATACTAATGAAAAATTTATTAAAAAGAAAGAGGATACTCCTAATTATAAAGATGTAAGTAAAGCAGATGAAGTTATAATTATTGGATCTGGTCCTGCAGGATTATTTGCTGCTTTACAACTTATTGAAGGAGGTAAAAAACCAATAATTTTAGAGAGAGGTAAAGATGTGCAAAGTAGAAGAGTTGACCTAGCAAAACTCACAAAAAAACATATAGTAAATGAAGATTCAAACTACTGCTTTGGAGAAGGTGGTGCAGGTACTTATTCTGATGGAAAGCTATATACTCGCTCCAAAAAAAGAGGTGATGTTAATAAAATACTTAATGTATTAGTACAACATAGTGCAACTGAAGATATAAGAATTGAAGCTCATCCTCATATTGGAACAAATAAACTACCTAAAATCATTAAATCCATAAGAGAAACAATTATTGAATATGGTGGAGAAGTCATGTTTAATAGTAGAGTCATAGATATCAAGATTAAGAATAATGCTGTAACTGGAGTTGAATTACAAAACAAAACAATAATAGAAGCTCCTAAAATAATACTAGCAACAGGGCATTCAGCTAGAGACATTTTTGAGTTACTATATAAAAAAGAAATAGAAATAGAGGCTAAGGCTTTTGCTTTAGGTATTAGAGTTGAACATACACAGGAATTAATTGATAAAATACAATATAAATGTAAGACAAGAGGAGAGTATTTGCCTCCAGCCCCATACTCGATTGTAAAGCAAGTAAACAGAAGAGGTGTATATTCATTCTGCATGTGTCCTGGCGGTATTATTGCACCTTGCGCAACAAACCAAGGTGAAGTAGTTACAAATGGATGGTCACCATCAAGAAGAGATTTTAAAACTTCTAACTCAGGAATTGTAGTAGAATTAAAAGTAGAGGATTTTGCAAAATATTCTGACAAGGGACCACTTTCAGGAATGTATTACCAAAAAGAAATCGAACAATCTGCCTGCAAAATAGCAGGAGGAACTCAAAAAGTACCAGCTCAAAGATTAGTAGATTTTATAAATAATAAACAGTCATATAATATTCCAAACACTTCTTATTTCCCTGGAACAACTTCAGCTAAGCTAAGTGATTTCTTACCAGATTTTGTAAACACCAATCTTCAAGAAGGGTTTAGACAATTTGGCAAGCAAATGAATGGTTACCTAACTAATGAAGCAGTAGTTCACGCGCCAGAAAGCAGAACCTCTTCACCAGTCAGAATTCCAAGAGATATAGAAACATATCAACACCCACAAATAAAAGGATTATTTCCTTGTGGTGAAGGTGCTGGCTACGCAGGTGGAATTATCTCTGCTGCTATTGATGGAATGAAATGTGCAGAGAAATGTTAATTTAATAATGATATTTCTTGCAATTTACATAAAATAATATTTCATATTAGAGGCTTGCTAAAAAATTTACTGAGAAACAAAAAACTTATTTATTAGATAAACATGCCCAACAACTATCAAGTTGATTATAATTACGTAAAACGGCCACTCTCCTATTAAAAAAATATGATTTACAATTGGTTTTTCAATTAAAAACATGTAATTTGATCCTACATAATAATTGAAAACTAACAAAAATACAACAGGAATTTGAATTCTTAGTAAGGATTTCCACCAAGCATTAAATCGACATCGCATATTATGTATAATATGTAAATATAATGGTATAAAAATTATGCCTGCGTGTAAAACGTAGAATTCAAAATAAAACCATGCTGAATTTCCAATGGTTAAAACTGGAGTTATTATAGCGTAGAAACCTGATAAAGACCCAATAAATACCATCCATTCAAACATCCATTGTTTTTTATTTACTAAAACAATTATTCCAATGATTAAGGAAATATAACAAATTTGAAAAGGTAAGCTTTGTAATAAATTCCAAGTATTATTCTTAATAGCAATTAGATTAGTACTTACATACATTAAAGTAAATATTATTGCAAATAGATAAGATGAATAAGATTTTAACTGATTACTCTTGCCTTTTAAAGCAACCAAAATAAGAATAATAGTAAATACGGAAAAAAGTAAACCAATCCACCAAACCGATGAAAATACTTCAATAGGAATATGCTTTGTCAATTTATCTTAGAATCAACTTCTGGTTAACAATACTTTTTTCTGACTCAAGTTCAACAAAATAAATACCTTTAGCAAAGGTTGATAAGTCAATCTTCAGAGTCGTTTTATTTTTAGTTTTTATTACTATGTTTTCACTTACAACTTCTCCCAGAACATTAAATAATTTTACTTTTATATCTTCTGAAATATTTGTAAATTCAATATTTACAATACCAGTTGTAGGATTAGGATAAATATTAAATTCACTAGAAGAAAAATTATCTATAAGAGAATGAACTACAGTGTAAAAAACAGTATCACTTATACAATTATTAGCATCTGTGGCAATCATCCAATAATCTCCAGATCCATTAATTTGAATAGATGACAAATTTTCTCCTGTATTCCATAAGTAAGACGTTGGATTCCCTATCAGGGTATTTGCTTCTAACACATTATTATTTAAGATAACTTCAAGCTGAAGAAGCGACAAACTAACTTCTGTTGAAACAAGACTGTCACAATTATTAGTAGAACTTAATGTATCTATATAATTTCCTGGTGAACTATAAGTATTTCCTCCAACCGAAACGGATTCACCTTCACATAAACTAACATAATTGTAATAAAAAACTGGGGGTAATACAGTAAGTAAAGTATTTACTACACTATCGCATCCATTTGGAGTTTGTAATACATCAAAATAAGAGCCTGGAGTATAATAAGAATTAGAACCTACATTATAAAAATCACCTTGGCAAATAGTTTGGTTGTTAGTAAATGTTAATGGATTTGCAACCACTAAATCAGTAATTATGATACTATCACAACCAGTCAAACCAATAGTATCAATATATGTACCAGTTGTAGTATAATAATTGCTTCCAACTTGAATACCTTGACCACTACAAAAATTAAAGTTTTGAAAATACTGTATTCCAGCGCCAACATTTAAATTAGTAGTTAATATACTATCACATCCATTAGTTGAAATAAATGAATCAACATAAGTTCCCTGGCTAGTATAAGTATTATTTCCAATACTAATACTATCACCACTACAGATAGAAATATTCTGTGTTAAATTTGTAACATTATTAATTATTGCATTAACTTCCTTAACGCTAGAAAAACAAGATTGCCTTTTAACTTCTATATCATAAAAGAAGTAATAATATCCATAAGGATCTGTACTTGCACTAGACTTAGTTATTGATAATAAATTATCAAAATTATATGGGTAATCTGCGCCACTATTATTTCTAAATAATCCAGAATTACCATTTGCAATACCTAATTGGTAATTATTACCAACAGATACATCAAAATTAAAATATATTCTTTGTTGACCGGAAACAACATTTATTACTGTATCATCTATTACTTGAGAATTTTCATCTCTTAATTCAAACGTAATTATGTTTGCGTTATTGGCATAGATCTCTGCGGAAATAATTCTACAACTTTCAAAAACATCAAAAATCAAAGATTGATTACCATTAAAATATCCACCTCCGCCTATTAAATTATTTATTGCACCACCATTTATAGAATTAAATTGAAATTCTGATTGCACATAATAAGTTGTTGTTGTATTTATTAGTGGAGTTGTAAAATTATTACCAGTATCTAATAAATTTTGTAAACTTGGATCTTCATACCATTGTACAATTCCAGAATTTGAATTAACAAACAAATCAAAGCTTGAAGCTCCACATGATGTATCATTAACAGTTTCCAAAGACAAGTCAAGTATAGTAATTGCATTATTTACAACTAAACTATCAGAACCAAATGCATTAGTTACTTTTAACTTAACCGTATAAGTTCCTGGATTAGCATAAGTATGTATTGGGCTTTGGCTAATCGAGGTATTACCATCACCAAAATCCCATTGCCAAGATACTGGGCCATTACTAGATAAGTCAGTAAATGCTATAGTAGCATTACAACTCAAACTATCACTAAAGTTAAAAGAACTAACCGGAGGAGCACTTGGAAATGTGCAACTCCAATCAACTGCAAAACCGGCTTCTTCTAGACCGCCATCTGTTTCTAATAAAATAGTAACTGAACCTCCGCTTGAAGTAATAACACCTGGACTGCCTGTTAACACATTACAGAATTGACCTAATGACGGTGATGTTGCATCTGGGCCATCAAATATTTCAAGATAATCATAATCACAAGTAGAAGAACCATTACTAGGTTCTTCAACATCAAAAAAAGAAAAATCTAAAGTTATTTGATTACTACCTGTTGGTGATATAGTCATAGAAGAACTACTTGAAGGATAGTAAGCGCCATTAGGACCGCCAACATCATATAATGTTCCATTACACATATTAAGTGTACCATTACCTGCATTTGGCAATGTAATAATACAAGGATTATTTGGATCAATACTAATAATCTGTTGCTTAACAACACTATCAGTACCTAAAGGACCATTAGCAATTAATGAAACTGTAAATGTCCCATAATTAGTGTAAGTATGGGTTGGGTTAGCCAATGTACTTGTATTACCATCTCCAAAATCCCAATAATATGAATTAGAGTAATATGAATTATTTATAAAACTTACACTTGCTGGCAAAATACAAAAAATTGAATCAGTATAAGAAAAATCTGCACTTGGAGGAGAAGTAATATCAAGACCTATGCTCCATAACCCTCTGCCATAAGTTGCTGCAAATAATGTGTTAGACTGATGTTGCATTTCAAGTTCATTCACTATAACATTAGGTAATGAGTTCTGATTAAATGGACTCCAACTACTAACTGTTGAGTCACTAGTCCAAACTCCCAAGTCTGTTCCAATATAAACTGTTTCAACAGTACTTCCTTTATCAATTTCAATACAATTAATAGGAACATTGGGTAGTGAATACGATATATTATTCCAACTATTACCTCCATCTAAACTTTTATAAACTTTTTCTCCAGAAGTATATCCCGATAGTGTTACCCAAACTATATCCTCATCATATGGATTAACAAGTATATATGTAATAGATTTATTTGGTAACCCATTATTATCTATTTGACTCCAACTTCCCCCAGCATCAGTAGTCCTAAACATATCTGAACCATCACTAATATAAATTCTATCTGGATCTGATTTTGATAGACCTATCTCATCTATTCTATTACCATTAGTTTGATTATTAGTTATTTGATTCCACGAATTTCCTCCGTCAATACTTTTTACTAATTCATCATAACCTATATAAATAATATTTGGATTATTTTTATCTAACTCATATGGCGTTTCCCATGCACCATTACCAGTACTAATAGTAGAAAAACCATTACCTCCATTTGTAGATTTCCTCACATCACCATAATAAAGTGCACCATACATTATATTAGAGTTTGTATAATCAATAATACATTCCATGCCATCACCACCAATTACAGCGTCCCAAGTTGTGTTCGTTTTTAAAAATGTACCATTATCTTGAGATCCGGTAATTACCTTGTCTTGTACTGTTTGGGACACTCCTAAACTATAAAACTGTGTAATATGAAGTCCATCAGATATATCAGTCCAATTATTACCATTATTATCCGAAAAATAAAGTCCTCCGTCATTTCCTGAATAAATATAGTTGTTTAAAGGATTATATTTTAACATATGCTCATCAGCATGCATGTACGTTGCTCCATTAGCTCCATACCAATGTGTATTAATATTCCAACTCTGACCACCATCAGTAGATTTCCAGCAATTTACACCTCCAACAAATAAAATATCTTCATTAATAGGAGATACTGCAAATGCTAGATCATACCAAGCCTGCCCCCCATTATCTGATCCATCAAAATCCCAACCTAATAAATTTGGACTATTAGATTGAAGTGTCCACGTCTGACCTTCATTAATAGATTTATAAACTCCATAGAATCCATTGTCATTACCACCAAACATTGCATAAACAACCTGTGGATTATCTATTGTAACCGCAACACAAGCTCTTACAACATCTCCAGTAGATGGCAAACCAGAACCTGCCTGAATCCATGTAATTCCATTATCAGTAGATTTATATATTGAAGTATTTCCGTTAGAAGCACCATAAATAATACTAGTATTTGTAGTGTGAAATTCTATATCAGTCATATTAATACCAGAATACGTCTGAATAAATGAGTTTCCAGCATCAGTTGATCTATAGATACCATTGCTAGTAGCTACAATTAGTATATCTGTATTTGTTGGGTCAATTAAGACTCTATTACCTTTATACTGATTTACTACGTTAAATGATAAACCCGTAGAATTAAATGTATTTCCACCATCTAAAGATTTCATCAGACCGTATGAATAGGTATCTCCACCATCTCTATCACCAGTTATAACATAAATATGATCTGGATTACTTGGATTAATTGCTATATCAGAAACACCTAGATTTGTCAAAAAATCTGTGCTTGTCTCCCAACTTTGACCTCCATCAACGGACTTCCATAACCCACCTGCAGGTGCTCCAATGTATAATATATTTACATCTGTTGGATGAAACGCCACCGTATTAACTCTTCCTATACCTCTCTTGTTACCGTTAGACTGAAGAGGGACATCATCAGGACCGACTTGTGTCCAGATGTTGGTTGGCAACATATTAGAATTATTATAATCTTCTAGCTTATTATATTCTTCTAGTAAAATCTCTGGCCGCAGGATTCCATCTGGATATACACGTGGAGCTATAAAATTTTCCCACCGTTTAAACTGTTTCCAACCCTTTCCTTTTTCAATAGTTCTATTCTCCCAAAATTCGTTAAATACTTGTTGAGTTTCATAAAAATTTTCATTTGGATCTTGCATTTTATCTATCCAACTTTGTGAATAAACAAAAGAAGGTATAAGTAGTAAGAAAAGTATCTTTTTCATTTATTTTAAATTCATTTAATTACAACGATTTTTTCTACTGTACCATCTCTATAATGATAAAGTAAAGTAGATTTGTCTACAAGCCTATTAACATTGATCTCTCTGCCCAATAGATCAGTAATTTTTACTAACTCATTTTTTATTCCCTTTATATTATTAATTGATGTTTCATTAGCAGCAACTTCATATAGCATTAAATCATCTACTGCAGCTTCAACCAAACTTCCTCCATCAAGATTTTGACCTAAACGCAAACTATCAGAAGCAATAAACTTAAGCTGGATATTATTAGTTAAATTTACATAATCAGTTATACGGAAGGCAAATTTTCTCCAGCTTATATCTGAACTTTTATTGTTCTCAACATAGTGCCAATTTACTCCATCATCAGTAATAAGAACTTGCCACCAATCTGCTCCAGGATTTGCCCCACTTGCCGGGCTATTTGTGTACCATCTATAATAAGAAAAAGCAGGGTTAGTATATGAAGTTAAATCATAAAAAGGGGATAATAAAGTTGTATTCCCTCCATCAACATCATTTGTTCCTAAGCCATCATTTGTTGATGCTGCATTTCCAGTAAAAGCACATTGAAAACCACCTATAGTGTGCTGAGCATCTGTCTGGCAAATTGTTG
>Ga0315315_10004822_pt1 | contig 12446 bp, 8 predicted proteins | sample M140m3416metaG_FD_203699 | JGI IMG/M metagenome (GOLD analysis project Ga0315315, IMG submission 203699) | Ammonia-oxidizing marine archaeal communities from Monterey Bay, California, United States - M1 40m 3416 | ecosystem: Environmental > Aquatic > Marine > Intertidal zone | place: USA...
ACTAGCTAGCTAGCATGCATAATTTTATGCATACGAGCTCGTAATATGCATACTACCAGTCCAGTACTCATACTGTACGCATATTGTCCATAGCTAGTACTTCTCCAGTAGTACTAGAGTATGCGTACAGTGTGAGCAACATGCATGTACGGGGTGGGGTATCCGGGGGTATGCATAATATGGTCTAATAGTCGTAGTAGACCAGTGGCCAAGGGAGCTATTTTAGTTTACACTCCTCGCTTTCAAAAGTTTACCCCGCGTCTTCCCGCCCCTGTCCCACCATGAAGAGGCAGCGGCCGAACGGCGCCAGCGTATACATCGGCCCACCGCCGTCGGTCGGCGCCTACTCCGCGCCGCTGCCCCTGCCCGGGGGTGGGGGCGGGGCCGGGGCCGGCTTCGCCGCTGCGGCTGCGGCTGCGACTGCGGCTGCCGCCCCCCCATCGGCTGCGGCGCCGGCGCCGGAATCCAACGGCGACGGGCCGGGGGGCGCCTCCCCTCCGGCCGCCCTTGCATCTGCGTCCGAATCGCTCGCCGCCGCTGCTGCCTTGGTCCCAGCCACCGCCGAGGAGCTGGCCCTGGCGGCGGCCGAGGCCGAGGAATGGAACAACCTCCACCGCTGGGGATCCATGACTCGGACCATCGCCGGATACCGCCGCATAGAACAGATCGGCGAGGGCACCTACGGGCAGGTGTACCGGGCGCAGTCCCTAGCGTCCGGGCGGGACGTGGCCCTGAAGAAGATCCGGGTCCAGCATGGGGGCTACTATGGCATCCCGCCCACGGTGATTCGGGAGATCAAAATCCTCAAGGCCCTCCACCATCCCAACATGGTGGAGATGGTTGAGGTGGTGAGCTCGAAGGGCGTCGAGGACCTGGACGAGGACGACGAGAGGGAGGATGAGCGGAGAAAGAAGCGCAAGGCCGAGCGGGAGCGGGAGCGGCAGGCCGGTGGAACCGGCAGTGGTGGCGTTGGGGATGGGAACGGCGGCGACAACGGCTCCAAGCTCGGCGCGTCCAAAGGGAGCGCCGCCACGGGAGGCAAAAAGTCCAAGAAGGATCGCGCCGTGGACGCCAGGGAGGGGTACAAGGGGAACCTCTTCCTCGTTCTCGAGTACGTTTCACACGACCTCACAGGCCTCATGGACATGGCGTACAAGTTCACCGACGTCCAAGTCAAGTGCATCTTCCGGCAGCTCCTCGACGTCCTGGGCTACATGCACGACCAGAAGTACGTCCACCGGGACATCAAGTCGTCCAATATCCTCATCGATTCCCACTTCCGCGTCAAGCTCGCCGACTTCGGCCTGGCCCGGTGCATTGCCCCGCCCATCCTCGAGAATCCCAGCGACGAGTGAGTTTCCCGTTCTTATTCGCATTGTGCATATTATGTTCTGAAAAAGAAGAAAACATTTCTCCATCCATGACTATCCATGACTAGTGATTTGTTGTGTGCCCTATGAGTCCGTTCGTTCACCCTGCAATCTTTTTGACCTATCCCCAATTCTAATTTTTTGCTATGCCGCCAACCTCTACAGGCAGGGCCTCATGGGTAACCGAGACCTCACGAACAAGGTCATCACCCTGTGGTACCGCCCGCCCGAGCTCCTTCTCGGCGAGTCGCGCTACGGGGCCTCGGTCGACATCTGGTCCGCAGGCTGCATCCTGGCCGAGCTCATCCTCGGCAGGCCCCTCTTCACAGGTAAGACCGAGATGGAGCAGCTAGGCCTCGTATTTGATATGGTAGGGAGCCCGACCAACCAAAACTGGGAGGGCTTCCGCGACCTCAAGCTCATCCGGACCGGAGAGGTAACCGTCGACGCCAACCGTAAGACCGGCAGGCTCCGGAGCCGATACGTCGACAGGATGAGCCCCACCGCCCTCAACCTCATCGAGAAGCTCCTTGAGCTCGACCCCAACAAGCGCCTCACGGCTAGGGGGGCGCTAACTTCGAGGTACTTTCTATCGGAGCCTCGCGCACCGGCGGATCCCGCCGACTTGGGCCGGATCGATCTTGGCGACGCCGACGACGGATCGGGAAACTTCCACGAGTTTCAGACCAAGAAGCGCCGAAGGGAGGCCAAGGCCGTCGCCGAGAAGGCCAAGGAGGCCGCCAAGCGCTCCGGCCTCGACGAAAAAGACGCATATGACGCTGCGTACAAGGACCATATGCAGAAGGCCGCTGCCGAGGCTTCGGAGAAGAAGGCCCTGGAGGCTGCTGAACGGAAGGAGGAAGATCAGCGCGCCCAGCGCAAGAGGGAGGAGGAAAGCGCCCGGAGGAAGGCCAGGGCTGCCAGGGAGAAGGAGAAAGAAAGGGAATCAAAAAGCAAGGAGGATAAGAGACAGACACAGCATGATGTCGATGACTGGAAACGCTCACGGTCCGGGGATAAACGCGACGGCCGCGAACATGACAGAGACAGGGATCGCGATCGTGATCGCACCAGCCGTGCGGGCAGCAAGCGCAACGATCATGAGAGAGGCCGGCATAAACGTCGAGATGATGATCGCGATTTTGGAACGGAGGACCGCGACAGGGATCGCAAGCGACACCGCAGCCGAGACGATCGCGACAAGCGGAAAGACCGAGACCGTGATCATGATCCTGACCGTCACGGCTATCATGATAGAAGGCATCGGAAAAACCGCGAGAGCGAAGTGCGCGATGTGGACCGATCTGCCGAGGAAGGACGCAATGGCGCTACCGCTTCGGCAGGTCCAGAACCTCGCAGCAGAGAGAGTCGTGGACCAAATGGGCCGTACTGGCCAAGCCAGTCATCTCGCAAAGATGAACGGCGCCGTCCTTCTGAGGATACGCGTGGTGGTAGAAATCATGGACTCTACGGGCGGGGGGGCACCCCAGGGAATCCCAGGGAGCAGGATCGGCACGATTTCGATGGTAGGCGACGTGAGGATCATCGCTACAGCCAGTCATCTTCTGTTCCTCAGCAGCACCAGCATCGCCGCGACAATAGAGATCGATTTGATGAACGTAGACGAAGAGCGGAGGGGGAATGGAATCGTCCTCGTCAGCAAAATGACCGTGATCGGGACAGAAATGGCGAAGATAGACGAAGATAGCTGTTCAGACAAAGTGTTCTAAATTTTGGATGCAACTTATTTTGGCATGCACCAGCGTTCAAGGAAAGACCTGCTACTGCTCGTAATCTCGAGTCTAAGCAGGACTCTTCAGTCATAATCTGAGATCTTAGTACTGAAGTGGAGCTTATTGAAAACACGCATGTTTTGGAGCCCTCCAACATACTACTAGCTAGAGTAGATCTGCTAGGACTCGTAACATAAAAAAGCTGCTGTACTTACATGCGATGCTTACGCTAGTTGCCATATACTCGTAATATTATTATTCATGCTACTAGCTAGTATCCATACGTAGTGGTATGTGCCAGTCGTATACTACTTAGCAAACTCTAGGAGTAGGTGTAGTAGGCTACTCTAGTACTACTCTAGTATGCATATGAGTGGATACTGCGTGTGCGTTCTCTGTTGAGTTGAACACGCAACAACGCCAAAACATTCAGTTGCTCTCCCTCACAAATCCAACTGTCCCCATCCTTATCAACGCCCGCTCCGCAGCAATGGGGAACCGGTCGAGCGCGCCGGTAAATGCACAGGCAGAGAACGGGGAAGGCGTGTTCCTCGCTGACGATCTACAAGGTAAGTCGAAGCTATCGCCTCGGGTACGGCTGATTCCCAATACTCCCTAGTATCCATATCCAGCCGTATCCTCCAATGTCTACCTGGAGCTAGAGCGGCTACGTAGTACCTGATACCCGATATCGCTTGCGTGTCTCACAACCTCACCCGTTCCTGGCCCCTTTGCCTTTTCATCATTCATTTGCCGATTTGGGAAGACAAAGTGATGACCGATTTTCAGAATAAGCATCTTAGGGAAGAGTGGGAAAAGCGACAGCGGGCCATCCTGGCCGCGTCCAGCAAGCGCCTCGCTGAGGACGAGGCCGCCCGGCAGCAGCTCGACGCCGAGCTGGCACTGTTCCGTGCCAAAAACGCAGAAGTTCAGGGCAAGCTCGACCAACAGATCGACGCATCGGCGTCAAGGTTCGCCGATCTACAGGTTGAGCTCAAATTCGACTGCGAGCGAGTAGATCGATCCCTCGCAGCTGCTGGGGGCAACGGGAGCGCGCAGACAGGAGAGGGTAACCAGTGCCTGGATGCCAGGGCGAACTTGGCGGCATGCTTGCGGCAGGCCGAGGACGTGCGAAAATGTGATGGCTTTGTGGAGGTGATGGAAGCTTGTATAAAGAAGCAGGTTCTTTCTCAGTGAGCCAATTTACTTAAAATTAATTGTTACGAAATTTCGTTAAAGTTCCGTCAGTTGATCGCCCATAGAGCCCGTGAATCTTTCATGCGACTCATAATATGATTTTGATTTTTGTGTGTGACGAAATAGCCTAGGCGGTCCTTCGCACAGAAATTGCGTGAGGTAATAATCTGCCGATTCTTGAGAGGGAACCCTCTAGACCGTTCTCGGTTAGGAGAAGTATCAAGAACTGAGATTCATCACAGCTTCTAAAGCCAGCTACGAACTCAAACAAAGCAGCAGTTGGATCCTGCACTGATGCACCCTTGCGCGCTTGTAGGCTGACTGCATCAGCTTCAATATCAATCTTCATTCTGAGATTAGAGGCAAGATTCAGACTCTTACCGAAGGGAATAGCAGAGCCAACGACAAAAACGATGACATCTACCTCCTTAAGAGCCGTGGAATCGAGTGTGCTGAGCATATTGTCAACATTGGTGGTTAGAACTGCTGTGATACGAAATTCGTTTCGTTTGAGTGCACGACTGACGCGGTTTGCGATGGCGTCTTTACTCTCTTTTTCCGGCCCAGAAACAACTTGGACAACACCTAATTTGAGGAGCTTGCCACCTGACATGTGGACAGAATAACGAACCTGAATACCACCACTTCCGCCAAAATGCCCTCCCAGTAGCATGACGGGGTATACCTCCCCCTTCTTGGCAATCATCTTAGATGACTCCCCCTTTGGGAGCAACATGAGACCATCTGCTTCTCTCATACTCATGAGCCTCGACGAACGTTGTACACCGGTCGACACGGCAAGAAATTTTCCTTCGTTGGCTGATGTATTCGAATCATATGCAAGGCTCACACGTCTATATTCAGGGCGCTCTAAGTCCAGTTTGCAATCATGCAGTAGCGTTGCAAAGACCTCCTCCTGAACCACGGCGTCTTTCAAAATATCATCTAGGGGTTGCGTTTCGTCCACCCCTCGCACAATCATCTCAAGGCACGGTCTGACAAACAGATGGGAGCAGACGATTCCGCTCACTGGATTGCCAGGAAGACAAAATGCAAGACAAATCTTCTTCTGCAAGTGATTTTGGCCTTCAACACCAATTGTCATGAACGTAGTTGGCTTACCAGGTTTCATATGGATCCTGCCAAAGTGCACATTAGCTCCGAATAGGTTGACCAATACATTCTCAATTATATCCTTTTCTCCCATGGATATTCCCCCGGTGGTAATGATCACGTCGCAAGATTCCACTGCCCCCTTCAATGTAGCGGCAAGATGATTCATATCATCTGTCTCTATACCAAGATCAATGGGGTGGCAGTTTCCCCATTGGGCCAACGTGGAAAGGAGAACGGGCCGGTTGGCATCTGGTATTCGTCCGCTCATATCGGCGTTCTGGTGGGAGGGTTTGATCTCGTTGCCAGTTGACAAAACTCCCACTCTGGGGAGATCCCGAACTTGGATGGAGTCAGCTCCGGCTTGAATTAGAATACCAATATGTGAGGGCTGTATGACAGTTCCTCTGGAGAGGGCGACGGAGCCTGAGGCCATGTCGCACCCGACCTTACGGATCCACTTTCCATTAGTAGTATTGGACGGAGGAGAAGTGATACGTAATCTGGTGTTGTTGGCATCGACGAGACATTCCTCCATCGGTACGACAGCATTGTAAGGGGCGGGCACGACAGCACCGGTGGTCACATATACTGCTGACGGTAGCGAAGAGAGAGGGCGGACATGGTTGTCCTTCCCGGTGACGTCATCGCCGGCAAAGATACGGCCGACAATTTCATGCGTCCATCCGTTCGGACTTGCTGCCGCTTCCCAATTTTCGCATTTGACAGCATAACCATCCATGATTGACGCATCAAAAGGTGGGTAGGGGTCCTTCACGATGATATCGTTCGCAAGTATCCGTCCAAGTAGGGGCTGATATTGCGGGGTGCCACCTGTGGAGTGCAAGTGGAGGGCCGTGATGCGTGTACTAGAATTCGAACTTGCTTCACCTCCCAAATCGATCAGGTGTTTAGCAGTTTCTCGCAGCACTGTGGTTAGAGCGTCTGGCACTGGAACCATGGGATAAATATTTTCGGCCGTTTCGGCCCGAGTATCTGGGCCTGTCATGGTCATGGAAAGTCAGTAATAAAATGTTGAAAGTGAGGAGGTGAGAGGAGCTATATACTGTACGAGCTCGTAGCTACCTTAGACCCATAAAATGAGGAGAAGCAGAAAAAGGCGCAAGAGATGAAAGATTGTCGTATATGCATACTCTAGCTAGAGTATGCATACTATCTAGTACTAGTCTAGTACTAAGTATGTATACTACGAGCAGTACACCGTACTATGCATAATATATATAATATATTACTAGCTACGAGCTCGTAGTATCCATAATATTAATATTATATGCATAATATTACAGTATGCGTACTGTATCCATACTAGCTAGAGCTATGGATACTCTACTAGTAGTAGCATGCATATTACTAGGAGTACGGCGACGAAAAGTTCAAAAGTAGTAATAATGCATAAAAGGTGCATTGTACTTTATGAAATCAAACCCTAATAGAGTCCCGCCAACAAAAACGAGAGTCTCCACTCCACCGGAGGCTAATATAATAACCCAATAATAAGACTCGTAAACTCGTAGCTAGCTAGTCTAGATAGTATATTAGTAGTTCCATCACTCTACTACTATGCATACGACGTAGCTATTAGTATTATATACGTATATAATGCATACTATGCATAAGTACTATGCATAGCTAGTACTAATATGCATACATTCTCTAGTAGTAATATCATATTATGACTTGTACGAGCTCGTATCCATACTAGAGTCTAGTATTACCGTAATATTATTATCCGCACTACGCTCGCAGTATGCGGACAACTAGGTACTGTATGCGTACAATCTAGCACCCCCGTGGCCGCGTGGCTCGATCGTGTAAATTCCATCTCTCCACCTCTCCACCTTCCCTATCGCCGATCGCACACTAATCTCTGGGGTCAAACCTTCAACCCGCACCAGAAGAAACCAACCACCCAATAGTCAACCATGATACAGAAGCTCGTCAACCCGGCGACCTACACGACGGCGTGGTCGAACTTCATGTCGTCATCGGCAGCTTATTACAAGCCCATGTTCCGCTCCTCGTCCGCTACCCCCCTATGGCATTTCATGCTCCTGACCTCTGTTGTCATGTACACCGCCTCCTACCAGTACAAGGGCATCGCCGTGCAGCAGAAGCGCCAGGATCAGAAGAAGGCGCTGGAGGAATACTACGCCAAGCACGGCGGCGGGGGACACTAAGCGGAGCGGCGAGGAATGGCCAATGGTTGGGTCGTTTCCATAATCATATTAGGGTTAATGGTGCCTGTTAGTTGGAACGATGTAGGAGTTGCAGTGGGAGTCTCGTTAGCAGTGCGACCAAAGCATGATATGAATAAAGCTTCCACATAAGATGCAATACAAGGTTTTAGTAATTAATAGCGATTACGGATCTATTGTGACACTCTCTACGAGCTCTTACATGATGTACTAGAACAGTTACTAGCTACGAAGTATTTCATCTTACCTGAAAGCACAAGGAATGAAGTCAAATTAATGTGCGAGTCCAATCGTTCAGCTTTATTGTTAGCTGTTCGAAATAATACTCAAAGGTACCAGTTTTGCGATATTTCAGTATGTGACGATGCGCTCCCCAATGATGAAAGGCTGCTCCTTCTTTCCCTTCTTATCGCACTCCGTTCGCCGTTTGAGGCTTTCCGAGGGCGGGACAAAAACCAAAGACTTCAAATCCTCGTCCGTTCCGCCGGGTCGAACCATTTCCATTACTATCGAATTCAGCTCTGATACTTTCACCTGCGGTGGATTCTCTATGTTTGGATTCATCTTCTTCCACATATCGAGGAGCTCAGACTTGCGGAAGAAGAGGGGGCTGACTTCATCTGGCAGTGAGCTGCTTTGGATCGAAGCAAACTCAGATTTTGGTACCTTAAAATCCTCGACATAGAATATAGGCACCTTGCCCTCCGCAAGATCTTTCTTGCCACTCTCGTCAAGCCCCAGAGCGTTGGCAACGTCGCCCTCCGATGGTGCCACCCGGAAGTACATCGATCCGCCACTTTGCTTCCCCGACTTGGTCGAGAGGGTGAAAGCGAAGTCGAGCGGCACCGAAGAAATTCTCGCTTCTTTCCATGGATTAATACCCACTTCTTCGACCTCGTCCACCTTTGTCAGCGGTTTCAACCCTGCAGCCTTCCGTTTCTCAGTCACTTCCTTTCTCAAAGCCGCAAGGGATTTGTCGGAGCTGGAAGTGGCGATCCCAAGAATGCGAGAGGCTTCGTCGTATGTAGTAAAGAAATATGCTGTGAGCTTTGCATCCTCCCCAAAGACCATGAAGGGGACACTGATTAATATGAAAGGGGTGATGGCAGTGAAAAATGTGAGAACATCAGTGACCGAAAGGAATGCTCGCGACATGCGGGCAGTAGAGCAACTCACCCACGCTTGTCGACGACTGTGAAGGTAGGCACAGCACCAAGGCGACGGGCGACCTCTGCCGGCGAAACCATGCTACTCGCGCCCGTTTTACTTTCTGGCTGAGAAGCTACTGTTTTGGATGGTAAGGTGACGATCGATAGCGGAACCGCCAGCGTGGAACCAATAAAATGCCGACGATCAGCCCCATCCTCCACACTTGCCCTATGCATTGTCAAGTAGCTTCCCCGAGTCCCAAACCTTGGTCTCGGGGCAGTTGGGGGCAGGGAGATGCACCAGGCTTTGGACTTGGGTAAAACGCAAAACGCAATCGTAGCGATGAGCGCAGCCCACATCCTACTAAAATCCAAATCGTAGAAGGATGGAAGGCATGTAATGATGTATTTTTTCGTGATCGCTCGTGATCGCAATAATAATAATAATACTCTCGTATTATGATATGAAGCACCGCCAAAGGAAACGAAAACGCAGCACTTGGGAAAAAGGGCTAATATATCATTAAGGATATCCAGGGAAGGTTTGATACTACTCTCTAGAGTAGTAGCTAATGTATGCATATGCATACTAGAAGTATGCACTCTTACTACCCACTAGAGTATTAAGTCCTGAAAAACCGCTTTTACCTGAGCTCCCATCTGAAAGGTCGGTAACGACTCAAAGAAAGGTCTCTTACTTAAAACGGTATCATAAGGCAAGCGGCATCGGCATATCGCAGAAGACAAGCAAAAGTAAAATAAGATACCACAAAGATACTTTATTCAGAGCTGTATTGTTCCTTTGATAGCGCTCGTACTATGCATAGTCTAGTAAAAAATACGATGATCCATACTAGCTAGAGTCGGTTGACTGTCATCTTTCCATTCTTCAGATCTACTACTAGGTACTCTAGAGTAGTAGTACTACTAGCTAGTACTCTAGTAGGAGTACTAGCTAGTAGTTCTTCTGTAGTATGCATACGAGCGGCTCGTAGTAAGCATAGTACTAGCTAGTAGCTAGTAGTACTACTAGCTAGTATGCATAGTACGAGCGCTCGTACTTACGAGCTCGTACATGAGTCTCGACCATAAACGTATTTTATGGTCATACTACTCTCTAGTAGTATTATTAGATTCGATGCTTAATAATTTTTAATTTGAAATTAGCTCGAAGAAGAGGACAAGCAGCGTCGGAGCCAAGGATTCACTGGTGGTCACTCACTATGGTTGTTACTCGCAGGCGCTCGATCATCGTCTTCGTTGCGGTGCTCTCTCGTATGTGTCTTGTTTCTGGGCTTGCTCAAAATGGTAAGATTCGTCCTGAGAGGATTGAGCTTGGCGACTTGATTGGGTCGGGAGAATTTGGCAGAGTGCATTGGGGTAACTACTGTAGCTCCCAAAAAGAGGGCAATGCCCCGCCTGAGCGAATTGTCGCAAAGTCAGCCAAGCCAGGCGTCCCCCTTGCGGCAGCCTACCTCGAAACCGAAGCATACGTCAATCGACGTCTGTCTCTAGAGAGCAATGGGAGAAAATGCCCCTATATTGCCCCATATATTGGGGAGTACACTACAAGCGAGGGCACCAAGCAGTTGGTGTGGGCAAAAAGTGGAGATTGGACATTGGATGAGTGTCTTAGTGGTGAGAAGGGGCTGACTCAACTGGCAGATGCATTGGATATTGGCCGAGGCGAGGAAAGTGCAACCAGTCAACACACCTTGGCTCGAGAGATACTGCGACAAATACTGACTGCTCTCTCCTACGCGCATTCCATTGGTATAGTCCATAGGGACATTAAACCTGGAGCTTTCCTGGTAGACGAGGCCTCACACTGTCTCCGTCTCATCGACTTTGGCGGGGCGTGTGATCTGAGTAGTTGGCTCGGGCGGAAGGGGTACAGAGGGCGCGAGCGAGGGATCCGCACTCTGTTGTACTGCCCGCCTGAGGAATTTATAGAGATGGAACACCCCTTCGCTTTCGATATATATTCCGCTGCAACAACCTGGCTGAGATTAGTGGTGCCGGGACTAAGGATGTCTGAGGACAAGTTTTTTAACTGGCGATTGGCAGTTCGTGACAAGCTTCACGATATCGAAGAGTGGCAAGAGAATACCGCGCTATCTTCTTTGGGTGAAGAACTTCCAGATGGTTGGGAAGAGTTCTTTTCCTGTGCCGAAGGGAGAGAAGCATGGCGCCTAATCAAGACAATGCTACGTTACAGCCCTCATCAAAGACCGACGGCAACGGATGCGCTGCAAGGAACATATCTTAACCCTGATTGTTCGCAGGACGCGGGACGCGAGCCGCCACCAGTCCCGTGGTCGCTCGCGTCGCATCTCGAGTCGGCAGCAATGTTGAGCCGTCCAGCGGAGGAGTGCATTCTCTCGGATACCTTCTTTGCCTCAGTATATGAGATTGATGTCGAATTGTCAGGGAGTAACGAAAAAAACATTTCGTTCAGAGACCGACCGCAAGGCGGAGTCGAAGTAACGGATTTCGAGCAAAAGAGCGGGGAAATCAAAGCCGGTGACCAGCTTTTGGAAATGGGCCCTATCGATGTCGAAGAAGCCGACACAGATCATGTGCTAAAAATATTGCGTTTTTGGCCGAAGCCAAGCATCAGGTTATTGTTTCGACGCCAATGAAAAGTGAAAGAGACTAAAGTAGATTAGAATTTGTTAGCATTATTATTATTATTTATGATTCAATGCGCGTACCACAATGCTTATCATGTCTTCCTCGTCCTCAGAGTTGCAACATGAAGCAATGGAGGCGAGGCAAGACTCCCAAGCCTGTAATGAATGTCGACTTGCTTTCAGTCTTACAACCATAATTCTGTCTATAAGCTCGGAATCGAGGTCAAATGCCCCCTTAAATACACCAAACAGATTGGCAATTCGATTGAAAATGATGTTGTGGTCGATTCCCGTGGATTCTTCGTCACTTTCCAGTACACATTTCAAAAATATGAGACATATTTTCTTCGCAAGGTTTCTTTCAGATGCATCATCCGGGTTCGGAGACATAGGTAGCACGCAAAGGGACGTCCCTACCGATGCTGCACCTACAGCTTCAAGGAGAATAAGGGCAGGCTTTAGGCGGATTCCATTCATGTGAATTGCGTTGCGATCAATATCATGATTCTTGCGATCAATATCATGAGCCTTGGTGTCAACAATTGAAGCCAGGGTCTTAATTACACGGATTGTCTGTCTGGAGTAGTCTTCTGCATCACCTTCGTCGTTGCCCTTGAGAAACCTGGGCTCCGTTGCGTCTGCACCCGCGTAGAAGTCCATGACTGGGCCTGCAATAGAAGTCGCCGCATGACGTAAATAATCCAAACCGATGGATCCTGAATCTTCCATTTCTTGCTCATATCCACAGTGATATCCAGTTCCAATCAGTTGAACAAATTTGGATTTCAATCTTTGATGAAGTGAGAATAGGGGTGATCGACCCCTTCCAACTAGAAGCCCAGTAAACCACGATAGTACACCAACACTAGAGATCAAGTGAACACGAGCCAATCGGCCGCCGTTCACTAATAGGCTCTCCAGAGTGTCTAACATCATATAAGGTTCAGCATCAGAGACGTTTCCATCGAGTCGAAGAGAGAGAGAGTCAAATGATGACATTATGAGGGCAGGTGCATGCCGCCGAGAAGAGACCTTG
>Ga0315315_10004824_pt1 | contig 12443 bp, 10 predicted proteins | sample M140m3416metaG_FD_203699 | JGI IMG/M metagenome (GOLD analysis project Ga0315315, IMG submission 203699) | Ammonia-oxidizing marine archaeal communities from Monterey Bay, California, United States - M1 40m 3416 | ecosystem: Environmental > Aquatic > Marine > Intertidal zone | place: USA...
TCTTAAGTTAGCGTCTCTATTAATGACCACAACCATGTCACCGATGAGTAGTGTCTTGGTGAGTTTTCATTGCACCACAGGAACGGTATTGGTTGGATTAGCAAAGCCACCAGGAAGTTCCATAAGACTTATCTTCCGAAAGTGAATCTCAGCCCCTTCCGACTCGAGACAGATGTAGCCTTTGCGGAAACTGGCGTTGCGAATGCTGTTGACGAACTTGCCATTCACCGAAAGTTTTACGGTGCCATCTACGGCGACGATGACGTAGCGATTCCACTGGCCCTTGCCCAAGCAACGGTTCTCCAGAGATTGGCTTCGTGTCCCGCGTGGATTGGCAGGCGTGGCAGTCATTCCTCCGGCTCCAAAAAGTTCTCCGTGTACGTATGCCAGCGGTCGAGGTGTGCCATCTTTTTGTGCATGAAGAAACGGCCACTCTAGTTCCAGCATCTGCACCTCCATCCCCATCGGCAGCCGGCTTCTCTGCGGTTTGGCATCACACCAAAGAAAGACCCCGGAGTTTCCACCAGATTCCATATGACGCCATTCGACAACCAGAACAAAGTTCTCATACATTCGCTCGGATCGCATGACACCAATCGGTTGCCCCTGACACACCAGTAGGTTTTCATCATTCACCGACCACGTCGTTGGTGAGGTGTTTACATCGACCCAGCCACTGAGATCGGTGCCATTAAATAATTCAACAAATATTGGGGCAGGCCTAGTTTCCTCAAAGTTTGGGATCTCGCTGTCTGACGCTGTCAGTGCCTTTACATCTGTTGTTACAACCGGTTGACTATTACGAGGAGGTCTTTGCTTTGTCGCTTTTTCCGGGGCGGCAGAGTCTTGAGCCGCTGTCGATACGTGTGCGGTTGCTGCGATACATAGAGCAGCTATTAAATTTTTAAAGTTTATTTTCATTTTTAATTTGTTACCGCAGTGTGGCTCGGAGATCAAAAATCCCATATGTAGGAGTGCTGGAGCAGCGTCCTCCCGCCTACAGAGATGTCGAACCACATTAGAACAAATAAAATTGCTTCTTATGTGCTGCAAAAAAAATAGGAGGCTCTCTGTTGCTGTTATTCAGAAAGCGGTGGGAAGAATCTTAACTGTCGCTTTGAATCACCGCAGACAATACGTGTTGCGCTGTGCAATAGGCAACAAAAGCTTGTGATCAAGCCGCACCGAAGTTGAGGGTCTGTGTGAAACATGTAGCACTTTGGGTGCTTATTGAAAAAAGCTGCCAATGGGAGGGTTTCTGGTTTTGTTCATAGGTTCTGATAGACTTTAAAACTAATTCACTTCGGAGGGTATGCGAATTGGCCAGCGGTCTGACTCGAAATCAGATGCCCAGCAATGGGTTGAGGGTTCGAATCCCTTGCCCTCCGCTTGCAGGTTCATGGCACGCTACTGATATTTCTCATGCCGATGTGCGAATTTATAAAGTCCGCGTCTATTCCTAAAGTTTTTTATTGTCTTTGCACGGGAGAAGACAATGAATTCGATGCGGCCAAACAATATGTTGAAGGTGTGTGAGTGAGTCGTATCACACAAGTATTGAATCGTCGCTTACGGCCTTTCGTTTTAAATACTTTTCGTAGTCTGAATGGAATGCCGGTTCCTTCCGGTTCGGTTGACGTCATGACTTGGGAGAGTGACTCACAAGCATGCCACATTATCGAGCCTGAACCATTAGGGAAAGAGTTGATTTCTCCACGAGCGCTTAGTGGAGATCCCATTCTTGTAGAAAAAACCCTTGAAATGATCCCCGATCTGGCAGTGCAGAAACAATATGTACAGGAACTTGTAGGCGAGAAACAAATCAATCCCAAGGAATTCGTTTGTGTTCTTGAACAAGGCCGGGTTGCCCACGCGAGTGGCTTGGTGATGACTCCAGATAACCGTTTGCTCGAAGATGTGTCATGCATAAAATTTGATTCCGATTTACCAACGAATCCACTTCTTCTTCGCTATCTACCTCGGCCTGCACGTGTCTCAAGTTCAGCCGTTTTTTTGACATGTTTAATGCCATACAACTACTACCATTGGGTTTTAGAAGCGTTGCCGAGACTAGCGATCTATGCCTCTGCTGGCATCGCTGCTGATTGTGTTTATGCTCCAGTTCAAAAACGCTTTCAACAAGAATCGCTGCGGCTTCTTGGTTTTCCGGCGTCCAGGATTTTTCGAGCAACTCGAAATGCGCATGTACTGTTTGACCGCCTGGCAATCTCATACTCCAAGCCAGCCTGTAATTCTCGCACGATTGGCTCTTTTTGTAATTCTCGCACAATTGATTTCCTTTATCATTCGTTTGCGTCTCATCAAGGTATTTCCCAACCCAAGGAACTTAGGGTATTCATTTCCCGTCGTAAAAGAGGCAAGAGAGAAATCACAAATGACGATGCAGTTTTTGAAGTACTGCAACCTTTAGGGTTTAAGCGTTACGACTTGGAAACAATGTCAGTCAGTGAACAGGTTAAATTGTTTTATAATGCGGAGTGTGTTGTTGGCCCTCACGGTGCTGGTTTGGTAAACATTGCTTTTTGTAGGCAAGGGACAAAGGTTATAGAAATCAATACTCCCTATCGGGTTTCTACCTGCTTTTCTGACATCGCACATTATCGAGGTCTCAATTACCAACTCCATCTTGCTACGCCGGACAGTAAGAAATTTTTTAACTTTGATCCTAAGCGGGGGGTTGGAGATTCTGATATGACGGTTGAGTCAGCAGCCTTCGCAGAAATTGTTCAAATATTTCTGAAAACTCCATTGGCAGCGGATCAGTCATCTGAATTCAAGCAATTTCTAAAAATTTGAGGCACAAGAAATACGTTTGGAATGTAATGAAGAGCCAGTGGTCTGACTCGAAATCAGATGCCCAGCAATGGGTTGAGGGGTCGAATCCCTTGCCCTCCGCTTACGTCATTATATTACTATGTGCCATTCCGCTCTGACAGAACATTTTGCCTAGAGTCAGGGAAGAGTTACTTGCTTGTGTCTTCTGGTGGCGAATGGCTCTCCGTGCGGTCGATAACAAGAGGATCTCGTGACGTGAGGTCACTGATCCGAAGTGACGCTTTGCCAGCTAGCAGGTCATCAATGAGGTCCCCAACAACTTCTGCTCGCCAGCCAGTGGTAAGGGTGGGTGGTGCTTCGTCTTGTCCATGACCGAGTTTGTAGGCCAGGAGTTCACGCATGTCACTCGCGGTGCCAACAAGTGAAGGTGCAATTTCAAGTTGGCGGCAGAGCCCCCCGACGGCAGTTGCCAGAAACTGTCCAAGCACATTGAGTTGAGGTGGTGGGGCTTTGTGCCGTTCGCCACCGGGAAGTTCGTCATCAGGCAGTGCCAGGCCACGCTCAATGGCATCTGCAATTGATGGCAGGATGTGCCGCAAGTCAGACCGCTGCATGCCGCGAACTGCAGCAATTTGCTGTGGGTCAGTATTTTTTCGCTTGCAGAGTTCAACGATGAGGTCATCCCGCAAAACCCGCTTCGGTGGCATGTCCCGCGACTCTGCAAGGCTGTCACGCCAGTGCCACAATTCACGGGCGACTGCAAGTTCCCGTCGCTTCAGGCCATTCAGCCCAGAGACTCGTCGCCATCGCTTCCTCGTAAAGGAGGCAGCTACTTCATCCATCCAGGTGAGCATTTCTTCCTGCATCCACGCTGTACGGCCACGATCTTCCAGCCTGGTCTCAAGTGTCTTCCAGATCGCATCAAGATACCGCACATCATCAAGTGCGTATTCAATCTGTGCCGGAGTCAGTGGTCGTTTTCGCCAGTCGGTGCGTGTCTCACCCTTGTTTGTCGGCTGCCCAAGGACTCGTCGCACAACGGATGCATACCCAGCAGGGTAGTCGTGATCAACCAGCCCAGCGGCAACTTGCACGTCAAAGAGGTGTGCAGGGCGTTCACCGATGGCATGCAGAATAAATCCCATTTCTTCACGCCCGGCATGAACAACCGTTGTTCGCTTCGGGTCTGTCATCAGTCGCCAGAAAGGTTCCAGTTCCTGAACCTTGAGCGTGTCGATCACAGCAAGTACATCACCTGCTGCTACCTGAATAAGGCAGAGCTGACTGCGGTATGTATGTTCAGACACAAACTCTGTGTCAAAGCCAAGAGAGTCGTATTGGTCGAGCCGTTCTACCAATGACGCGAGCTGACTCTCGGTCGTTATAAAGTCGTGTTCACTTGGTACCGGCTGAGAACGCTTCACCAAAATAGAGTCCAGACATCAATGAGTTATGGAAGGAAGATATAGTCGACAAGAACAAAAACCGGAATCAGCACGCATCCGCTGTAGAGAAGGTACCCGAAAAAGCTTGGCATCCTGACACCGGCACCCTCTGCAATGGCTTTCACCATGAAGTTTGGCCCATTCCCTATGTATGTCATCGCACCAAGGAAGACCGCTCCAAGGCTTATACCCGTGAGCCGGCCTGCTTCAACGCCGGCAACAAGTTCACCAGTGGCAGGGAGCGATTGTGCTGTCTTGAAAAAGACCAGATAGGTGGGGGCATTATCCAGCACGCTGGAGAGTGCCCCCGTTGTCCAGAAGAACGCAGTTGGTGAACGGATTCCAAGGCTTGCACCATGCTCATTGAGAATGGCAAGAGCTGGTTGCATGCATATAAAAATGCCGACAAACAAAACGGCGACCTCGATGATTGCAAAGTAGCTAAAGCCGTTCTTTACTCTGATTGCTGTTGATCCAAACCACAGTGAACATCCAACAAGGCCGAGTAAGACAACTTCTCGTAAGAAAATCCATGGATGCCACGTAGTGCCCGGTATCGCCTTGGATGGATCGAGCAGCGCTACCGCAAAAATAACCCCTGCCATAAGAGGCAGATTCAGCAAAAGCCCTGTGATACGTAGTGGTCGGACGGTTGCTTTGTCATAGATGCGGTCAACAAGCCGTTCTGACGGATATGCAAAAAAACAATCCCATATCCAGTAGATGGCAAGGAGGGTGATGTTCACGACCAGCCATTCTTGCCAAAGCGTAAAGGTCCAAAGAAATGGTACCCCTTGAAGGTAGCCCAGAAATAGTGGTGGGTCGCCAATCGGAAGAAGGCAGCCTCCGCAGTTGCACACAAGAAAAATGAAGAAGACGAGCGTATGCACAACGTACTTGCGTTCATGGTTTGTTTCGAGAAGCGGTCGCACGAGAAGCATTGCAGCACCGGTTGTGCCAATAAAACTCGCCATCAAAGACCCTGTCGCCAACAGAATCGTGTTCACCGTTGGCGTTGCCTGCATGTCGCCTTCTATTCGCACGCCACCAGTGATTGCGTACAGCGCAAAGAGCAGTGTGATAAACGGCACGTATTCAGCAAAGAGTGCGTTTCCGAGAACAGTTCTCGTAATGGCCCATGAAAGTCCATGTGCTGGTGGAGCTACCACAGCGTGCGCAGGGAAATGCTGTTCAACAGCAGTTCCGTGAAGGAATAAATAGTAGGCCAGTGTGGCGAGGCCTAGGACGCCGGCAACAAGGAGTTTGCTTGAGTTTTTTTCCCACCAGTGCGCCAGTGAAGGAATCAGTGGAAGTACAGCAATGGCACCTAACAATAAGACAAACGGAGTAACCGCCCATGCTGTTGGTGGTGCTCCGGTGTGTGTTAGTTCTCGATGGCCTAAGGCGTGTTCCTCTGCATGCGACTCAGACTCATTTGCATGACTCCCATCATCCATGTGAGAATGTTCTTCAGGCGATGCGACATGGTTGTCATGGGCGGCGTTTGCGGCGACAAGCAGATCTCGGCCTCGCTGAGGCATGCCGAGAAAAGCTGATGCCAGATACAGTGCGGCCAAAACTGAAATCCCGATAAGGGTGACGCGGGAACTGTGCCGCACGGTGTTGGTTGACGGAGCTGTCTCTTGCATGCTGTTCTCTAAATAACAAGGGCGGGCCTGGCCGCCCGCTGTGAATCGTAAGATAATCTAGCAAAACTTTCTGTTCCTAAAGATGGGCGTTGCTTATCTTCGCTGTCTATACAATTTCTCCAATGACATACTCGGAAACACAGAAACAAACCTGGCTTACGTCGAACCTGCGGTTGGCTAGTCTGCTAGCTGGCCTTGCGGCGTTTCTCGTTGTCGTATCACTCATTCTCTGTGGAATTGCCTTCCGCTTTTCAGGTGGAATTTCGTTGGTGGTGCTTCTTTGTGCAGCAGTCATTGGAACTTTTAGCGGCACACTTGGTGTTGTCGCATTCATGGCCAGAAAAGAAAGAGTTTTTCTGGAGGGCTCTTTCGTCATGGTTCGAATGGGGCCCGCGTCACTCGAAAAAATTCCTTTGGACGCTGTTGAATGTTTTTTCCTGGGAAGCCAGCCACTCGATCGCTTAGGAGAACCGGTTGTTGCGGAGGACGCAGATTTTCGCGTTGGGACCCTGGTTGTTCGCATCGCTGAACGGTTTGGTGACATTGCCAGTGTGCGTCGCGGACCTTGGGCAGGCTGGGAGGATGGCTATCTTATTATCGACGGTCGCTGGTCTGAGCCACTCATCGTGGAGACACTTCGTCGAATCAATGGGCGTCTTGCAGTTGCAAAGCGACAGCCAGTTGTTGATCGGTGTGCTTCAAATAACGCGGTAGAGGGCTGTTGTGGATGAGCAAGACATTGTTACTTGTAAGTGTTCGTTGTGCTGATGAAGTAGCGACTGCCGTCGACGGTGGAGCAGAAATAATTGATGTCAAAGAGCCGTCGAATGGGTCGTTAGGAATGGCTGCGCCCGAGACACTTGCTGCCTGTGCTGCCGTTGTGCCAGAGCAGCTTCTATGGACTGTCGCCGGAGGTGAACTTGTTGAAAACGATGAGGGTCTGCCTACTGCAGGGCAGGACCTAGTCCGCTCACTACACTCTCTCGAACGATTGCCAGATGCTATAAAGTTTGGTCTATCTCTGTGCGTAGGCACTCCGTGGGAACATGTTTTTCAAAATGTTGCTGAACAATTGCCAGAGCGCATGCAGGTAATTCCAGTTGCCTACGCGGATAGGCTGGCTGCGAGTAGCCCAGCTGTCGATACGGTTCTCGAGGCGGCTGCTCGTCATGGGTGGGAAACCGTCCTTGTCGATACATTTGATAAGCTCAAAAGCGGAAGCCTGCTGGATCTTGTGGCTATTGAGACAATTCAGCAGTGGGTATCGCAAGCCCGTGATCTGGGCGTTCGAATCGTTCTGGCCGGCCGCCTGTCTCTGCAGGACGTTCCGGTTGTTGCTGGCTGTGAGCCTATGGCTGTTGCAGTACGTTCAGCTGTTTGTGTGGGCGGTCGAAACGGTCGAGTTGACATCGGACTGGTCCGGATGGTCGCCTCACAGTGTCGGTCTGGCTTCGTAAAGCGGGAGCAGGACAGAATTGTTCGGAATACTTGTTGAAGGAGGAAATCTTTGAAACCATTGGAAGTGAAATTGCCGCACAGCCTTGGAGTTGATGGGGCACATCAGAAAATCGATGCTGCAATCGCGAGAGCTCGGGCACAGTATGAGCCTCAGGTTGGTCCAATTCATGCAAACTGGGATGCGGAAGATCAGTTGTCTGTGCAGTTTTCTGCTATGGGCATGCAGTTCAAAAGTGCTGTTGAGGTGTTGCCGACAGAGCTTGTGATTCAAATCGAACTACCAGCAATGGCGTCAATGTTTGCCGGGAAAATTCGAGAAGGTATTGAGCAGCAGGTTGGTGCGCTCATCAAAGCATAGCTAAAAAAAGTCAATCACCAGCTGTAACGTGAAGAGTCTTGTCGTCAATGGACCACGTAAGTCCAAGTGGCTTGACGATTGCGTCAAGTAATTGATCACGGTTGGCATCTTTGATTTCGAGTCGAATGATTTCCTGAGTGTTGATGCTGTGGGCCTTGAATGCTTCTGTATCAATTGAGGGCTCGAGGTTGAGTCGCTGTGATATGGCTTGAAAGAGTTCCTCGAACGGGGCTGCAACACGAAGTGTATATCGTTCTCGGTTACTTCCTTCGGTTTTGGGAGGGCGTGTGAGGGTAGGCTTTTGTTTTGTTTCTCTCTTTTTTGTTCCTGAAGAAGGCGGGAGCGATGCAGGTGTCACCACAAGTGTCGATTGCGACTCAGAGCTTTGGCTCCACAGAAGTTGCTGGTCATACTGCATGGCAATGAGATCAAGCTGTTCGGGAAGTGTCAGCGGCGGAGTAGTTTGTGCTGCAAGATGGTCGTGTGGTATCTCCTCGGGAAGACCATCTGTTGTGATCGTAAGTCCTGTTGTTGCTGGCTGTCCCGATGTTATTGGCTGTGAAAGCAGATTCATGATGAGCGTGGCTGGTTGTTGTCCGGCCAGCCACTGTAGCGGTCGCTTTGTTCTAAGTTGCTTTTGTGCCGTCACAGGCAATAGTCGAAGAGTTCGCTGCCGCTCTCGATCTGCCTGCTCAAGTTGGCTGGCCTTGCCGAAGGGTGTGATCCAGACGCTTGATTCAAGGATAGCAATCTCCGTTTCTGTTTTATCTGCAAGCCGCCATAAGACCGTATGAAGGCTCTCTCCCTCGCAGGCAATCGTGATGTACTGGGTTGGGTCGATCTGGCGGTCAAGGACGATGATCCCACCACTGAGAATGCTGAGTTGTGAAACGAGTCGTACGAGTGGTATTCGCTGAAAAGTTGCTTGAACAGGCCTGCTAAGGAAAGCTGGTTGTGACCATGCAGGCGTTGCTGCGCCACTCATCACGAGGCCTGTGAAGATGGCAATGCTGAGTTGAATAGTGCGGAATGTATCTGTGACTAGTCGTGTCATCAGCGGGTCCAGAAAAATCTCGTAGCGATTTGTCAGTTTCTGGCACAATCGTACACCTAATGGAACGTTCTTCACAAAAAGAAATACAAGTGTCGGGGCCAACAGTTGTTGTGCTCGGAGCAGGCATCAATGGTGCGGCACTGGCTCGTCAGTTTGTGCTGAATAAAGCTGATGTGATTCTTGCTGATACACGTGATGTTGCTGCTGGAACAACAGCGTGGTCAACACGACTAATCCATGGAGGTTTGCGGTATCTTGAGTACGGTGAATTCGATCTTGTCCGTGAGAGCCTGGCTGAGAGAAACAAACTCGTCAAAATGGCCCCGCATCTGGTGAAGCCTTTGCGGTTTGCCGTTCCCCTGCGTCGGCGGCTTGGTGGCATGCTGGCAGCGGCAGCACGAATAGTTGGTTGCGAGGCGTTGGCACAATGGCTTACGACAAGCCGGGGGCGTGGGAGTTGGGCAGTCGGTATCGGTCTGACGCTTTATGACATGTTCTCACGAGATGCTTCTTGGCCAGTCCATGCCATGAAACGTGCGGGTTCGCCTGGGCTACCACAAGTGGATAGGCAGCAATTTCCGTGGATGGCAACCTATTTCGACGCCCAGTGTATTTTTCCTGAACGGCTTGCGGTTGAACTGCTTGTGGATGCCGAAGCTCTTGCTGCTCGTCGTGGTCAGCGTTTTCATGTGGTCACCCATCACGACTGGACCCTTGATGGTGACGGGCAGTTTGTATGTACTCCGAAATCTGCAAAACGGTCAGTGTGCCAAAAGAGTGCTGAGTCACTTTCGGTGCGTCCGGATGTGATTATCAACGCAACTGGGGCCTGGGTCGACCAGACGTTGTCAGGTTTGTGTCGCAGTTCCTCGTCTGTTGATTGTGGTCATGATATTGAGGTAGGGCTTATTCGGGGAACAAAAGGAAGCCATATCATCCTTGAGGACGTATCGCTCAGAGACGCACTTGGTGAAGACGGCATCTATGCGGAGGCTCCAGATGGAAGACCAATTTTTCTTCTGCCATTTGCCGAAGAACAGGTGCTCGTTGGTACGACAGATATTCCGATCCAAGGTGATCCAGGCCTCGCTCGAACGGATCAGTCTGAGGTGGACTATCTAATCAAGGCTGTTTCAAGAATCGTGCCGCAGTGTCAACTTTCTGAAAAGAATATTGTCCAGCACTACTGTGGTGTCCGTCCGCTTCCCGGACCTCGTGTGACCGGTCGTGCAGCAGGGACGCCTGGGTCAGTCACACGGCGACATTTGCTCCTTCGTGACGAAGGCGCGACGATACCGACTTGGTCAATTGTTGGTGGCAAGCTCACAACATGTCGGAGTCTGGCCGAAGAGTCAGTCAGAAAAGTTTTTGCTGAACTTGGATTTCCAATTATCGATAAAAATTCCCAGCGAGTGCTCCCCGGCTGTTTGTATGAAGAGGATCGTGAGGCGTGCGACAGCCGGACCAAGAATGTAGCGGCACGTTCAGGTATTCCGGAGGAGTCCATCGAGGCTGTCTCTCAGTGGGCTGTCGGTCTCTATGGAAGGCGTGCACCTCATGTTTTTGAAAATATGATGCAATGTTCGCAAGCAGCTATGCTTCCTCCACTTATCGGAGACAGTGGTCTGCCGACGGCGGCCGCGGTGTTCGCTATAGAGCAAGAGTGGGCGTTGTCTCTCGGCGACCTCATTGAGCGTCGTCTGATGTTGATTTTTTACCCCCAACTTTCACTGGCAACTCTGCACGATCTGGCTGAAATTCTTGTTGTAATGGGTTGTCTTCAGCCTGCCGATCGAGAGTCTGCTGTGTTGTCAGAGGTTACGTATTTGCAAGATTTATATGGAAAAAAGATCGTCACACAGTAAGTTGCATGTGATGTGTAGTGTCACTGGGGCTTTCGGCAGATTGTCTCTCAATAGATTATGGGGAATAGCACTATGACAACGTCAAAGAAGCGATGTGTTTTGGCTCTTGACCAGGGAACGACGTCAAGTCGAGCCATACTCTTTGACAGCACCGGGCAGCCGCTTGCTACGCAGCAGGAATCGTTTCCGCAGCATGTTCGTACGATGGAAACTGAAGCCGATGGTGGAGGCGTCGATCAAGCTATCGTAGAACATGACCCAGAAGATCTTTGGAAGACTCAGCTTGGCTGCGCGAGCCGATGCCTGTCGGAAGCAGGCGTACGCGCTGATCAAGTTGCTGCCATTGGCATAACAAATCAGCGAGAAACAACGGTTCTGTGGGATCGGGCGACCGGAAAGCCAGTAGCTCCGGCAATTGTGTGGCAGAGTCGGGTTTCTGCACCGATATGTGAGCGACTGAAAGAGGATGGGCTGGAGGACGAGGTTCGGCAACGTACCGGTCTGCTTCTTGATCCATACTTTTCAGCCACCAAGATCATGCATCTATTCGAAACGCATGCGGGCTTGAGGGAACGATGTGAAGCTGGTGAGGTGCTCTTTGGGACAGTTGATAGTTTTCTTATATGGAGGCTTACTGGCGGTCGTGTGCATGCGACTGATGTGACCAATGCAAGCCGTACGCTGCTCTTTGATATCATCACCGGTGACTGGTCAGATGAACTATTGAAAATATTTAACATCCCACGAGCCATGTTGCCGAGGGTTCGGCCCTCATCGGGAATATTCGGGGAAATAGATGAAGGCTGGCTGGGAGCACCAATTCCCATTGCTGGCTGCGCTGGTGACCAGCAGTCATCTGCATTTGCTCACGGTTGTGATAAGGCCGGTGATGCCAAAACAACCTATGGAACGGGAGCATTTCTTCTAGAGTCAACCGGTACCACACCGGTCCTTAACGCCGAGGGTTTGCTGGCGACGCCGGCATGCACGCGTGAGTCTGATCCTGCTCCACAATCGTATTGTCTTGAGGGCTCTGTCTTTGTAGCAGGGGCACTTGTCGGGTGGTTACGCGATGGTCTTGGGATTATTGAAAGGTCAAGTGACATTGAGCCGCTCGCCAGAAGTGTCCCAGACTCTGGTGGTGTCGTAATCGTGCCAGCTCTTGCGGGGCTTGGCACTCCTCATTGGGACCCTTTTGCTCGTGGTCTGATCGTTGGTCTCACGCGGTCAACTGAAAAATCACATATCGCCCGCGCTGCACTCAACGCAATTGCCCTATCGGTTGCTGAGGTTCTGGGATGCCTGGCGGCATCAAGTGGTCATCGATTACCACGATTACGTGTCGATGGCGGTGCCTGCGTCAATGATCTCTTGATGCAGACCCAGGCCGATGTGCTTGGTGTTCCGATTGATCGTCCTGCTGTTCTCGAGACGACAGCACTTGGAGCCGGCTTGCTCGCAGGATTGGCTACTGGATTTTATCAGAGCACTGCTTCGATTTCAGATGCACGAGGGATAGAGAAAACATTTTATCCCCAGGCTGATGCAAAAGAACGACACCAGCAACTTGATCATTGGCGGGATGCTGTCAGTCGTTGCCGTGGCTGGGCCCGCCCAAGCTAGGTCTGCTTGATACGCATGCGTATGGTCTGACGGCACAGTTGCTCTACCGAAGGATCGTGCCATCGCTTTGTGTTGGTTGTTCAGCAAGAATGACCCGACTCGTATAACGTTGTGGGTTCGTGGCAAATTTTGCCCGTGTCTCGGGGCTTTCAAAGAGGTAGATCCGTTGTTGATATGTCACTCCATATCGACGTT
>Ga0315315_10004825_pt1 | contig 12440 bp, 7 predicted proteins | sample M140m3416metaG_FD_203699 | JGI IMG/M metagenome (GOLD analysis project Ga0315315, IMG submission 203699) | Ammonia-oxidizing marine archaeal communities from Monterey Bay, California, United States - M1 40m 3416 | ecosystem: Environmental > Aquatic > Marine > Intertidal zone | place: USA...
GACGGCGGTGGCGACGGCGGTGGCGGCGACGGCGGTGGGCTGGGCGGCGGCGGCGACGGCGGTGGGCTGGGTGGCGGCGGCGACGGTGGCGGGGAAGGTGGCGGCGGCGACGGCGGTGGCGACGGCGGTGGCGGCGTCGGCGGTGGGCTGGGTGGCGGCGGCGACGGTGGCGGTGAAGGTGGCGGCGGCGACGGCGGTGGCGACGGCGGTGGCGGCGACGGCGGTGGGCTGGGCGGAGGCGGCGACGGCGGTGGGCTGGGTGGCGGCGGCGACGGTGGCGGTGAAGGTGGCGGCGGCGACGGCGGTGGCGACGGCGGTGGCGGCGACGGCGGTGGGCTGGGCGGCGGCGGCGACGGCGGTGGGCTAGGTGGCGGCGGCGACGGTGGCGGTGCAGGCGGTGGCGACGGTGGTGGTCCGGGTGATGGTGGAAGAAGTGGTGGGGCCTGCAGGCTATGAAATGGCGTATATTTATTTGCACTGAGAATCACAGCAGTTGCAGCACATACGAATGCAATCGCCGCCGGTGCTAGGACTTGCGGTCTAAAAACCTGTCGTATTGACTTGTATTTGTGGTTGATTTGTGAGTATTTTGTGGTGTGTTGAAATGACGGCTTGTTTACATTTACTATGACACGAGATTTGTTCATTTTAGCTCTATTCAAATTCACGTGTAATATGTCTAATATCTCTATCTAAAACATCTACACTCACACCAGCATTGGGAAAGGTACTGGAACGATTGGCGTCCCAAACGCGGTGTGCGGCAGGCGGATCTGTCCGGGGTCAAATGCGCCGAAGAATGGCGCGATGTTTATGGATGTGTCGGAAACGTCGTCGGCACTGTCATCACTCGCGGATGCGTCGTCCGAATCATTACCGCTTGCAGACGTGGAAGGATTTTCACCATCCTCTCGGTGTCTTTCAACCCCAGGCAGCCTCGCGTACGGTCTATAAGGGTTGTGCCTGTAGATGATGGTCGAAAAGGCTGTGTCTGCACTTTCCATCCGCACCTGCAACGAGTAGTTTGGTCGAAGTGTGTCAAATGCATTTGTCAGCTTTTCGATGAGACTGGTCGGTGTCAAGGATGTCGAACCCAATTTCCATTCATCGAATTGTTCGTTGGTGGAAACCTCGACGGTGCTAGAACCAGCGGTGTTCGGATTGACACCGCTACGTGTTTGTTGACACCACACATCCGTTTGCGAGTGCAGACGGGCTATTTTCCAGTGACGTGCACCGTCGTCAAACTTGTCGAAGGTGCTGATTGGCCCATCATTGCGCGGCATTTGCTCGATCTTTGCCTTGACAGTGTCGCCAAACTCACGTTGCAAAGTAGCGAACTCAGCGACTAGTTTGGCCACAGCACCCGCTACCTCATATGCATCTTGATTTATAATCTGTTGTATAATGTCCTGCGAGTTCGTAGGCGTCTTTCGTTTGAACTCCCTTGGTTTGTTCGCCAATATATCAAGTGTATAGAGATCACGGGGTGGTGCCTCGTTCTTAAGCCGCTTGCCACCCATACGCCCGAGTGGTGTGAGGGTTAAGCCGGGCTTAAGCCGTCTCATAAGCCCGGGGGGTGCGGTTTGACGAAGAAGCGGGTCCGTTACCGTCAGTGGTGACGGTCCGGTGTGTGAGGATGCGTCTGACGGGTTCTCCTCGTTGCTACACCACCGTGGATCACCATAGAACCAGTTTGGGTGCTGTATTCGCCATTCCATATCGACGGCCAGCGGCATCATAGGACCACTCAGTATCACCGATTGGTCAGCAGTCTTCAGCTTCGATAGCAACGCACTGGGCGGTTCATTCTTCGTCTCCTCCTTCTCCCGAGACCAATCGATGTGAGGAAATTCGTACACACGGTACTTGTGGATACTTTTTAGCCACGGGAGGATGCGATACTTAAAGTCCTCCATGTTTCTGCACTGATAGATACAGAAATTGTAGTAGTGAAGGATCCACACGTTCACCGCATTTATAAGCCTTTTTGCTTCTATATCGTCTAACGATATAGTTTCATAATTGTGGTGCAGATAGTCCAATCCAGCTATTCCCTCGTCGGCAGAACCCAGCATGTCGGCTCCCCCCTTCTGCGTGGCAACAACTTGCAGAAGTGCCCCAAACTCTGAGTAACGGCCAATGTCGGCCGTAGCTCCACCTCCCCAATTGCCGTGCATGCTCTGTCGCCACATGTCATCCAATCTTGCCAGGTCCTGCTCGTACGCGGAGATCAGCATGCGATGAAGGGCGGCTTTATGTCGCAAACTTACGGAGAGCACGTTTACATTTTCTGTTTTACCTAGACGAATACCACGACGCGTCTCTTGAAGTATATCTTCGCCCTTGTCGCTCAACTTGTTAATTTTTGTAAGTTCCTCATGCTGCTTACTGATTTCCACTCCGATTGCGGTCATCTGCTCGCGGTTGTTTTTCTGCATTTCGTACTGAAACATGGAAGAAATTTGACGCGCTTTGTCCAAGAGAAAGTCACGCACTTCCGGTTCCTGGGAAGGGAACGTATTTGTCCATTCCAAGCCGCCATCTCCGTTGGCAACGTCCGGGACTTGCACCATGGTTTCATTCGAAGGCGTGTACGGATCGCGCTCGTCTGCCATTTTTTCGGCATTCATTCTAATCTGATTAATCTGCTTAATCTGCTCCGCGTGCTTGTCGAGGAAAGCGATGTCAGGAACAGGCGTAGTCGATTTTACATCACGCTTCTGCAACCAAGGAACCGGGTCCAGTTCGGCCAGTTTCCCTTTTGCCCTTTCGCTTTCCATTTGAGCGTTGAAGTTGTCTAGTATAACATCACTCCTAGTCTTTTCGAGCTGCCATTTGCCGTTGTCAGCTTCACCTTTTATCGGCTCTTTTGACTCTCGAATAAGCTTGCCTTGGGCGTCAACCGGAACTATTGGGCTGCCATACAAGGTGTGCAGCTGGACCCAAGGTACACAACTGAACCTTGCGGCGTCGGTATCGTTTTCCACGTATTCCCATCGGTCGGTGCTTGAACCTAGACCTGAAACGTCGTCCTGTGACCTAAACATCACCTCGCCCGTAAGATCGTCGATCTTGGGCCTTTGCATACTGGCGTCCAACCTCGAGCTGTGTGCAAGGTCGGCAGCCACAAGGGGGTGTGGCCAGGCGCCACCTCGTTGCTCAATTCGCATGCTTTCCCATGCGACAAAGATCCTCACGAGACGGTCGTAATAAAAGTTCATCCCGCGGTCGGACTGTGTCTTGAGAACGTCCCAGAAGACAATAGGCATCGGAAGCGTATAGTTCGGATTTTCAAAGTTTTGCTGTGGGACGTAATTGTCTATCGAAGGCAGAATATCAGCCACACTTGAGTTCTTTTCTTTGTTGTCTGAATTGACGCTGTCCTCGTAATCACATATATCCCTGAACTCCCTGCATAGCATCTTAAAGTAGTGCTGTGCGCGACCGCTGCCCGCAATGGCAAGCTGAGAGATGTGCTTCATGTCGAGCGTCATCATGCGATGCTTGTACTTTTCGTCTGACGTTCCTATTTGCTCAGATGGCTTCTCAAAGAATTCATTGAGCGCCTCTCCATCCTGGTCGAGAATGGCCGCATCCATAAATTCACGGCGTCGTTTTATATAAAAATACGCGTTTTTCGCTGTAGCAATTGTCGACGTTGGTCCATTTGCATCTTCGGGAATTTTAATGCCGTCGGTTTTCAGATTCTCCACGGTGTTATTGATCAACTCCTCTTTGCAATTTTTCCGGTACAGCTTCTCCAACGCAATATCAATTTGCCGAACAATATCGAATTTTTGCTCGGTCGCAGTGCCACTTCCTTTATCCAAATTTCGAAGCCGTAAATGACAGTAGCTTATCAGAGCATCCTCCTTGGTGACGAGCGCGTCGAGTTGTTCTTTAAGCTTGCGTTTGTTCGTATTTGTACGGTCCTGCGAGCCCATTTTAAGGTGATTGATAACTTCTTCGTATTGCTCGTGTTGTTTTATCACTTTAGTTGCCTTTTCAAACAAGGCAGCATTATTATTCTCATTGGATACGTCTGTCTGAGCACTGAGCGCATTCAGAAGTGTATTTGCCCTTTCTAATCTTGCAGCTCCTTTATCCGCCTTTTTGAGCACGCTGGCAATACGTGACCGCCTTTCGCTGAGTGCATTTTCCGCATCATTGACATCGCGCTTACGCCGTCCCAGGAATGACACAGAGGCATCATAGAAGAGTCGATCTATTTCTTTTCTTCGTTCAAGGCTGCCTATACACTTGTCCAGCTCTTGTTCGAGTTCGGTTATCTTGCTTTTAAGCTGAGTTGTTTGCATTTCGAACAGCGCGGGTTCTTTTTCTTTCATACGTTCTAACAACGCACGAATCTCTTTGTTGAGATTGCCGGCCTGCGGATTGCTGGTGTTCGTCCTTGTAAGCTCACCACTCTGCTGTAGTAGGACCGACAAGTTGTCGTTATCTTGAAGAAGCGCACGGTACCGCTTTAATTCATTCTTTACAGACTCGATTTTCTCGTTGGGGGGTTGTGAATCCATTTCTTCATCGGCTTCAATTTGTGCGCATGTCTCGTTGAGGGTGTACACAGTTTCCATGGTCATTTGTTTTCCGTCATCCTTGATCGCTTCTTTGTTCATCAAACGCCAAAGAGGAGCCAATTTGTCTTTTTCCATCATCGCCACGTCGTCTGCAATGCTAACGTGAACTGTGCTAATGGACTTTAGCATCTCTGGGATAAACGAGTCCATTTGCCTTTCGGCCTTTAGAAGCATCTCTGGGGTAAACGAGTCCATTTGCCTTTCGGCCTTTCGAAGTGAGTCTTTTGCCTGCTCAACATTTTGCTCCAGCTCATCCAACCCGACATCACTGCAAACGAGCGCATCAAGCTCTGCTGTGAACCTTTTGCGGTTTTCCTTGATGGATTCTATGTGCTTGTCTTGATACGCTTGAATGGTTTTTGTTTGCTCAGTATTTGCTACATTTATATCCTCGATTTTTGCTTCAAGTTCTTTGTATTTCTTGCGGTATTGCTCGATGTTTTCGAGTATATCTTTGCAGTCTGGTGCAGATCTCTCGTGAGCATCCTTTCTTTTGGCCAAGCCATTTTCGTAATTAGCATATGTTTTAAGAAGATCGGACGATTTCATGTCCTCGGCTACTTCCGTGCGACCCAGCAGGCGCTGCATCCACTGTATTTCCTGGGACAGACGTAGTTGTTCTTTTAGCAAAGTCTGCAACTCCCGTGTTTGTGCGCAGTTCTCTATCTCCACATTCTGTGCGATTTGTTGAGCTTTGATGTCGTTCAGAACAGAATTATTTAGAAGCGGGTCCGTTACCGTCAGTGGTGACGGTCCCGTCCGTACCCTGTGTTTGAGTGTGTCATTCACATCTTTGAGACGATTCTGTAATCCACTTAGCATTTTCAGCAGCTTCGCTGCCTGAAACTCTGCTTTGTTCCTTTCATGTTCGACTATCCGCCGCGCATTGTACCACTCCATCTTGCGTTTCTCCTGTTCCGCTTCCAAAGCTATCGGAATTGGTAAGTTATATAGTTTGTTGCACTCTTCCATCGCGGCTTTCAACGATTTGGGAACGTCACCGTCGATGTAATTAAAATACTCATTGCCGTGCCACTGCAGGTCTTCTCCTGTGACAACGTCGCTTCCGAAGTTCTTTTGAATGGTTGTCCATCTTTGGTCGTACTTTTTTCTAACTTTCTTTTGCTGTAGCGACGATTCCATCAGAAGCTTGTAGCCTTCCAACTTCTTCAACTTGGCAATTGTGAGCATGCCGGGTTTCTGTGCGTCTTCCCCCCCCGCAGCGTGTGCCGTTAGAACACGGCTGCGAAGAACATCCGTCAACTGTAACATGCAGTCAAGTTGTACATCGCAATATTTGATTCTCTCAGAATATTTGTTCTTGACAGGGTCGCCGTCCGGGGCGTCGCCATCGCGCATCTCGTCGATTTCGCGCTGAAGCTCTGCAATCTGGTCCATGTGTCGATGAAGCTGTCTTAGAGAATCCGAGTTTTGGGGAAGCAGGTGGTCGAACGTTTGTTTGGCACGCAACCAATTGTCCGTGGGCGACAGACCGCTTTCCAAAGAAAGGTCCTTCAGCACTTTTTCAAACCGATTGTCTATGAGAAGCAGATTCTGGACATCCAGTCGGTTTATTGAATATTTCCCATTATCCCGTATGTGCATAATAAGCTTGGCTTTTTGAATGTTTTTTTGCTGTTCGAACAATTTGTCCGGCAATTGTTGCCACGCTGCGTCGATCGATTGCGTTGGCGCGTCGTCTGCTTCATCCGTTTCAAAAGACAAGCTTTCGTAGACGTGTTTGTAAGCACCATTAACGTCCACACGGTCCTTGCTCTCCTCCGCTTTCCTACCGGGTTCTTTACGAAGAAGCTCTTTATTCAAGATTCCCTTGCTACCGAATTCTTTGCGAATTCTCATATCGACGAGATCGGATATTATACCATTGTACTCAGCACTGGTAGGTTCACGTAGGTGCGTGTCGTCGTCGGAGTTTTCGGGCGGAACGGGACTTTGCGACACTATTCTTGTGTTGTCTTGTTCGTCGACCAACAAAACGGTTCGTGTGGCATTTTCCTCTGTCGGATTGTTGCTCACTCTACGATCATCTCTGGCGACGAATAAGGACTCCGGATCAAGTAACCTCGTGAGCCCTCTCTGAGTGTCAGTATCTGTATCCGCACCGGTGCACACTTCCTGCACGTCCCTGCCCGGACCGGTGGCGTTATCACGCTGGTATAGTTTGAGTTGTTCACGCACGCGCCTGCTGGTTATTTCCTCTGCATTGCTCATGCTGGACACACTGCGTACTCGCCACACGACAAGTAGCACAAACGATGGACTTATGAAGCCACCGTACGCTGTTCGGCCCATGCGGCTACGAGCACCGCCATCTCAGCTGCTGCTCTGCATCGACAGATGGCAATAGTTCTTCTGCGATTTACTTGCAACGAACTTGCAAAAAAGATGCCACTCGTCTAGACCCTTCGAGTTGTGCACTCGTTTCATATGCTGCGACACAAAGTTGTTGGACGATACATCAATGCGACACAAATGGCACCAGCGTGTTCCCAGCACGTTTTCATGTCTTTTTGCACCCGAGTGAGTAAGTCTGCCAGACGGAGATGTGTACCAGATGGGCTTTCTTAAACGATGTACTTTCGACCGAAAAAAGAAATCAACGCCAAGATCTTGCTCTAAAGAGATTGGTGCGCTTCGCGAACTAACACCAGCAAACGTTATACTGACAAGCTGTGGTTGCCATTCGTCGTCGCGAACGCTCGCCGGATGCAATGCATCGGAATTGATTGACTTGGCGACGCCGAGAATGATCCAATCTACACCGTCGAAAAATACAGTAGTAAAATCATTCTTGTAACACGAACGTTGATTGAACTGCCCATTTCGTTCCAATAGATATGATTTGCCTTTTATTTTGAGAACCAATACCATACACAGCACCGTAGCTCGTACATGGTTTCGCAGGCTTCACATATCTCGCCCACCATTTTGTGTAGATAGATCGTAGTGAGATGTCGACCCCTTTGCTGCCCCTTCCGCTTGTAGCTAAACAAAGTTTGTCCGCAAACATTGCTTACTTTTCCGACCCGCTGTACACACGCACGTTCTCGAAAGAAGAAACGTTAGATCAATCAGGACGGTGGTGTTGGTTCTCACAAGAAAGGGGCTACGGTTCGAGCACTTCTTACGGTGCATTCATACACAAATGGAACACATCAAGAGAGCTCCGTTTACTGAACATCTCCAGCGAGAAGCGTGGTTGGCTGGCCGCTCTTTCTGGAATAAAAGAATCTTCCATTAGCTGCGACGAGCAATATTCTGGAGACGAGCCCAACCAACAATTTCATGATGAAATCTTTTCAATAATTCGTTTACACAGTTTGGACGGTACGTATGCGCAAGAGAATCCGACGTCTACATCAGAAAAGACTTGTGGCGTATCGGAAGTGGTGCTGTTATGTGATGTTGTGAAGTCGACGCTGATACACACCGGCGTCGCGCATGATGTGGGCGAACGTTCACACAAATAAACATGGGCAACACCACATTTAAGCAAAAGGAAATAGCACAGGGCGTTGGTTTGAATTTTCAGATACAGTAGGTACTCTTGTCTGTGACAGTCGGTCAGTTTCCATCGCTAGAGTCCGTACTGTACAGCCGTTCATGCCATACAAATGTCGCTCGACGTAGCACGTGGCGTCTTGTACTTGTTGTTGTGGTGGTGGGGTTTTGCGTTTCTTCTGACATTTACCACTTTTGAAAACAGCGCACTCATTACCAACACTTGTCTTACATTCGCCATCACTGTGACGACTGTCCATTTTGGATCTTTTGCCATCGGTGTGCTTTTCATACACGGCTATACGCCGTACAATGTCAAACCAATTTTCCTCTACATTGTCACAGACACGGTGATTCTCGTTTCGGCCTTGAGCGTTTTTATGTCTTGCATTCAACACCCCAGTACGTTATCCAGTGTGCCGCTCGTTGGTTGTTGGTTTATCGTGCTTTCTCTAACAATCAACGTATGGAAATACTACGAACTTGTTTTCCCAGCACCTAACGATGACGTTGTGTGTACAATTTCACTCTGTTGAGGCCGGACGAGTTGCGTACGCGCTCATGGAAAGTCATACTGTTTGCATGTATGCTTCCATGTATGCTTCAGCAAAATAAAAAGTTTTGCATGTATCGATGGAAAGCCACGACGTCTCGGCGCCGCCAACGACGCTGTTTAAATTCGAGAAGTACCAGCCTTTCAAAGGCTCGTCGAGAAAAACACTGATGTCACCCAATTGCATTTTGGTGGCCACCGTGGAGAGTGTATTGTTCTTCAGACCGAACGTAAAGTCGTAAATGTCAAAAGAAGGACGCACACTGACGCGCTGTTGGCGCTGTGCCACGTTGAGCGTCGTGTAGTATATGCAAGAGGAAATTTCGTCCCATTCGGAACATTGAAGGTATTCCGTGAATTGTCTACGCTTGGACAAACTTCTCCACTCGGTCCAGTTCATTTCCGTGGACGCTCCGCTGTTTCTAGGGTCGAGGTAAAGACGTTTCGAATTGTATTGGCGACCGTTCAAAGAAAGTGTAACAACCAAGCAGTGCCAGGGTGTGCGCGTCATTTCAAGACAGACACTGCATACAATCTCAAAATCGCGGACCTAGCGCGCGGCGGCAGCCAAGCGCTGCAGCCTGAGCTGCTTTACATGACGCAGAGCGCGAATGTCGTCAGCTTCCATGTCATCATCGACACACTGCCCGCCCGTTCCGGTGGTCGTGGCAGAGAAGATGTGCGTGTCTACGTCGGACGACCCAGTCACCAAACTCACAAGCTTTGCGAACACGGGAGTCTCGCTGCCTCGCCGCAGACTGCCGTCTGAGTTGATGATGCTATCGCGCACGATCGCGTCCATGTCCGACACTACACCCGCCAGCGCCTTGCTTACCTCAGGGAGCTCGCGCATGTCCGTGTTGGCAACGACGCAAGCGAGGAACGCCGACGTATTGGTGGAACGAGACCCGATGGAGCGGATAGCATCCACAAAGCCGGATGGATCGCCCTCTGCCGTCAAGTGCTGCCAGAGAATGTCGGACACGGCAGCTCCATGCAGCGCTCGACTGAATGCGACCAAGAGCATGCATCCCATTGCGTACGATGTCTCGAAGCTGTGCGAGGCCTCGCGCACACGGGCGGTGAACATCGAGTTGTAGTCCACGATGCGCGGCATGCCGTCTACGTAGGAATCGGATATTGGCATGTACCCGAAACCGTCGAGTGTCCAGCTACCGTCCGTGGCCGCGCCAAGTTCAGGGCAGAAAACGACAGACGACGGAGTCATGTTTAGCTTAACCATTCCATATCCATTGTACACGGAGTTGATTTGCCTGATCTTCTGGAAAATTGGTCCACACGTGGATTTCATTACTCCGACAAGGTGGTCCTTGCGAGACTGTACGGGAGCAGCTCGTATGGCCGACATAAGGTCGTCCAGACTGAAGGTACTGATTTGCGTCACAGTTACCATCGACCTGATTCCGACGGGTTCTTTGGGTGTAACCATGTTGCCATCCACTGCTTGCTTGGGCTTTGTGTACATCAACCATTTCTGCTTGACCTCACCGTCGTCGTCCATGGCTGCACCCACGCCATCGTACTGGGAGAAGAAGCACGCGAGCACGGCCGGGGCAATGCCCCGTTCGGCCGCTGAAAATTGAAGAGCCAACTCAGTGCAGCATGCGCTCACCTGACGCTCGTTGGTCTTGAATGCCACCAACTCGCTCGATGAGACGTACGGGTCCGTCCTGACCTGTATTTTGAAGCCGGCGTCGATGAGGCAATCCGTGTCTGCCACCGCCGTGCCAAAGACGTCGCCTTCCGGAAGGAACTGCGGGACGCCGGAGTGCAGGGTGACTGATTCGTATGTAACGCTGTTGCCCGACAACATCGAGATGCTCGTCTTCGACGGATTGAACGTCGACGCGTGTTTAGCCATGTTGACTATCCAGTACTCTGCGTGTCCTGAAGTGGCGCGTTGATCCAATGCCACGGTGCGCGATTGCGAAGATCCAATGCACGGGAGGGCTGCTATGACACCGCGGTCTGCGTACAACACGCTCTCGATCCACTGTGTGACTGACACACCTCGTTTGCAGCACTTGTGTCTTGGACTGACGTCACAACAGCTTCCACCAATTTCTTTGGACGGAAGGGGGCTAGCTGCACTGGTACACTTGCGCGTTGTAACTACGTTGCGAATGTCGGGATTCTCTTTAATATCGTAGACATCTGGAACCTCTTTGCCGATCATGATAGAAGTCAGAAGCTCAGCCGCGGCCATTGGACGCTTTGGATTCAAAATCATAGTCGCCAACCTCGGTCGTGTGTTTGCTGTTGACTTACCCGACACCAATTGGGCTTATTGAAAGGAATAGGGAATGACACATAGGGCACATAGGGCACATACACACAAGGAATCCACCCATCCCTTCCCAAACCACAACCCGGGTTCGAGTAGTCGCAAGAGCGTTACCCCGACTTTACTCTAATGCACACACAGCACATGGCAACAGTAAGGTACTGAAAAGAGACATTTTGATGGCAGACAGAACTCACGGGAAAAGAACGGATGAGCGACTTCTTGCCATTGTACGCGTTGACGCGACAAGCCTCCTGGTTGAACTCGCAGATCTTCTCCTCGCAGTCCAACACGCGGATAAACTCTACCTGTGGTACAACTCTGTAATCAGCGTCGGTCGTAGGGACTAGCAAGTGGGATTGGCTCACCACACGCTCTAGCAACTTGCGGCTCGCGCGGCGGGCGGGACCTGTGAGTAAAGACATATGGCAGAAACTTGTCAGAGTACGGACGAGACGTTCGCAAATCGCATGCATGATATGGGAAACTCACTGAAAATGACGATTTCACAGCCCAGCGAAAGGGCAAGGCAGGCGCAGAAGATTGCAATACTGCACACGACGCACGCACTAAATTAGCACATGAATGTCGTGTATGGTTTTGTGGAGCACGAGTCTGGCTGCAAAAGCTCTACAAAGCCCGGGCGTAACTTACGAGAATGTTTTTCCGAAGCGACGCGGAGTACTGCAAACAACAAGGGGTGTGTGTTAGCAACATGTCGTGTACGGAGAACAGGAGGGTTGTGCGTACCTGATGAGCACCTCTGAGCTGCACTTGTCCCACTGGTTATGTTTCATGATGGCAGGGCGTGAGGTCGACCACTCCCCCTTGTACAGGACGCGAGAGACACAGCGCTCGAAGCTAGAATGGAATTGCATCTGTAGACACGGCAGTGTCAGCACAATACGAGAAGGCTGCGCTAAAATACACTGAAAGCACACACCTGGTGTGGAGACCTTTCCCATCCCCGCTCGTCGATCATCTTAAGCAGAGTGCGAAGAGTGCGAAGGTTGACGTCTCCGTCGTACACATCCTGAGGCTGGCGTTTGCCGAGCGTATCGATGACGTTGAGCGCCTCACGCTCATCGTCGTCCTCTACTACGTTGCGGTACTCCATCGCGGTTTTACGAGTTCTCGACGCTTCTTTGAGGCGTTGTACGTGTACCTCGAACTCGGCGAGGACGAACTCGGTGACAGTGTGCGACATTGCGTGAGTGTAGATAGCTTTGTCTTAATTGTTGCGGGGCTTGCGGATGTGCCAAATTAGCGCGGTGAGAACGAAATCATGCTTACAATCACACATTTCCAAATTAGGAAGGTGGTCGGACCTCTAGCTGGGCGGTCGGACCTCTATTCATGTCCGGAAATCGTCCACATCTAGAGGTCCGACCGGACGACTTCCGGACATTGAAAATGGCAATGTCCGGAAACGGTCCGGAAGTCGTCCGGTAAGAGGACGGTT
>Ga0315315_10004826_pt1 | contig 12440 bp, 10 predicted proteins | sample M140m3416metaG_FD_203699 | JGI IMG/M metagenome (GOLD analysis project Ga0315315, IMG submission 203699) | Ammonia-oxidizing marine archaeal communities from Monterey Bay, California, United States - M1 40m 3416 | ecosystem: Environmental > Aquatic > Marine > Intertidal zone | place: USA...
TTAGAATTTTTTTAGTGTAATTAGGAAAATCAGATTTCATAATCCAGCTGAAATAGCCAGGGTCATTCTCAATAACATAATCAATTTCTTGATTCTTATATTTTCCAAATGAAAAAACAGCTTTTTTGTTTTCACTTTCATAAATAAAACCTGCTAAATCAATTGATTTTCTCATAGTAGAAAAATTAGATAAAAAATCAATATTATTTTCCAATTCCTTATATTTTTCTAACTGTGCTAAAAAAACCTCATATGTTACCCTAGTATCACTCATTGATGAATGAGCATCCTCATGAGCTTTACCACAATAAAACTTATATGCTGCACTTAGAGTTCTTTTTTCCATTTTATGAAAAATATTTTGTACATCAACTGTCTTAATTTTGGATAAGTCAAAATCTATTTCAGATCTTAATAGTTCCTCAGCAAGAAGAGGTATATCAAACTTATTTGAGTTGAATCCTGCCAAATCACAATCTTTTATGAAATGATATATTTCTTTTGAACAATCTTTGAATATTGGCTCATTTTTAACCATTTCATCATCAATTCCATGAATAGCACTAACTATTTTTGGGATTGGCATCTCAGGATTAATTAACCAAGTTTTCGATTCTTCAGTATTATCGATATTTATCTTTATTATTGAAATTTCAACAATTCTATCCTTTACTACATTTACACCTGTAGTTTCTAAATCAAAAAAACATATCGGTCTATTTAAATTAATATTCATGATTAAGTTAAAGTTTGGTTACTATCCCATTCTTCAATTAAATTTTTAATTTTCTTTAAAAATAAACCACCTGTTGCTCCGTTAATAATTCTGTGATCAAAACTTAATGATATAACAACCACCCTTCTTATACCAATAAAATCACCCTTATTGGTTTCAATAACTCTTGGTATTTTTCTTACGGACCCAAATGCTACTATACCTAATTGTGGTTGATTTATAATTGCAGTTCCAGTAAGGCTTTCAAAAACTCCAATATTTGTAATTGTAAAAGTTCCGTCCAAAATATCATCAGGACTTAAATCATTTTCTCTGGCAATTGAGATTAAATTATTTGCTGACTTACAAATCCCTAATAGGCTTAGTTGATCGGCATTCTTAACGACAGGAACAATTAAATTACCATTATCCAAAGCAGTTGCAACACCAATATTGATATCTTTTTTCAATATTAACTTATTTTTAGACAAAGTTGCGTTCAAGACTGGGAATTCCCTCAAAGCCTGAGATACAATCTGTATTAATGGATAAGTAATCGTCAATTTAAATTTCTCATCTTTAAAAAACTTATCCTTAAGGTTTTCTCTCCATTCAAATAAATTAGTAATATCTGCTTCAATAAACATCTGAGCATTTACAGATGTATTTTTACTAGATATCATATGGTCTGATGTCATTTTTTCAAACCTTGTAAGTTCTCTTACTATATCTGAGTCATTTGCAATTAATGTAGGTTTAAAGTTAATATCTAGATTGATTTCTGATTTTTCAACATCAGTATTTTTATTACCTAAAAACTCTAATAAATCTTTCTTAGTTAGTCTCCCTTTCTTACCTGATCCCTTTATTTTGCTCAGATCATTTTGACTAATTCCTTCTTTATCAATTATACTTCTGACAAGTGGTGATAGAAAAGATTCATCAGATATCTGGTTTATTTTTTCATTAGTCTGAATGATTTCTTGATTATTTTCATCTTCTTCAATTAAATCAAGGTTTGGAATAGCTTGAATTATTTTTTCTTTCTGAGCATCAGATGTTTCAATTACACATAGGGTTTCTCCAACTTTTACAACATCATTAATTTCAAAACATTTTTCAATTAGAATGCCATCAACGTCACATGGAACTTCGGAATCAACTTTATCAGTTGCAACCTCGACTATAAAATCATCAGCTTTGATTTCATCACCAATATTTTTCAACCAATTAACAATTGTTGCTTCTTCAACGCTCTCACCCATTTTTGGTAATGTTAAGTTATATTTAGTCATAAAATAATTTGGATTACAAAAATACCAAAATTAAAGCTATGTAGATGTTTGTTCGAATGGAATTCTCTTTAAAATACTGCGTCCTAAGGTAATCTCATCTGTATATTCAAGGTTATCACCAACAGAAACTCCTCTTGCTATTGTACTAAACTTTATACCTTCTTTTTTTATTTTTCTGTAAATATAATAGTTGGTTGTATCACCCTCCATTGTTGCACTCAGTGCAAATATTATTTCATTTATATCTTCTTCTATCACTCTCTGTAATAAAGAATTTATATTTAGTTGATTTGGTCCAATACCATCAACAGGTGAAATTTTTCCTCCAAGAACGTGATATAAACCCTTGAACTGGCCAGTATTTTCAATTGCCATTACATCTCTAATATCCTCAACTACACACAATAATTTTGGGTTTCTATTAGGACTTGAACAAATGTTACATATTCTTTCATCAGACAAACTTTTACATTTATCACAAAACAATACATCATCCTTTAGTTTTCTGATAGATTTTAATAAATTATCAATATCTCCTTCCTCTCTATTAACTAGATGCAATGCCAATCTCAGAGCTGTGCTCTTTCCTATACCAGGAAGTTTAGATATCTCATCTACAGCATTGGATAATAATTTTGAGGAAAGATTCATAGTGTAAATATAAGGTATTAGAAGATTTAGAATTAACTATATTTATACTTATATAAAAGATATGTCGGAATCACTAATAGTTGTAGTTATACTATCATACTTTTCTTTATTATTTATTGTATCAAGTTTAACAAAAGGTAGTGGGGATAATAGGACATTTTTCTCAGGAAATAAGGAGTCACCATGGTATGTTGTTGCTTTTGGAATGGTTGGAGCATCTCTTTCTGGCATTACCTTTATTTCTGTGCCCGGTGATGTGGGGTCAATAAGTTTAACTTATTTTCAGGTAGTTATTGGATATTTATTTGGATATTTTATTGTTGCTTTTGTTTTACTTCCCATATATTATAAACAAAATTTAACTTCAATATACCAGTACTTAGGTGATAGATTTGGAAGAAATTCGCATATGACTGGGGCATTCTTTTTCTTTGTATCTAGGATATTAGGTGCTGCTTTTCGATTATTTTTAGTTGCAATTGTCTTACAAAAATTTGTGTTTGATTCATGGGGAATTCCATTCGAATTCACTGTTACTATTTCAATATTATTAATTTGGATATATACTTTTAGAGGCGGAATAAAAACTGTGGTTTGGACTGACACTCTACAAACGTTTTTAATGATACTTTCAGTTTTTTTGTCAATATATTTTATAATAACTAGCTTGGATACTGGCTTTGTAGATTTTCTATATTCTGAAGACTTTAAAACAAAAAGTGACATTTTTATTACGGATAGTATTTTAGAAAAAAATCATTTTATAAAGTCATTTTTAGGTGGGGTATTTATTACTGTATGTATGACTGGTTTAGATCAGGATATGATGCAAAAAAATCTTACATGTAGGACATTATATGATGCGCAAAAAAACATGATTGTTTTCAGTCTAATTTTAGTTGTAGTAACCTTTATATTTTTAATACTTGGAACTCTTCTTTTTACTTATGCTGAAAAAAATGATATTTTAATACCTATGTTGAATGATCGAGAAAGCACCGATCTTCTTTTCCCACAAATTGCACTAAATAGTGGTTTGAATCTAACACTATCAATTACTTTCTTATTGGGATTGATAGCAGCAGCCTACAGCAGTGCTGATAGCGCTCTAACATCTCTTACAACATCATTTTGTATTGATTTTTTAGATATTGAAAAAAAGGATGCAAAAATTCAAAAAAAGTTGAGGTTTTACGTTCACATTTTAATGAGTATATTTTTGATCATTGTTATTTTGATATATGAGAATTATTTAAGTACTAGTGTCATTGATAGCTTATTAATTATCGCTGGTTTTACTTATGGTCCGTTACTTGGTCTATTTGCCTTTGGAATTTTTACTGATTACAAAATAAATGATCCATTATCAATTTTTGTATGTATAATTTCAGTAGTAATAATTACAATTATCTTTTATTTACCAGAAACATTTCTTGGTGGGTACAAAATTGGTTATGAGCTTTTACCCATTAACGGTTTGATAACATTTTTTGGGCTTTATCTTATAAGAAAGAGGTCACCACTTAATTAATGCACTTCCCCACGTAAAACCACTTCCAAAAGCTGCCAAAAGTACGATATCACCCTTTTTAATTAAACTGGATTGATAAGCTTCAGTTAGAGCAATTGGTATTGATGCAGCGGTAGTATTTCCATATTTCATGATATTATTAAAAACCTGTGAATCCGATAGGTTCAATCTTTTTTGAATGTATTGACTAATTCTAAGATTGGCTTGGTGAGTAATCAGTAATGATATGTCTTCCTTTTTAAGATTTGAATGGTTTAGTGCTTCAAAAATGACCTGTTCGAATCTAACTACAGCATTTTTAAAAACAAAATTGCCATTCATGTAAGGTGAATAGCTAGATCCATCATCATTTTTGTCATTTATAATTTTATCGATCCAAAATGTTGTTGCTGGTTTAATTACTGCTAACTCCTCTGCAAACTTACCCTCAGAGTGTAAGTGTGTAGATAATATCCCACTTTTATCATTGCTCCTAGAAAGAACTGCAGCACCTGCTCCGTCGCCAAAAATTACTGATACAGAACGTCCTCTTGATGTTTTATCGAGTGCTCCAGAATGTATTTCACTACCAACAACCAAAATATTTTTATACATACCTGATTTTATATATTGATCTGCTATTGATAAAGCATAAATAAATCCTGAACATTGGTTTCTGACATCTAATGCCCCTACCTCTTTAATTTCTAGATTTCTTTGTAACAAAACTCCTGATCCAGGAAAATAGTAATCAGGACTTAACGTAGCAAAAACTATAAAATCAATCTCATTTTTGTCAATATTCGCATCCTTTATAGCATTTTTGGCAGCATAAGTACCCATCATAGATGTTGTTAATTTTTTATCATTAACCCATCTTCTTTGCTCAATTCCGGTTCTCTCTCTAATCCATTCATCTGATGTGTCCATAATTTTAGATAAATCATCATTAGAAACAACATTATCTGGGACATAAAAACCCAACCCTTTTATAATTGAATTAAACATATAATAAGTTTACTGCAATTTAAATAAAAATGTCATTTTGTCATCATATTTTGTTTGGTATGTGATTTGAAAATATATTTGCAAAAAATAAAATGATGAGTAAAGGTAAAATAAATGTTTCCGTTGAAAATATATTCCCATTAATAAAGAAGTTCTTATACAGTGATCAAGAAATTTTTCTCAGAGAATTAATATCAAATGCAACTGATGCAACTTTGAAACTAAAGCACATGTCTAATATTGGTGAATTCAAACAAGATTTTGGTAATCCAATTATCGAAGTAAAGATTGATAAAAAGAAATCTAAAATTCATATTATTGATCAAGGTGTAGGAATGACTGAAAATGAAGTTAAAAAGTATATAAATGAAGTTGCCTTTTCAGGTGCTGAGGAATTTATTGAAAAATACAAAGATTCAGCAAAAGATAGTGGAATAATTGGTCATTTTGGTCTTGGTTTTTATTCAGCTTTTATGGTTTCAGATTCAGTAGAAATTATTACAAAATCATTTAAAAAATCACCAGCTGTTCATTGGTCTTGTGATGGGTCACCTGAATTTACTTTAGTCAAATCAGAAAAAAAGGACAGAGGTACTGAAATAATCCTAAATATTTCAAAAGATTCAAAAAGTTTTTTAGAAGATAATGCTATTGCGGATTTATTAAAAAAATATAATCGCTTCATGCCAATACCAATAAAATTTGGAACTAAAGAAATTACAAATAAAATTGGTGAAGGAGAAAAGCAAAAAGAGGTTAAGGAAACTGTAGACAACATTATAAACATCACAGAACCAGCTTGGACCAAAAAACCAAAAGAGTTAAAGGAAGAGGACTATAAAACTTTTTACAAAGACCTTTATCCAATGAATTTTGAGGACCCATTATTTAATATTCATTTAAATGTTGACTACCCATTTAATCTGACTGGAATTTTATATTTTCCAAAAATTACTAATGATATCAATCTTCAGAAAGATAAAATTCAACTTTATCAAAATCAAGTTTTTGTAACTGATAATGTTGAAGGTATAGTTCCTGAATTTTTAACACTTTTAAGAGGTGTTATAGACTCACCTGATATTCCACTTAACGTTTCACGAAGTTATCTTCAGGTTGATTCAGCTGTTAAAAAAATTTCTAATTACATAACTAGAAAAGTTGCAGACAAACTAAATTCTTTATTTAAAGAAGATCGAAAAAAATTTGAAGAAAAATGGAATGATATAAAAGTAATAATTGAGTATGGAATGCTTAGTGAGGATAAGTTTTATGAAAAATCTGATGCATTTGCACTGTTCCCAACAACAGAAAATAAATTTTTTACATATGATGAGTTAATTAAAAAAATTAAAAAAAATCATATCGATAAAGATGGTAAAACAATAATTCTATACTCTTCTAATGTTGAAGAACAGGATTCATACATTAAAGAAGCTAATAAAAAAGGGTATACAGTTCTTTTACTTGATTCTCCAATCGTCAGTCATTTAATTCAAAAATTTGAAACGTCAAAAGAAAAAATATCATTTGCTAGAGTTGATTCGGACGCAATTGATAATCTTATAAAAAAGGAAGAAAAAAGTATATCTAAATTAACTGAAAAAGAGCAAGAAAAATTAAAAGAACAAATCGAAGAGGTCATTCCTAAGGATAAATATTCAATTCAGCTTGAAGCAATGGACAGTGAATCATTACCTTTTATGATTACTCAGCCTGAATTTATGAGAAGAATGAAAGACATGCAGAACACTGGAGGAAATTCGATGTTTGGAAATATGCCTGAAATGTATAACCTTGTTGTCAACACAAACAATAAACTTGTGGGTGAGATATTTAAGACAAAAACCAAAAACAAAAGAGATAGACTTATAAAACAATCTCTAGATCTTGCTAAACTATCCCAAAATTTATTGAAGGGGAATGATTTGACAGAATTTATAAAAAGAAGTTTTGATCTAATTAAATAAAGTACTTTTGTAAAGTGATTAATAGATATTTATTCTTACTTATTATTTTAATTGGTTGTCAACCAAATAAAAACAAACTTGATTTAAATTTTGAAATCAAGGGTTTAAAAAAAGGTAAGGTTACCCTAAAGAAATTAAATGATACATCTTTCATCAAAATTGATTCCTTCATTGTTAATGGAGATAAAACTGTCAACTTTAAGTATCATCTAGAGGAGCCTGAAATTCTCTTTTTAGATTTAGATGTAAATGATGGTTCAAAAGCTAAAAGATTAAGTTTTTTTGCTGAAAACAAAGCAATAGATATCGCTACATCCCTTGAAAAATATGGTTATGATATAATTGTAAAGGGTTCAATAAATGACTCATTGTTAAGAGAATATAAATCAATTAATAAAAAATTTAATGATGAAAAATTAAATTTATTTGAGAGATCCTTTGAAAATTCAAGGCTAAATAATTCTGATAGCTTAATTATAATTGAAAACTCAATAGTAAACATCAATAAAAGACAGTTCTTACACAATGCTAATTATGCTGTAAGAAATTCTAAATACGAGCTATCTCCTTACATAGCAATAACAGACCTTATTGATTCAAAGAAGATTTTAGATACTGTTTATAAATCACTTGACGAGAAAATTAAAAATTCAAAATACGCAGAACAGTTAAAAAAATTAATTAACTAACCAGAATACTCAACAAAGTTTCTTGGTGTTTCATAAAGTATCACTGATAAATCACATTCCATTTCAATAGCATTTCTTAATTTATTCCATATGAATATTGCTAGGTTTTCAGTGGATGGGATTAGGTTTTTAAAATGTGGAATGTCTAAATTTAAATTTTTGTGATCAAGTAAATCCTCTACTTCTACTTTGATAATTTTTTTAAGATCAGATAGATCAATTACCATTCCAGTAATAGGGTCGATCTCGCCACGTAGTTTCACAATTAGCTCGTAATTATGTCCGTGATAATTTTCATAGGAGCATTTACCAAATACCTCCAAATTTTTTTCTTTAGACCAGCTAAGATTAGCTAATCTGTGAGCAGAATTAAAATGAGCTCTTCTACAAACTGTTATTTTCATAATTTTCAAAGTATTTAAAATAATTTTTAACTATAATTTTTAACCAAACAGTAAATTTACCTGGGTTATCCTCTATTTCATTTTGTAGTTCAGAAATTGAAATCCATTTATAATCAACTGCTTCATTTGGATTCAATATAGGTTTTCCATTAAATTTTCCAAATAAAACATGATCAAACTCATGTTCATGTAAACCATTTTCAAATTCTGACTTATAAATAAATGAAAAAACCTTTTTTAAATTTGCCTCAATTCCCATCTCTTCAACAAGTCTTTTTTGAGCAGATTTAGTAAGTGAAATTTTTCTTTGCGGATGACTACAACATGTATTGGTCCACAAATTTCCTGAATGATATTTATTTGGAGCTCTTTTTTGTAACAAGATCTCATAATTATCATTAAAAAGAAAAATTGAAAATGCTCTGTGAAGCATTTTTTTTTGGTGAGCTATGATTTTTTCCTCAACACCAATATCATTATCATTTTCATCAACTAAAATAACATAATCAGCCATATTGATTGAAATTATGCTTCTCCTTTTGGACCACCAAAGTTTATTGGCAAAACATCTCTTTGTAAATTTTTGACATCTCCAAATGAGGATTCATATTTGCTAAGATTTTCTTTGAGAGCCTTGAGGAATCTTTTTGCATGTTGTGGAGTTAAGATTACTCTGGAGCGAACCTTTGCTTTTGGTGAACCAGGCATAACATTAATAAAGTCTAAAACAAATTCGGTTGGAGAATGGTTAACAATTACTAAATTAGAATAAGATCCTTGAGCAGTATTTTCATCTAACTCTATGTTAATATTATTCTTGTCGGATTTGTTAGCCTTCTTCATTAAATCTTACTCTTTTACTTTCCATCAATTCTTCATACTCATCAACGTACCCAACAATAATGTCATCATATTCTCTGTTTCCAGTACCCGCTGGGATTTTATGACCAACTATAACATTTTCCTTCAAACCTTCAAGATGATCTACTCGTCCATTTACGGCGGCTTCATTTAAAACTTTAGTAGTCTCTTGGAAGGAAGCAGCTGAAATAAATGATTTAGTTTGTAATGATGCTCTGGTTATACCTTGTAAAATTGGAAATCCAGTAGCATTTACTGCATCCCGAGCAACTACTAATTCTTTATCTTCTCGTTTTAGAAGTGAATTTTCATCTCTAAGTTCTCTAGCCGTAATGATTTGTCCTAGTTTCAGATTTTCAGAATTTCCTACAGACTCAATAACTTTTTTGCCAAATAAATTATCGTTTTCTGTAATAAACTCATTCTTATGAACTAGCTGATTTTCTAAGAAAATTGAGTCCCCTGAGTCTTGTATTCTTACTTTCTGCATCATTTGTCTTACAAGAACTTCAAAATGTTTATCATTAATTTTTACACCTTGCAGCCTATAAACTTCCTGTACCTCATTAACTAAATATTGTTGTACAGCAGACGGACCTTTAATATTAAGAATGTCATTTGGTGTAATTGAACCATCAGAAAGAGGCATTCCCGCCTTTACAAAATCATTTTCTTGAACAAGAATTTGGTTAGATAGTTTAACTAGATATTTCTTAATCTCACCAGTTTTTGACTCAACAATAATTTCTCTGTTTCCTCTTTTAATTTTACCAAAACTAATTACGCCATCTATCTCACTAACAACAGCTGGATTAGATGGATTTCTAGCTTCAAACAGTTCTGTAACTCTGGGAAGTCCTCCAGTAATATCACCAGACTTAGCTGATTTCCTAGGAATTTTTACAAGTATTTTACCATTTTCTACTTTTTCTCCATTATCAACAATCAAGTGAGCACCAACAGGCAAGTTATATGTCCTAATATTATCACCATTTGTATCATTGATTAAAAGAGTTGGAATTAGCTTTTTATTTCTACTTTCAGAAATAACTTTTTCTCTGAATCCAGTCTGTTCATCAATTTCAACTTGATAAGTTAAGCCTTGTTCAATATTTTCATATTGAACAACACCACCAAATTCAGAAATAATAACACCATTGTATGGATCCCACTTACATATTACATCGTCTTTACTAATTTTCTTTCCATTTTTTACATAAACTGAGGAACCATAAGGTATGATGTTAGAGCTCAAAACTATTCCGGTCTTTTCATCAAGAATTTTAATCTCACAAGTTCTTGAAATAACTAAATCAACGGCTTTTCCGTCGTTATCTTTTGATTTGACAACTTTTAGATCTTCAATCTCAGTTAGACCATCAAATTTAGCAACTAATTCATTTTCTTCTGAGATATTTCCAGCAATACCACCAACGTGAAAAGTTCTCAAAGTAAGCTGAGTTCCTGGTTCACCAATAGACTGTGCAGCAACCACTCCAACAGCTTCTCCAATTTGAACCATTTTTCCAGTAGCTAAATTTCTTCCATAACATTTAGCACACAATCCTCTTTTAGCTTCACATGTCAGTGGAGATCTTACATCTACTTGATCAATTGGTAATTCTTCAACTAATTCTGCAAGAGCCTCATCAATTTCATCACCAGCTTTAAAAATAACTTCATTTGATAAAGGATTATAAACATCATGTAATGAGACCCTTCCTAAAATTCTCTCTCCCAGGTTTTCAACAACTTCTTCATTTTTTTTCAAAGCTTCTACAGATACACCTCTTAACGTACTACAATCCTCGCTATTAATAATTACATCTTGAGCAACATCAACAAGTCTTCTAGTTAGATAACCAGCATCAGCTGTTTTAAGTGCAGTATCTGCTAATCCTTTTCGTGCTCCGTGAGTAGAAATAAAGTATTCCAAGATAGATAATCCTTCTTTAAAGTTTGAAAGAATTGGATTCTCGATAATTTCACCACCACCAGAACTAGCTTTCTTTGGTTTTGCCATAAGACCCCTCATTCCTGTTAACTGTCTAATTTGCTCTTTAGATCCACGAGCACCAGAGTCTAACATCATGTATACGGAGTTAAATCCTTGTTGATCTTCACTAATTCTTTTCATAGCCAACTCAGTTAAAGATGCATTGGAAGATGTCCAAACATCAATAACTTGATTATATCTTTCGTTATTGGTTATTAATCCCATATTATAATTAGACATGATTGAGTCAACTTCTTTATTAGCAGAATCAATCATTTTGTGTTTTTCATCAGGAATTATTATGTCACCTAAACTAAATGAAAGTCCACCTTTGAAAGCAAAAGTGAATCCCATTTCTTTGATTTTGTCTAGAAACTCTGCAGTTTCAGGAACACTTGTCAATTTTAAAATTTTACCTATAATATCTCTTAAAGATTTTTTAGTTAGAACTTGATTAATATATCCAGCTTTTGCAGGGACTACCTCATTGAATAAAACTCTACCAACTGTCGTTTCAATTAATCTGCTTTCTAGCTCATCGTTTTTATTTAAATCATTTGCTCTAACCTTGATAGATGCATTTAGGTCAGCTTTGCCTTCATTAAAAGCAATTTTAACTTCTTCAAATGAATAAAAAGTTAATCCTTCACCTGCAACAATAATATCTTTGTTAGACTTTTTCTTCTTAGTCATATAGTACAAACCTAAAACCATGTCCTGGGATGGAACAGTAATCGGGGAACCATTAGCAGGATTTAAAATATTATGAGATGCAAGCATTAAAAGTTGTGACTCCAAAATTGCTTCTGGGCCTAATGGAAGATGAACTGCCATTTGGTCACCATCAAAGTCTGCATTAAATGCTGTACACACAAGAGGGTGAACTTGAATCGCCTTACCTTCAATTAGGGTGGGCTGAAAAGCTTGTATTCCAAGTCTATGAAGAGTTGGAGCTCTATTTAGTAAAACAGGATGGCCTTTCAATACATTTTCTAATATATCCCAAACAAGGGGCTCTCTTTTATCTATTATCTTTTTTGCAGATTTAACTGTTTTAACTATACCTCTTTCAATCAATTTTTTAACTATGAAAGGTTTATATAGTTCAGCTGCCATATCTTTTGGTAATCCACACTCATATAATTTGAGGGTTGGGCCTCCTACAATAACAGATCGAGCCGAATAATCAACACGTTTTCCTAAAAGATTTTGTCTAAATCTACCTTGCTTACCTTTTAAAGAATCAGAAAGAGATTTTAAAGGCCTATTTGCTTCAGTTTTTACAGCAGATGATTTTCGTGTGTTATCAAATAATGAATCAACAGATTCTTGAAGCATTCA
>Ga0315315_10004827_pt1 | contig 12440 bp, 9 predicted proteins | sample M140m3416metaG_FD_203699 | JGI IMG/M metagenome (GOLD analysis project Ga0315315, IMG submission 203699) | Ammonia-oxidizing marine archaeal communities from Monterey Bay, California, United States - M1 40m 3416 | ecosystem: Environmental > Aquatic > Marine > Intertidal zone | place: USA...
GGCAGACCCACCCTATGAACCAGTACGGTTCACGACAGTATGCCAACGACTCTGGTCTGCGAAGTCGGTCTGACTCTATGGACACCGTCTTCACCGCATGAATGTCAATCTCAACCGACCGCACTGAATTTAAGGAATCCAATGTCCACATCTCGCCGTCAGTTTCTTACGTCCACCGGAACCGCCACGTCTGCAGTCGTGGCAGCTCCACTGCTGCAACCGCTGTTTGCCTCCAGCTCCAAACCGGAGACAATCAATCTTGGCATCATTGGCTGCGGTGGCATTATGACACACCATGTGAAAGGAATCGTCGCGCGCAGGGAAAATGTAAATTTGACATGGCTGTGTGATGTTGATCCGGCTCAAATCGAAAAGATCTCAAAACACGTCGACGATTTTCAATCACAAGCTCCACAGCAAACGGGACGGTATGAAGATGTCATCCAGGACAGCAATGTCGACGCTGTGATCATCGCGACACCGCATCACTGGCATGCTCCGATGACGATTCAGGCGATGCAGGAAGGCAAAGACGTGTATATCGAAAAACCGATTTCCCATGTCTACAACGAAGGCCATGCGATTATTAAAGCTGCTGAAAAATACGATCGGGTGATTCAACAGGGCAGTCAGATGCGTAACAGCCCAGTGACAGATCGAGCCGGAAAACTGCTGGCCGAAGGCATTATCGGCGATATCAAAGTCGCACGTGCGTGGACAGCAGAGATACGCAGTGTCGTTAAACCTGTGCCCGACAGCCAGCCACCACAGGGAGTCGACTACGATCGCTGGTTGGGCCCCGCTCCAAAACGTCCATTCAATCCACATCGCTTTCATCGGTCCTGGCGCATGTTTACTGACTACGCCAACGGCGAAATCGGAGATGATGGGATCCATGATATTGATATGGCAGCCTGGGCACTCGGTGTTGATTCTGCTCCGACACAAGTTACCGCCCGAGGCAGCCGAATGATGCTGCATGGCCATGCCAGCGACTATCCCGACAATCTGAATGTCGCTTGGGAGTTTTCTGACGGGCGACTCATGATTTACGAAAACTATCCGTTCACGGCCTACGGGATGCAAGGCTTCGATAACGGCAACGTGTTTTACGGGACCAAAGGTTACATGATTTTTTCGCGCCGGGGAGCCTTCAGTGTGTTTCTGGGACCGAAGTCAAAGCCCGGTCCGACGGAAGGTGACTTGCGTGGACAGCGAGGTTATGCGGAGCACATGACTGAGTTTCTCGACGCCGTCCGAAATCGAGATCGCAATACCAAAGCAGATCCCCGGACCGCACATCGATCGTGTGCTTTAGTACATCTCGGCGAAATCGCCTACCAGACTTCGGGACGACTTGATTTCGATCCACACACAGAGACGTTCATCGGAAATGAAGCCGCCAACCGACTGCTGAACAAGAGCTATCGCGAACCATTCGGACTCAACATTTCTTAGGCCGACCCTGTGTTACGAAGCAGGCTCAACGGGCAAACCGACGCTTCCAGTAAAGTCGACGACGAAGAGCCTCTTTACCGGCAATGACCTCTATGCCAATCATCCCAATGACTCGTTACGGTAACTCAGATCGAGCAGTTCAATTGGGTGAAGTACCGGAACTTCTTGGCCTGCCTTTCTGAGCTGGGCCTGCAGTTGCATGGAACAACCAGCATTGCCGCTGGCGATCACGTCGGGTTTTGTTGCCAGCAGGTGCTTAATGCGGCGTTTTCCCAGGCGGTCGGCCATGTCCGGTTGAGTCAGGTTATAGCTGCCAGCAGCGCCGCAGCAAAGTTCTGGTTCCGCGACCGGGACCAGTTTTATTCCGGAAATCTGGTTCAGCAGTGCGCGAGGTTCTGCAACAATTTTTTGAGCGTGCTGCAAATGACAGGCGTCCTGATAAGCCACGGTCGCATTGATCGTGCCTGTGGGGGGAACGATGCCCAGCTCAACCAGAAACTCAGAGACATCTTTCATCCGACCGACGAACGCATCGACCTCATCATGTTTACCACCTGGTTTCAATTCGTGCAGAATGTGAGCGTAGTCCTTGAGCATCGCTCCACAGCCTGCCACGTTCACCACAACAGCATCGAGTGACTCGTCAGCAAACGCCTGAATATTCTGGTGGATCAGATCAACGGCCGGATCGGACGCACCACTGTGATAATGGATTGCTCCACAACATTGCTGACTTTGTGGAATCACCACCTCGCATCCATTCTGCTGCAACACACGCGCCGTTGCCCAATGCACATGACGAAACATCGCATCGGCAACGCAGCCTGTAAACAACCCGACGGTCGCTCGACGTGTGCCAATCGCAGGCAATCGCCGGGGCAGGGCAGCTTCAACTGGTTTCAATTGAGGCAATTGCTCCTGCATACGGCGGAGTCGTCGGGGCAGCAGCCGATTGATTCCCATACGATCGATGACTCGGTCGATTTTCAGCTTTTGCATCCAGCGTGCGGGAACCAGAGCCCAGGCCATGCGTTTTCGATCAGGAAACAGCCCGTACATGATCCAGCGATGAAACCAGTCGGGGCGCGCTGGCGCCGTTGACTGTGCATCCTGCGGCTGAGCCTGCATTTCAATTCGAAACGGTTCCAGCAAACGTCCGTACTGTACGCCAGACGGACAGGCCGTTTCACAACTGCGGCAATCCAGGCACAGATCCAAGTGCCCCCGAACCTTTTCCGTCAGATCCAGACGACCATCCACAACTGCACGCATCAGATAAATACGTCCGCGCGGACTATCATTTTCGTCGCCGGTTTCGACGTATGTCGGGCAGGCAGATGTACACAGTCCACAGTGGACGCAGTCCAGAAATCGTTCATAAGGTATGGACTGCCCGATCACAGGCAACTCGGAATCACTCATAAGATCATCATCATTCTTTCGACAGTGAGACTACATCATGCAGTAACGTACCAGCAGGATCCAATCAGACAAATACATGTCCGGGATCAAATGTATCGATCAGTCCCTTGGTACAGGAACTTGCATTAGAAAAAGCAGCATTCGTCGACGGCACTATTAAATAACCACGATTCTCTGTCAGCGGATCTCGAAGCTGCTGAATTGCCTGCTGCGAAAGAGCCTGCTGGTTGGCGGTCGACACAATGATGACTCCATTGCCCGCATGACAATGAGCAATACCGCCGGCTTCATGAATCATCCCACACATGTCCACGACCTGCGACGGAAGTGCTTTGATAATGCAAGATGTTGAGCTGGCAATATGGCGAGCAGCCGCTGTTCGGCAGTATTCGATCGCAGACGTTTCACTGTCTGCCAGTGTATCGGATTCGCTTGCGTCGCTGATTTCTTCATGCAACCGTTCAATCTGCCATTCACACACGTCTGATGGCCCTTCCACACCAACAAACAACGACCATGACGACTGCCCGCATGTCTCCAGATCAATCACCACCGGCCGAGTTGCCGATGTGTTCAGGCGTTCAAGAGAAATGGCCACAGCTGCAGGCTCGGAGAACTTCCAGCGTTGAATGATGAATCGTTCAGGAATGGGCTTCAGCTTGAAAGTCAGCTGACTCAGGATTCCCAGTGCACCACGTGAGCCGATTATCAACCGACATAAATCATAACCTGCGACATTCTTAACAACTCGACCACCAGCGTGAAAAACTCGCCCCTGTCCGTCAACCGCTTCCATACCGATCAGATAGTCTCGCAACGTGCCATAACCATACTGACGCGGACCGGCCAGATCTGACGCGACAAATGCACCGACCGACATATCCGGATCACCGACATCGACAGGGAGATGCTGGCCTTCCGTCTTCAGCAGATCACCAAGTGCCTGCAGCGTCATCCCGGATTCAACGGTCACGGTCATATCCCGTGCCGGATAATCAATCGGGGTATTCAGGGTCGACAGATCAAGCTGGCAAGCCGATTCCGGAGCACAGCGCGCAGCGGTCAATGTCTGCCTTGCGGCCGCTGCGGCCTGAACGGCATCAACAATGTCGTCAACGGTCTTAATCGACACGATATTTCGAGCACTGCTCGACATAGATTTCTTCTCTCGCTTGCGGTTTAGGCTTAGCTCAATTTACAGAGTGCTGCATGGACTACATCGCTGCCTGGCGGCCGGGATGATCACGTTCGATATGTTCCATCCCACATGCCCCCGCCGTCGGTAGAAGCTTGCCTGGGCTGCAGTTGCCGTCGGGATTGAACACTCGCCGTACATCTTCCATCACATTGAGATCCACGGCAGTAAACAGCCGACTCATGAAGCTTATCTTTTCCACTCCGATGCCGTGTTCGCCCGTCACACTGCCGCCCAGTTCGATACACTTCTCAAGAATTTCATGACTGGCATCCATGACGCGTTTCACCTGTTCGCGGTCGCGTTCGTCGAACATCAGAATGGGATGAAGATTTCCATCTCCTGCGTGAAACACATTGACGATTTGTGTGTCGTATCGTTTACCGACATCAGTGATAAACTTCAGAATTTCGGGCAATCGCGTACGAGGGACAACGCCATCCTGCGTGCAGTAACTGGGAGCCAGGCGACCAATCGCCCCAAAGGCCTGTTTACGACATTTCCACAAGAGTGCCCGTTCTTCTTCTGTCTGTGAAAGCCGAACCTCACGTGCGCCGCTCTGTTTGCAGAGGTCAATGATCGTGTTTGCCTCCTGGCCGAGGGCGACATCCAGTCCGTCGACTTCAATCAGCAGCACAGCTTCAGCGTCCAAAGGAAACCCGAAACAAAAGGCTTCCTCGAGCGCTCCGATGATCCCTTTGTCCATCATTTCAAGAGCCGCCGGTACGATGCCAGCACCAATAATGCTGCTGATGGCCTGTGACGTATCATCGGTGCTGTCGAACACGGCGAGCATGGTGCGACAGGCCTCCGGGTTGCGAGTGATCCTCAGCCAGACCCTGGTGACGACTCCAAACGTGCCTTCGCTGCCGACAAATAATCCGGACAGATCCAGATCGTCACCCCGTCCACAGGGACCTCCAACCTGCACCATCTCCCCCGACGGTGAAACGAACTCCACGCCCAGAACATGATTAACAGTAACACCGTACTTCAATGTGTGCGGGCCACCACTGTTGGTGGCAACGTTCCCGCCGATCGTGCAGGCTCCCTGACTCGAGGGATCAGGAGCATAGTGAAAACCGCTGCCCGCAAGGGCTCGAGTCAGATTCAGATTGACCAGTCCCGGCTGTACGATCGCGAAACGGTCCCGGATGTTGATTTCCAGAATATCTCTCATTCGAGTGAGTGCAATCATCACTCCACCGCCCACCGGCAAGCAACCACCAGCAAGACTTGTCCCGGCTCCACGCGGGATAAACGATACACCATGCCGACAGCATGATTTCACAATCGCCTGCACCTGCTCTGCTGACTGAGGGAAGACGACAACGTCCGGAACATTTTTCTCAACGACGTATCCGTCGCATTCGTAGACCAGAAGTTCGTCCTGCGAGCTGAGTAAATGTTCCGGACCTACATGCTGCGCAAGTTCGCGCAAGAGGTCATCGGGAATTGTGCTGGAAGCTGAAGTGGCTGTCTTAGTCATAGTTGATTGTCCACTGGTAAGCGGCAGGTGTACTTTGCCGACAGTCCAAAGACAAGCGACGCGACGATCGGCAAGTGGATACTGAAGTGTTTCAGCAGATTAAGAGAGGACGTCCCTGATGACGTGCCCATGCACATCGGTGAGACGACGTTCAATTCCGTTGTGGTAGAAGCTCAATCGCTCATGATCCAGCCCCAAAAGATGAAGAATCGTCGCATGAAAATCGTAGACTGTGGCTGCGTTTTCGACCGCCTTGTATCCGAATTCGTCGGTCGCTCCATAACTGAAACCGGCCTTAACACCGGCACCCGCCAGCCATGCCGTAAAACCTTCGGGATTGTGATCTCGACCACTGGCTCCCGCCTGAAACGTCGGCATGCGGCCAAATTCGGTACACCACACCACCAGCGTGTCTTTGAGCAACCCACGTTGTTTGAGGTCACGGAGCAGGGCGGCGGCTGGTTGGTCCAACACCGGGCCGTGCTTTGCATATTGTTCTTTTAACACTTTATGACCGTCCCAGTTACTGACTCCTTCACCGCCGGTTTGATAAGCCCCATTGAAGATCTGCACAAATCGCACACCGCGTTCAATCAGTCGTCGGCCCAAAATGCAGTTCTTTGCGAACGCCACCTTAAGCGAATTTTCAGAATCGTCGGCACCGTACATCTTCAACGTCGAAATGGATTCACTGGCCAGATCACAAACGTCCGGCACGGTGAGCTGCATCCGCGCGGCAAGTTCGTAACTGGCGATGCGCGCAGCAAGTTGCGAATCGCCAGGATATTTTTCCAAATGCCGACGGTTGAGCTCCTGCAGAAAGTTACGAGTCCTTTCATCGGTAGCGGCATCAACGTCACTCGGTCGAGCTAGATTACGAAGTGGTCGAGAAGCATTGAAGTCTGTTCCCTGAAACGCCGCTGGCAGAAAGCCGGAACCCCAGTTGTTCACGCTGGACTGAGGTGTTCCACGAGGATCCGGAATTGCCACATACGCCGGAAGATTCTGATTGGATGTGCCCAGCGCCCATGTCACCCACGATCCCATACTGGGGAATCCGTCCAGTGTAAATCCAGTAGACATGAAGTTCTCACCAGGTCCATGCGTGTTCGTTTTTCCGGTAAGCGAATGAATAAAGCACATGTCATCCGCCAGATCCCCGAGCATCGGAACCAGATCGGAAACCATCTTCCCCGATTCGCCTCGAGGACGAAAAGTCCAGGGACTCATTGTCAGGTTTCCCTGCTGCCCCTGAAACGTCACCAGGCCATCGGCCCCCGGCATTGGTTGCCCGTGGCGGCGAATCAGTTCCGGCTTGTAGTCGAAGGTATCCAACTGACTGCACGCACCGGAACAAAAAATCATCACAACGTTCTTTGCTCGCGCTTCAAAATGAGCCTGCCGCGCTGCAAAAGGCTGAGTGGAATCGATCTTTGGCCGCAGCGAGCTGGCCTCTGCTAAAGCCCCCTGTTCGCTCAAAATACTAGCCAATGCAATACTACCCAGCCCCTGAGCCGAATTCACAAGCAGACTGCGTCGTGATAAGTCCGATTTCACTACATTGCCCTTTGGAGGGAATGAGGCTGCTGAACAAACACACTGTGGTTCATCCACCCTCTTTTAAAACAAATCAGTTAGACATTTTTAACGATCGACAGTTTCGATTCTAACGAGCGAGTCAGACAATGGGCTCGGTTATTGCTGTCGGCTCCGGGAATGATCTACGGATCTTACATTCACAAAGGGGCGCACGAACAGTTCTGGACACAGCGACCTCGATGTGTTTGCCGAAAACGGAATCTCTGCAATAGTCTTAAGCGATATGTCGACTGAAATTGCCACTTTTACAGTTCAAAAGACATACACATGTATTACCTCACCGATAACCCCTGGCCGATCATCATCGTTCTCGGAGGCCTTGCCGTTGCAGCCCTTGTATTGGGTGCCCCCGCAATGCGTAAACTTGCTCTCGTCTTTTGTGTCGCTGCCGGACTCGTCTATGTCGCCGCAGACCTGATTGAGTCTCCTCGGGAACAAATTGAAGTTGCAGCAAATAAAATCCTCGATGGCTTTCAGAACGAAGACCTCTTGGCGATTGGCGCACTTATTTCAAAACAAAGTCCGCAACTCATAGACACCGCAAGTCATGGCCTGTCTTTGGTGAGTATTGAAGATGATTTCCATATCAGGTCCGTGAAACTGAAATTCGAAACAAGCGATGGTCTTGTCGTCCAAATCCGAGCCAATGGAAATGTCAAAGAACACACTCATTCAATGACTCAACGAACCGCCGAATACTGGGAAACAACCTGGGTGCGGGAATCAGGAAACTGGGTACTATCGAAAGCCACACGTCTAAATCCCATCAACGGTCAGCCTCGAGCAACATTTGATTCGAACTAAGAGCCAGTAATCCCAAACACTGGCCACTTCCTCTAAGCTTAATGTCGCCTTGCCCTGTCAGTGGACTCCAACTGCGGACAAAAAATTACAGGCATCGCGGGCTGAACCTGTTGTCCACAATTCTATTTTCCATCCACTGCTGAAATGCTGACAATTTCCGCTGCTGATTGGCTCAAAGGTGAGGCGACTTTGTGTCAGCAAACGTTTACACTGCCGGACTATCGCCACCGTGTTGGATCGCGTTGGCAACTGATCGTCGCCACCCCCTTTTCGCTCCGGAGCCCATCGAGATGAACCATCTCTCGCGTCTGCTGTTTGTTATTCTCAGCATGCTGTTGGGAACTTCGACATTGGCCGACGAACCGGGAAATTTCCAGGTGGGATACTCCGATGGCGATATTACTCCACCCGCCGGCCTCCCAATGTGGGGCTACGGAGCTCGACATTCGGCGAAAGCCATCGGTGCAATGGACGTGCTTGCCGCACGAGCTGTCGTGATTCACGCCGGCCACTCTAAAGTGGCGATCGTTGGACTGGATATTGGTCGCGGCCCCACCCGTCCTATGATGAAACAAATTCGCGAAGACATTATGGACAAGGCGGGCATCGCACACGTGATGATTTCCGGCAGTCATACTCATCACGGCCCCGTCATCGAACTCACAGACGAAGTGGGGTACGGAAAAGGCACCTTCGACGAAGCAGTCGCGTACAGCAGAGCGTTACCCGGAATGCTGACGGATGTCATTCTGGCGGCCGACAAAGCAGTTCAACCGGCTCAAATCGGAGTCGGGACTCACGAAGATCTGAAATTCAACCGCAACCGTCATACAAAACGTCGACCCAAAACAGTCGATCCTCGGTTGTCAGTAATGCGTTTCGACGACACAGATGGAAATCCAGTTGCCATCGTCGTCAACTTTGCCGCTCACCCCACGATGTCAGAAGTAACAGACCTGAGGTACTCGGGAGACTATCCGGGCCACATGGCTCGTAAGGTCAAAAACGAACTGAAAGCCGGATGCGTCTTCATGCAGGGAGCATCAGGGGACATGAGCGTAGCGCCGCCTGAAGGAATCAAAGGCCCACAGGCATTTGGTGAGTTCATGGCAGGCCACGTTTTAGAACTGGCAGCAGGAATCGAGACCACTTCCCCTGAAAAACCATCAATTGATGGGCGAGTCGATGCCTTTCTGTTTCGATCTCGCGTTGACTTTCAGAACACCTTCATCCAGTTGCAATATTCTATGGCGTTCTTTCCCGAATTGATCCGCAACGCCAGTCGGCAGTTCATCAAAGGCATTCCGGCAGAACTCAACACCGTTGTCCTGAACGGAAACATCGCGTTAGCGGGTGGTTCGGGCGAGTTTTTCAGCAACCATGCAATTCGGCTTCGGGATCGAGCATACCTGGACCACACACTGTTCTTTGGTTACTGCAACGGCCACAGCCTGTACTTCCCCACAATCGAAGGTGTGTCTGAAGGTGGTTATGGAGCAGACGAACCTGTGTCTCCGGCAGAAGTCGGTGCGGGAGAACAAATCATGAATCGTGCCCTGATGAACATCTATGAATTGTCGGGGCGAATCAAATCATCGACTTCAGGCCCGAGTCAGTAATCCCTCTTCAATTTTCCACTCTCAAATATTTTCACCTTTGATATGTGATCAACAATGACTCATCGCATCGTTCTGGCCAGTCGTAATCGCAAGAAGGCTGGCGAAATCACCGACCTGCTGGCACCGCATGATTTTGAAGTCATACCGGTGACTGAATTTCCTGACGTGGCAGAGGTTGTCGAAGACGGGACATCGTTCGCAGAGAATGCTGCAAAAAAAGCGACTGAAGTTGCGCTGGCGATTGACCAATGGGTGATAGGCGAAGACAGCGGATTATGCGTGGACGCATTGAATGGCGCCCCCGGCATCTACTCCGCGCGCTTCAGTGGAGAAGACGCCACTGATGAAGAAAACAACGACAAACTGCTGACAGAACTTCGACATGTCGCGACCACCAAACGCGGAGCCGGCTATGTTTGTAGCATTGCGTTGTCTGATCCCACTGGCACCGTTCGCGTCGCGATCGAAGGCACCTGCCGCGGGAGAATTATTACAGAACGCCAGGGTTCCGGAGGCTTTGGATACGACCCCTTGTTTCTGATCCCCGAATTCCACCGGACATTTGGTGAGCTGAGTCCTGCAGTCAAGCGATGCCTGAGCCACCGAGCGAGAGGCTTTGCCCGATTCATTCCATCCTTGCTGGAAATTGCGAACGAATTCGACCGCTGACCATAATTAGCGGCATGCACTCATGCTAAAGAACAGGAATTGGCGACCTAACGCTAAAAACGCCGAGGCGAACCACGTAATTCCCGACCAGAACATCGTTCCGCAAGGTGATAACCAATACGATCGAATGGTTGGTGACATTGACTAAAATGGCACGCTGATCCATTTGGCATTGGCAGAGGCTCGACTAGCCTGGCACTACGTCAAGTACGGGACGGATCGAAGGAACCTGGCTGAGGCAGAACGGAAAGCACCCGCAGAAAACGCTGGCCTGCGGGCTGACAGTCACATGCCAATTGCACCATACGGCTGGCGAAAGCTGAGCAAGGAAGAACGGTATGAGTTTCGGCGAATGAGAGTAAGAGATACACTGGAGCGATCGTGTTCTTTCCAAAAGGTTGTCCGGTGACAATCAATTCGATGAACCACCGATCCGGTGCGACAATTCGTGCAACAACAAATACAACAGAAAATGGTCAATTGAGAACAACATCTTCAGTGATCCTGCTGCTTCTCTTAGTCGTTACCTGCCTGACACTCTTCGGCTGCGGGCATTCAGAACAGGAACAAGCTTCTGACAATGCCATGCTGATTGAACTGCAGGGTGTGTCATTAATCAATGTCAACTCTATCCCTGGCGGCAGAAAATGGACGGCCTTCGAAACAATCGGAGACGTCAATTCCGACGGGTGCACTGACTTCGTGATATCAACCGCCGGAGCTGCCGACCGATATGGAGATGACCGACCAGAACGCCCGGGAGAAGATTCGACCAATGGACTCCAGGCCTATTCCGGAAAAGACGGCAGTCTGTTGTGGCATGTTCGTGGCAAATCCAAAGAACAGGCTCGAACCGATGGAGAATCCGACTGGTATGCAATCAAGGAGTTCGCCGTCATCGATGACATCAACGGGGATGGCAGTGCGGACATCTATTGCGTTCATTTCCGGACCGGTGTCCTTATTAGCGGGACCGATGGCACGCGAATTTGCCGTGGTGAACTCCCCAGTGATGGCTACCAACAACTCAGGCAGCCATTGTTGTGTCGGGATGTCAACGACGATGGAATGGCAGATCTGTTTTTCGACGTCAGCGATTTCGATGCACCGGGAATTCAGGCCTTCTCGGGAATAGATCTCAGTCCAGTCAGCGAACGTCTTAACCCGTGGCCGGAACCCGAACTGAAAGACCGACGCTTTTACACTGTGCGCGAGCCACTGCCTTCCCTGGGAGACGTCAATGGCGACGGGATCACTGACCGTCTGCTCGAACAGGGCGGCCGCAAACGAAAGGCCACCGGTCATAATGATTTTGCCATTGTTTCCGGGACGGACGAGACGATTCTGAAATACCTGCAGACGAAACGCCCGAAAAGAATGCACCTCTCCGGACCGTACTACACCTGCGAGGCTGATCTGAACAGCGACCGCCTCAATGACATCGTAATCACGGACAACACAGGTGGTGGGGAGCAGGGTAACTCCGGCTATCTGATGGCTTTCTCTGGTTCCGACGGAACATTGTTATGGCAAACCCTGCATACACACTTCGGAAGATCCGCCAATCCCGTTTCGTCCATACCGGATATCGACGGTGATGCAATCAGCGACCTGGCCATGCTTCCGGATTTGAGTGACCAACACTCGGGCCAATGGTTTACAGGCAGCGTCCCGACAGACGATTCCGGTCATTCACCAAACCAAATTCTGCTGTTTTCAGGTGTCAATGGACGTCCACTAAAACCCATCGCGCTACCGCAATCTTTCGGACGCATATCGAGCAGGGGCAACCTGCTCGTACTGGAGTCCGCCGGCCCCGGCCGCCGACCGAGTATTGCCATCCCTTTATCACAACCTGCCTCTGGAAAAAAAAAGACACTGTCCATTGCTGTCATCCCTCTACCTGATTCGAAACCAGTCGATTGAATCGGTCCGATTTTTCTTTGTAATTTACCGCACCACTTAACAGTCAACTCAGATTGGGAAGGATTAGATTTTCCGATCGAGAACGGCGCGTCTGTCTCGTCGCGGCGACGATTTCCACCTACTTGGTTGTCGTCGCGGTGAGGCTTTCGGCACAGCTGGTTGGGAGGGGGCTACGGGTCCTTCTTGGTGGGTCAAACCCCCAACCGTCTCTCCCCCCCTTACATTTATGAAAAAATACAGGTCGTTTTTCGCTCTAAAA
>Ga0315315_10004829_pt1 | contig 12438 bp, 13 predicted proteins | sample M140m3416metaG_FD_203699 | JGI IMG/M metagenome (GOLD analysis project Ga0315315, IMG submission 203699) | Ammonia-oxidizing marine archaeal communities from Monterey Bay, California, United States - M1 40m 3416 | ecosystem: Environmental > Aquatic > Marine > Intertidal zone | place: USA...
CTTCTGCCTCTAAAGGAGTAATGTAACCTCCATCTTTTTCTTCGTCAATTACCCTACACCCTGAAGCATTTCTTAATATTTCTTTAACTGTGTTTAAATCATATTCATTTTCAAATTCGATATTTACTGATTCTGAGTGGGATGTTTTTACCGGCACTCTTACACAAGTAGCGCTTAAACCTATATTTTTATCTAAAATTTTTTTTGTCTCATTTTCCATTTTCCATTCCTCTTTTGTATAACCATCCTCTACAAAAACATCTATGTGTGGAATTAAATTAAAAGCCATTTGTTTTGTAAAATTTTCAGATTTTATTTTTTTATTGTCTAAAGAATCTTTTGTTTGACGAAGTAATTCATCAACTGATGCTTTGCCAGCTCCTGAAACTGCTTGATAGGTTGAAACAATTACTCTCCTGATTTTATATTTATCATGAAGAGGTTTTAAAGGAAGCACTAATTGTATAGTAGAACAATTAGGATTAGCTATAATATTTTTATGTTTTTTTAAGTCATTTGGATTAACCTCTGGAACTACTAAAGGAACATCATCATCCATTCTAAATTGTTTAGAATTATCTATTACAATTGTTTTTTTTGATGCTGTTGGTGCCCAATTCTTAGCAATTTCACTTCCTGCTGCAAAAATAGTAATTTCAGCTTTTGAAAAATCATATTCTTCCAATTGTTGAATAACTATTTCTTGACTGTTAAATTTCATCTTTTGTCCTGCACTCTTTTTAGATGCAACTAGATAAAGATTTTCAATAGCAAGTTTTGATTTTTCAAGGACTTCTATTATTTTTCTGCCCACATTACCTGTGGCACCAATTATTGCCAGGTTCATAGTATTTCTATTTTATTTCAATTTAGAGATAATTGCATCACCCATATCAGTTGTGGTGACTTCTTTTTTGCCTTTAGAAATTATATCTTTAGTTCTTAAACCTTCATCTAGCACTTTTTGAACAGCTAAATCTAGCTGATCTGCCTCTTTATCAAGATCTAAAGAATACCTCAAAGCCATAGATAAACTTAATATAGTAGCTATTGGATTAGCAAGATTCTTCCCCGCTATATCTGGTGCAGAACCATGGACTGGTTCATACAAAGATCTAATTTTACCATTTTTATCTTTTGCTCCTAAAGAAGCGGAGGGAAGTAAGCCAAGAGATCCTGTCAACATTGCTGCCTCATCTGAAAGCATATCACCAAATAAATTATCAGCTAAAATTACATCAAACTGTTTTGGGTTTCTTAAAAGTTGCATTGCACAATTATCTGCTAACATATGATTTAATTCAACAGATTGATAATCTTTATCCTTAACAACTTGCACTTCTTCTCGCCACAAGACTCCAGCTTCCATAACATTTGATTTTTCACACGAGGTTACTTTATTCTTTCTTTTTTTTGCAAGATCAAATGCTACTTTAGCTATTCTATGTATCTCATTTGTTGTATAGGAATGAGTATTAATTCCTCTTCTCTGATTGTTTTCAATTGGTTCTATTCCTCGCGGTTCTCCAAAATAGATTCCTCCTGTTAATTCTCTTACTATCATTATATCTAAGCCAGATACTATTTCTGGTTTTAATGATGAAGAGTCTACTAATTGCTTAAAACAAATTGCTGGCCTCAAGTTTGCAAATAATTTTAACTCTTTTCTTAGCTTTAAAAGCGCTCTTTCAGGTTTTTTTGAGAATTCAAGATTATCCCATTTAGGCCCTCCGCATGCACCTAAAATAACTGCGTCCGACTCTAATGATTTGTAAAAAACTTCATCAGTTATAGGTATCTTGTTTTTATCAATTGAAGCTCCACCAATTAATTCTTCTTCAAAACTGAAGTCGAGAGATCTGTTCTTATTAAACCATTCTAAAATTTTCTTTACTTCTTTAACTACTTCTGGACCGATACCATCACCTGGAAGTAGTAAAATCTTTCTACTATTTTTAGTTTTACTCATTATTTAAAATCCATGGTTTATCATTATTAAGTTTTTTTTCAAATTTATCTACCTGATCTATCTTTTCCATGGATAAAGCAATATCGTCTAATCCTTCTAATAAACATTTTTTTTTAAATGCATCGATGTCAAACTTAACAATTTTATTTCCAAAAGATACCTCTTGCTTGTCTAAATTGACTTCTATCTCCTCTTTTCGTTTTGAATATTCTGAAATTTCTAAAATATTTTCATCACTAATTTTAATTGGTAAAATACCATTTTTAAAACAATTGTTGTAAAAAATATCTGCAAAACTCGAGCTAATAATGCAGCAAATTCCAAAATCAGATAATGCCCATGGAGCGTGCTCTCTGGATGAACCGCAACCGAAATTTTTACCAGCAATAAGAATCTTAGACTTATTATAGGGACTGGTGTTTAAAATAAAATTATCAATAATTTTTCCTTGTTCATCGTATCGCATCTCATAAAATAAACTTTTTCCTAAACCAGTTCTTTTTATTGTTTTTAAAAACTGTTTGGGGATTATCATGTCTGTATCGATATTTTGTAAAGATAGGTAAGCCGGTATACTCTTTATTTTTGAAAATTTTTGCATTACTGAATCTCCCTAACATCTGTTAGATGACCTTTTATTGCGGCTGCAACTGCCATTCCAGGACTAACTAAATGAGTCCTTCCACCTCTTCCTTGCCTACCTTCAAAATTTCTGTTTGATGTTGATGCACATCTTTCTTTTGGCTTAAGTTGATCTGGATTCATCCCTAAACACATTGAACAACCTGGTTCTCTCCATTCAAATCCCGCTTTAATAAATATTTTATCCAATCCTTCTTCTTCTGCTTGTGCTTTAACTAATCCTGATCCTGGGACTACCATTGCGCTAACGTTGCTCGCGATTTTTTTTCCTTTTAAAAGACCGGCAGCTAAACGAAGATCTTCTATTCTTCCATTGGTACAACTTCCAATGAATATTTTATCTATTTTTATCTCTGCAATTTTTGTATTAGCTTTCAAACCCATGTACTCCAAAGATCTCTGCATGGCCATTTTTCTATCTTTGTTAACTTCCTTTTCTGGATCAGGCACCATACCAGTTACAGGTGATACATCTTGTGGGGAAGTTCCCCATGTAACTAGGGGTTCAATTTCTTTTCCTTCAATGTTTATTTCTTTATCAAACCTGCAATTTTTATCTGAGTATAAAGATTTCCAATAATTAACTGCCTTATCCCAGTTTTCATTTTTTGGAGACATGGTTTTATCTTTTAAATAAGTAAAAGTTTTTTCGTCTGGAGCAATTAATCCAGCTCGAGCTCCAGCTTCTATTGTCATATTACAAACAGTCATTCTTTCTTCCATGCTTAAGTCTTTAATAACATCACCTGCAAACTCTATTACATAACCAGTGCCTCCAGCAGTTCCAATAGTTCCAATAATCTTTAAAATCACATCTTTTGCTGTAACACCTTTTGGAAGTTTTCCATTAACGTTTATTCTCAAGTTTTTTGATTTTTTTTGAATAAGTGTCTGGGTAGCAAGAACATGTTCTACCTCAGATGTCCCTATTCCAAAAGCTAGGGCTCCGAAAGCACCGTGTGTAGCAGTGTGACTGTCGCCACAAACAATAACTGTTCCTGGTTGTGTAAAACCTTGTTCAGGGCCAATAATATGAACTATTCCCTGTCTCTTATCGTTAACATCAAATAATTTTATTCCAAATTCTTTACAGTTGTTTCTTAAAGTGTCCACTTGAATTTTTGACTCCACATCGTCAATTCCCTTAGACCTGTCTGTTGTCGGAACATTGTGATCTGGCACTGCCAAAGTAAGTTGGGGTTTTCTCACTTTTCTATTCTGTAATCTTAAACCTTCAAAAGCTTGGGGACTAGTAACTTCATGAACTAAATGTCGATCAACATAAATTAATGAAGTTCCATCTGACTGTTTGTGGACAAGATGATCTTCCCATATTTTATCATATAGAGTTTTTGACATTGAAAATATTATTATTTTTTGTCGTTACCTTGTGTCTCGGTTTTCTTCTGATCTACAGAAGTAACTTTTTTTTCTTCAATTTTTTTATCTTCTTTAATTTCAGAAATTTCTTTTTTTACAGGCTCGGAAGCTTTCACAGTAACGTCAACACCAATCTTTTTCTTTATTTTTTCAGCTATTCTGGCAGATTTTCCTTTTCTATCTCTTAAGTAATAAAGTTTAGCTCTTCTTACTTTTCCTGATCTAACAACTTTAATTGAGTCTACATTAGGGCTGTAAAGGGCAAAAGTTCTTTCAACGCCCTCTCCAAAAGAAATTTTTCTCACTGTAAAAGAAGAATTTAAGTCTCTATTTTTTTTAGCTATACAAACTCCTTCAAAAAATTGAATTCTTTCTCTTTTCCCTTCTACAATTTTCACGCCCACTTTAACTGTATCTCCAGGAGAGAAGTCTGTTATTTTTTTGTTAGCAACAATTTTTTTGATCGCCTCTTTATTTATATCTTCAATGTTTTTCATTTTTTTTGTTTAAATATTTTTTCCAAAGATCTGGTCTCTGGCGTCGTGTTATAGCCTCTGATTGTGATAAACGCCAGCCTTTAATTTTGGCATGATCTCCTGATAAAAGTACCTCTGGAGGGCTTTTTCCTTCCCAATTTTTAGGTTTTGTAAATTGAGGATATTCAAGTAAATCATTTTCGAATGTTTCATCTTTAGCTGAATTATTGTTTCCTAATACCCCAGGGAGCAATCTAAGAATAGAGTCTATGACAACGAAAGATGCTGTTTCTCCACCTGATAAAATAAAATCTCCAATACTATATTCCTGAATATTTCTAGACTCTAAGAGTCTTTGATCAATCCCTTCAAAATGTCCACATAATAAATTTAATTTTTTTTGTTTACTAAATTGTTTAGCAACTTTTTGATCAAACTTTTTTCCCCTAGGAGATAAATAAATTATTGTCTCATTATCTAACAAGTTGGAATCAAGGGCTGAAGCAACAACGTCGGGTCTGAGCAACATTCCGCTGCCTCCTCCGAAAGGAGTATCATCTACCGAACTATGTTTATCAGTTGCAAAATTCCTGATATTAATAGTTTTTAAATTCCATATTTTATTATCCTGAGCTTTTTTATAAATCCCTGTATCAAGTGGCCCTGGATATAAATCTGGATATAAAGTAAATACTTTTACTTCAAACATATTTCCTTTTCTTTAATTAAGCCTTAGGTTCTTCCTTTTTAGCTTCTGCTTTAGGTTTTTCCTTTTTAGCTTCTGCTTTAGGTTCTTCCTTTTTAGCTTCTGCTTTAGGCTCTTCCTTTTTAGCTTCTGCTTTAGGCTCTTCCTTTTTAGCTTCTGCTTTAGGTTCTTCCTTTTTAGCTTCTGCTTTAGGCTCTTCCTTTTTAGCTTCTGCTTTAGGCTCTTCCTTTTTAGCTTCTGCTTTAGGCTCTTCCTTATTTTCTTTTTTTCTATCTTTTTTTGGTACGGCTTTAAAAGGATTGTTTCCAGGTTTAGGCATTGGCATCAACTGCATCTCACCTAATATTCTTGACACTCGTAAAGTCGGTTGAGCTCCTTTACTCATCCAATATTTTACTCTCTCGAATTCTACTTTAACCCTTTCTTTTTTATCTTTCGGCAAAAGTGGATTATAAGATCCAATTTTTTCAATAAATTTTCCATCCCTAGGGTATCTTCCATCCGCTACTACTATTTTATAGATAGGTCTTTTTCTAACACCTCCCATTGATAATCTTATTCTTAACATATTGTTCCTTTCATTTTAGTTGATTAAGCATTTCATCTGGTATCATCCCAGATGGAATTTTTTTTCCTTGAGACATTTTTTTCATCATGTCGGACATCATTTTAAATTGTTTTAGTAATTTATTGATCTTAGAAACTTCTACTCCTGATCCTATTGAAATTCTTTTTCTTCTTGATCCACTTATAATCTTTGGATTTTCTTTTTCTTGCTTAGTCATTGATAATATTATGGCTTCATTTTCAATTAACATTTTTTCATCAATATTTGCCTGATCCATTTTAGATTTCATTTTATTTATTCCAGGAAGCATTGACATGACTCCCTCCATTCCTCCCATTTTTTTCATCTGCCTTAACTGAGCAAGGTAAGAGTCCATTGTAAATATTCCCTGTTTTAATTGTTCTTCTGTTTCTTTAATTTTTTCATCACTCAAATCTTGTTGTGCTTTTTCAACTAGAGTAACTACATCTCCCATGCCTAAAATTCTATTAGCAAGTCTGTCGGGATGAAATATTTCTAGATCATCAATTTTTTCTCCTACTCCAATAAATTTTATTGGTTTGCCTGTAACATGTTTCATGCTCAAAGCTGCTCCGCCTCTAGCGTCTCCGTCGACTCTTGTAAGAATTATTCCTGAAAGATTAACAGCTGTGTCAAATTCCTTTGCAATGTTCACAGCTATTTGTCCTGTCAGTGAGTCGGCTACTAAAATTGTTTCAGATGGTTTTGTGATATCTTTAATTTGTTTTATTTCAGACATCATAGCTAGATCTATTTGGGTTCTACCTGCAGTATCAAATATTATAATGTCTGAGCCATTAAGGTTAGCAGAATTTAAAGCTCTTTTAGCAATATCAATAGGCTGCTGTTTTTCAACTATTGGCAAACATTGAATTCCATTTGCTTCTGCAAGTAATTTTAGCTGCTCTTGAGCGGCTGGTCTATAAACATCTAAGCTTACTAGGATTACTTTCTTTTTATAATTTTTTTCAATATTTTTTGCTAGTTTTGCTGCAGAAGTTGTTTTACCTGAACCTTGTAAGCCGACTAATAATATAGAAACTGGTGGAACAGCTTTGAAATTTAATTCTTCATTTTTAGAACCTAAAATTTTTACTAATTCATCATATACAATTTTAACAATCATCTGACCAGCAGAAGTTGATTTGATAATTTCTTGGCCGATAGCTTTAGGTTTTACATTTGAGATAAATTCTTTAGTGACAGAAAGAGCTACGTCTGCCTCTAATAAAGCCAGTCTTATTTCTTTTAAACCAGAGTCAACCTGTTCCTCGGTCAACGAGGGTGCACTTTTAAGTTTAGAAAAAATAATTTCTAATTTATTTGTTAAATTTTCAAACATTTTTATAACAACCAACACCTATCGCACTAGTGGGCGAACCTTCGCTGACTAGTGTCGACACTCTTGTTTCAAGAGCACCGCAAAAACTTAAGTATTTGCGGAAAGTTTGGAGAAACTACAATTTGGGGTTTTAAAAGTCAATGAATAATTATACTAATCAATTATGGCAACTATTAATGCTTTTAAAATGGACGGATTAGGAAATGATTTTATCATTATCGATAGAAGGATAAACTCTATTAATTTAGTGAAAGAAAAGATTATTCAATTAGGAAACAGAGCTAATATTGGTTTCGATCAAATAATCTTTATTGAAAAAGAAAAAGAAAATTCTTTTCCTATAACAATTTTTAACTCTGATGGAGGTGAAGTAAGTGCTTGTGGAAATGGTTCTAGATGTGTGGCTTATCTTCTGAGCAAAAACTTAAACACCAAAGAAATTAAATTAAAAACTAACAATAGGATACTTAAAGCAAAAATAGTTAAAGATTTTTATGTAGAACTTGAAATAGGAAAACCTTTATTAAGTTTTGAAGATATTCCATTATCAAAAAAAATAAATCCTTCTGATATAACTTTAAAAATTGATAACGAAATATTTGCTGGTGGATTTTGTGTAAATGTAGGGAATCCACATGTAATTTTTTTTGTAAAAGACTGTTTTGAGAACGATCTTAAAACAATAGGTCCTAAAATTGAAAACCACGAACTATTTCCAAAAAAAACCAATGTTACATTTGCTCAGATAATTGATAAAAATAATATAACAGTAAATGTTTGGGAAAGAGGCGCCGGGCTTACTAAAGCCTGCGGTACAGCAGCTTGCGCAACAGCTGTTGCGGCCTTTAAAAAAAGGTTAGTTAACAATAAAGTTAATATTAAATTTAAAGAAGGTCTTTTGAATATAGAAATAGATAAATCTGACAATATATTTATGACAGGACCTGTTTCTGAGATAAAAAATATAAAGATAGACACTTAATATGGGATTATTTGATAAATTTAAATTAGGTCTTGGAAAAAGTTCTTCAGGTCTATCGGAAGGGTTTAAAAATATATTTTCAAAAAAAATTATAGATGACAGTGTTTTAACTGAATTCGAAGAATTAATTATTTCTTCAGATGCTGGGGTAGATGTTGCTAGAGAACTTCGAAAGGATTTTGAAAATTTCAAAATTGATAAAAAATTAAATAATCACAAAGAAATTTTAAAATTATTAGCTGACAAAATGGCAATTGAACTTTTAAAATATGAAAAAGATCTCAGTTTAATGGGAAATGCAAACTCATCTGTAATAGTTGTGTCAGGAGTCAATGGTGTAGGAAAAACAACTACAATTGGAAAGTTAGGAAAATATTTCAAAGATAATAATAGATCAGTTGTTTTTGGAGCAGCAGATACTTTTAGAGCTGCTGCTATTGATCAGTTACAAGTTTGGGCGGCAAAAGTTAAAGTAGATATAATTAAATCAGAAATTAATAGTGACCCCGCATCTGTTGCTTTCAAAACTGCAGAGTTTGCAAAAAAAAATCAAATAGATATTGCTTTAATAGATACAGCTGGAAGATTGCAAAATAAAAAAAATTTAATGGATGAGTATAAAAAAATTATAAATGTTCTTAAAAAGATTGATGAGAAATTTCCTAATGAGGTAATACTAGTTTTAGATGCAACTACAGGACAAAATGCTCTAAATCAGGTTGAAGAATTTAGTAAGATACATAATATTACAGGGTTAATAGTTACTAAGCTAGATAGCACAGCTAAAGGTGGAATTATTTTAGCAATTTGTAAAAAATATGACTTGCCAATTATAGCTGTAGGAATGGGTGAAAAGGATTCAGATCTACATCCTTTTAAAGCTGAATTTTTTGCCAAAGCGTTGTTAGGTTTGAGCTCTTAGTATTTTTTAATAAAATCTTGAATTTCTCTTAACAAACTGAAATTGAATTCCATCATATGATCATCTTCGTTTGTAAAATATGATTGTTTTGGATTATTAGCTTTTTCAAATAGTTCTTTGCCCATTGAAAAAGGAACAACATCATCTTTTTTTCCATGCATTATCAAAATTGGGGTTTTAATCATCTTGATTTTACTAATTGAGTCATACCTATCTTTTAAAAGAAGTCTTACCGGTAAATAAGGATAATAGATTTTTGCAGAATTCTCTATCGAAGTAAAAGGGGATTCTAATATTATGCTATTAAAATTATTCTCTTTTCCCAATTCTACTGCCACTCCACTTCCAAGAGACTCTCCATATAAAATAATTTGACCATTGTTCACTCCTTGCTCATTTAACCAATTTATTGACGCTTTTGCGTCTGAATACAAATTATTTTCTGTTGGAGATCCTTTGTTGCCACTAAATCCTCTCCATGAAATTAATAAAATATTAATATCTAACTTATAAAGCTCATTTAATTTATAAATTCTATTTGATAAATGACCTGCATTTCCATGAAAAATAACAAGTGTTTTTAATTTCTTAAAATCTTTTTTAATTATCCAAGATTTAAGCTGAATTTCTTCATCAACGTTAATAAAAATTTCATCGTATTTAAACTGGATCTTGTCATTTTGATAATTATTTTCTGAAGGATGGTAAAGTAGATTTCTTTGATAAAAATATATAAAAATTATTAATACTATGTATGCAATTATTAGCGATGACAAAGTTAAGTATAAATATTTCATTTAACAATCTTTCTAGCTAAATAGACGCCAAAAAATACAAAAGCTGCTCCATAATAATGAAAACTCAAAAGACTCTCATCAAATAATATTATTCCATAAATAGCAGAATATATTGAAAATATATAAAGAGTGAATCCTGCTAAAGAAGCTCCAACGTATTTCTGGACTTTAGTATACAAAGTGAAAGCTATTATACCTGGAGAAATAGCAGCAAACAAAACCCAAAATGCAAAATTTTTATTAAATGCGGTATTAAAAAAGTAAAACTCTTCGATTAAATAAAAAGGAAATAAAGAAATCGCTCCAAATAAAGCTATAAGCGTAAATCTAGACATAAGACTAAAGCTACTTTTCCAATTAATAAGAAAAATAGAGTAAACTGCCCAGCCAACAGCAGCTCCTAACATCCACAAGTCTCCTGAAGTAAATTTAAAATTTATTAGATAAGTTAAGTCGCCTTTACAAATTATTATAAAAACACCAGAAAGACACAAAATTAAACCAGTAATCCTAGACAAATTAATTTTATCTCCAAAAAATAAAACTGATAATACGATTATAAATATTGGTGAAGATGTATAAATAATTCCCATATTTGCCATCGTAGTCGACATACCAGCTATAAAAGGGAAGGCACCACAAATTCCACAACCCGTAAGTCCAAGAAGAAAAAGTTTTAAAGATTCTTGCTTGAGTTTTTTCTTTTTTTTTACAATTTCTTCGAAAAAGAATGGTATCAAAATTATAAATACTGCGAGCCACCTCCAAAAGGCTAACGAAATAGGTGGCACGTATTCTACTCCACCTCTGGCAACAATAATATTAGAAGCCATAAAAATTGGCTGTATAAATAAAAGCAGGTAAGGGTAAAAATTATTTTTTCTTATCACCAAAGGCTTCATATAACATCATTACAATTACTAGGCCCATTAGAATATAAACTGGCAAAACATCTTTGAAACTTATCATCATTGATCTCGTCAATGTGGTTGCTAAACCTATCAGAAAAGCTATACAAAAAGCGCAACCAATTATTGAAGTTATTTTATTCATCTTTACAATTTTTTTCTAACCAGTTAGCAGTACCTAAAAATCTTAGATCATCAAGCTTGTTTCCAACTAGCTGAACGCCTAATGGTAAGTTATTTTCCCCAGTTAGTAAAGGGAGTGAAATAGTAGGCAAACCTAAATATGTCCAAATTTTTTGAAAGTCTGCACTTCCTGTAGATTTAAGGCCTTTGTCAGCAACTCCACTTGAAGATGGGGTAATAATTCCATGATAATCTTCAAAAACTTCTTTGAATGACTCATAACTTTGTCTCATAAAATCTATCGCATCAGTGTATTCTTTTGCACTATATTTCATCCCTCTTTCAATTGCATCTCTCATTTCTTTGGATAGTTTATTTTTGTCTTTCTTATAATAAACCTGAAAATTATTTGCTAAATCTGCTTCATGAATAATTTGATGATACTGAGGTATTTGTTTGAAATATGAAGGTGTATCAAAAATTTCAATGTTTTTCTTAAAGTTTTTAATTAAAAAATCAAATGCTTTTTGAGATTCTTTATCGATATTTTTCCAGTTATCAGTTTTGTAAAAAATAAACTTTGGTTCAAATACTGGTCCCTCTTCACAAGTTTTTATCATATCGTCCGCTGCAAAGTGAACTGTGGCAGGATCGTATAAATCTTTTTTTATTAAAGTTTTAGCAAGTAAAGCTACATCTTTAACAGTTTTTCCAAATACACCAATTGTATCAAGTTTATCTGAAGTTTTTAAAACTCCGTTTCTAGAAATTAATCCGTAAGAGGGTTTGTATCCTACTACCCCACAATAAGAAGCTGGTCTAATTATTGATCCACCTGTTTGAGAACCAATTGATAAATGTGCCATATGAGAAGCTACAACTGCCGCTGATCCACTTGAAGAACCTCCTGGGGTTCTTGAATAATCGTGCGGGTTTTTTGTTTTACTTGGATGGATGTAAGCTAACTCACAAGTAACTGTTTTACCCATAATAATTGCCCCAGCAGTCTTTAATAGGTTAACTATTTCTGAGTCTTGCGAACTAGACATTTTTTTCCTAAAAACAGTTCCACACTCTGTTGGCATATCATAAGTTCCAATTATATCTTTAATCGCAACTGGAAGGCCGTGCAAAGCTCCTAGTGGTTTGCCGGACTTTCTATACTCGTCTGCCTCTTCGGCTTTCTCTAACAAAATTTTCTTATCTAAAAAAGCCCAAGCTTCAACATCTTTATCAAATTTTTCAATTCTCTTTATGTATGCTTTGCATAAATCTACAGAAGAAATATCTCCAGATTTTAGTTTATCTACCAATTCGTTGGCGTTTAGAGAAGCAGTGTCTATCATTATAAATTATTAGTTTGCAAATAAAACATCAGGTAACCAAAGAGCGATACCTGGGAATAAATACATTAATACCATTGCAAAAATCACTATTCCCAAGAATGGCATTATACCTCTAAATATTTCCATAAGTTCAACATTTTTTGATTGAACACCTTTCAGATAGTAGGCTGACATTGCCATAGGCGGAGTTAAAAAAGAAGTTTGCAAATTTAAAGCGATCAACATCGCAAAAAAATATGGATTTACTCCAAAAAAC
>Ga0315315_10004830_pt1 | contig 12438 bp, 15 predicted proteins | sample M140m3416metaG_FD_203699 | JGI IMG/M metagenome (GOLD analysis project Ga0315315, IMG submission 203699) | Ammonia-oxidizing marine archaeal communities from Monterey Bay, California, United States - M1 40m 3416 | ecosystem: Environmental > Aquatic > Marine > Intertidal zone | place: USA...
TTTTGATTTGCTGATTTGGTCTACTCTTTTTGTTAATTAGATTTATATGGTTTACAATTTTTTGTATATCTCTGTCAACATTTCCTCTATTAAGTTTTATCTCTACTTTTTTCATTTCTTCAAGTTCAACTTCTTCTGCAAGAGACCAACCTTTTGATGTGTATTGTTTCAAATCTTTTTTATCAACTACGATAACTTTATTATTTTTTACAACCATAACTTCTTTACTAGGATTAATTAATTGTCTAGGTTGTTTTACTTTTTCATCAAGTTCAACTTCTTCTGAAACTCTTCTTGCTTCCCTTTGTTTCAGTATTCTTTGAACAAATTTCTTTGCAATAGATGTTCTACCATCATATAATTTTTTCTTTTTCTTTTTCATAGCAACTGTTGGGTCATCACCAGTGGCTGCAACACCAGCAGTAGATGTTGTCGGTGCATCTTCTTTTACATCTTTTTCTGGGAATCCAGTGAAAGGGTCTACTCTTACATATTTTTTCTTATCCATTAAATTTCTCCTAGTGCATCTTCTACTGATACTGGTTCAATATCATCCATACTTACAAAAATCTTACTATTACTATTAGTATGTAGGACTGCAAAAACTGGAACTCCTAATACTGTATCAGATGGTAATGTGTCCTCTAATGTTTCCACATCATCATCTTTTTTTAATAAAGGTATATCCTCATCATCATCTTTTATAATATCGTTTGACAGTTTATAAACACCTTTTGGTAATTTACCATCAACTAAATCAACTTCTTCAGTAATCGTGTCATCTAGTTTAATATCATTTTCTTTTATAAACTTTAAAAATTCTCTTTCAAACATTTTAGGGTCAACACCCTCTTTGAATGTGTCCTTTAATAAAAAAAGTGCAGCTGCATAAGTTCCAACTTTAGAACCTAGTCCAGGCACTCTTGCAAAAATTCTTTTAATATTGAATACTAACTTGTGGAGAACAGTATATGCATTTCTTTCTTTGATTGTTGAAAGAGGTGTTGGTTTTGTTGTTCCAGGCACGACTTGTCGTAAACCTTTTTCGTTAATAATACCAAGTTTAAATGCATCAGTTTTTTCAAAAGGCGTTACTAATAATTTAATAAACCTATAAGTTACAAATAAATCTATCGCAGTTCCCATTAAATATTCCTTAAAATACTTTCTACTTTTTCGTCATTCTCTATATTTTTTAACTCACCTTCTGGAAGAATTTTTAAAAATTCCATAAATGGTTTTATATATTTCCATAACGAAGTTTCTAATTTAAATAATAAAAGTGTTGAACACGCATCTGCACCAAAGACATTATTTAAAACAATTATGTGATTTAAAATCAATCGTTCTTTCAAAGGCCCATTGTCTTGATACTTTCTCAACAATCTCTTAATATATTTGAATCTCTTCATATCATCAAGAAATTCTTTTTCATTATCCCCTTGAGGATTATTATAATGTTTCATCGCATACATCATAACATTATCAACAGTTATTTTCTCAAACATTATTTAATTTCGGCAGTGACCTTGAATTTTCCATTTTCTTTTTTTTCATAAACAAAATTAATGGAACGACCACCTTCAACTCTATGTGAAATACCATCATCATTAACAAACTCATTGTGAGGTGTGTCAATGTCTTTACCAAATCTACCACCGAATTGTGTTAACGGTGCAGATATGTTTCCAGAATCTTCTACTACATCAATATTTGGAAATGTTAATCCAATACTTGCAAGTCTTCTTCTCACAACACTAATAGTTTGTTCTGGTAACATATGATCCATTTCGGCAATACAACCCAAAAATGAATTAAGTTTTCTAACAACACCATCATCAGACACATCAACCATATCGTGGTCGGAGTCGTGTTGTGCATTAGAGTTCGCAGGCTTCGGCCCTCGTAGTTCAGTAATATACTGTTTAAAATCTATCATTATGATTTCCCTAATTTATTTTTTTTCTTTGAACCATCAGCACGAGGAATTAAACCTCGTGCCTTTAGTCTTGCAAGAGCAGTGAAACCTATTTTTTCACCTCTCTTATATTTTTTCAACATAGTATCTAGATGGTCACCCATCTTTTTACTTTTCATCTTTAAGTCAGACATTACTGAATGACAGTAGCAATACTTGTTGCGAAAGATGAAGTTGCAACTGCAGCCCAAGCAGTACCAGTATACATTAATGATACTGATTCACCAGCGGCATCTAGTACAACAGTAGTACCAGAACCAACTGTGGCGGCAGGAGTTACAGTGATGTTATTACCAGCAGTAGTACAAATAATTGTCTTCAACTGACCAGTTACACCAGCTGCAAGTGTTACAGTTACTGCACCACCAGATGAATCAACTGTTGAAACAGCAGTAGAAACTGAAACAGCAGTAGAAGTATTAGTTAGTGCTTCTGTACTGTTAGTTGCAATAAATGTTGGAATATAGTTAAATACATTCGCAGCTGAAATTTTCTTATTGATAGGTGTACCAGTTGGGTCATCTACAATGTGAAATAAATCAGCAGTTGCGATACCAGACCCTAAGTCTGTTAACGCAGTAATTTTCTTATCAGCCATATTTTATCTCCTATGGTCTAAACCCCAGCAATAGTGTGGGGAATGTTACTGTCGGCATCAGAATTTTCATCTTTTCCGACATCAGTTTTCTCACCGAATTCATTACAAAGCGCTATGGCACCAGCGATAGAGAATTTAGTTTGTTTCAACGACTCTACTTGTTTGAGTGCCTCTACAAGTTGATTCTCTACCTTTGATAATTCAACTTGTAATTCTTGTTTTCTCGTCTCAATATCTTTTAATTCCAAAGACATAATATACTCCTATAATTTAGATTCTAGCTATCTGGTAGTGCGATATCATCAGCAGCATCACCAGAAATACTTGAAGCAGCAACTAGAGTTTCATATTGAACTCTACCAGCACGACCACCAGTACCTACTGTTTTCTTAACCCAACCTACATGGCTAAGTTCTGTGGTGTTACTATCACCGTCATTACCTAAACCAGTTGAAGCTACAGCAGTTGCTGTTGTTGCACCAGTTACAATAGTAAATGTTTGAGCACTATGACCAGTACCAATATTAATCGCAGTTCCACCTTCAGTAGCTGCAATCTTAAAGGTATCGTCAGTTTTATCTCTAACAAATACAGTTTGTCCGTTAGTTACATTGGTCATTAAAGTTCCACCACCTACTTGGTTGTAAGTGATTTGGTCAGCATCTGTTAGTCCGTGTCCAGTAAATGTGATTACATTAGTACCAGCATTTACATTACCAGTTGGAATTGTCATTTTTGGTGCTTCAACTGTTACAGCTGGTGTAGATTGATAATCAGAACCTACTGCTGTTACAGTAATTGCAGAAACAGCTCCACCAGAAACTGTGGCAGTTGCAGTTGCAGTAGTACCAGTTAATGTTTGTGAGTTATTACCAACATTACTAGAACCACCAGTCATATCAAGTGCAGTACCAGCTTGTGCATTAGAAAGTGAACTTGCTAACTTAATAGTGTCTGCATCTACACGAATAACAAATAATTCAGTATCATCTGTAATGTTACCACTATTTTGTGCAAGATTAGTTCCACCTTGACTATTATAAGTTATAGATGTACCAGTTCTCATATTGTGGCCTGTAATGGTAAATGTATCGTTTGCAAGTGAAACATTTGCAGTTGTAAGAACTCTTGCAGTTGGCCCTGCAACAGTAATAGTTGGTGCTTGTACATATCTTGCACCAGTAGTTGATGTTAATGCAATATCAGTCACATTATCAACACCAGCAACAGATTCACCTTCATCTATACCAAATACAGTGCTATCAATAGTTCCACCGTGTCCGTTTATTGGTGGTCTTGATACAGTTGCGGCAACACCACTTTCTGTACTTCCACCAAAATCAGATGTTAATGTCATACCAGTATTTGTTTCACCAATAAATGTTTGTGAATTATTACCAGTTCCAGTTATATTAATTACTGAACCGCCTTCTGTTGCAGATACATCTATTGTATTTGCATCGTGAACAGTTTTAACAAATACGATTTGTCCGTCTGTGATTCCAGCGATTGCAGTTCCACCAGCTGCACTATATGTGAGTGGTGTGTTTGCAGTATATCCGTGTGAAGTAATGGTAATTCTTTCATTACTTGCGTTTACAGCAGATGTAGCAACTGTTCTAGGTGGTGTAAGGTCTTTTACTCTCACTTTTTCTCCACCAGCTGTAGTGACTACATCACCGATTTTTACTTCGGTTTTGTATGCTCCACTTGCATTAGCTTGTACAATCGCACTTCCATTCGTGTAAGTGTGAGTACCAGATAAAGCGGAGCCATCATTCATACTCCATAAACTCATTGTTTTCTCCTTATAGTTTTATAACTATTTATAACCTAATTTTTTCAATTCGTTTAATGTTGTACTCACAGACATATGATGTATTCCGATACCACCTTTTGATTTCCACTCTTTAATATTTTTAGCGTGGTCATCAATTAAAACATTAGGTTTATTGTTTGTCATTGCAAAATCTTGTTTTTGAGAACGCCTTACTAAATGTATACGGCTTCTCTGTGTTAAACTCAAATTCTTTCTCAACCATTTCATTTTACCAGGCACACAATTACTATCTTTTGTTGAATATGCAGATAATATATGTGAACCATATTTATTAACGAAACTCCATAATCTCTTTGCTCCAGGCATCCATTCTAAGTTTTCCCAAAAGGATTTATTCTTGTGAATAGTTGCCCATCTTTTTGCATTATCCATTTTTACAAAGGTTTGACCGACTTCTTTATCGGCACCTCCTAAAAAATCAACCAACACCATATCCATATCGCAAAATAGTGTTGGTAATTCCTCTTTCTCGCTTAATGTAGAATTATAAACATCATAAAAATTTTTCACTTTACCTCTCTTTTCATTCTGTTATTATAACACACTATCGTAGCTTGTCAACCCTATGCAGATTTTTTTTCTTCTTTAGAAGTTTCAATATCTGACATTGGTTTACCAGTCATAGTTTTATTCATTTTTTTACTTTTGATAAGTTCTTTGTCTTTTTTGTCTTTCTTATGGTTTTCGTGTCCTTCTTCGTGAACTATTTCTAAGTCTTTAGTTGGAACTTGTTTTTCAATTCCGTGTTGAAACCAAATATCATACCATTCAACCATACCTTTTTTATCTGGGTCGGCGTGCATTGAGTGTATTGTATTACCTCTACCCCATTTTTCGTGTACTACATTTTTTGCACACATATGCCAATGGTTGGCTGGGTTAGGTGAATCTTCTAGTTTATTTTCTTCTAATGATTCTTTATAAACTCTTTTACCTTGACTATGAAGTTGTTTAGCAATTTTAGCATTAGGGGCAAAAATGTGATTCTTATTATTAGGCGTATTTGAATTATCTTTTTTAACCTTACCACCTTTAACAATAAATCTATCATTCTCATAAGCGTCAGATTCTTTTACTGAATCACTCCATACTTTTTTTAGAGCATCTCTCATAGTATCAACTCTAAAATATGCGTTTTCATTCTTAGACATTTTTGATTCCTTTTCAGTTTCTTTTTTCATTGCTTTAGATATTGCTTTTCTTTTCTTGTGAAGAAATTTATCACTTGAATCAACATCTCCATCATTATCAATATCTTTATCTTTTCTATCGTCAAACTTTTTCTTTACAGCGTCTTTATTTACTGGGTCTAATTTTTTCTCGTAAATAGATAACACGGCATTTTCCAAAGTTCCATTTTTTGTATCAAAATACTTTGTCATTAATTTTCTCCTTGTTTATCACGACTTGCATCAGTAACATCTTTAATTTTTGCTCTTTGCATAATTGTGTCGTGTTTATCTTTCATTCTCTCTTTTTCTCTATTAATCAATTCTTTGGCGGCATCAGTAGCATCACCTTCCATCATACCAATATGCGATTGAACTCTTTTGGATTGACCTAAATGCATTTTAGATGCAGCTCTTAATTCATCACAAATAGTATCTAGTGTTTTGTTTTCTAAATCTAATCTATCAATACGAACTGCCTGACTTAAATGTTTTTTAGATGCACCTTTAAGTTCTTCAACAACTTTTTTCATATCCTCTAAATCACCTTCTTTTTCCATAATAACACTTTCTTCAATAGGGTTCAGAATATAATCTCTCATTTTATTCATACTGTTTGATGCAACTGCAAGTTTATTAGTCCACCAAGTTGGTAGTGAACCTTCCTTGTCCATAGAGTTTAGTTTACTCATAATCTCATTTGCATCTTCAATAACTGTTTTACATTTTCTAATCATTGATGGAACATCACTATGTCCATCTTCATTAAGTTCTTCTTTTAGTGCCTTCTCTGTTTTCTTTGCAATATCTTGTCCAAACTTCTTTGCAAGTGCAGACATAAGTTGTTTATCAAACTTCTTAACTTCAGGCCCCTTTTTAATACCTTTTTTTTCTAATTCACGATAATACTTAAATAAAGATGGTGATTTAATTTCAATTTTATTTGCAATTTCTATTCTTGCTTTCAAACCAAGTCCCTTTTCTCTAAGTTGTTTTGCTCTTACAACAAGGGCATCTTTTGTTGTTAATGACAATGACTGAGGATTCGTCATTGATACTTCATCAAGTTCAAAAGATTCTTTTTTTGCCATTTTAGTTGCAACTGCCATTTTAACTTGCATACCTTTTTCTTTACCATATCTTTTTTCAAAATCTTTTAAAGGTAAATCTTTTGCAATCTCTTCTCTGCGTTTCAACTCATTTGGAGTCAGTGTTCTTTCCCTAACTTGTTGATACATCTCTGTCATAGTTTTTCTATATGTTGTCATATTTATTCCTAATTATCAACCTTTGCACCTTTTCTCCACTGATAACAACTCCAGTATCGTGCCTTTGTTTTTGGGCCAGGATTATCACAATTATGTCTTGCTCTAAAACTCTTTAATCTGTTAGGGTCATCCCTTTTTATTTCCATATTTGGATCGCCGAAAGTCACTTTAACTACATTACCTTTTTCATTTTTCACATAAACACCAAATTTTTTATTACTTCCACTAGGTAGTCTAAATGGGTCATTTAACTTAACTTTACGACCTTGATATTCAGATTCTACTATGTCTAATTTCTCTATATATTTATCTTCTAAATCATCTTTAGAAATCTTTGACCTCATAAGATTATAGGTTTCTTGGAGTTTTTCTTCCCATTCATCTTTGTATCTTTCTTGATACTCTTTTCTAGTAGACGGTCTTTCAAACCAGTCTTGTATGTTGGATTCACTCGCAACCTTTGACTTGACTGACTGTTCATAATCTTGGCCTGGTGTAACATCAAATGTATGTCTAGCATAAGGTTCTCCTATTTCATATGATTCTTTCTTCTTTTTCTTTTTAGATGCTCTTGCTTGTTTTTGTAAATCTGGGTCTGCTTTACCACCAGTTAACATTGAGTTCACTCTTGCAAATGCCCATTGTTGTGGAGTAGTGCCTGGTCTGTGTCCAGTTTTCCAAGCTGCAAGTCCTCTATCATAACTCTTCTTTAGAATACCATAAGGAACACCAGTTTGTTGTGATTTCTTAACAAGACCAGCAATCTTCTCAGTAAGATTTACAGATTCATCTATTTCAAAATCAACTTTAGCTGCAAGGTCAGATGGTAATTTACCTTTTTTTACTAAACCATTAATGTAATATGCAACATCTCTTGCATCAACACCTTTTACCATTTGTCCTAATGCTTGAGCAGGATTTCTATGTCCTTGTTTATGCATTTGTATGTACATTTTAAGTATCCTATCATAACCTCTAGGGTGAGTCATTTGATGTATCTTATCATAGATTTTTCTATAATAAGGCATTTCTTTTATATCAGTTTCTTCACCTTTTGCTCTTTGTAATTGTGCTGGTGTGGGTGCTCCCTTTTCACCTTTCTTTCTCATCTTCTCACCAGAACCTTGTTTTATTCTTTGTCTTTTTTTATGAATGTTTGCCCATAAACTCTCGTCAACTTCTAATTGTTCTTTTAATGCCTTTAATAAATCTTTATATGATTTAGAAATTTTACTCTGAAATTTTTCTTTATCAGATGCTTTTTTCATAGAATCATATTTTGATTGAACTGCTTGTGCAATCTTAGATGAAACTTTTACTTTCTTCTTATCCATAAATTGTACTGGAAAATTACCTCGTAAAGATACAGACTTTCTTAACTGCATCATAATATTTTTATCTGCAGCTTTAATATCATCATCTGTTGCAAAATCATCAACATCTGCTGGGTCTATTCTTTTTTCTGAAACTTCACCATACATCTGTTTAAACTTTTTAGTATATTGTGATGGTTTAGTTTTCTTATCTTTATCACCAGGCGCTGGTTTGTATGCATTTGGGTTATCATCGTCCATTTTCGCTCCCTTTGTAAAATGGGCATCTCTTGCCTTTTTAGTAGATACAGACATTCCTTTTTTATCACCTACACCTTTTGCATAATACTTTGCTGGTTCAGAGCCTGGACTGTCTTTTATATCTGAGTCTTGTTTTGTTTTTGTTATTTTTTTTGTTTCTTTTATTGAATGAAGAAATGCTTTATGCACATTTTCACCATCTGTGTATTGCACATAGTTAGTACCTCTTCTAATTATCTCACCACTAGTTCCATCATTTATATTTTCTACTAAATCTCCGATTTGATAGATTGCACCTCTGACATATAAATCTCTTTCAATTTCTTCATCAGAGTATTTTGAATTCTCTTTTAAGTTCATACCTTTCCTCACATCCTTGAATAATTGATTACCATTTTTAAAACCTCGTGGTAATCCTTTTTGAAATGTATCATAATCATTATTAGTTGCAGCTGCCCTCATCTTAGATGCACTCATTCCAGTAACACCTTCTGCATCTGGGTCTCTTTCGCCTGCACTAAAAATATTAATAGTATCAAAATCATAAAAACCGTGTCGTTTTTCTTGACCATTATATGTTGTCAATAGTTTTTTAAACTCTGCAACTCTATCCGAACCTACCACCATATTTAATTCTACATAACCTTGTTGGTGAAAGTAAACTGCAATATCTAAAACTGTTTTTAATTTGTTATTTGCGATTATGTTTCTTTTATGTTTTGGAAACATATCTCTCATATATGCAACTTTCTTTGCAAGTGGTAAAGGGTCTTTCTTATTGTTCTGAGAATGTGATGGAAATATATAATAATCATCTCCACCAGCAATCTTCTTAACTTTTTCTATTAGTTTTTCGTGGCCAGTTGTTGGTGGATTAAATCTACCAAATGTAAATATAACTGATTCAGTTGCTTCTGAAAAAGTTCTAAACGATTCGTACTTAATAACCTTATTAGGTGTTTTGAAGTTTTGTTTTCTCATAATAGTCTTGTTTGTTACTTCTATTTCATTACCTTTTGTTTTAATAACAACTGGTAAATTTAAATTAGTTGACATATCTTTTAAAACAGCTTGTATGTCTGGGTTGTTTATTATATTCTTTGCTTTGTTTTTTTGAATCTTCTTAAAAAACCTTTGTAATTCAGATACTTTTATCTCTGGACTATTTCTTGGGTCATTCATTCTATCTACAAAGTGTTTAGTAAATTCTATATCAACTCCATATTTTTTTAATATTCTATCTGCAAATTTTTCTAAATCATTTATATCTTTTCTTGATACCTCTTCTTCTAATAACTCTCTAAGTTTCATTTCCCACCTCTACTATTGGTTCACTGCTAGATGTATCTATGTAATCACCTTTAGATGATTTCATATATTTTCTCGTACTAACATCTTTTACCAACATACCATTTTTTAAAGTGTAAGTGATATACTTTGCAACAATTACACCTTCTTTACTTCTATTAATGTGTTCTTTCATAGGGCCATCTTCCATCATTTTTTTGCTCTCATTTTTGCAATTCTCTCTCTGTCTGCAATTCTTACTTTTCTTTCTTGTTTCTTCGCAATCTTATTAATTTTCTTTTTAACATTCGGTTTAGATAAAAAGTTTTGAGTTATCTGTGCTTTTCTCTGCATAGGTAAACTTCTATATGGAAGTTTGTATATCTTTTGCACTAACAAATCTATTGCTTTCTTTCTTGCAATTCTTTTAATTGCTTCTGGTTTTTTATACCTTTTAAGAGATTTCATTCTTTTCTTTAAAAACAATGCAGACTTAGCTCTTAACTTTCTTCCTGCTTTTCTTGCTCTTTGTATAAACTTAGAAATTGCAGTTACTTCATCAAGATTTTCTTTATCCATAATCTCAACAACTTCTTGGTCAACAGAATACATATCTCTTACATCGTTATCCAAATCCATAACATACTTTTTTAACTCTGTAAATGTCTTCATTTGTTCATTTCCTTTGTTTTCTTTTTCATCTTCTCTATATAAGCACGATAGATTGCAGCCTCTTTAGTTTTACCAGCAACTTTTGCTCTTTGTTCCATTGCAATCGCAGCTTGTATTTTATGTGCGTGTTTTTTATCACTACTATTTATTTTCTTTATACTTGCCCTTGCAGTCTTTTCATCTTTAAATCCTAGTCCGTGTATTGTACCTTTAGGATTCTCATCTGTATATAAATCAGAATGTTTATCAGACCCTGCTGGTTGACCTTTCTTTCTAGGTATTCTTGGTGCTTCTATAAATTGTTTAAATGTTTTCATTAAATCAATCCGTTATATTGCAATTTAAGTGAAGTAAATTTACCAAGTCTACCAAGTTTTGCTAATTTCTTACCAGCTCTTACACCAGAATCACTTCTAATATTCATTTTAATTGTTTTCTTTTCCTCTGGTGTTTCAATATCAATTAACCACTCTTGAACTGAACTTTTATTTAAATATGCTTTAAAATTATTAATAAGTGGTAATAAAGATGCAAGGTCATCATTCTTTTGTTCTGCTGTTTTACCTACAGCTTTAACTAAAATTAATGGAATTTTTTCTTTTGCATCTTGTAAATTAAAATTATTTTTAACCCAATCTTTAAATTCATCTAAACTTAATGAATTTACTATATCGCAAAAATGTTCTCTACATACTTTTAACATTATAGTGTACAATTCATTTGCTCCTTTTTCATTTTCAACAAAAAAATCTAAGTATAATTGTCTAACACCATTCTTATTTGACATATAGTTATTTTTATTAGCAATACTATCTATGCCAGGTATTTTTGAATAAACACTATCCCACAAATCATCCTCTAGTTTTTTAATCTCACTTTCTTTATTTAATTTTTTATATTGTGTACTTACATAACTATTAAGTAATGGTTCTTTAGATTTCTTTTCACCAGCTTTTAAACTAACTCCTAGTGTATCTCCATTAGAAAAAAATATAAAAATATCACCAGCGTGATTTTTTGGAATACCAGATGGTTTTTGTCTATATCCCCAAACTACTTTTTTTATCTTTTTAGTTCTATTAATATCATACAAGTAATTTGTAATACCTATTGCATTTTCTATTTTTGTTTTTACTAGTTTTTCTGGTAATGAAGTCAATGAATCAATGACTGCAACACCAGCACTCTTATTTGCATCTACTACAAAAGAATTTTTATCTTTTTTTAAATCTAATTTATATAAAAACTTTTTAAAATCTTCAACTGATGATGGTTTAAATTTTAAATTAAATGCAAGTGTTGGAAAAAGTTCTGTTATTGATGCAGTTGCAGTAGTATCAACTCTTTCACTTATGAACTGTCTAAATCTTAACATCACTTATCCCAATTCTTTATTGCAGTAAAGTTATTAAAACTAAACTCCATTCTATCAACAAGTTTTACGGCCTTACCATCATTATTAATTGCGACATAACCTTCTGGATTTGTAACCTTAAATCCATTTTTCGTTTTTATAAAGGTGTCCGTCAGTTGTTTAACTGAATTCAACTTTTTAACAATTAACATCTTTGCGGCCACAAGGGCTTGTTGAAAAGAAATGACACTTTCTATATTTCTGATATGTTTCTTAAACTCTCTCAGATACTCGTTCTTATTTCTTTCAATCTTTTCTTTTGCTCCGAGTGTCTTTACTTTGTCCTTATTCTTATCAAAATGGTTTGCAATATGGTCAAGATATCCTTGAGCGTGTTGCCTTACATTTTTGATAGTTTGTCCTTGTCTTACTTTTAAATTATTATATGTTTTCAGACTAGCACCAGACAAATTCCCTACCATTGAATTTTGAAGTCTTATAAACTTCTCTAACAATGATGAATTTATTCGTCTAAAAATCTTACCAACTGTTGATAAGTATGATGTTACTTCGTCTGTTTCTGATTGAGTAAATGTTGCTTTACCAGAAACATCTTTAAATGAAGCATTATCCATCCATACACTATCTATATTTTTTAATCCTTTTATATCCACACCGAATTTTGCTGACATTGATGA
>Ga0315315_10004832_pt1 | contig 12437 bp, 11 predicted proteins | sample M140m3416metaG_FD_203699 | JGI IMG/M metagenome (GOLD analysis project Ga0315315, IMG submission 203699) | Ammonia-oxidizing marine archaeal communities from Monterey Bay, California, United States - M1 40m 3416 | ecosystem: Environmental > Aquatic > Marine > Intertidal zone | place: USA...
GTTTTAAATACTCGGGCGATCCTTTTTTAATTTTTTTATTAAGTTTTCCTGCATCTAAAATATACTCCTCTAAAGCTTTTTCATCTTTAATGTATGAACTTTTATTAGCTTTTGTTACTTTAAACAGTGGTGGTTGTGCAAGATACACATGTCCGTTTTCAATAAGTTGATTAAACGGATAATTGTTAAAAAAAGTTAACAAAAGCGTTCTTATATGTGAACCATCAACATCAGCGTCAGTCATAATAACAATTTTATCATATCTTAAATTTTCTATGTTAAAATCTTTTGATCCTGTGCCCAGTGCATTAATTAAAGTCACAATTTCATTAGAAGACATCATTTTTGATAATGCTTTTGTAGATTGATCTTCTCCATTTGACTTACCGTTTACATATGTGTTTAAAATTTTTCCTCTAAGAGGCAGTACAGCTTGGTACTCTCGTATTCTTCCTTGTTTTGCAGATCCTCCAGCTGAGTCTCCCTCGACTATAAATAATTCCGTACCATCACGTTTTTGTATCTGACAATCTGCAAGTTTGCCTGGCAAACCAGATAACTCAAAAGTTCCTTTACGCCTCACGCTATCCCTTGCTTTTCTTGCAACATCCCTAGCCATTGCTGCTTGAGTAATTTTTTCTAAAACAACTTTTGAAATTGAAGGGTTTTGATCGAACCATGTTGAAACTTTTTCACTAATAATATGTTCTACTATATTTCGAATTTCAGAAGAGACTAATTTATCTTTTGTTTGTGAAGAAAATTTTGGATCTGGCATCTTAATAGACAATACTACGGTCAAACCCTCTTTTATATCTTCACCTGACAATGAAATTTTGTTTTTTTTATTGTTTTTATCTGCAGTATATTTATTGATTACTCTAGTAAGCGCAGTTCTAAAACCTAACAAATGAGTTCCTCCATCTTTTTGAGGAATATTGTTTGTAAAAGGCAATACTTCTTCAGAATAACCTGCGTTCCATTCAAAAGAACATTCAACAATAACATTATTTTTTGATGCTGTTACGTAAACTGGTTTTTTAAATACTTCTTTTTCATTTTTATTAACTAAAATTGGTTTTTTTTGGTTAATGTATCTTACAAATTCTAAAATTCCTCCATCATACTTATGCAAAAATTCTTTAGATTTTTTAGATGTATTATCAATTAGCTTAATTGAAATACCTTTATTAAGAAAAGCTAATTCTCTAATCCTTTTTTCAAGCGTATTAGTGCTAAATTTTATTGAAGAAAAAATTTGTGTTGAAGGCAAGAAAGTTATTTTTGTTCCATTTTTTTTGGTTTTTCCAACTTTTCTAAGTGGTTTTATAGAGTTTCCATCTTTAAACTTAATTTCATATTCATTTCCCTCTCTAAAAATATTTAATTCTAATTTTTCTGACAATGCATTGACAACAGAAACTCCTACTCCATGTAATCCGCCTGATACTTTGTAGGAATCATGGTCAAATTTACCACCAGCATGTAATTGGGTCATTATAACTTCTGCGGCAGACATTTTTTCTCCTTTATGCATATCAACCGGAATACCTCTTCCATCGTCTTCTACTGTTACTGTATTATCAGAATTAATAGAAACTGTGATGCTTTTGCAGTGACCTGCTAACGCCTCGTCTATTGAATTATCTACAACTTCAAAAACCATGTGATGTAAACCGGAACCGTCGTCAGTATCTCCAATATACATCCCCGGTCTTTTTCTAACTGCATCCAGCCCTTTTAAGACTTTAATCGAGTCAGCACCGTAAGATGGTGATTTTTTAATTTCTGATTGTTTAGACATTTTTAAGATTAAATTAGTATAACATTTTTTTGAATGAATATAAAATCAAGCATTAACAAAGAGACTTAAAACTATTTACTATCAACAATTATAGAGCAAAAAATAAAAAAAATACTTAAAGCCATATAAATTTAGATTTTCATTGGCATTATGACGTAATAACTATTTTTATCTGAGAAATCTTCAATCAAAACTGGAGAGATGGAGTCTTTAAGGTTCATTTTTAACTTTTTATCTTCTACCTCTGAAGCTATATCAATTAGATATTTAGAGTTAAAACTAATATTCAAACTTTCAGAACTAAATTCAGCTTTTATTTTTTCATTTCCCTCCCCGGAGTTAGCACTATTTACTGAAAGTTGAACATTATCCTTATTTATTGCTAATTTAACTCCTTCTTTTCTGTCAAGTGATACACTGGCTACCCTTTCGATTGAGCTAATAAAATCTTTTGATGATACTGTTAGAGTTTTGTCATTTGTTGAAGGTACAACTTTTTTGTAATCGGGAAATTTACCATCTATTACTTTTGATATAAGTTTCATATTTCCCATAGTAAACTTAATCTTATTATCGCTGGTTTGCATGTAAAGTTGTTCGGACTCATCTGCTAATAAGGAGCAAAGTTGAAATACAGTTTTCCTTGGTAGTATTAAAGATGTAAAATCTTTTACACCTTCAATCTCTAAACTGCTTGATGACAAGCGATGACTGTCTGTAGCTACACCTGTAAGAAAATTTCTACCATGAGCTTCCGTTAAATGAAGAAAGATACCATTTAGATAATGTCTTGTGTCATCATTTGAAATTGAAATTTTCGTTTTATTTAGAAGTTTCAAAAACCTTGTATTATTTAAAGCAACTTCCTGACCCTCAAATTCATCTACGAATGTTGGAAAATTATCGGTTGGTAGGCATAAAAGATTAAAATCAGCATTTACACTATTTAAGCTGAGTTTATTTTCTGATTTTAGATCGAAATTTAATTCAGAATTGGATGAAATTTTTCTTAGAATATCATACAAAATTGCTGCTGAAGTTGTAGTACTACCTTCTTTTAAAATTTTAACATCAGTAATTTCATCATAAAAAATTATATCTAAGTCTGTTGCTACAATTGATAATTTTTTATCTTTAAGTTGTAGTAAAACATTTGATAATATTGGGAGTGTATTTTTTTTTTCAACAACTCCTTGAACAAAATTTAATGATTTTAATAAAGTATCTCTTTTTACAATAAATTGCATTTATCTACTGCTCTAATAATAAACTTTTTATAAGACTAATATTTTTTTTCATTTCATCGTCCTGTTCAGAAAGTCTGGTAATAGTTTTAACTGCGTGAATAACAGTTGTATGGTCCCTATTAGCAAATCTTCTACCTATTTCTGGCAATGATCTTGTTGTCATTTTCTTTGCTAAATACATTGCTATCTGCCTTGGCCTTGCTAATGGTCTTGATCTCCTTTGAGATAACATCTCACTTAGTGCTATATTGAAATAACTTGAAACCACGTTTTGAATTTTGTCGACTGTTATCACTCTAATTTGGTTGAAAACATCTTTCAAAATGTTTTTACAATCACTTATTGATAAATTTTTGTTATGAACTCTACTAAATGCTATTACTCTATTTAGCACTCCAATAAGTTCTCTAATATTCGTTTTACTTTCACTAGCTATGTATGAAATTACCTCATCAGAAAGATTTATACTTTCTTTAAATTGGTTTTGAATTTCTTCAATTTTTTTTTGAATTATTTTTATCTTTAAATCAAGATCAGGTGTTTCTATGTCAACCACAAGACCGCCTGCTAATCTTGATTTTATTCTATCTTGCACTCTGTCTAATTTCATGGGTGATCTATCAGCAGAAATAATTATCTGTGAACCTTTATCAATCAGGCTATTGAATGTGTGAAAAAATTCTTCTTGTAAGCTTTCTTTGCCACTTATAAATTGTATATCATCTATAATAAAAACCGATGATTTTCTAAAAAAATCCTTAAAATTTACCATATCGTTCTTTTTGATAGATTTAATAAAATGGTACATAAATCTTTCTGCGGAAATAAACATTACATTGTTATTATTTTGAAGCTCCAATCCAATAGCGTTTAGAAGATGTGTTTTTCCTAAACCTACTCCACCGCATATATATAAAGGATTATAACGCGAAATGTGTTCGCATACTTTTTTCGAATAAGATAGAGCTATATCGTTGCTCTTACCTTGGATAAAGCTATTAAAACTTAAATTTGGATTTAATCTATTATAGTTTAATATTGAGTCTTTAATTTCTGTAACTTTGTTAAGTTCGTCGATTTTAAGAAGTTCTTGATTTTGCTTATTTTCCTCGATTATTTTGAACTCTATTCTATTAAGGCTTAATTTAAAGCTTTTTACTTGTTCAAGAATTTTATCTAAATATCTTGAAACTATCCAGTCTCTAAAAAATCGAGTAGGAACGCCAAGAACTAAATAATCATTAAATTCTTTTACTAAAATAATCTTTTGAAGCCAGCTATTGTAAACTTCGCTTCCAAATGTTTTCTTGAAAGCATTTTGGATTTCCTCCCAATTTAATGTTTTCTCCTCTTCTGAAATAAAGGTGTTTTGTTTTTTTGTATTATTATTTTCCATGTAGAATTTTTCTTAAAGAAATTCCTTTAAACGCCTTTTGTAATTCATTTGCAACTAAGTAGAGGTTGTAATTAAAAATAAATTATAAATTGGTTGTACAATAATCGCTCAGATAGAAATAAAAAAAATTGCAACCGAATGATTTAAGTTTCAATATTTTGTTATCAGTTTCTAAATGTAGAAGTTATCAAAAAAAACGATCAACTTGAAATTGATTATTTAGATGAAATTTTTTTTGAAATTCTAGAAATTTTTCTTGCAGCAGTGTTTTTACTTATAATTCCAGACTTGGCAACCTGCATTAGAATTGATTGAAATTTTGAAAAGTATTTTTTAGCTTTTTCCTTTTCTTTCGCCTTAATATGAAGTTCCATCTGTTTTACAGCATTTTTATACTTACTTTTTCTGATTCTGTTAACTTGGGTCTGTTTTTTTACCCTTCTCACTCTTCTGATTGCTGATTTAGTATTAGGCATGTTTTAGGATTGTATATATGTGCAATTTATTTGGGTCAACTTTATTATTTTTGACATTTAGCACAAAAAAATGAAGAACGATTACCTAAAACAATTTTAACAATATTGTTTTTACATTTTCTGTTACGACATTTTTCACCTTTTCTACCATAAACCATGAAATGCTGCTGGAATGAGCCTTTTTTTCCACTACTACTAGAAAAATCTCTTATTGAAGACCCCCCTAAAGTAATTGCTTTAGATAGAATTTTCTTTGTAAATTTTAAAATTTTTTTAATCTCAATATCTGAAAGATTTTTAGTATTTTTTATAGGCTTTATACCACTGAAGAATAGAATCTCATTTACATATATATTGCCTAATCCAGAAACAAATTTTTGGTCCATTAAAATATCTTTAATTGATCTGTTGCGACCTTTTATAAAATTTTTGAAATAAAAAAAATTAAATTCTTTATTTAATGGCTCGGGACCTAAATCTTTAAGATGAGGATTTCTTTCTAAACCATATTTATTTAATAACTTAATAAAACCGAATTTTCTTACATCATTATAAATTAATTTTTTATTTTTTGATAAATTGAAAATAACTCTATCGTGTTTAGCATCTTGATCTTTGTTTATCTCATAATAAAAGCTGGTTTTATATTTAATATCTTTTTTATTGATATAGAAGAATTTTCCTGTCATGCCTAAATGTACTAACATAACGACATCTTTATTAAAAAAAAATAACAGATATTTTGACCTTCTGAGAATTTTAATAAGTCTTAAACCGATAATCTTTTTTATTTGAATAGCATCTATTTTATATCTTAACCTGCCATCATTAATTTTAACTGCTTTTATAATTGAATTTTGAGTTTTATTAATTAAAGACCTTTTAACAACTTCAACTTCTGGTAATTCTGGCATATAATTATCTTATGAAAAACACTATTCTAAATAAAGCAAAATTAGTCAATTCCGTATTTTCCAGTGTTTCCCAAAAATATGATCTAATGAATGATATAATGTCCTTTGGTATACATCGTGTTTGGAAAGAAAAATTCATTGATTGGATGAATCCTTCAAAAAACTCCAAATTAATCGATGTTGCTTCAGGGACGGGGGACATAGCGAGGCTTTTTTCTAAAAGAAATAATGACTTGTCAGAAATAACTTGTGTTGAACCAAATAGTGAAATGTTTCGTAAAGGTAAAGATAACCTTCAAAATTTTAAAAATATAAAATGGATTCAATCCAAAGCAGAAGAATTACCCGTTCAAAATAATATGTACGATTTTTATACAATTAGCTATGGCATTAGAAATGTTTCTGATATTAACAAAAGCTTGAAAGAAGCATATAGGGTTTTAAAGCCAGGAGGTCGTTTCATGTGTTTAGAATTTTCTAAAATTGACAATGAAATAATAAACTTTCTGTATAAAAATTATTCAAAAACATTACCAATTATAGGAAAATATGTTGCTGGATCTTCTAAACCTTACGAATACTTGATAAAAAGTATTGACTCATTTTACAATCAACAACAACTTCTAGAACTTATAGTTAAAAATGGTTTCTCAAACGCAGAATATAGAAATCTTTCTAATGGTATTTCAGCAATACATTCTGGGTGGAAAATTTAAATGTTAAAAAGAGTTTTTAAATTATTTCAAATTGCTAGAAAACTATCTACTTCAGGTGCAATTCATACAATTAATCAAGTGCATCAAATACCTATATCGATAAATCTGTTCTTTAGTTTAATTTCTATTGGTTCTAACAATACTCACGTAAATAATGATAAAAACCCAGGTCAAAAACTCTGTGACGCTTTACAGGGCATGGGAACAACATTTATAAAACTTGGACAATTTTTAGCAACGCGTCCAGATATTATTGGTGATGAAATGGCAAAAGATTTGGAAAAGCTTCAAGATAAAGTTCCAGCTTTTGAACTTTACGAAGCAAAAAAAGTTATAAAAAAAGAAATTGGAGAAAAACAGTACCAAAATATAATTGAAATAGGCGAACCAATAGCGGCTGCATCAATTGCTCAAGTTCATTTTGCTAAAATTAAAAATGAAAATCAAGAAAAACAGGTGGCTATAAAAATTTTAAGACCTGATATTGAGAAGTTATTTAATGAAGAATTGGATGCTCTTATGCTGTTTGCATACATTGTTGAAAATACAGTATCAAAAGCTAAGAGATTAAAGTTAGTAGAAGTAGTTCACCTTTTAAGAGAAATTACGAACATTGAAATGGATCTAAGATTTGAAGCTGCAGCGGCTAATGAATTATATGAAAATACTAAATTAGATAAAGGGTTTAATGTTCCTAAAATTTATTGGAATTATACTACAAAAAAAATACTTACTTTAGATAAAGTAAATGGTATTTCAATCAGAGAACAAAAAAAATTAGATGATCAAGGTGTAAATTTAAAGCAATTAGCCGAAAATTTGATCCAACATTTTTTAAAACAAGCAGTAAGAGACGGTTTTTTTCACGGAGACATGCACCAAGGTAATCTATTTGTAGACTCAAAAGGAAATATTGTACCTGTTGATTTTGGAATTATGGGTAGGTTAGATAAGAATAATAGGAAATTTTTAGCTGAAATTTTATATGGATTTATTCAAAGGGATTATCTAAAAGTTGCTGAAGTACATTTTCAAGCTGGGTTAGTTCCTCAAAATGCATCTAAAGACGAGTTTGCCCAAGCTCTGCGATCTGTAGGTGAACCAATATTTGGTCAATCTATAAAAGATATATCTGGTGGGAATTTGTTAGCTCAGTTATTTGAAATTACAGAAAAATTCAATATGGCCACTCAACCACCCTTACTTTTGCTACAAAAAACAATGGTTGTAGTAGAGGGAGTGGCAAGAAAATTGTACCCCGAGACAAATATTTGGGAAGTTTCCAAACCGGTTTTAGAAGATTGGCTAAAAAATCTAAAAAGTCCTAAATCAACTATTGATACAGCTATTAACACTTCTGCTGAAATAATAAAACGTATACCTGACTTTCCTGGATTAATGGATAAAGCAGAATATGCATTAAAACTTGTGGCTGAGGGGAAATCAAATTTAGGTATAAATAACAAAAATTTAGAAATTGAACAAATGCGATTAAAAAATTTTAGAAATAATGTCGTAATAAGTTTTTTTGGTATTGTAATTGTCTTTTTATTAGTATTTTAATCTTAAAATAATGACATTAAAAAATAAGAAAATTTTAATAATTATTGGGGGAGGTATCGCCGCCTATAAATCATTAGATTTAATAAGATTATTAAAAAAAAATGGCGCGACTATTAAAACGATTCTTACAAAAAGCGGTAAGGAGTTTGTGACACCATTATCATTAACGACTTTAACTGGAACAAAAACGCTTGAAAATATTTTTGATAATGAAATAGAGGCCGAAATTGATCATATAACTTTATCTAGATGGGCTGATATAGTTATTGTAATGCCAACTACAGCAAATTTTATGAGTAAACTATCCATTGGAAAAGCTGAAGATTTAGCAACCACTGTTTTGTTAGCTGCTGATAAAGATATTTTATTAATTCCAGCAATGAATGTACGTATGTGGTTGCATAAAGCTACACAAAAAAATTTAAAAATTTTACAAGATTTTGGTTATCTTTTCGTTGGACCAGAAAAAGGAGAAATGGCTTGTGGAGAATTTGGTGAAGGAAAAATGTCAAGCCCAAGACAAATTTTAACATATTTAAAAAATTATTTTAATAAAAAGAATTTGGTAAAAGAGAGAAACCTTAAGGCTCTTGTAACCGCTGGGCCCACACGAGAATATATTGATCCAATTCGTTATATCTCAAATGAGTCAAGTGGAAAACAAGGTTATGAAATTGCAATAGCACTCAATAAACTTGGTATTAAAACAACATTGATAGCTGGACCTTCTAAATTAGTTGATCCTAAAGGTGTTAAAATAAGAAAAACAATATCAGCGGATGAAATGCTTGATGAAGTAAAGAAATCATTGCCGGTAGATATAGCAGTATGCACAGCAGCAGTCGCTGATTTTAAACCTGCTGAAAAAAAAAGAAATAAAATTAAAAAAGATAAATTAGATTTTAAATCAATAAATTTTATTAAAAATAAAGATATTCTAGAGTTTATATCTAAAAATAATAGAAATAGACCTAAAATTGTAGCAGGTTTTTCTGCGGAAACCAAGGACATTACAAAAAACTCTTTGCAGAAAATGAAAAATAAAAACTGTGATCTAATTTTTGCTAATGATGTTTCTAATAAAGAGATTGGTTTTAATTCTGACTACAACAAAGTTTCTGTTATAGACCAAAAAGGAGATCTAAAAGTTATACCAAAAAATAGAAAAAGTTTTATTGCAAACAAAATTGCTCAAATTTTGTTGGATAAATTAATTGATGACAGAAATATTAATTAAAAGGTTATCAAAAGAAATTGATTTACCAAAATATGAAACTGTTGGATCCTCAGGACTTGATTTGGCAGCATGTATTAGCAAAAACATTGAAATTAAACCTGGTGAATCTGAAATAATTCCGACTGGTATAGCTGTTTCAATTCCAAAAAACTGTGAAATACAAATAAGACCAAGGTCTGGTTTAGCTGCAAAAAATCAAATAAGTGTTCTTAACACTCCTGGTACAATTGACTCTGATTACAGAGGAGAGCTAAAAGTAATTTTAATAAACCATGGTGATAAAAGCTTTTTTGTGCAGAAAGGACTTCGAATCGCTCAAATGGTTTTGTGTCCAGTAATAAAAGCAAAATTAAAAGAAGTGGAAAATCTTGAAGACACTAAACGCGGGTCGGGTGGATTTGGATCAACTGGAGTAAAATAATTAATGAAAATTGATTTGAAAGATTATGAAAGATTTAAAAAACAAATTATCTTAAAAAAAATTGGTGTTGTGGGTCAAAAAAAAATTAAGAATGCCAAAGTTTTAATTATTGGAATGGGTGGTTTAGGTTGTCCCCTTCTTACTTATCTTGCTTCATCAGGCGTATGCAATATTGGTATAGTAGACTACGATAAGGTTGAATTAAGTAATTTGAATAGGCAGATTTTATTTAACACTTCCGATATTGGAAAATATAAAGTAAATCAAGCAAAATCAAAAATCAAAAAAATTTATAAAAATATAACAATCAAAGTTTTTAAAATTAAGATTTCAAAGAATAACATTAAGTCAATCATTAAAAATTTTGATATTATTTGTGATGGTACTGATAACTTTAATACAAGATATTTAATAAATGATTATTGTAAAAAAAATAAAAAAATTCTAATTTCGGCAGCTATAAGTAAATTTGATGGTCATGTATTTAAATATAATTTTAAAAAAAAAGGACCTTGCTTAAGATGTTTTATGCCTGAAAAACCATTAGAAGAAAATAATTGCGAATCAGAGGGGATATTTGCTCCTGTTGCAGGAATAATTGGTGCTTTACAAGCTAATGAGGTTTTAAAAACAGTTTTAGATTTGAAAGATGATTTGAATAATAATTTTTTAGTTTTCAATTCTTTATCAATGACATTGCGTAAAACAAAAATTAATAAAAATCGAGACTGTCTCAATAAATGCCTTTGATTATAATTTTATTTTTATTGTTACCGTATGAAATTCTTCATTCTATGGATGAATATTTTCTTACATTAAGAAACGATAATGTAAATTTACGCCAAGGTCCTTCTTTTGATTATCCGGTAAAAATATTTTATAAAAAAAAATACTTACCTGTTCTTATTCAAGATAAATCAGACAATTTTAGAAAAGTTAGAGACCATGAAAATAATTCAGGATGGATACATGTTTCACAACTATCTAAAAAGAAGGCAGCAATTACTGTAGATGATGATTTAATTCTATTTAATAATTCTACAATTTATTCTAACCCAATAGCAATAATTAAAAAAGGAAGACTTGTAAGAATTAATAAATGCAAAAATGAATGGTGCAAAATTTATACTGGGAAATTTAAAGGATGGTTACAAAAAAAAAATCTTTGGGGCCTGCTTTAAATAAAATCTAAAGCTAAGGCTTTTTTGTTAGCTTCAGTTAACTTTGAGGTATGTGCATACATATCGTGATCAATGCCAATGATAACTTCGTTTGACGGATCTTTAAATTTTTCTATTTGACTATCACTAAATTCGAAATGGACAAATTGAACTGATGAAGCTTTTCCTTCTGCAGAGGTTCGATCTACATCTTGTTCGGGTACAGATTTTATTTTTTCTTCACCAATCTTAAAAAATATTTTTTCTTCTATTCCTCCAACCTTATTTAAAAACTCTGCTCTACTTAGAGGATTATCTATTTCAAACATCAATGTTGCCACTAATTCTTTGCCGTTTGGTATTAATGGGTTATAAGCGGCCAATTCATCTTTCAGCTGTTCATCTCCTCCCTTTTCGATATGTAACATTTCTTGAATTTGTGCTTTCATTGTTTCATAGGACTCAAAATAAAAATTAGCATAAGGTCCTAATGAGACTCTTCTATCTTTTTTGTACGAAACTATTTCTTTTCTATAAGCTTTTCTGTTTTTAGCGTATTCTGCTGCAGGTATAAGATCTGCTTTTGTGACTTCTCTTGATTGTTTATTCATAATTATAATTTATATGCCTTTGCCATGATTTCGATAGGATGTAATGCCTCATCATGCCTAATTTCAGTATCTTTTGAAAGTTGATTTAAATGTTTACCTGCCAATGGACAATCTGATGCCATATACTTGTTTTTTTTATTATCAATTTGTCTAGCGGTAGGTCTTCCTACTTTAGTCGCAAGATCATGTGTTTCTTTCATTACACCAAAGGTGCCACCGTGACCCGCGCATCTTTCTACAACATCAATTTTTACATTTGGAATATTTTTCAACATATCTCTTGCTTTAATACCCATGTTTTGAGCTCTAGCATGGCATGCATTGTGTACTGTTACACCTCCATCTATTTCTAAAAGCCCTGGAGCTAGTCCCTCTTTATTTGCTATATCAACAATATATTCGTCAATATCAAAAACATTTTTTGATAATTTTTTAATATTATCATTGTTAGGTAGTAATAAAGGCCATTCAAACTTCAACATTAATCCACAGCTTGCTGTTAGAGTAATTACCTCATAACCTTTATCAACCCATTTTAGAAGTTCACTTGAAACTTTTTTTGCTTGCTCAACAACTTTAGGTAAGTCAGCTTGCTCTAAAAATGGCATTCCACAACATCCGGGATATGCATGTTCTACTTCTACACCATTTTTTTTAAGAACTTTAAGAGCAGCAACTCCTGTATTTTTTTTATTAAAATTTACAAAACATGTTGAGTAAATAACAACTTTTCTATCTAGCGATCTTCCAAGACTAATTTTTTTAACATTATTTTTGAAAAAATTAGAAAATGTTTCAGAGTTGTATTCTGGTAATCTAACTCTTTTGTCTATCTGAGTTAATATTTCCATCAATTTTCTAAAGAAACTATTTTTAATATTTGTAGCCCAAT
>Ga0315315_10004836_pt1 | contig 12433 bp, 10 predicted proteins | sample M140m3416metaG_FD_203699 | JGI IMG/M metagenome (GOLD analysis project Ga0315315, IMG submission 203699) | Ammonia-oxidizing marine archaeal communities from Monterey Bay, California, United States - M1 40m 3416 | ecosystem: Environmental > Aquatic > Marine > Intertidal zone | place: USA...
CGGGGGGGGACATAATAACGGACGGAACGCGCCGCCCCCGCTGGTGATACCCGGGTTCTCCAATCAATTGGAGGATGACGACGTGGTGACCTTCGTTGAGCCCCCCGAGCGGTCCGTCAAGTCCCCTTGCCACCCTAACGGGTTCGGGGGCTACTATGACGACACGCAGCTCGCCGCCGACCTCGACTCGCCCTCCGCGGGTCTGAACGGTCGGCCCGGTCGGAGGATATACGGCGGGAGGGGGCGGGGCGGACGGGGCGTCAAGGGTTCGGTCGAGCGGACCATACGAACGCCGTCCAAACTTCACGCGCAGGCAGAAGAGGGCGTCTACATGGACGGCGAGGGGCCCGGCGGGGGTGGTCAAGGGGAGAACGCGCGAGGAGACTCGAGGGCGGCGTCCGAGGTTGGCGACGAGGAACACCCGACGCACGACGAGGACCCCGACGGCGAGCACCCCGAGCCAATCGCGCAGACGCTCGAACCCCACCGCGACTCCAACGGCATAGCGTACTACCCCAACGGGTCCGAACGGGTCCACGACGACGACGACGGCCTCGGGCTCTCCTCCGACGACGAGTCCGGGCAGCTCAAGATGATGCGCGAGAGCCAGATCATCGGCGTGTCCGACTACGCGATGTACTCGCGAGGCGGCGACGGGTCTGTGCCGCCGTCGCGGGGGTACTCGCGAGGGGCGGATAGCACCGCGAGCGGTGACAGCGGCTGGTGGTCCGGTAACTCGCGGCCCAACACGGCGTCTTCGGTGAAGAGAAACATGGGCGGTAAGGGACCTGCCATCCCGCACAGTCTGCGCTTGTTCACCCCCGACCTCATACTGTCCGGGGGTGAGCGGAAGAGCTCGGTGCCGCCGGCGCTCGCGGGCGGGATGTCGGATTCCCATCGCGGCGAGCCGCTTCGCGCGGTCAACGGGGAGCACGTGGTCAAGGCTGAGCACGTCAAGACTTCGTCGGCGTCGGGCGGTTCCAAGCCGACGTCCCCGGCGCACGTGGCTGAGAACACGGAGAACGAGTCCGAGTCTGGGGACCTGGACGTCATCTACGACCCGGTGCTGAACTACTACTTCGACCCAAAGAGCAACAAGTACTACGAGCTCATTCGTGATTAGACTACTAGAGACTGTTTGTTATCATCAGTTGGAGAAGAATAAGACTAACTCTTAGAGGCCAAACACCGAGGACGCGAACCCCCTGAAGGACGCCTGCGTCGGCTTGGACGGCACGCCTATGACCTGCGGCGCGGCGCCCAGGCCCGTCACGTCGTCGCTCGTCGCCCCACTCGTCGAATCACCCACACCGGCGTCACCGTCGAACAAGAGGGACTCCTTCTTCTTGCCCACGTTGCCGTGATCGTACACCCGTTCCTTGCGAAGTATCTCCGTCACCACCCACTTCTTGTGCTTGGACAAGGGCCTGGAGTGAACCATGAGAACCTTATCGCCCGGGCCGCACATGTTGCTCTCGTCGTGCGCCTGCGGTACGAGCGGGGGAGAGGAGGTCAGTCGGTGATTAATCAATCAACTCCGCGTTTAGTTAGGGTTGCCGATCGCGGCTGGTCCCGCGGAGGGAACTCGGGCTTGGTCGGTGCGACGCACCATGTACTTCTTCCTGGCCTTGACGTACTTCCCCCACCGTGGATGCTTGTATATGCGCTCCACCATCACCGTCACGCTCTTCATCATCTTGTTGGACACCACCACGCCCTTCAGGGGCTTCACCATCGTCACTCACGCCTTTCTCTTTGGCCGATGAGACCGGATGAGTCCGACGACGCGACGCCGCGCGTTCCGAACCTCTCGCTCCCCGCGAACGATTCCAGACGGTCGGACCACCGGCCGACTGTGTACAGGCGACGGACTCGAGCGCCTCGAGTGCGACTCGCTCAAGTCGTAGTACCGCACGCCTCTGCGATCTGTGAGTCACGTCGACGAATCTTACGAGTATTTGGCGTTGACGATCAAAAAAGTTTTGAGCCCGTTTTCCGATCGACGGCACTTTGTGGGGCGCGCGAAGGAAGGATGGCGACGACGGTGTGGCGGCCACGCGTGAGGATTGCAGTTCCGGATATCGACGGTGCCAATGTCGACGAGAAGCGGAGAGAAGAGTTGAGCAAGAAGGGCACGAAGCGGAAGAGAGCCCCTCCCACAAAGGGGCCATGCGAGCACGGGGTGAAGAAGCGCTCGAGGTGCAAGGTGTGCAGAGCTTGTCCGCACGGTCGTCAGCGCTCTCAGTGCAAGGAGTGCGGTGGGGGTTCAATATGCGAGCACGGTCGTCAGCGCTCTCAGTGCAAGGAGTGCGGTGGTGGTTCAATATGCGAGCACGGTCGTCAGCGCTCTCGATGCAAGGAGTGCGGCGGGTCACAAATATGCGAGCACGGTCGTCGGCGCTCTCAGTGCAAGGAGTGCGGTGGGGCATCAATCTGCGAGCACGGTCGTCAACGCTCTGAGTGCAAGGGGTGCGGTGGCAAGGGAATCTGCGAGCACGGTAGTCGGCGCCGTCAATGCAAGGAGTGCGGTGGGGTATCAATCTGCGAGCACGGTCGTCGGCGCTCTAGGTGCAAGGAGTGCGGTGGGGCATCTATCTGCGAGCACGGTCGTCAGCGCAATGAGTGCAAGGAATGTCGCTAAAGTAATACATCAAACGCTCTTCTCTACTCGACTAACCAGCTAGCTGCTCACTTCGATCCCCCGACGGACAGCTTCACCACGCAGTCGTACACCTCCGCGTCCAACCGCTTGGCGTTGATCTCGCTCTTCACCATCGCCAGGTTCAGTAAACACACGCCATCCTTGAAGTACGGGGCGGGGTTCCAGTTGGACTCCAGCCCGCGGCCCATCCCGTCAAACACCACGAGCCACTCATCAGACGCCGGGACCTTCTCAAACTGATCCGTCACCCACCCGTTCAGCTCGGGCCCACACCGGTTCAGGTCCAGCAAAGTGCTGAACTGCCCACTGGGCACCGCGCGCACGGCACCCGCGTCCATCTGAGCCTTGAGGATCGGATCGGCGCCCGCGACTGTTTTCAAAAACGCGTCCAGTTCTGTGTGCGTGACGTCGTTGAGCGCCGCGTGGGTGTTTGCCACCAGCGCGATCTCGGTCCCGGACCCGCCCACCGCCGCGAGCGCCTTGGCGAGCAGCACCATCCCCATGACGTCCGCGCCCGCGTTGTCGCAGAAGATGACGACGCGGCGCCACCCCGGACCCTGCGCGCTCGGACTCCCCCCGGTTGGACTCCCCCCGCACCGCTCCTGAATCCGCTCGAGCGAGTCGAACCTCCACCCGCCTTCCGAGGTATCACGCGATACTCGCTCCCTGGCCCTCGCGAACACCTCCGCGAGCTGCACCGCGTCCAGCTTGTACCGCCCCACTTCCTCCTCGCTCATCTCCGACGAATCCGGCTCCACGACGCACGGCTCGCAAAAGTCACCAACCGCCACCCCTTGCACAGCCGCCGCGGCTCCCGCGTCGAACAGGTTACCCGCCAGACAGCACTCCAACACCGCTTGGATCATCCTCGCCTTGTCCGACTCTGAGGACTTGGCATCGTTTGGTGACCAGATGGAGTCGATCTCGGAGGCGATGGAGTGGAAGAGCACCGTCGCGATTGCGTTTTCGTCTCGTTTCAGTCCCGCGAACATATCGTCGAGTCCCCGCGCGCGGAGTAGTTTCTCTTTGGTGTCCACCATGTCCAGCAAGGTGGCGCCCTGGCCGGCTGGGACGTCATCCTTGGATATCTCCGCGAGGTACGTCTCGTAGTCACCCTCCCACGCGCGGTACCTGTCGACGTAGTCGGGTGGGCAGTCGTCGCCGAGAAATGAGGCGGTGCGCTCGGCGTTGGCTCGATGCGACGGGAGTTGGCCCAGCAGCAGCGCCACCCAGGCGCGTCGCGCCTCCGCGGAGTCCGCGCACGTGTCGCACACCCCCGGGGAGACGTGGCTGTACCCCCGCGTCGGATCGAGCAGCGGGAACGGTCCGCACCCGGAGGTGTCGAAGTCGACAAACTTCACGCTCGTATCGGTCGGCGCGGGAGCCGCGCGGAGACGAACGGCGCGTCCGCGGGGGCGGGGCGCGACGCGCCGGGTCACGCGGTCCAACCCGACGCGTCCATGAATCGAGGTAGCCACCGGTACCGTCGACGCCACTGAAGATGTCAGCATCGCCATCGCGTGCCCCGATCGCGGGACGTGGATGTGACGTGAAGATAAGCACGCGAGTGAGTTTGCAGCTGCCGAGAGTCCTGTCATCCTCGGCGACAGCTTCTTCGCGTCGCTGATCCTGTGTCGCCTGGTCGGGAACCCAAACGCCCGAAGGATAACTTAGAAACGCCCAAAGTTTTCCGGAAGAAATTTCGATTGATAGCGTGACTGGAACACATAGGCTCGCCCAAAACGCGTAAAAGTTCCTATTTACGACGAGAAATACAAAATGCGCTTCCAATGACGCAATGGGGGCCACTCTGGAATTGAGATTTTTATTGCCGTATATGGGTTTGAAAGCGCACAATCGGCCGCCCGGCAACGTCGTCGTTGACCGCGCGCGAGCGTCAGTTGGATCACTCGACCGAAGTTTAAGCTTGCAACAGCCTTCAAAGACCCGGATCAGCAGAGATGGGTGTCCGTGGCGGCGATATCGCGGCCCCCTTCCTCCGTAAAGTGTGAGTCCGGAGTCCCGCAATTCTGGGGCGAATCGAACTCAACAACTCGTCACCGCCCGCCTCTTCCTCCGTGGACTTGTCCATGCTGACGCGCCTTCCTCACCCTTCCCACCCCGCAGCTACGCGATCGTGTCCAACGAGGAGACTGACGACATCGTGTCGTGGATGGGAAACGGCAAGCAGTTCACGGTGCACCAGCTCAACGAGTTCAGCACCAAGATCCTGCCCCAGAACTTCAACCACCCAAACTTCAGCAGCTTCGTGAGGCAGCTCAACTCCTACGTGAGTCTCCCCCGCGGTTTCTCCCCCGCACGACGGCACCCCCCGGTCCTCGAGCGCGTGCCCTGCGTCGCGCGCGTGAACCCCCGCGGGAGGAACCCACCACCGCGCGAACCTCGCCCGTGTTGAGCCCAACCCGTCGACGAATCACAAACCCGAACTTCGGCAAAAACTTCATCACAAAAATTAATTCACCCGATCCTTTCCCATCGCGTCTCAGGGCTTCCGCAAGGTTGAGCACGGCACGTGGACGTTCGCCAACCCCAACTTTTTCCAGGGCGGCGAGGACCACCTGAAGAAGATCAACCGCAAGACGACGCCGAAGAAGGCGGAGGAGAACGCGCAGCGAGGGTGGCACGACGAGAGCGGGTTTGGCCTCGGCGGCGACCCGAGACGCACCGCGCTGGACCTGCACATGCGCCAGGAGCTCCAGATCTGCCGCCTGGAGGTGGCGCACCTCGTGCACAGGATCGGGACCGTCGAGCACATCCAGGAGCAGCTCCTGGCGCTGCTCATCAACCCCCAAGGGGGCGCGCAGAGGGCCGCCGCCCAAGGGGGCATGCAGGGGCAGCCCGGCAACCAAGGGCAGGGCGGCGTGGGCGACGTGCTCGAGTCCCTGTACAAGCAGATCTGCGAGAGCAGGCACTCGGGCGACGCGGCGAGTCTGGGAGGCTTGGGCGCGTACGGCGCCGCGGCCGGGCTCGCGAGGCAGCCCGGGCTGGGAGTCGGAGCGAAGCCGGGGGGTTTGGGCGCCGCGCAGCCGGGCAGGCAGGACCTCGGCGGGATGCCCGGGGGTGGGATGCCCGGGGGCGGGATGCCCGGGGGCGGGATGCCCTTTGGGTACGACGCACTCGCCGGGCTCGGCGTCACCGGCGTTGGGGGCGCCGCGCAGGGGTTCTACCATCAGGCGAAGTGAGCGGCGAGACCTATGTATACAGTGGGACCTTCGAACGAATGAAGAGGGACCTTCGAATGACACGAACGATTGAATTGGCCGACGAACGCGAGGGACGCGAACGTCGACCCGGGCATTTGGGCATTTGTTTGAGAGTATTTGGATTGACGACGGTGCGTGCCTCGTCGCCGGGGGACTGGCATGCACCGCACGGATTATTTAGGTTTAATAGTACCAAAGAACGTATTATCATATGCGTCGCTCGAGTCGAAGTCTGTCGAATGTTTTTTGGCTACGGCCTCTCCTTACTCACGCCTTCTCCACCATCAGGAGCCGGTCGCCCTCCTTGACCTCCTCATCGAGTTTTGTCAGTATCTCAATCACGCGCATCTTCCGGTGCCCCGTCGCCTTGACGTTCAGGCACGCCTTGTGCGTCTCGATGATGACGGCGTGGGTGCCCTCGTCGATCACGTCCCCGACCCGCACCGGTATCTCAACCACGTCTCCGACGACTCCGTCGGGTATGGACACCTGGTCGGAGATTATCGGGGTGGTGATGGCCCAGCTGACGTCGCCTCGGTCCAGCGCCTCGGCGTCGTGCGATTTCGATGGCGTCGACGTGTGCAGGCGTCCCCTGCCCGCGACGTCGGTCCATTGGGTGGCGCTCGATGGGTGCCCAGAGCCTCCGTATCTCGCCCGATTCTCGTCGCTCGGATACGCACGGGTTATCCACTCACTGGTCGGGGCGCGCCACGCGAGGAGGTGCGCGCGGGGGAGAAGCTCCGTGCGTGACACCACACGCGTGGAACCCATGACGCGACGGAGCGCGTGCACGGCGGTCGACGCGCCGTTGCCTCCCGCCATGTGCCACGTAGGAATGTTCGAGCGCTGACGACGCAGACAACACTTGACAGCGTGAAAAATCGTTTCGTGAAGTTTGGGGTGAACCCCTACTGGCTAGAGCTCCCCTTCGCCGAGGCTGCGGAGAAACTTGCGGATCAGGATCGCGGCGATGGCCGCCACCAGAGCAGCCGCGAGCAGATCCAGCTTACGCTTCAGGTCCGCCACCGCGGGGCTGTCAGTCACACCGGCGACGGGGCGCGTGGGTGCGGGCGCGGGGGGCGGCGGGGTGGGAGCCGGTTGGGGCTGGTGAGCGGGCGTCGGCGTCGGCGCCGGTACCTCCCGCTCGACGTGAACCTCCCGCTCCGGCGATGGGGCGTGCGTCTCCGCTTCCCCGCCGTCCGTCTCCGTCGTCCCGTCGGGTGTCCCCTCGACCTCCTCCTCGACCGTCTCCTCCTCCTCCTCTTCGACAACCTCTTCGTCAACCTCCTCCGTCACCTCAACCTTCCTCGGCGTCGGCTCGCCCAACCCGGCTCCACCACCGCCGCCCGTACCCTCCAGCTCGATCGTCTCCCCTTCCGCCTCGATCTCCTCGCGTCGCTTCGCCTCGACTCGCGTCTCCCACCGGCGAAGCATCCGGTCATGGACACTCTGGGTCAACTCGCGCCTCGTCGCGTTGCCAAACGATGGCACCTCCTCCCTGCTCCTGACCGCCAATGACCGCCGTTCGTCCGGGGTGAACTCCAGGGAGCCCACGGCGCCGTCCGCGGGGGTTGGCATGAACGCCCTGACCGCCAACAGTGCGGTGCGTACGCTCCAAGAGGGTTGCCAGTGCTCGGGGTGATGCTGGGTGATGGAGAGGCAGATCTTCGTCATGGTCTCGAACCTTCCCGACGGTGTGAGGAGCATGAACGACGGGGGTTTGAAGGGGTACTCGGGCGGCAGGAGGATCCGCCCGTGGTAGATACCGCCCTCAAACTCCGATCCCTCCGCGCCCATGATGGCGAAGTGCCACTCGAAGATGTCGTCCTCGCACATCTCCGCGTGCACACACCAGCTCTCGTTCTCGTCCTCGTCCGACGCCAGCATCTCCCGCTGCTCCCGGAGGATTCGCTTCACCGCGGGGTTGTGCGTGTTAAACTTGGATCCAGACGATCCATCGCCGCCGGATGGGTCACCCCCGGGCGATGGGTCACCTTCCGACATGGCTGGCGCTACTCCGACAAGCGCCCCTCGGATCTGGCAATGGGCAAAACTGACCTCGGATATCACCTCGGAAAATTCATAAACGGTGGCGCGATGCTGGGCGACGGCGCTGACGACGACTTTGGCGATCGGGACGGGGGTCACGGCGGGAGGTACGGCATGGACCGCGGTCGTAGCCCGAGGGGTCGCGGCAGGTCCAGGTCCCGGTCCCGGTCCCGGTCCCGGTCGAGGGGCAGGGACGGGCGCGACGATCGACGGCGGGATCATCGTTCGAGGTCGAGGTCGCGAGGCGGCAAGCGCGACTTCCCGAGGTCGTGGAGCCGATCGCGTTCGAGGTCGCCGCGCCGGCGCCGGCGCAGCAGATCACGCTCCAGATCACGCCGCCGCCCACGAACCCGGTCGCGTTCCCCAACCCGGCGCGTCAGGGACGTCCCACCGCCGCCGCCCCCATCCGGACGGCACCGGGAAGGCGGTGGTGACCAACGGGACAGCAGGGCTCCGTCCGGGCGCACACCAGGGCCGTGCTTCGCCTTTCAGCGGGGGCAGTGCAACCGGGGGTACGAGTGCAGGTTCGCGCACGTCAAATCCGACGCGCCACCGCCTCCCCAAGGCGGCGGGAACAGGCAAGGCGACCCCAACAGAGGCGGCGATCCCGAGCCCCCGCCGCTGCATTCCATCCAAAAGGGCCGCGTCGCCAACGTCCGGCCCTTCGGCATCTTCGTCCGCATGCCTGGGTTCAGCCGCGACGGCCTGGTGCACTGCGCCAACGTCAGCGACGAGCTCACGTTCCAACGGGACGACAGCGACGACGCCAAGGTGATGGCGATGGAATACTTTCATCCCAAAGATACCGAGATCTACGTCAAGGTGACCGAAGTTCGCCGGGACGGGTACTCGGGACAAACCAAGGTGGGCCTGTCCATGAAACTCGTGAACCAAGCCACGGGTGAGGACCTGGACCCCGACCACTCCAAGGCTAAATCCTTAGTGGAGGGGTTCATGAATGGCGGAGGCGGCGGTGACAGAGGCGGTGACAGAGGCGGCGGTGACGGGGGCGGATCGTCGGATGATCCGCCGCCGCTCAACTCGACGCATCGCGCCACCGTGCAGTCCGTGAAGCCGTACGGCGTGTTCGTGTCCCTGGCGGGGTTCAGGCGGAACGGTCTGGTACCTCACCACCAGGTGAGCGACTACCTCGAGTTCAGTAAGGAGGACACGGACGAGGACAAGGTCAAGGGGCTGGAGGGTGCCGTCGGGCGGGGCGACGACGTGTGGGTGAAGGTGGTCGAGCTGAAGGAGCCAAACTACCCGGGCGAGGGACCCGTCAAGGTGACGTGCTCCATCAAGCTGTGCGACCAGCAGGACGGAACCGACCTGGACCCGGGGTGCTCCAGGTACTACCCCCAGGGCGAGCGAGGAGGCGGTGACGGGGCGGGCGGCGGCGGTGACCACGGAGGCCGGACCAGGCAAATCGGCGCCAACGCCGGTGACAAGGTTCGCAAAGGCGGCGTCATCGACTGGGGCCACCACCTCGGCGACGTCAAGCAGTACGGCGACGGTAAGCAGTACGACCTGGTCATCGACGACGGCCCGGAGGAGGAGAGGGACCCAATGCACCTAATGCCGGGTCCTGCCGGGGTGGCGGTGCCGCCCCCTCCGCCCGGCCCGGTTCCCTCTGGCGCTCGTGATCATGCCATCGGAAGCGTGGAGGAGGCCCTCGCTATTCTCGCCAAGCACAAGAAGGAGAAGAAGGAGAAGAAGGAGAAGAAGAGCAAAAAGTCCAAGAAGAGTAAGAAGAGCAAGAAGGAGAAGAAGTCGAGGCGGGACCGTTCGGATAGCTCGAGTGACTCTGAGTCTTAGAAAAATGGATGGCTATTGATGCTAGAGACGGCGAGAGATCAGAGTTCCTTCTTGTCGTCCCCTTTAGCGGGCTTCTTCGCGCCCTTCTTGGCGCCCTTCTTCTTCTTCTTACCGCCCGACTTGACGTCCTTGTCCTTCTCGAGCTTGGCCTCCTTTATCGCCGGGGATTGAGCCGAGGCTAGGTCGTCTCCGTCCGTACACTCGGCTCCGAACTGGATGCACATCTTCTCAGCCACGTTCGTCGAGTTCAGCTCCTTGGCGTACAACGCCTTCTGGAGTACCTCCTCCTGCTTCTCAACGATCCTGTGGCAGTAGTCGTTGAGCTCGTCCCTCATGGTCTTAGCCTGAGGGTTCTTGGACACCCTGCCGATGTTTTCCCATCGCTGCGTAACCTTGATCCCGTCCCCGTCTTCGGGTCCGTCGCGGAGCTTGACGCGCTTGAGTTGGTACTGGCCCAAAGAGCCACCGCAGACGTCCTCCATGAGCTCGGTGAACCTCTGCTCGCTGACGTCGTACGGGATCAACTTGCCGTACCGCACGCCCTTGCTGTCGAGCCTGCCGCGCAGGTCCACGTGGTTCCGTGGCTTCTCGGCCTCGAGCGCCGTCTGCAATCGGCCGGCGACAGCGGCGCAGGCTGAACACTTCGCCTCGATGGCTTCGATCGCCGCCGGCGCGATGAGGAGCAGGCCCGCGAGCACGAGGAGCACCGCGGGGATGCGGAACAGACCGAATAGCATGGTGTTTAGGTCTGCACGAGTGCCGCGCGCGTTAGGCGCGGTCCGATCTGATCATCGGAAACCTTCTTCGAAGACGAAATTTCCACCGCAGACTGATGTTCTCGAGGCGGAAAGTAAGTGCAGCCAGAGTGCTTATTACATAACGTGGGTTCATCAGATGCTACTCCCCGGGCTCCTGCGCGCGGAGTCGTTATCGAGCTCCTCAATCTCCGATCCCTGCGCGCTGTCCCTCAACACCACCATCGCGGAGTCCGTCGCGCCCGGTCGACGACCGAGCGCCCCGCCCCGCCGTCGCCGTTCGTTCTCCTCAACCTCGACGAAGATGTTCTTGACGTGGCTCAAGATCATCTCAGCCTTGGCCTTGCTCCTCGCCGCGCGATCCTCCTCAGCCTTGACCTGCGCCTCCCGTCTCGCCTTCCTGCCCCGAAATGCCGCCTGGATGCGCTGCACCGCGTACAGCTGCTCGATGGTCAGCTGCTCGCCGTCTGCGCCCGTCATCCCGTGCGTTATTTGTAACATTGGCGCGGTGCTCCCCCGCACCTTGGCGTTCTCCGCAATCTTCTTCTCCGCCTCGATCTTAGCCTTGACCTTGCCCGTCTCGAGCGCGATCTGGACATCTGGGGGCAGCGCCTCGGTGTTGATGCCCATCGCCCTCGCCGTCACCGCCTGCAGCACGTCCTGGTAGTGCAGGTAGTTGGACTCGACGTGGAGGTTCAAGTTTTTCTGAAAACGCAGGATGCCGAGCCGCGACAGCCGCGTGCCCTTGACCCCGAGCGGGGTGTTCGTGAGCTTCAAGAGGGAGACCAGGCGGGTGCAAGGGATGAATCCCGTCGCGTGGGGGTCCAGCCTGGACCACGCCTCGGCGAAGTCCTCGATGTGCTTGTCCGTGATGTTGGTCCCTTCCTCCTTCTTGTTGTTGCTAAAGTTGTCCAAGACGACGGCGATGAGAAGGTTGAGGGTGATGAACGTACCGAGGATGACGAAAGTGATGAAGTAGAAGGGCGCGCCGTCGTTGCCGCAGCACTCGCCCCTCGCGCAGTCCACATCGCTGTCGCAGTCGGTGTCAATCATGCAGTCGTACATGACGGAGTTCCAAGCCTCGCCCGTCACCATGCGCAGCAGCAGCAGGAGCGAGTTGCCAAAGTTTGTAAAGTTGGCATCCTTGTTCAGGTTCTCGCCAAACCTAACCTTGCCAAAGAGGTTCATACCGAGGATGGCGTACACGAAGCACAACAGGAACATCAGCGCGCCAATGTTCAGCAACCCGGGGAGGGAGATGATCAGGGTGTTGAAGAGCATACGCAGGCCCGTCAGCTTCTTTACAACCCTGAAGATCCTCGCGAGACGCAGGATGCGAAACACGGACGCCGCGCCGCCGCTGCCAGCCATGAACCCGACGAGGGTGATGGCGACGCAGAAGAAGTCGAAGCAGTTCCATCGGCTGGAGAAGTACGCCTCGGGGTACATGGCGTACAGCTTCGCCCCCGCTTCGAGGGTGAAGATGACCGCGAATAAGATGGAAAGGCCGAGCAGCGTGCCGGTCCACGTGTCGTTCATCTCGTAGTGCTCCATCATCATCGTCAGCGCGTTGCACACGATGACAGCCATGATGAACCAGTCAAACTCTTCCCTCTCCACGATCTTGTACACGCTCTTGCGCGTCTCATCCTCGGGGTAGTAGTCAGCCTTGGCGGGTATCGACTGCTGCTGCAAACGTCGCTGGCTCTTGACCCACATGACCTGCGCCTTTGTCATTAAACCGTTGCTCCCGTCGGCGGATTCCGCGGCGAGCCTGGCAAAGTTGTCCAGGATGATACCGATGAAGAGGTTGAGGATGAAAAAGTTGGCGACAATCTCGAACGCGACGAAGAAGAACGCGATGGGCGGGTTGTTATCCCGCTTGGGCGCCAGCTCGGGTGACCGGGAGTCCACGCCGTTGTACATCA